>Ga0222718_10000108_pt1 | contig 79989 bp, 69 predicted proteins | sample C33_27DmetaG_FD_165045 | JGI IMG/M metagenome (GOLD analysis project Ga0222718, IMG submission 165045) | Estuarine water microbial communities from San Francisco Bay, California, United States - C33_27D | ecosystem: Environmental > Aquatic > Marine > Unclassified | place: USA: California... | reverse complement strand
AAAAGCGTTGCAGACTTTGACTTGGAAGTATGGACGAAGTATTCCTACGGAAACGCTTGACAAGATAAACCACAAAAGATATATTACTATTATGAAAGTTGCTAAACAATCCGTCCTTGGTTTTATGGAAGATGTTTATCCTTTAGGGATCGACACAAGTTATTTCACTAATTGGCTTGATTCCATAGATGAAAACAGAATCAAATCTTATCAGAACTATTGGGATTCACTTCGCCCCAAAACAGAAGCTGACTTTATCAGAGTATGGTTATTCGCTTTTATGAGTATACATACTACATGGGAAAGTAATGTGCGAGGCTACGAGGCACTCAAAGACCTCAAGTGGATGAACGACAAAAAACTCTTGAGAGAAAAACTTGTTGAATGCAGAGCAGGTTTGTACAACATGAGAACTGATAGGTTGTGGAGATTTCGCAATCAATGGATGGAAGACTCTAGCCAATTTTACAAGAAAACAGATGAAACTTGGCAAGACTACAGAGATCGCTTGACCGATAATGTCTATGGTATTGGACTTGCGAAAACATCGTTTGTGATTGAGATGGCATATCCTAATGCAGATATCTGTTGTCTAGATGTACATATCTTGCGTTATCTTGGTAAAGAACAAGAAAATGGTTCTTTGAACAAAAAAACTTATCGTATCCGAGAGAACTATTGGATTGACGAGTGCAGAAAAAGAGGTTATGATCCCGCAATGGTCAGACATTATTATTGGGATGACATGAAGGGCTACAATGACACTCGTTATTGGTCATATGTCCTTGAAGGTCAGAAACGATTCGATTTGTCTTTATTTACTCAAAAACTCAAACATAAAATTACATCATGGAAACCAAACAAGAACGAATTACAAGTAGCTTAGATGACGAAGCTATTATCTATAACGAATATGATGAAGCACTTATTGGAATTGATTCAAAAGGACGAGCAACATACGACATCAACAAATGTATTGAAATCCTAGTAAAACGAGACGGCATGGATTACGAAGAAGCAACTGAATATTTTTGGTTCAATACTGAAGGGGCACATTTTGGAGACATGACTCCAATCTTTGTTGAAGTTTACTAAGTGGAGTTTATGATATTTATATGTGTCGCATCAATCTTTTTTTACCTTAGACTAAAATGAATCGCTCTCAAATAGAATCATATTTTGATGCAATAAAATATTTTGAAGCGAAATTCGAACAGTCTGGCGCGGCGGCAAGCGCTACGGTAAAGCAAATGTATGAGTTCTGGCCAGAGGCCACAATGCTCTTAACTGCTCAGGGTTTTTTTATGGCAATTATAGAAAGGAATTAGGTTTAGTTCAAATAGCATGGTAGTAATAGGCCTCAGGGGAAGCGTAAGCCCCTGAGGCCCAACTGCTTATGAAATCGCCTGGCGATTTTCCTGCCAATATTTTCATTTGTGTATCACAATGATGGAGAAATCAAGTTGTTAATTATAAGTTGTAAAAATGACTTACAAAGAAAAAAAGGGTTGACTTTATACAAAAAACTGTCAAACTAACATGTATGATACCAATAGCTAAGAAACTACAAACAAGATACAAATTGAACCTCAAAAGACCTGTATTTGTTTACAAAAACTTACATAAAGATTGTTGGAGCGTTAGGCAAGATGGATTAGTTAAGGCCCACACAAACAATCTTACATTGCATAGTTGCACATTCAAGGTTAATCAAAACGGCAGAGAAAAAGTATTGACAGAACATCGCAAGAATGTTCATGCGGGAGTACTTGGTTACATAGAAAAATGGATTGATTTAGATTGGGAAAAGAATCATCCTACCGCTCGTCCTGTTACATATAATCCATATAGATATAAAAATTTTGTTGACAAAGATACAGAACAAATGGTAGATTACTCTATCGCAGTTAAACTAGAAGGAAACCAAGTATTAGCACTATTATGACACTCATCGACCACATTATTCTTTTACCATCAGCTATTGCAGTTTTTGGTTTTATTTTACACATGACATATGAGACATTCTTTGCAGAAGATAAAAGCGAAGATATTTTCAAATTAGATGTTGACAAAAGCAACAAACAAGACTAGATTACTATTATGAGAACTATTGCAGAACAAATCGCACAAGCTAAACAATGTTTTTTGGGCAACTTGCGTTATTCAGACCCAAACGATCCAATCAATTTGGAACGAGCCAAAGAGTTGGGCATTCCAGGCTTTACTATCCAATCATTTGAAGAAGCACTTGCAGACGCTATTGACGATGTGAAAGATTATCACTATGAGTGCCTCTTAGAAGACTCTAGAGAAGGGGCTTCTTTATAATGGGTTTAGATCAACACGCATACGCTCGCCCTCCACGCAAACGCAATGGAGATGATGACGAACATATTTGTGATTGGCGAAAGCATAATCGTTTGCAAGGATGGATGGAGCAGCTTTGGAACGATAAGGGTTGCCCTAATGCCAAAGAGGATGATGGAGAATTCAATTGCGTAGAACTTCAACTTACAGAATCGGATTTGATTAACTTAGAAGATGCCGTTGAGAACTTTGAGCTACCCGAAGCAAGTGGATTTTTTTGGGGTACTGACTCATACTTTTGGCATGATGAGAATGACGAACCATTCCCTGAGAATGAGTATTGGTACAAACAACATGACCTTAATTTTATAGAAGAGGCAAGAAAGATGCTTGACAAAGGTTATCGTATTTATTATAGTTGTTGGTATTGATAAAAACTATGAAAACACTAAAAGATATAATTTCCCAAATGGGCTTCGTAAACTCTCTACAATGCGATGAACTTGCAGAACATTTTCCTCATACTAGAATCGTTATTCAATGGGGTGGAATGCCTCGTGAACGAGTGTCTGCTTTTGAGGTTGCAAAAAGAATTAAGTATGTAGAGGATAATGACATTGATTATGTAAGGCAATGCTTTATATGTTCTCAAGAATACAATATGTTGAAAGAAGTATTTCGGGTTGCATAATGAACTTAGAAGAAGCAATAGAATTTATTCAATCTGAACTTAAACTTGGAGAACGAATGGTTATCACCAAGACAACCTTTTCTTTAGAAGAAAATGATGATGATATTGATGTTGACATGATTAACCAAATGTACAATAATTAAGGTATGAAAAGACAAGACTACATTAACGCCGTATGTGACCATGATGAATTGGGTATTAAGCCACCTGTTAGTGACAAAGCAGAATATGATGAAGGTTCTGATTTGTGGAATTTATGGTTTGAATTTAAGAATGAATTTACAGGAGAAGAAGATATAATTCCTGTTCACTTCGAAACTAAGGAGGATGCTGATGAAGCGATACAAGAAATCAACGAATCAAGGTTTTTTCAAGAACAAAGAAAAAGTGCTTGACTTTATACATCGTATATGCGATAATGTTAACATAATGAAGAAAATGAAAATGAATAAACTCAAAAACACTATCACTAACTTGCTTGGGCGTGGAACTGCTATTGCGAGCTTTGACTATAACGGAACAACTAGGAATGTTGTTATTGGTGCTAACGCATCCTCTCAAGGAGAGCGTGTGTGGGGTGCTATGAGCAACAGAGCAATAGTTGAACACAAGGGTAAAGCCTATTTGTCTGCAAGGGTAAACAATGATCCTGCAGGTTACATTAAGGCTTTTCGTCTTGACAAGATCAGCAATTTTAAGGTAGACGGTTCGGTAGTCTAGCAAGTTGGTAGTGCGGTGTTATAACGGGGTCTGCGTAGCGGGCCCCGTTTTTTTATGTCTGCATAAATAGACCTCATCAAATAGATATAGGATTGGCATGAAAATCGCCTGCCGATTTCGTGCCACTTTAAAAGCCAAAAAAACGAAAAAAAATGTCGAATTAAGCTTTTTTTGCTTGCGTTTAACTCAAAAAACTCTATTATTATAAGTATAGAATGAAGAAAATCAAAGTCAGAAAACCAATCTTATTTACCAAGTCTCGACCACACAAAGTTAAGGCTAAGACATTGCACCGAAAACTAAAACACAAGGAGATACTAGCATGAACATAAATCCAAATTACGAAGAACAAAACCAACCCTCAGCAGTTGAGATTACCACTATGGCAATGGACGCAGTATTTGCAATAGCCATTAAGCCCGTAGAAAAAGACCTTACTATTGAGCAAGTCAACCTTCTTGCTGAAGTTGGCATTGCCCTCAAAATCATTGCAAAACAAGCTGATGCTTATACTAAGTTAAGAGCACACGGAAACGAGTATTATAAAAATTAGGGCTTGACAATTGCACGAAATTTTAAGATAATTACAAACATAAGTTAATCAAACGAAAGGAAAATTATGAATAGACTAAACCTAAACATCTGCGGTGGCGAACATACTAAAGTGGGCTTCGATGAAGTTTGTGCGGTAGAAACTCCGCAAGCAACTGAATCATGGAGACCAATTAGCCATAGCTATCTTATCGACAGAGTTCGTGGACATCTTAATGACAATGGCTACGAAGTTGTAGCAGAAAATCACAATCTCGCTCGTTATGGTCAGCGTTACTTCGGCTTGTTTCAAGTCGCACATAAGGATCGCGAAGAAACCGAAAGGGGAACTATTCTTGGTTTGCGTAATGCTCACGACAAATGCTTTCCTGCAGGTTTGTGTGCAGGTGATGCACCATTTGTTTGTGACAATCTCGTTTTTCACAATGAAATTGTGCTTGCTCGCAGACATACAAAAAACATCATGACTGACCTTCCACAGGTTATCGCTCGCACGATTGGCAAGTTGACAGGAATGTGGCACTCTCAAGATGAACGCATTGAAGCGTACAAGAATTTTGAGGTTACAGATTCTCAAGCAAATGATTTGATCATTCGTGCTTATCAGTCGGGAGCAATCAGCAAGGCAAAAATTGCCGATGTTGTTGAGCAATGGCAAACCCCCGAACATCCCGAATTTAAGGATCGCAACATGAATTCATTGTACAATGGGTTTACCGCAATTCTTAGAGGTGGGGTCATGCAACTTCCAAAGCGTTCGGATGCCTTGCACTCTGTTCTTGATGGAGAAGTCGGCTTAACTCTTGCAACAAAATCTTAATCTTAGAAAGGAAATCAATATGAAACATCATAATCTCTCATCCGTAATCAATAACCTCCAAGGACGATTCGTTTCTGTCCTTGTCAAAAATGGGCAAACTCGTCAAGCCTATTCTGCAAAGGTAGTAGGGCATTCGCCCTCAAGCGTTACTTTTGTAGATACTAACGAGGCAAAAGGACGCAATTATCGCAAGATAAATCGCAAATCTATTCTCGCTCTTAAAAGCGGAAAAAATACCTTTCGGAGAACCAAAGCTCTTTAGGTCAAAGCAAATAGGGTTGTAGTCAAATAGTCCCAAGGGCGTAAGCCCTTGGGGCTTAATTGTTTACAAAATCGCCTGCCGATTTCGTGCCAATCTGCATGATAAAAGATGCAGAATCATAGGTTTGATGATTGATAAATGGTTATTTTATAGATCAACATTTATTTTGCATGATATAAAAAGCAAAAAAGATTATTTGATAAAAAAAGGTGTTGACTTGGCTTGCTACCTTTGCTATATTGTATACATAACACTAAAGAAAGGATTGCTATGAAAAGAATTGTAAAAATACTAATTGAAAGAGACGGATTGACTAAAGAGGAGGCTATTCACCAAACGGCTACATTTTTTCGTGAAATGTCCGAAGACCTTGCAACGGGCGGTCGACCCTCTGAATGGGAAGACAACTTTATGTCCGAGTTCGGATTAGAGCCAGATTTTTTCGAAGATTTGCTTTTTAGGCTTGCATAAACAACTTAACTAGACTATATTCTTTATATGATTACAAAAACATTGCTTACTCAAGGAAACTCCAAAATTGTAAAAGGAGAGAAACTAGGATACATAACAAAGGGAATTCATTTTGCCCCCGCAAATCTTTCAGGATTTGAGGTTTGCCAATGGCGGTCAAAAGGTTGCACAATGTCTTGTCTTAACACAGCAGGTCGTGGGCAAATGCAAAGAACGCAAGATTCTCGCATTGCCAAGACAAAGTTATTCTTTGACAAGCAATTAGACTTTCTCGCAAAATTATCGAAAGAAATTTCAAGTTCGATTAAGACCGCAAGCAAGAAAGGTATGCAAGCCGTATTCCGCCTTAACCTTACAAGCGACATAGCTTGGGAATCTGTATTTCTTGGCGAAACAAGTCCAGTCTCTTTATTTGACAAGTTTAAGGATACGCAATTTTATGATTACACAAAGTCGTTCAAACGCATGGCACACTTTCTTGGTAAAGGCAAAGAGTTTCCAAGCAACTATCATTTGACTTTTAGTCGTTCGGAAACTAACGACAAGTTATGCGAAATGGTGCTTGAAATGGGCGGGAATGTTGCGGTCGTGTTTCGTAACCAACTTCCCAAAACATGGCACGGATACGAGGTTGTCAATGGTGACGAAAACGATTTGCGTTTCCTAGACAAGAAGGGCGTTGTTGTCGGACTTATCGAGAAAGGTATGGCAAAGAAGGACGCAACGGGATTTGTTCAAGAAGGTATCGACTCTTGACAAAAAACATTTATTCATACATATTAGTATTATGACAGATTACAACTTATTATTCGAATCGGGCGACACTTATTATGACTCAGCTTATGCAATGGACATTTCACAGGATAGGGCGTTGCAAGAGTTAGCTTCACACGGAATTACAGCAAGTGAAGATATTTGTAAATTTTTTGACGATATGGGCGACAAAGATTGTTACTCAGCACAAGCCGTCCTGGAGTGGCTTGGATACTAGGGGCTAAATAGAGCAAATAGAAATAGTCAATTTTTTGATTGCCTTGGGCAATCGCCTAGCGATTTTTTTCGATTTAAATGCGATTTTATTTGACATAATTTCTTTTTTAGCTTAGTTTGTATATATGAACGAAACACTAAAGAACCTCACCAACAAAATCAACGCCCTTCAGCTTCTTATTGATGCTGAGACCGAGGCCGCTGAAGCGGGCAGTATCATATCTCAGCAACGCATAATCAATGCAGAGTTAGAAAAAGAGCAAGTTTCTGACGCAATCGACCAAATCGCTATTAACCTACAAATCATATAATCAAAATGACTAACAACACATATAACGGGTGGACTAATCGTGCAACATGGCTTATCAATGTATGGTACAGCCCAACAACTGCTGACCTTGACTGGATCAAGGACGAGTTAGAAAACAGGGTGGCTGATCTAGCCAATTCTGACAGTATGTCGGATCGTGTCCTTGCAGATATGCTAAATCTGGACGAGGTAAATTGGGACGAGTTAGCCGATAGCCTAGAAGACCCCGAAGAAGAGTAGGGGTCTAAATCGCCTGCCGATTCCGTGCCAATTACTTGGCAGGAATCAATCTGTACCTAAAGCGGTGCTTGCCCGAGTTATTAGCGACCCTTACCTTGAGCAAAGCATTTGCTTGCTTTTTATACATAGGAATGGACTCATTTGTCCATCCTGTTTTTTGCATTAAGGGAATTGATTGTAGTATAAACATATATGCCTTTCGTTTAGGATTCTAGTTCGTGCCAAAAAGAACTTACTGCGTTCATGTCAACAAGGTTCTCGTCAGCGTCAAAGTCTTCGTCTTCGTCTTCAACAGGTAAAGCCTCGAATTCTTCTTCAATGTCTTCTTTCTTTGCTTCGATTAAGCCATGCTCTACAACTAGCTTTTCTGCTAATTGCTCTGCCTTCAGTTCGTCTAAAAGATTTTTGAATTTAGAGGTAACTTTGTTACTTTCTGCGTTATCTACTGCTTGTTTTATTAGGTCAATGTTATTCATATTTATATACAATCTAATGGTTAAAGGTGTTAAAGTCAAGCCCAAAGAGGATGTTTTTTTACAGATGACATAGGTACTGCAACCCTTTTGTTTGTGTTATATATGCGAGCTAAAACAAAAGTTTCTGCTCCATCTTGTTGAATTCCCTCTACATGAAGGATGCGTTTTTGGTAATCTATTACAACATCGTTTTTGTTAATCATATCTTAATCTAATCTTATTTTTAGTTTTACGCAAGAAAAAAGTGAATTAATTTAGCTAACCCACTCGACAAGCTCAAACTTGCGAGGCAAGCCAAACTTTAGCAAGTCAGCGTTCAAGTCTTCGATTGATGCGTGATGTTCGCATTTCATAATTACATTGCTTTCTACAACCTTACCGCTTTTGCGGTCTATAATGTTCACCTTTGCAATGAACCCATTTACTTTATCATTCTTAACTTTAATCATACCTAAATCTAAACAAAATTATCTCAAATTGCAAACAAAATCGTCTTTTTTTAGCATTTTTATTTTATTTTATTTGGCACGAAAATCGCGGGGCGAATCCGAGATTTACATCTCGAATTGGTCGTGGTAGCCATAGTCATAATCTGCGTAGGGGTCATGCATAGGCTCTTCATGGTTGCGATGTACCTCTTGCATTAAAGCCTGCTCCTCAAGGTAACGCTCTTCTGCGATAGCTTGATTTGCGCGGGCGATCTCCCTGTTGATCTCTGCCATTTGGCGAGCTTGCTCGTTTGCAAGGGCGTTATCGTTGCGGTCGAAGTGTGAGTATTTACTAATCATATCTAAGTATAAGGTAAGGTATTTAATAGCTAATAGCAAGCATATTCGTTTTTTTTGCAAAAAAAATCGGCAGCCGATTTCGTGCCAATCAGCTCTCTTCGACTAAGCCATCTCTTAAGAGATTAAGTTCTTGCAAAACCTTATTGTATTCTTTTCTTGCTTGTTGTACTGCATGAAGGGCATCGAGTACGGCAGAACCCTCGACAAAAGCAAGATGAGCTTGAGCAAGAAATTTGAGATTCTCTTCAACCTTGGACAACCCTAAAGCACATTGCAAGGTTGGATATCTTTTGAATGTATCTTCTATTGAATTTTTCATAATTTATTTGATTTCGGTTTTGTATTCCCACAATTCGGGATGTGATGCGTAGTGAAAAAAGAATCTACCTTGATTTTGTTGGGCGGTTTTGATTTCAAACTCGGAAGGCTCAACGCCATAGGTAAGGCGAAAGTTTGCTTCGGAGCTAGAAATTCCAAGCTCTCTTTTGAGTTTGACTACTTGTCCCATAGTTGGGCGAGTCAATTTATTTTTGAATACCTTAGCTTTGGTTTCTTTTGGAACAAAAGCATCTTCGGTGATTTTGTATCTTTCAGGAGCATAAAAATTCCAAAGCGTGGCAACTTCTGGTGCAGTTGCTTGTTTAGTTTTAACGAGAGTGTGAGCAACATTTTCAAGAGTTTTTCTTGCTTCGCGACCTTTTGTCCATACTGAATGATCGTCTGCGTAGTCGTAAAACCAATCGTGAAATTTTAAGTCGTTAGTGAATTCTGTTTTCAAGTCTTTTATCATAATCATTTATCTTTCTATATATACAAGGTAATCTATTTATTAACCGAAGTCAAATTTATTTTCAATTATTTTTCCCATATTTGATTGATGTAAAAGGTGTAATCTTCCCCGAAAGTCAAGTGAGATTGCAACTCACGAACACGTTTGCCGACTTGCCTTCTTACCTCATGCTTATCTTTGGCTTGAAAAGTCAAAACATGATTTGTACTTTCCATTTCAATTTTTGTATTTGTATTGGTATTAAAGAAAGGGATCTTTTCTCCACCAATAGAGTGAGCGTGAATATTTGCTGTGAATGTTTTATTCTTAATCATATATACAATATGACATACAAATTAACAAAAGTCAAATTTTTTTTCAATTATCTTGCAACTATTTTATTGCACAATCCTACTGAATCGCCTGCCGATTTCATGCCAATTTTTTTTTAAAAAAAACCTTGACATTTAAAAGGTTTGCCTTTAGTGTGTTGTTATGGAAATTATTATTATGCTTACAATATTTTTAGGGATGATTTGTCGAGAAGTTATTTATAGTTGACAAAACATTTAAACTCAACATACTTGCTATTATGAATCTTGCACAAAAATTAGACCAAAACTTGCTGAGTAATTCATTAAACAATGCCACGACCTATGGCTCAACTCATCATGGCTATAGCTTTGAGGATTTTGTTACTCTTGCTCTAGGTTTTACCGAAGAGGATGGCACACCTTATCGGGACAGAAAACAAGGAGGCACAAAAAATCATCGGCAACCTTTCGACATTCCTAAAGAAGTTGCCCAACGCAATCCAATTTTGCCCGAAGCATACAAGCTCGCATGGTCAATCAAATCGGTAAAAATGGGAACTCCTATTGGCTTAGGTACTGCCCGACTTCAGCATGACGCATGGACAAAAGAAGGTCTTGTTCAAGTCTCAGGACTTTATTCTAAAGTTGGTGGCGACAAGATTCTTGAACACTTTTCAATTGAGATTGTTCCGCCCGATGAAGGATATTGGGGCAACATCACAAAAGAAGTAATTGCCCGAATTGATCCTAAAGGCGTATCAAGAGATGATTACTCAAGAGAAGAATTTGAAACAGAAACGGGTGAAGTTAACCGAAGCAGAACAGGCGTTATCGGACTTCGTGCATTAGGCAGACAAAGAAACTTGCAAGCGTACATGAATTTTTCTGACTATACTGCACTTGTGGCTTGACTTTTTTTAACTTAACTATATTATAAAACTTATGATTACAACAAAGATACAAAACCTCACAGAAATGCTTAAAAAGTTAAACGAACAAAAGGTTAAAGAAATTCGTGCGGGCAACCATGCCTCCGCAAATGCTTTAGCTTCTGTTCAGATGGATATTGAGGCAAAATTGCTTGAACTTACAGGAAAAAGAGAGCAAAGCTTAAAAGTTTCTGCTTGACTTTTTTCTTAAACCCTTATAGATTATTATTATGCGAAAATTATTTGATATGTTTACTATTGCGTTCGTCCCGTTTGTTATTGGCACAATCATTATATTTGGATGTGCTTTCATTGCTAACCTCATAAACCCATCATGATTAAGATAAAAACACACCCTAACTTCGGTAATTGGTTCAACATTTTTGCTTTCAACAAATTAGTTGAGCAAGTGCATACAAGGTCAGAGGCTTTAAGAAAAGCCAACGAACTCGCCCGAAACAACGAGCAACAATTTTATTTTGACAATGGCGTAAAGCGTGTTATAGTGGTAGAAGATGCTCGCTGAACTTCAAGAAAAAAATCCATTTGTACTGACTGCCATAGATAGAAGAGTTATTATTTTAAGGAAAGATAGTCCTTATTATAAGCCCAAGCTGAATGATAGAATTTTATCGGTTGATTGTGTACTTGCGAATTCCGACAGGCTGGTAGAGATCGAAGAAGGCATTTTCGAGTTAAAGAGTTAAACTGGCACGAAAATCGCGGGGCGAAAAAAAATGCGAAAAAATGCTCTATGGGCTTGACTTTATCAGTTAAAAGCATTAGATTCTTTATATGATTAAAATTGAAGTAAACCCAAACCTTTCCGAGTGGCTCAACATTTCATTATTCGGAAAGCTAATTGATAATGCTAAGTGTGAAGTTCAGGCTCTTAAGATTGCTAAGAATATTCAACAAGAATTGAGAGAAAATGGTGATAGAGTTTCTATTGTTAACAATGTAGAAGAAAACAACTAAAATGACTAAAATTTCACAACAGATTAAAGAAGCATTTCTTGCAGGTAAAGCAAAAAAGGTTAGCAACACGATGACAGACGGAAACAATGTTTGGCTTTATGGATACAAGATTATTAAGCGTACTCCTGACGGTTTAATTCAAGCTAGTTGGGCGGGTTGGCCAACAGCCACAACCAGAGAGCGATTAAGAAACATCGCTGACGCAGATTGTAACATTAAAGGCGGAGAACCCCTGATGAACAATGAAGTCGTCAACCCTCATGATTGGTACGCAGTCAGGTTTGAGCCTGAAGAAAGTTTTTAGGCTACAAAAAACCCCCCCCATTTTTTGGAATTTCGCAAAAGCGATTCTCTGAGGAATGGGCGGGGGTGGTAGTTTTCAGTATAGAAACAGAATCCCGTTATTTGGAAAAAACGCTCGACCAAAAAAATAATCGGGCCTTATTCGAATACATTAGGTTATCTCTATGGTATTTCGCGCGCCTTTCTCTTGTTTTAATTGAATTTCGAGAATTCCGTTGTTTACAGTTGCTTTTGAGTTTTTTGCGTCAATTTTGATCTTCGTAGAGAATTCGCGGTTAACTTTTGAGGTCATACCCTTACTAATTTTCTTTTCTCCCGAAACCTTAACCAAACCATCATCTAAAGATATTTTTAAATCCTCTTTAGACATCCCAGGAACCGCTACCCTAATAACATATCCATCATCTAGTTCTTCAATATCTGTACCAGAACTAAAACTGCAGACTCTATTATTAAGAGCAGATTCGTTAACATTAAAAAAATCTGACAACCAAGAGGTGTCAAAACCAGAATTTATAAGTGAATACTTCATACAATATATATTGCATAAGCCATGCCAACTAAAAATGGCGTAAAATCGCGGTAAATTCTAGTTAGTTGCGACTAACTGGCTCAAAGGGAGTTTTTTGTTGGCACACGCATGAGTCATTATGGCGCTCGTTATATTTCTTGCATTTATTTTTATATCTTTCCCACATATAGTAAGGCCAGAAAAAGTGAAAAGCTAAATCATCTTGGTTTTTTAGGGCTGCAGCAAGCTCGAGGGTGTAAATCTGCTCCCAATTCTTTTCTTCTTCAGAAAATTTAGTATCTTCTGGTTTTAATTGAGGTTGTTTTAATGAGCAATTACAAAAAAATAATACAATTAATAAAATCCTCATAATATGAATTACACAATTATAGTTGTTGACTTTTGCATTTTATTCATGTATGATTAAAAACATGTTTGAAGAAGACGAAAAACAAAGAGAGATTTTATCTCAAGCAAAACTTAAATATGGAAAATATTTTGCTTATTTTAAGCAAGCTGGTTATGAACTATCGTGGATAGAGGAAAATCATGAGAAATTTACGGAAAAAAAGAATATTTGTATAGTAGGCAACGGACATTCATTGCTTGGTAGAAAAAGTGGATCTATAATTGATTCTTTTGATTGTGTTTGTAGATTTAGTGATTGCGTAATTCCCAATGAAAACAATCAGGAAATCTTAGGTTCAAAAACAACTCATGTCACATATGACGCAGACCCTTTAGCTCAAGATTGGTCAAAAGGTAGACTATTTGAGGATGTAGAAAATAAAATTATATTGCTTCAATCAGATCAATATAAAAGCATGCTTGCTTGGCTATATTACTTTTCACAAAAAAATGGATCGTTATATGATTCTGCAAGATTAATTAAAATGTTAATTATTGAGCGTTTAGGTATAGAAGATATAAATGATCAAAAAATATGGAAAAGTTTATCAAGTTATGATTTATATGATACAAAACAAGACTGGACATTGGTTCCGAACTACATATCAATAGAAATCGCGGACAAAACAGTTGCATACCCATCGTTGGGTATGTCAACAATCTTTTATTTTAAAGAAGTTTTAAATTATAATGTTTCTGTAATTGGTTGTGATTTTGAAGACAAGCATATTTGTACTTCTTTAACTGAAGATAAAAAGGCTCCCCTTCATGAAAGAATTTATTACGATGAAGAAGCTTTAGTTTTTGATTATTGGGTGGAAAAGGGAGAAATAGAGTTATTATAATTTTATTCTTTTAGTTTTTGAATTGCTTTTTCTAATAAAATAATTTGTTTATTATTTAATTTTACCTCTCCATTGTAATCGTCTTTAATAATATATTCTTGTTTATTATTTTTAATAATTTCGGGGCAACACCTGCCCCTTCCACAACTTAGTATAATTTTATTTTGAATAGGTTCTGAGTTCATAAAGTAACATAAGGAGCTGTTTGTCAGCTCCTTTTTTTCTTTTTGGCTTTTAATAATTTAATGTCATCATATAAAAGAGCACTTACTCTCGCCACGTTTGTCCTCTTCATCATTTCGTAAGGACTTTTATTATCCAATTCTTTTCTAGGTGTACCCAGCCAAGTTACTGATTCGTAAGAATTCATATTTTGTGCGAGCATTTCCATAATTTTAATATGTGCGCCGTCAATTTTAAACTTCATTATCAATATAATATAGCAAGACCGTAAAAAAGCTATTTAAATGTGTATATATTTTATATGGGACCCATCTTGAATACAATTATAGGAGCAGGCATTAAAGTAGGCGCAAATCTTTTAAATTACTGGATTGAGCAAAAAAGACAAGACCAGATGATTCTTGCTGCAAGAGATAGCCAAATGCTTAATGCCCTAATTGACAATCAAAATAAACAAGCTTCAGACCCATTCGTAAAGGTAACTCGTAGGATGCTGTTTTTAGCGATTACATTTACTATGTGTTTTTTAATGATATATTACGCAATGAATCCAAACATACAATATGATGTTATTGTTGATAAACCCACTAGCGGAGGTTTTTTCTCTTTTTTATTTGGGGGAAATAAATCTTGGGAAAAAGTTCAACTAACAGGAGGTTTACTTTTGACTTCATTCATGGATTTATGTTTTATGGTTATTGGTTTTTATGCGATACCTAGCCGAGCAAGATGAAAATTACATTTATAATATTTAGCTTATTTTTAATAGGTTGTTCTACAGCATTAATAAAAAAGAATTCTTTTACGCCAAAGCCAAAAGATTCAGTCGTGAATGCCCAGTTTCAAGAATTTGATATTAATTTAGACGGAAAAATATCACAAAAAGAATTTGAAAAATGTGAACAACCTTTAAATAATAAAATCTATGCATACAAGGAACCTATCGTTATCACGCTTATTATCTGTGCGATTACATTGTTGTCGTGCATAATTAGTGGCTCGTTTAAAAAATGAATATTTTACAATATGAAAGTTTAATCGTTTCGGTTATAACTCTGATTAGTACCCTGCTTGGTTTCTGGCTTAAGAATAAATTTCAAACAAAACCCGCACAGCCAACTTTAAGTCCCGAACAAAAAGCTCAAAAACAAATGGAAGTTTTAACGCAAACGAATGAAGAAATATATACTTTCATTAAAAAAATGAGATTGAATTTTAATGCGGATAGGGCGTATATTTTTGAATTTAGTAATGGGAATTATTTCTCCTCTGGATTGCCCGTAACTAAATTTACATGCACTTATGAAACAGTTTCGGAAGGAATAACAAGTGAGTGTCATAATCCTGGAGAATACAGAGTGTCTAATTTCAATGAATATATTAAAGAACTTGTTGAAGGAAAGACCTATGAATTAGAAGACGTTACACAATGTAAAAAAACACTACTAAGAGAACTTTTGAACAAAAAAGGGGTAAGAAGTATGTATAATTTTCCAATTCAAGATATTCATAATAGAGTAATTGGTTTTGTAGGCATAGATTTCGTAAAAAATACAAAAAAACTTACGCAAGACCAAATCAGTGACGCGGCCTCACAGACAAAAAAACTCGCAGGCTATCTTAAGTTAGATGATATTTGTAATATAAAAAGGTAGAAAAATTTGTAATAATAATTATTATAGACAATGGCCTTTACTTTTTGTCAGCACTGCGGAACCAAACACGAATACTCTTCGGCGAGACCCAATTTTTGTACAAATTGCGGAACATCTTTTGCTGGAGTCCAAGTCTCAGTACCTCAACCAAAAGAAGAAACAGAAAAAAACCAAACCCAACAACCTAAAACATCTTTTTCTCACTTGCAAAAATTGGATTATGAAATAATTAATAATGATTACGTTGAAACGACTTTAGGGTCTGTAGTCAAAGAAGAAAAATTAGGAATATCAATCCCTAGGAAAAGGCGCAAAAGCTTAACTGGCGACGCAATAAAAGACTGCGTTGAAGAATGCAAGCCTGTAAGGGGAACGATAAATATTGACGAATAAAAAAAAGAAACTAACATACGAAGAGTGTCACCCAGAAATTATTGAGGAAATTTCTAAGCGTCGACACAAATGGTTTTTAACTTCTGTGTCGTGGATGGACTTTGATGACGTTATTCAAATAATATCTTCACATATTTATGTAAAATGGGAAAAATATGACCAAACCAAACCTCTAAAGCCTTGGTTGAATAAAACGATATCCAATCAATTAAAAAATATTTTAAGAAATAACTATTCTAATTTTGTTAGGCCTTGTATGAGCTGTCCGTTTAATTTGTCAGGATCTGGAGAAAATGGAGCCGCCTGCTCTTTTACCCAATCTGGAGGTCAAGATTCAAGCTGTCCATTATTTGCAAAATGGGAAAAAACCAAAAAAAGCGCTTATGATATCAAATTACCCTTGTCAATTAATTCGGACGACGCTGCTTACAGAGAGATTGAAGATATTCATACAGAAATTAAAGGCCCAGAGAAAAGGCTTCATATTGAAATGAAAAATATATTACCCGAACGTCAGTATCTGATATATAAAATGCTATTCATAGAACACAAATCTGAAGAAGAGGTTGCAAAAAAGATGGGCTACAAAACCTCAGAAACTGGAAGAAAGGCTGGTTACAAACAGATTAAAAATTTAAAAAAACAATTTAAGGAAAAAGCGAAACAAGTAATATCTACAAAAGATATATTCTTACGTTAATGAAAAAAGAACTAACAGATCAGCAAAAGGAATTTATCAGAAATAATAAAGATAAAATATCTGACCTTGGAGAAATAACTCGGTCAGTCTTTATGGATGAAAGTTTAGATGGCAGAACGATAGAGGGCAGATTGGTAAGAGAGTATCTTATAGAAATCGGACAAAGCTTTGACACTACTAAGGCTGTACCCGCTAAGGAAGTTATTCTTACCGAAGATCAAAAAAGTTTTATTGAAGGTTATGCAAGAGACGGTATGAATGCATTTCAGATTACAAAAATAATTTTTCCAGATTCAAATATTACCCCATTAAGCAAAGAAACTATAGTAATTACGGAATTTATTAGAGACCAAGTTCCAGAAGGAGTTGCGGAGGAAGATTCTGCACGGGGAATTAAGTATAATCCTCCTTGCACTATACTATCAGGAATTAAAAAAATTAATAAAGTTGCAGGAAAATCTTTAAATCATGAAAAGCTCACTCGGCAAGACAAATTGTGTGCAGAAAATTTAATACAGTTATTATCTTCTCCAAGGTTTACCTCTCAGATAAATAATTATACAAGCAATGAAGAAAGGTTATTGTTTGAGGCTGAATTTACTAGAGCTTGCTGGGATAAGCCCGACTTAACTCCTGACGAAATAAATATGTATATAAATGTATGTATGGATTATATTAATTTAAAACAAATTGAGGGTCAGAAGCTAAAACTTAACGATATGTTTAATGCTGCAGAAGAGGAAACAGATTTAACTATGCGCTTGACTGAAATTTTAAAAACAAAAAGTGAAGAATATAATCAATGTGTTACCAGAATAGATAGAGCTATCACCAAGCTCCAGGGAGACCGCTCAAAAAGGCTACAATCCAAACAACAGAATACTGCAAGCATGCTTTCTTTGGTGAAATTATTCCAAGAGGAAGAAGAGAGAAATATCATGATTAAAATGGCAGAAATGCAAAAAGAAATTATTCTCGACGAAGCAAAAAGAATGGAAGGCATGCCAGAATGGAAAGCTCGAGTACTTGGAATATCTCAAGATGAAGCCATCTAATAAATGTAAAGTATGTGAAGAAAGTTTTACTTCAGAAAGAAGTCTTCATGCTCATTTAAAAAAACATAATTTAACTGTTGCGGAATATTATACCCAACATTACCCAAAAAAAGACTTATTAACTGGCGAAGCCCTTCCGTTTAAAAATAAAAAAGATTACTTTGCGAGAGATTTTCTTTCTCGTAATCGACTAATAAAATGGCTAAGTTTACAGTCTGCTGACGATGTTAAGGCCCAAGCATATGTTTTGAAAAAATTATATTCCAGAATTAAACAAAAACAATTAAATCATGCACCATGCCATATTGAGCTTCAATTATGCGAGTTGCCGCCCATAGAGTTTTATAAAAAAATATTTGGTAGTTATAGTCAAGCCTGTCAAAAATTAGAAAAATTAAACCTGAAAAATATCTCTCCTTTGTACGGCGCAAATATTATAGATAATTTTTTTGAGAATAACTCTCTATACAAGAATGTAGAAATATTAATTGATACGAGAGAACAGCAACCCTTAAGCTTTCATAAATCAAGAACTCTAAAATTAGATTTCGGAGATTATACTACAGGAGGTAAGGAGTACTCTTATACCTATGTAGACCGTAAAAGCGAAGCAGACTTCAAATCCACATTGTCGGTAGGGTTCCAACGCTTTAAAAAAGAAATTGAAAGGGCTATCGAATTTGATAGCTTTTTATATATTGTAGTTGATTCTAGCATTAATACAATAAAGCAAAATAATAGCTTCTCTGCCCACAAATCAAATTTAGCTTATATTTGGCACAATACAAGAGAAATTATTAATCAATATCCAAAAAATTGCCAATTTATATTTTCAGGTGGTCGGGCAGCTTCTGAGTTTTTAATTCCAAGATTATTAATTCATGGTAAAAAATTGTGGAACTGCGACATGCAATTTCATATAGATAAAAGGATTAGAGAAAAGAAAAAATGACTTGGGACACAGGCAAACAATTACCTAGAGACTCTTTTAAGGATATTAATAATCTTATTCTTGATAAAAAGGGATATCTGGAGGAAAGAGAAGCAAAACTATTGTTGTACAAATTTTTAAGAAATAATATTACGTTTGCCGCAGATCTACTTGCAGGAGTAAAGCTTTTTCCATTTCAACACATGGGAATTAAGTCTATGTTCCAAACAGATTACTTTCTAGGAGTATGGAGTCGAGGAATGTCTAAATCCTGGACAACGGGAGTTTTTGCATTTTTAGATGCTATATTAAATCAAGGAGTTCAAATTGGAATAATTTCAAAATCTTTTAGACAGTCTAAAATGATTTTTAAAAAAATAGAAGATATTGCAAATAAACCTGAAGCAGCTTTGCTTGCCCAATGCATAACTAAAACCTCAAAAACTAATGATCAATGGAGCATGCACATTGGCGAAAGTCAAATTCATGCTCTTCCTTTGGGTGATGGTGAAAAGCTTCGGGGATTTAGGTTTCATAGAATTATTATTGATGAGTTTTTGCTTATGCCTGAAAGAATTTATAATGAGGTTATTATACCTTTCTTGAGTGTTGTTGAGAATCCAACTCAGCGAGATGACCTCTATAAGCTCGAAACAGAGCTTATAAAGCAAGGCAAGATGAAAGAGGGGGATAGGTATGTCTGGCCAAATAATAAGCTCATTATGCTGTCTTCTGCGAGCTACAAGTTTGAATATATGTATAAAGTATATAGCCAGTTTGAAGAATTAATTAAAACTGGAAATAAAAAACCTTCAGAAGCTAATCGTGTTATCATGCACTTTAGTTATGATTGCGCCCCTTTGCAGTTATACGATCAAAACCTTATTAACCAAGCTAAAAGTTCTATGAGTCAATCTCAATTTGATAGGGAGTTTGGGGCAGTCTTTACAGACGATAGCTCTGGATACTTTAAAACCTCCAAAATGGCTGAATGCGTATTGCCAGAAGGTATGTCTCCAAGCGTAGAAGTTTCTGGAGAAGTTGGCGCAAAATATATAATGGCTTTTGACCCTAGTTGGGCAGAGAGCGAAAGCAGTGATAATTTCGCAATTCAAGTTTTTAAGCTCAGCGATCAAAAAAAATTAGGCACTCTTGTGCATAGTTACGCTCTGGCTGGAGCCCCTATGAAATCACATATATTATACATGCATTACTTATTGACCCATTTTAATATTGTAGCAATCGTTGGAGACTATAATGGAGGGGTTCAGTTTTTGAGCGCAGCAAACGAAAGCTCTATTTTCAAAAATAGTAATCTAAATATAAAAATGCTTGATGCAGATTTTGACAATATAGAAGAATATCAAAAAGCTTTATTAGACGCAAAATCTCAATATGATTTAAAAAGCAAAAAAATATGTATCTTGCGAAAGCCTACAAGCGCATGGATTCGTAGGGCAAACGAATTGTTGCAATCTAACTTTGACCACAAAAGGATATATTTTGCATCTCCTGCGATTGATGATTTTTATGAAGAACAAAGAAAAAAGAAAATACCTATTAATGATTTAAAATTCTCTAACATAATTGATAAAGATAATCAGTCCTCTGCTGCAAAAATGATTGATTTTGTTGAGCATCAAGAAGCTATGATTCATGCAACAAGAGGAGAGTGCTCCCTTATTCAAATCACAACTTCTCCGCAAGGAACGCAAACATTTGACCTGCCCCCATCTTTAAAAAGGCAAACGGGACCAGAGAAGGCAAGAAAGGATAGTTACTCTGCTTTGGTCTTGGGGAATTGGATGATAAAGACTTATTATGACTTTATAGATTCTAAAGATAATACGATATATACCTTTGCTCCAATGTTTATACGCTAAAGTTAAAAGTTAACTTTAACTTTACTTTTATACTTTTATGTGTATCATAATCTATGGCCAGACAATATACAAAACGTTCAGATTACTGGAAAAAATTTGATCAACCAAACAATAACCTTTCGGAATTGATTGCTAATCAAGACCCTATTGAGCCAAAGCTTTGCGGTTCAGCTTATTATTCTCAATCTTCGACATTCTCTAGAAGTCAACCCGCATCGGGAAAAGATGGAGTAAGAAAAAGTAATACAACTTTTAAGAAAACTAAGGCAAGTAAGTACTCAAATATTCGAGAAGGAATTCTGCCTTTTGAAGCTGGTTCAGGAGGAGTATCTATACAGGATGCTATTGAACTGTGTCAAAAAGCATATGCAAATATTGCAATTTTTAGAAATGCGATAGATATTATGGCTGAGTTTGCTAACTCTAGCATTCACCTAGAAGGAGGTACTGAACCTGCCCGACAGTTTATAGATCGTTGGTTAAATAAAATTAAAGTTTGGAACTTAAAGGATCAATACTTTAGGGAGTATTATAGATCTGGCAATGTATTTCTATATAGGGTTGATGGAAAATTTGATAAAGAAGATTTAAAAAAGATTTCTACAATTTATGCAGAATCTACAGGTGCTTCATCTTTGCCTTTGGGTCAAGTTCCTACAAGATATATACTTTTAAACCCTTATGATATTGTTGTTACGAAGACGACTGCATTTGAAGAAGGAGACTATAAGAAGATTTTATCTGAATATGAATTAGATAGATTGAGAAATCCAAAAACTCAAGAAGATAAAGAGTTTTATGACGCATTACCCGAAAAAACTAAAAAAGAAATCAAAGAAAAAAGATTTTCTAGAGATGGTATTTATGTACAGCTTGATCCAACAAAATTAAATTATAGCTTTTACAAAAAACAAGATTACGAGCCGTTTGCTATTCCTTTTGGTTTTCCTGTACTGGATGATTTAAACTGGAAAATTGAATTAAAAAAAGTTGACCAAGCAATTAGTAGAACTGTAGAGAATGTGATTCTATTAATAACTATGGGGGCTGAGCCAGACAAAGGAGGTATAAATCCAACAAATTTAAATGCGATGCAGTCTTTATTTATGAATGAAAGTGTTGGTAGGGTTTTGGTGAGTGACTATACTACTAAAGCAAATTTTGTTATTCCTGAGATTAATAAAATTCTTGGGCCAGAAAAATATGAAATTGTAAATGCTGATATCCGTGATGCTTTGCAGAATGTTATTGTTGGCCAGGAAAAATTCTCAAATACTCAAGTCAAGGCTCAAATATTTTTAGAAAGATTAAAGGAAGCTAGGAACGCATTTATTCAAGATTTCTTGCAGCCTCAAATAAAGATGGTCTGCCGAAATATGGGATTTAGACAGTTTCCTGAAGCAAAATTTGAAGATATTGATATTAAAGATGAAGTTCAACTACAAAGAATTGCTACTCGATTAATTGAGTTAGGAATATTAACTCCAGAAGATGGATTAAGAACTATACAGACAGGAGTGTATCCATCTATCGAACAATTAGAAAAAAATCAAGAAGAATATGTCAAACAGAGAGAACAAGGTATGTATAATCCTTTGGTTGGAGGAGTACCTTCTATAGAAGCTCCAGGAGCCGAAGAACAAAGAAAGGTTGATGAAAAATTGTCGAAGGAAAAAATTAAACAGGACGCAAAAAACAAAAATGAAATGATTAAACAGGGACAAGTGGGGCAACCTGGGCAACCAGCACAGCCCAACGCTCAACCTAAAAACAAAACCCCAAAAGAAGTTGGAAGACCTACTGGTGCAACCGCAAGTTATAGCCAAAAAGCTATACAAGAAACTGTTTATGCTATTGAAGATCTGAGGGTTGAATTAAATAAAAGCATGAAAAAGAAAATGAAAAAACGAAAGCTTACAGAAGTTCAAAGCGAATCTATTGATCAACTTGTTCAATCTATTGTATTATCTTCAGATAAACAAGATTGGAATAATATAGGAATGGCATGCATACAAGATTTCAGTAAAATATCAGAATTAGGCATTATTCAGGAGATTTCAGAGATATCCTCCGAGCATGAATTGAGCGAGTATCCATCTGCTATCCTGTTCCACAGCAAGAAAAAAGACTAAAACCTGTGTATACCTTTTTGTAAATGAAAAATTGTAAGTACTCAACGTCGTTTGAATTTGAAGTAGAAGCCTCTGCCTCACCAATATCTAATACAGAAATATCCGAAGCTTCAATTAGAAATTTAGAAGCTTTAATTCCAAAGGATATTAATCTGCAAAGAAATATTGATTTGCTTGGCGTAGCTTTTAATGCAGCAGTAGTAAATAAATTTAATAAAAATGGAGATGGTATAGATTCTGATATTGCCCTATCTATAAAAGATTATTTTGTGCATAAACCAACAAACATTGAACACAATAGAGATCAAGTTGTTGGTCACATTGTTTCATCTGGATTCTCGTCTTATGAGGATAGTAATATACTTTCAGACGAAGAGGTAAAAGCAAAAAAAGAACCTTTTAATATTTCTCTCGCTGCAGTAGTTTATAAAAACGCAAGCCCTCAATTTTCTGACCTGCTAGAATCTTCGGCAGACGAACATGGAGATTATTCTACTATTATATCTACCAGTTGGGAACTTGGTTTCAATGAATTCTCAATTGCTATAGGTTCTGAAAATTTAGAAGATAATGAAATTGTTAGCGGTGAAGAGATGGAGCAATATAAAGAACATTTAGTTGCTTTTGGAGGAAGTGGAAAACTAGAAGATGGACGTTCTGTTCGTAGACTTGTAACTGGAGAAGTTTATCCTCTTGGAGTTGCATTTACAACGAAACCTGCTGCGGACGTTAAAGGAGTTTTGGTGGCAGAATCAAAAGAAGATCGTAAAGAATCTACACAGGCAAATAATCAGTTTTTAAATAAAATTCAAGAAAAAAGTTCACATACAGAAAAAACTTCTGTAATTCAACCAAAGGAATCACATTTAGATAATACTATGGAAACAGAAAAACTAATCAATAGCTTAGAAGCACTTCTTAACGAGAAGCGTCGTGAAAACGATTTCTCCGAAGAAGCCGTGGCTAGCATTTCTAAACTCGTTAATGACGTAATTATAGAAAAGTCTTCGGAGTGGAAATCTCAAGTTGAAGAAGCTGAATCAAAAGCTGCGCAACTCGAGAAGGCCCAGGCTGAGATGGCAGAAAAATATGATGCGCTTCAAGTCGAGTTCAAGAATGCTAACGAAAATCTACAAAAACTACAAAGCGATAATGAAGCCAGAGACGCTCAAGAAGCTTTTAACCTACGTATGGAATCGCTCTCTACTGAATTCGAATTATCGGATGAAGATTTAGAGATTATTGCTTCAGAAGTTAAAGGTTTAGAATCTTCCGAAGAAGCTTTCTCTTCTTATAAAGAAAAATTCGCTCGCATTTGGGCTCACAAAAATAAAGAAGCAATTAAAGCTAAGACTGAAGAGCTTGAAGCTAAAATCGCTGAAGAAGTTGAGCGCAGAGTATCTGGAGAAAAACAAGAAGAGCCAGCAGAAGTTGTTGATGCAGCTCTCGAAAATGTGGAAGAAGCTGAAGAGTCGATTCCTAATAACAATTCTGAATCTCTCGAAGAAGAATCTTTGACAGATCGTTTTGAAAAAGCATTTCAAAAAGAAAACATTTCAATCAAATATTAATTTTTAAAACAAAGAAATAACATGGCTATTCGAATATTACCATTCCGACAGTACGACGAGAACGACGTTGTTAATTTGTTTTCGATGGATGCGGTTAACACCAAACCATCGGATACAAATGCAGACGCTGGATTGCTCGTTTCCGTGAGTGCGAAAGACATGGATAAAGATCCTGTCGAGCTTAACGCCGCTGACGGCGGATTGCTCGGTGAGAGAAATTATCCTTACGTTGCTCGTAACTACTACCCATCCGTTCCCCTTAAGATCACAAAATGTGACGGCGGAGTTCCTTTGGGAATTACTCTTGCTCAGACTCTTACTCATGACGAAAACGATGAAAATCTTCTGCGTTATCCTCAAAAGAAGGCTGAGTTGTATGCAGTAACTTCTGGAGAAGCTGTTCCTGTTGCTACCAAAGGAATCTTTACTTTGGCCGAGACTGCATTTAGTACCGCCCCTCAAGTGTCCGACACTTATGTCACCGCAGGTTCAGGAGGTGATGCAGGTAAACTTGTTCCTGGTACAAGCTCTTCAGGCGCTATTGGCACAATTCTTGGAGTAGGTACTCGCACCTCTCAGAACGGAAATGCTGACCAATTTGAGGGTACATACGCAGTAGTTAAATTAGACCTTTAATAATATAGGAGAAAAATAATTATGGAAATTACACTCAAACGCACTGACGAGCAAGTAGAACTTGTAAAAGCAATGGCTTCCAGCAATCGTGATATTGCATATGAAGCACAAGCCGCTTTGGCAAAGTTCATCGCTCCCGTACTCGCAGAAGTTGTTAATCAAGCTCCTACGCTTGCCAACAAATTTCAAAGTTTTACCTTTAATTCTGAAGATAACCCCAGCTTTCCTCTTGACCTCTACTACGATGTAACTGACGAAGATTACATTTACACCTGGAGTCAATCTCTTGCTGGTGGTTTACCAACCAATCAGGTACAACCCACTCATAGCGAAATGAAGTTCACCACTTATCGTCTTGATAGTGCTATCAGCTTCGAAAAACGCTATGCTGCAAAGTCCCGCATGGACGTTATCGGAAAAAGCATGACCCGTATCGCTCAAGAAATCATGATCAAGCAAGAAACTACTTCTGCTAATCTTCTTCTCGGCGCTCTTTCGGAAGCTAAAACCAATAATATCTCTCACATCCACGCATCTCCTCATGGCAAGCTCATGTTGGAAGATTTCAATAAGCTTATTACTCTCTCCAAGAGAATTCATAAGTCCTGGTATGGCGGAACTCCCGACAGCAGCGCTCGTCGTGGAGTCACTGACTTGTTGGTATCCCCTGAGGTTGTCGAAAACCTTCGCTCGCTCGCTTACAATCCTGTTAATACCTCTGCTGGTGTTAAAGTTGAAAAGGGTAATGGAGATGGCGTAGCTGATTCTACAATCGCTGCTACTGACTCTATGCGTGAAGGTCTCTGGCGTAACGCTGGTATTCCTGAATTCTTTGGAATTCGTCTTCAAGAGTTCTCTGAACTTGGTAAGGGCGAACGCTTCAATGAAGTATTCGGAAAAATGGTTGCCGCCGCTGGCAGCAAAAGTGCTGTTAGTAGCTTTAATGATTCAACCGAAGAAATTGTTATTGGTCTTGATTCTTCAGTTAGTTCTCTTTGGAGAGCTGTTGCAACTGATTCAGACACTGGTTCTGAATTCTCGTTGGCTGTGGACGATCAATACAGCGTACGCCAAGGCAAGATCGGATATTATGGAAGCCTGGAAGAAGGTCGAGTTATTCTTGACAATCGGGCACTCTACGGTATCAAGATCTAATTCTTTGTTCCCCCCACTCCTCAAAAGGGTCTGTGCCTCGTGCGCAGGCCCTTTTGTTTTTCACAAGAAATAGACTTTTGTGTATGATATTGTATAATATAAGAAAGGGTAACTATGGCTAAATCAAAGAAAAAAATCACTGACACAATTCACGGAAAAGACGAATCTGTAACAGACGAGTTACAAGCAAAGGTTCAACTTCAAAAAGATATTAATGAAATTATGGGTATAAAGAAAAATAACCCATATAAAGTGAATTCCGCTAGAGAACTAGAAGAAACTTTATCATCTATGAATCTTTCAGATATGAGGGAAATGGCTGTAGCTGCAGGAATTTTTCCAAATGGAAACAGGACGGTTTTAAAGAAAAAAATAGAAAAGGGGTTTAGTGAGTATATGCGAGGAGGAGCAGAAAGCATTAAACAAATCCCAATAAATAATTCTACGCGAGCTCCTAATTCTGCGCTGCAAAAAGAGATTGATGAAATTTGGTCAAAAAAGTAATGCTTAAAAATAATGTACAACATAGATGGAACCTATAAAGTTGGGGAGTTAGCCCAAGAAATATTTGATAATGAATTTGATGGGGATTCAACCCTATCAAGCACAACTAGAATTTCTGGTTGGTTGTGCGCAAATATAGGTAAGTTAAATAATAGAATTTATACTGAATTTGCTGAAGTTAGCGGTTATTTTGCTGCTCCAGAAACTTTAGCTTATACGTTTGGCTATGAAGAAGCTGCTATTTTTACGCAAATGCATATGGCCAACTACTATCAAAAATCTTCAAGAAAAACTCTATTAGGCCAAACAATCACAATTCCCACGGGGACAACTGGAAGCAATCAAAGCTCAACTTCTCAAGTATATTTGGGAATGAGTGATTGGACGAAAATATCTGAAGGGGATACAACAATAGAAAGGCAACCTTTGTATACAACTTCGTCTGGAGCCACAGTTACTTCAGCTTCTTCTACTGTAGATATAGATGCAATGGCAAAAGAATATAGAGAGCTTATGAATGATGCAAAAAGTCATATGGAGCAATTAATTATTGCCTATAACATGCATGGTGCAAAACCAAGGCAAACCTAATGGCGAAAAATTTAATAGATGCAAACATGCGTAGTCAAATTGAGGCAGCTCTAGACGACGTTCATGAAACTTTTGCCCAAGAAATAAAAATTTTTCAAAGAAAAACAGAAACGTTTGTTTCAACTTCTACCAGTACATATAATGCTTTATATAATAGATTAAAAAACGAACAAAAAACATTAGGCAAAGTCACTGAAATTACTGCAAAAGCAAGAATCGAATATGTTAACACTACTGAAGATTCTAGGTTATCTGGAACTAGCGCTCAAACAAACTTAACTTTACCTGATGGATCAGTGAGATTAAAAATTGATGAAACAGGTTACGCTCAAATTAAAAGAGCTTCAAAAGTAGAAATTGATGGCAAGCTATATGAACTAGTTAGTGACTCTGGTTTTACAGGACCTTTTGTAACAAAATATCACGTTTTATATTTCAAAAGAAAGGATTAATCATGGCTTGGATTAACATGAAGGGCTTGCAAAAAGAAATTTCTAAGCAGTATTCGATGGGCTTTAGAAAACAAATGGAGCGAAAAATTAGACAAGATATTAAACAAGCTCAAACAAAAATGGTACTTGCTTTTGAATCGCATGATGTCACAAGAGATCTTGATCGAGGACCTTCAGGTTCATCTTTACCTGGGGGCGGAGACTTATTTTCTTTTATCGGTTTTGAGTCTGGAGATCGACCAACAAATGCTTTAAGGGCATTATTAACTAGAGGAATTAAAGTTCAATTTATTAGTTCTTTAAAAAACGATATTGAAGCAACTTTTCAAATTGATATTCCTACCAAAGAAGAAATTGAAGAATTGACTCCTATGCCTTGGGCTCCTGGTAGAAGTTGGGCTAGAGAAATTGAAATGGGCATTCCTGGATTGGGGCAATATTTAGTCACGGATTCTTCTGCTAGTAGATCTGGCAAGGCTATTCAAGTAAAAAGTGTAATTCGTAGTGGTCAGTTCGGCGCAAAGTCTTACATGACTAAAATATTATCCACATTTATCGCAGACTTAACTAAAACAATTTCCAAATGAAAGAGCAATTTGATCATCTTTTACAATCAAGTTTTTATCTGTGGTTTGACGATAGACTAACTAGAACAGCTCAAGCTTATACTCAGCCTGCAGATGGGCAATCTTTTGATGTGGTTGTTAGAGGCGAAGATGGTGGAGGTTTGGATCTACCAGTAAATTATGACGCTTATTATTGTGCTGACCGACAATTCGTTGCAAATGGCATATCTGAACCAAGCGGAGTTTATGTTGATTCTGTTTTTCAAGAACAAGCTACTAGCCCTTATAATTTAATTATTGATCATAATGAAGGCAGAATTCTGGCTCCAGCAGTTTCTCAAGGAGGGCAAGATTTATCAACAAAAACTATTAGTGGACATTTCAAAAGAAAAGAAATTAATGTTTATATAACAAATGAAACCGAAGAGCAGTTGTTGCTTCAAAATGATTTTATATTGAGTGATATTGCAGGAGAGCCTACATATTTGCAACAACAGGCAGAATTAGGAGATAAAAAATATTCTTTGCCTGCAGCTTTTATAAGTTTAAACTCTTCATCAAATGAACCATGGGCTATGGGTGGAGTAGATGATACTCGAACTGTCATTAGGGTAGTAGTAATTACAGATAGTAATTATAGCTTGGATGCTGTATTGTCACTCTTTAGAGACGCTCAAAAAACTAAATTTGAACTTGTAGAATTTGAAGACTTTCCGTTTGGGGAATTTTTTAGAGTTAAAGAGTTTCCTTATAGCTATCCAGATTTTGTAAAAAATAAGATCAAAAATCGTTTTCCTGCTTTTATTGAAAGAGTTTTAGTTTCAAAGTTATTTGACAGATCAGGTACGCAAATACCTCAAGGATTGAGGATTGGGTTTATGGATTTTGAAATTTCTAGTATTCGGAGACCCAGAAGCGATACTTATTAATTTTTTTTTAAAAAAAAGTTCTCATTTAGGTTTTAACTATGTAATATACAGTAACCCTTAATCTTACAATCAAAAATTAAAAATTATGGCTAGAAACAGAGTAATCTATCAATCAGAAGCTTTATTCGCAACGGAAAAAGATCAACATCATAATCTTTCCTCCGCCAATCAGCTTCTTCGTGTACAAGACATATCTCACGGTGTAGAAATTAACCGTACCGATATCAATGAATTCGGTCAATTGACTGCAATCGAGAGAAAAGTGATTGAGCCACCCACAGTCAATCTTGACTTCAGCTACTATGCTCACGGTGGACATAACGAAAAAAATCTTGGATTTCAATTTACTACAGATCGTTCAACTGACGACGCAACTGGGCACGAGCAACTTAAGCAAGCTCTGTCTGGCTTCATGACTGCTGCTTCTGATGATAAAAATTATTATATCAGTGTAGCTTCTTATGGTGACGACAACAATGAGCTTGCAGATGGTGCTCAAGAAGGTGTTATCGGAATCGGAAACGGTTCTCTTACCAGCTACAGCATTGAAGCTGCAGTTGGAGATATCGCTACTTGTTCCGTAAGCGTTGAAGCTAGCAATATTGTATTCCAATCTTCTGGTACAAACATTGCTAACCCAGCCCTTAATTCTGGAACTGGTGCAACATTATATCCTCAAACTGATGGTGCAGGTAGCTTGGTTACAGGCGCTGGTAATCTTCCAAATTTCCCTGCTGGTTCACTTGCTGGACAAAAAGCTGGTGATTATGATGTAGCTTGTGTACGTCCTGGCGATATCATCATCAACTTCAATGACGCTGGTCTTGCAGGTGCTAAAGATTCTTCTGACATAAGCGGTCAATCTGTATCCATGGGTGGTGCATTCATGGAAACAAATAGTGCTTGTCACATCCAAAGCTTTACTTTGGACGTTCCAATGTCACGTACTCCTCTTAATCGTATCGGAAGCGTATTTCCATATGGTCGTGAGCTTGACACCCCAATGACTATCACTCTTAGTGTTAGCGCATTGATGTCTGACTTGGCTGATGGCGCTCTTGCAAATCTTCTTTGTAACGACGCTGAGCAACGTAATGTTCGTATCACTCTTCGCCAACCATGTTCTGCTGATGATGATTCTGGAGACAATGCAGAAATCGTTCAAGAATACTTGGTCAAAGGATTGTCCTTAGACAGTCAAAACTTCTCTTCTTCAATTGGAGATAACAAGACTGTTGATTTGGTATTCAGCACACAACAAGGTGGTGCTAACGGTACTGGTAACGGTCTCTACATGTGGAAGACTGACACTGCTGACTATGCAATCGGAAGTGATCCAATTGTATACGGTCAAGACGCTGACGCTCCTGCAACTTACGCTCCAGGTTCATCCCTTGGTTAATTCGTGTAATTGATTTAAGTTAAGAAAATCTAACAAACATAAGCCCCTGCCGAAAGGCAGGGGTTTTTTTGTGTATATATTGTTTATGAGAGGGCATAAGCATGATACTCAAGATTTATATATAAATAAAGAAAGAATAAGAGGGGTTCAAAGCTGCCAAGTGGCATGGTCCGCAGAAGAAACTTATGTAAATGCAGTAGGCAGAGATGGAGGTTTTTTGGGAGGCGTGGTAGAACAACCAATGACTGCTACTTGTGATATAGAGAGATTCATGGTTTCTTCGACAGATCCATTGGTTGAATTATTTAAAAGTACAGATATCTATGGAGAAAATCTATATACAAATGGAAAAAATTTTATTTTTTCTCGAGCACAAATTACAAATTATAGCTGCGAATGTGCTATAGGAGGTATTCCTAGTTTAAATTTTTCTTTATTATGTTATGGTAATTCTGGAGGAGATACAGATATATTTTTAAGCCAAACCCCAGAAAGAGATTCATCTATTATGATTGCTTCTCCAAGAAGTATATTGTTGAATGTTGCTGGTCACTCAACAAATAGAATTCAATCTTTTAATTTTCAAATTAACGTTGATAGAGAACCTATTTTTAAATTAGGATCATTAGAGCCTATAGATTTTAGAACTGAATTTCCAATACAGGTGGATTGTCAATTCGTTCTTCATGTAGACGATTATGAGTCTAAAAATTTATTTGATTTTATTTGCGCGCCAGAAATACAAGATTTATCTTTAATTTTTCAAGATTGTGAAAGTGGGGATGCTATTCGAAGTTTTTTTATGAAAGATGCAAAACTTATGGACTATAGTCAAAGCGGTTCGATACATGAATTTCTTGAAGCAACGTTTTCTTATAAATCTTATATTACAAATATAAATCATTTAGAAAAAATATTAAATGGTCTTTCTTATTGATTTTTAGTGTATTAATATGTATGGCGATATTTTATTCAGATGTTTTAGTTAAGATTGGCGAGCACGATTTCTTTGCTTCAAGCGCAAGCATGAATGCTCAGAAAGGGTACGAAGGAATTCGTAGTATAGGTTATAGAGGCTCGATTGGTATTGTTCCATCTGGACCAGCTGGTGGAGATGCAAACTTTGAATTTGTTGGTTCAGCCCTAGATCCTGAATATTTTGAACTATTAAATCCCGAGTCTCAAGGAGAAAATATACAAATTGGTGGTAGTGCTGGTCAGGATGGATTGCTCACTGATTTATCTGTAGACGTTGAGCCAAACCAAATTGTAACATCTTCTGCCAGTTTTCAGTTTTTTGCTCCGCCAACATTAGATCCAAATAGTACGCCAAAAGGAGGTGGGCAGGAGGTGTCTGATAAAGGAGCGGTTGGAGGAGATCTTTTGCATGGAGCTGGAAATGGAACAAGCGTGGGGCTAGATTCTTTTCGAGCGTCTTATAGTTTGTCTCAAGGTTTTGATAGTATTTATGGGCTCGGAGATTTTTGTCCAATTTTTAAATATCGTACAGACGGCACAGAGGAATTAACTATGGAGGGAGACAATTTAAGCGGTTCTCTTGGGGACTGCGGAGTTAGATGTTCTGAAATGCAATCTCTAGTATTACAATTAGGGGGTCTTTGTGGAGGAAACTGGAAACGTCAAGTAAATGGATATATTACTTCGCAAGGCGTTACCGTAAGTGAGGGAGGCGTTTTGACTGGAACCATGACGGTGACAGATTTCACTTAAAAAAAAATTGTAATTTTTTTATAAACTAGATATAATATTCTAGTTTAACTATTTATCATGGCTGTCACTGCAATTAACAAAGAATTATATTCGTTCTCAATTTCTCTTGATGTAAATTCTCAAAAAGAAGTTGAAGTTGAGAAGGAAGTCGAGGTTGAAAAAGAAGTTGAAGTAGAAAAAAGAAGAAAGAATAAAAAAACGGGGAAAATGGAAAAAGTTCTCGTTACCGAAAAGCGCAAGGTTAAGGAGAAAAAAATTGCTACCGAAATGCGCGACGTAGTTGAGGAGCAGCCAGTTAGGGTTGTCTTGCGAAAGCCTACTCGAACCCAATTAGAGGATGGAGATATGTTTTATAGTATTTGGCTCAACAAATACATTAAAATGGGATTGCTTACAAGAGCTATGTTAGCAAAACAACATCTTGATGTCGGCGGATCTTTAACCGAAGAAGAAAAACAGCGCTATTCTCAATTATATGTAAGGCTTTATGAAAAGCAACAAGCAGTGCAAAGATTTAGCCTTAAAACTGAAGATGAAAGAAGTAATGACGAAAATGAAAGGTTAAGAGTTGCTGTAGAGGAGCTTGGTATTATCAGAAAAGAACTTACAGATTTTGAAGCAGTTCAAGCTAGTATGTTTGATCATACTGCAGACATTAAAGCTAGAAATAAAACCATCACATGGTATTTGCTAAACCTAACTCATGTTTCTTATGGAGATCAAGATGATGCAGAAACGATTCCTTTATTTCCTGGAGAAACTTATGATGATAAGTACCAGTCTTATTTAGAGCTCGATGAACAAAACGATCAAGTTTACCTTCGATCAATTGATAAGCTTAGTTCTCTTACTACCATTTGGTATATGAGCGGAGTTTCAAATCAAGAAGATTTTGATCGCTTGCTAGAAGAAATTGATTCTTAATTTAGGGCCATAATGCATGGCAAAAACTGCTTTAAAAGATAAAGAGCAAGAAGATAAACGCATAGATGAAATTCAAGAGCTTAAAGAAATTAGGCTCAGGAAAGTTTTAAATTCTTTAATTAAAGGTTCTTCGATAGTTGAAATTGAACCTCCAAAGAGTAGTGTATTGTATAATTCTTCTAGAAAAATAATCAAAGGTTATGCAAAGCACTTTTCTTTGCAAGATCAAATTCATCTAGATGAAAAATATGAAGAGTATTTTGATAAAGCTAAGTCAGGGGGAATTCCCACAAAAAAAGAAGCTTTAGAAAGAATGTATGATAGTGGATTGTGGACAGAAGAAGATGAAAAATGGGTTGCATCCCAAAAAGAGTATATTAAAAATTTAGAGCAAACAAAATTAAAACTTACTTTAGATCGTCAAGTCGCAACTGTTCAAAAAAGTATAGATCAAGTTGAAAAAAAATTAAAAGAAAAAGAAGCGAAAAGACAAAAACATATTGGTACTACTTGCGAAGCCTACGCAAATGTTCAAATGAATAGTTATACTATGATTTATTCTTTATATGAAGATGATTTATGTTCTTCTCCTTTATTTGCTTCAGAGGATCAAGATTATCTTTCTCACGAAGATATTGCTCTAATTATTAAATGTTATAATACTTCAATGGCAGAATTAGATATCGAAGCCATTAAGGACTTATCTGTTTCTCCATTTTTTACTTCGTATTTCTCTTTAATTGAAGAATCTCCAGTGGAATTTTTTGGTAAAGCTGTTCATGAACTTAGTTTTTATCAACTTAATTTATTAAGCTATGCGAGAGTTTTAAGATCGATTATTAAACATACTTCCCCACCAAAGCATTTTCATAGAGATCCTGACAAACTCCTTGAGTGGGCAGAAAAAGGAGAAAAAGCAAGAAAGCTTATGGAAAAAGGAAATAATTCAGAAAAATCATTCTCAATGGTCGGTGCGGATAAAGAGGATTATCAAAAAATGGGAGTTGAAAGACAAGGTAAGGACATATTCAATTTGGCAAAAGACAAACAAGGAAAGAAAAAAGGTACGTTATCAATCATGGATTTCTTAGATGAATCTTAGATAAATTCTCGACTTTAGTGTAATTAATAGTTCACATGGCACAAGAAAATATTAGAGTAAGAGTTAAAGCAGTAGGTCTTGATCAAGATATTGCTAATCAAGCCAAAATGGGCGAAAAGAAAATTCAGCCCATTAAATTGCAATTGAATGAAAAAGGACTCGTCCAGCCTCTTGGTAGAATTACTGGCCAAATGGGAGAATTTGAAAAATCCATGGACGCTGCTGTCGCTCGTGTATTTGCGTTTGGTGCTGCAGTTTCCGTTATTAATGGAGTTTCTGATGCATTAAAAGCAATGGCTCAATCAGCCATAGAAGTTCAAAAAGCATTAAAAGACGTTAATGTTATTATGAATATGTCTGAGTCTGCTTTACAAAATTTTGGAGGAGCTTTATTTGATGTTGCAAGAGATACTGCATCATCTTTTCAAGATATAGCCGCTGCCGCAACAGAGTTTGCTAGACAAGGTTTAAGTGCTGACGAAACCCTTCAGCGTATTGCTGATGCAATGACGTTAACAAGATTGTCTGGCATGGATTCTGTGGAGGCTGTAAATGCTCTTACGGCAGCCATAAATGGTTTTAATGATGCAGCTATAAATTCTTCAGATATTGTCAATAGATTGGCTAATGTTGATGCAGCCTTTGCAGTATCTTCTAAAGATTTAGCAGATGGTTTAGCAAGAGCTGGAGCAACTGCACAATCTGCAAAAGTGCAATTTAATGAACTTCTTGCTGCTGTTACTAGTGTTCAACAGCAAACAGCTAGAGGTGGAGCAGTAATAGGAAACTCATTTAAAAGTATATTTACAAGATTGCAGAGATCTAGCGTAAGAGAAGCTTTAGAAGAAATCGGTGTTGCAACGCAAGATGCAACTGGGGCATTTCGTTCTGGCATGGCAGTGCTTCAAGATTATGCAAAAGGTTACGATACTTTAAGCGATGCTCAAAAAGCCGCAACTGATGAATTAATTGCTGGAGTGTTTCAGGTTAATAACCTTAAAGCTTTAATTAAAGACTTAAATAGCGAATTTAGTATATACGATCAAGCTCTTAAAACTGCAAACAATAGTACTAATGAAGCCACCCAAAGAAATGAAGAGTTGAATAAAACTATGTCTGCTCTACTTAGTCAAACAGGATTATCTATAAAAGAGTTGGCTGCCAATTTTGGAGAAATGACTTTGGGTCCTGGCATTGAAAAAGTATTAGAAACAGTTAAGACTCTGGCTGACGGAATAAATAATTTAGTAGGAGAAGATAGTGGCACTAATATTGGCAAGACTTTATTAAAAGGTATTGGTAGTTTCATCAGTGGTCCTGGCATGGTTTTAATTGGTGGGGCATTTATTAAATTATTTGCATTCGTCGCTCAACAAGGTGCGAGCGCATTGAAGTCAATCTTTTCAATCAACAGTGAAACTAAACGTCAAGAGGGTTTGCAAGCTGCAATTCTTCAAATTTTAATGAGCGAAGAGGGGGTTCGACAGAAAATTCTAAGCGACTCTACAAGCCAAGTGGCAAAAGAGCAGGCAATACTCAGCGTCTTAAAAAAACAAACGACCGAACGAATAGCGCAAGATGCGCTCTTAAAAAAAATCGCTTCGTCGTCTACGTTAGCCAACGTTGCAGTAAGTAATCAAGGCACTGTAGTTCCTTATGGCCGAGGTCCTAGAGCTGCAGCGGGACGCAAAGATCTTGGCATGTCAAAAGGTTATGTTCCTGCAAATACTGATTCAAAATTTATTCCTTCTTTTGCTGCAGAACAAAGAGACATAAATCGTAGAGTTGGGGGAGCTTCTAAATCTGCTTCCCCTGTATTAATTAAAAACTTTCAAAAAACAAAAACTCAAAAGCAAGATATCGTTGCAAATACAGATGAAGTAATTGTTGAAAACTTTATGGGTTCAGGCGCATCTGCAATATTAAATCAAGATATGATGCAAAGATTCAATTATGACAATGGTATTGAAAAATTTTATTCTGCCGCTGACTATGGAACCAAAAGCTTTTACTCTACTGGTTATGTACCAAATTTTAAAGCAACCAACAATCAGGTAATTAAATTAAATGCAGCTGGACAGGGTATTATAACAGCAGAAGCGGGCAAATCAGAAACAGGAAAAAATCAAACTGTAGCAGCATCTTCAGTGTTTGATGGCGCAGTTCCTCCAGCTTTTAAAGGCACAAAATTTGAAGCACGAAACTTCACTATCGGTAGACTGGCTCAATCACAAGGCTCAAGCTTCCATAGTATTGTTGATAAGCATATGACTTCTGCCATAGGAGATGTAGCTAGAGATATTATGCCAAGAGGAAAGGTTAAAGGTTCTGGCCCATTAAGCGATTACTTGGATAAGTCTGCAGGCCCTCAATTCACAGGAAGGGTATTTGAAGCAACTTTAAATTATATTAAAAATTCAGTTGTAAAAAACGATCCTGGAACCGCTGGATGGGATTTTCCTGGTCCTGAATTTCAAAAAAACTTAACAACTGCATTTAATTTAGATTCAAGAAAAGGCAAAAATGTAGATGCTAAAGTTTCATCAAGCAAGAAAAATATTGGCAGTGGAATTAAAAAAATTATTGATTCTAGGGGAGGTTATCAAAAATTAAAACAATATAAAGATTTTGAAAAGCAAAAGAAGGCTGCCGCTGGAACAGTAGCTGGACGAGGTAAAGCTATTGCTGCTGGTGGTAAAAAGAGGGCTGCACAAGGAATAATTCCAGATGCTGCTAAAAGTATACCAAATTTTGTGTCTACTTGGGGCAAGCCAGAATTACTTAAAAAAATTAGAGAGAAAAATCTTGCAAGAGCCCAAAAAGATATTAAAGGGTTCGACGGTATGAAGACTACTAATGAATGGAATGGTCAATTACCCATTATACAAGTAACTGATAAAAAAACTGGAACAACAACTAGATTTACTTATGGCAAGGGAGAGTACGATTACGAAAACAAGACTGACATTTTATATTCAGAAAGAGCTAAAGGAGCAGATGTAAACGATCCTTCTATGAAGGGGGGAGCTAATAGAAATTTTGATAAAATCGCAGGCTTTACAGGAAAAAGAAGATGGAAAAATAAAGAGATTCACAGTACCTTTGACCAAATTCGTGCTTCTTCAGGCAAAACTCCTTGGGAAACCATAATCAATGCATTCCCACAATTAAAACAAAGAATCAAGCCAGGAATGTCAACCTCGGGAACTTTTCAGATTGGAAATGATGAAATCGAATTTAAAAATATTAAATCTTTAAAAACTAAAGTTAGTAAATGGGTTAAAGAAAATGGTATAGAGTCATTTAATAGTTGGTCAGAAGCAAATTTAGGGTTTAATACAAAAAATTCCATTTTAAGTGGAACTGCATCTGGCGAATATTTTGCCATGGATGCATATACAAAAATATTAAAAAAGGGGGATAAGAATTTTAATAGAGATGAAAAGGCAGGCTTTTATTCTGAGGGAGTAGTTCCTAATTTTATTAAACCTGTAGACATGCAGTCTGATCGACCAAGGCTTTTAAAGATGTGGCAAGGTAAACTGGAACAAGCAAAGCAACTGTCTCAATCTGGAAAACCTAGAGCCGAAATAGATCCCAAGATTAGTCAACTAAATGGCGAAGCAAATCAAATCTGGCAAAGGATTGTCGGCCTCCAAGAGAAACAAAAGAAACAAATATCTAGCAAGTCTGCTAAGAAATATTCAGAAGGAGTTGTTCCCAATTACGCTAGTTATTTAAATTCTCAAGAAGCAGTGCCTAATTTTATTAAGCCTGTTGATATGCAGTCAGATCGATCAAGGCTTTTAAAGATGTGGCAGGGCAAACTAGGACAAGCAAAGCAACTGTCTCAATCTGGGAGGCCCAGAGCTGAAATAGATCCAAAGATTAGCCAGTTAAATGGCGAAGCAAACCAAATTTGGCAAAAGATTGTCAAGCTTCAAGAGAGTCAGAAAAAACAAGCTCCAGGCAAATCTCTAAAAAAATATTCAGAAGGAGCTGTTCCTAATTTTACAAAAGATGCTGGCACATTAGAGAGAACTGTATCAAAATTATCTGAAGGACTCGTTCCCAACTTTGCCCTCAAAAGAAACGCAGGCTTTAGAAAATTTTATGATTTTGACGAAACACTAGGCACTTATTCTAAGAATGTAAAGTCTAAAGATTTGTTTCAAGCTGAATCTGCAGGATTGGCTAAACCTACCCCGTTAGCAAAAGAACTTCAGGGTCAAGCGGTCACTGTCTTAACTGCTCGAGCAAAACAGTCTGTGCCATTTATTGAAGAAAAATTAAAAAAATGGGGAATTAATCCTGAAAAGATTATGACCACCGCAGATATGTTTAATAATATTAAAATTGCTAGCGATGGTTCTGGAAAAATAATTAAAGCAAAAGGAGGAAGGGTTCCTGGTTATAGGAATTTAAAGCCTGCAGAAAAGAAAGCGATTCTATTAGAGAGAATTTGGAAAAAGCAAGGGGGTAAGTACGATCTGATCGATGACGCAATTGAAAATATAGAAGCTATTCGTAACCTTAGAAATGAAAATATAACTGGAACTCATTATCAATTTAGTGGCCAGCATTCTGGAAGAGGTAGTGGAAATGCTGAAGGTTTGGTTCCCAACTTTGCTCAACCAGAAAATACACAAAGAGACCTTGTCCCTAACTTTGCGGCAGAAACTATGCCCGTCCCCAGATATCTTGAAAAAGTATCAAAAGAAATTCAAGCTGCTGGAGGTAGTGCTCAGATTGTAGGCGGAGCTCCTCGAGACTTTTTAATGGGCAAATTTCCTAAAGATTGGGATGTTGAGGTTTTTGGTTTAGAACAAGAAAAATTGCAAAAAATATTGTCTCCATCTTTAACTAAAGAAGGCTTAGTTGGCAAAGACTTTGGAGTATTCAAAGCTAAAAGCGGGGGGCAAGATTTTGAGTTCTCGATGCCAAGAAGAGAAAAGAAAGTAGGTGCTGGACATAGAGGTTTTGAGGTTGAAGTAGATCCTAATATGGGGCGCAAAGAAGCTGCACAAAGAAGAGATTTAACAATCAATTCTATTTCTTACGACCCTCTCACAAAGAAATTTATTGACCCCTTGGGAGGGAGGCAGGATTTACAAGACGGCATCATGAAGCCTACGTCTCCTAGATTTAAAGAAGACCCTTTGAGGGTATTAAGATCTATGCAGATGGCTGGAAGGTTTAATCTTTCTGCAGATAAAGAATTGATCAACTATTCTCGAGAAATGGTTGGACAATTTAAAGATCTTCCAAAAGAAAGAGTTAGAGAAGAATGGATGAAATGGGCATCTAAATCTACCAATCCAGAAAAAGGTTTGCAATTTCTAAAAGAGTCTGGATGGATAAAGCATTTTCCTGAAATTGATAAATTGCAGGGAGTTCCCCAGTCTCCCAAGCATCACCCCGAAGGAGATGTATTTAATCACACAAAACTTGTAACTAATGCAATGGCCAATAATAAAAATTGGCAAATGCTTCCAGAAAAAGAAAGAAGCAAATTGATGTTTTCTGCTTTAACGCATGATTTTGGCAAAGTTACAAACACACAAATAAACAAAGATGGCTCGATAACTTCTTACGGTCACGAAAAGGCTGGAGTCGCGCCAATGAAAAGTTTCTTGGGTAGAATTATGTCTCAAGGAGAAGCGAGTAAATTATCTAAAGACTTAACGCCTTTTGTTGAAAGACATATGTTTCACTCAAATTTTCCTCAGAATTTGACGCAGAAATCTATTAATAGGTTAACTAAGGATGTAGGAGACTTAAGTAAGTTTCAAATATTGCTTGAATCTGACATGGGCAAAAATTTATCTGACGATGTAACTGCAAGAAAATTTACTCAAGTCGATGAAAAGAATATTAGTAGAATGAGCTCAATTGCAAAAGAAAGCGGAATATACAAAGAGCCACCTAAGCCAATTGTACAAGGTCGAGATTTAATACAAGAAAAATTAGTAGAGCCAGGGCCTCAAATGGGTTCTGTATTAAAGCATTTAGAAGAAGCTCAAATTAGCGGAGAATTTAAAACAAAAAAAGAAGGAATTGAATACTTTAAGAAGCATCGGGAAGATATTTTAAAAAGAATAAATAAATTTACGCCAAGAGGTAAGATGTTGAGGAGAAGAGCTTCTGGAGAAGTTCCTCAGTTAGAAAATTATTCTCAAGGATTAATTCCTAATTTTGCAAGAATTCCATCAATGTTTAATATTAAACAAACCAAGAGTGGTAAAGAGTATGTTATGGAAAAAGATTTGGAACTTGCAAAGATGCAGTTTCCTGATGCAAAGTTTAAGCAGTGGGGTAAGAACCCTAAAATGCATTTCATCTCTGGGCATAAACCTCAAAATAAACTAACTAAAGATAAGATTTCTTTTGATTCCGATGTTAAGCTTCAAGAGTTTGCCCAATTTGCTGCACAAAAAGGTTATCCTGAAATCATGGGTGCCGTAGTTAAGTCTACTCAGGTCGCCCAAAATTCTTCGGGCAATAGAAATTATGATCGACTAACCTCTTGGAAGAATAAGAGGGAAGAGGTTCCTAGTCAGGTAAATATAAAAGACGTGCAATCTCTTAAGGCAGAAGATTATCAGTCCTTCCCAATGGGTAAAACTGGAGCGGACCTAAAAAGACTATACAATCCTGATAGCTTTGATAATGTTTCAAAAACAATTTTTACTTCTACAGATACCCAAAAAGCCCTCGCAAAATCCGCAGAAAAATTTACTACAAAAAACGTAGACAGTGCTGAAGATATATTAAAATTTGTAAAGAAAGCTCGTGGTTCAGAGTCAATTTCAGAAGAACAAATAAGTAAATTATATCAAGAGTTTGCAGAGATGAAAGGTCTAGCTATTATGTCAGATGGGCATATACCTAATTTCGCTTCGCCCGCATTTAATAAATTTATTAAAGACAATATACATAATAAAAATTATAAAAGCATTTCTGATAAAGTAACTAAATTAAATCTCTCTGTTGGTAATGCATATGGAGTTGGTAGTAATATTCCTCAAGACGTTAAAATTTTAAATCGTTTAACATCTCAATTATCAAAGGTTACAAATCCACTTATGGGCCCAACAGGTAAGGGTTCAAGAGACATAGTATACGAATCAAAGGAATTTGCGCAAAAATTTAATAAAACTGAGTATGACAAAATACAAAAAGAAATTACAACACTTCAAAAAGAAAAATTCCAATTAAGTCGACCATCGAACCCAGGCAAAAACCCAGATAAAGTTAAACAAATTGAATCTGAAATTTTCAAGAAGCAAGAGCAATTAAAGAGTACAGAATTTAATAAAGCTAAATCTGAGGCAATTAGAAAAGAAGATCAAGATATACAAAGATTATTTCAGGAAAAATTCACCGTCCAAAAAGATAAAATTATTTCTCCAACTGGAAAAACTGTATCAACACAAGATTTAAATTCTCTTGAAGAAGAGTTTAATGAATACATGTTCGCCAAACAACAAAAAAGAACCAATACAAATGAAGAGTTGGTTTTACCCAATTTCTCTGTTACTGCTCCAGAAACAGTCCCAAACTTTGTTAACATTAAGGCAATTAGAGAGCTTGCAAAAAGAGGTGCAACTAATGGGGAGAGATCTGCCGCTCAAAACATGCTAGCAAAACATGGATTTAAGAGTAAAACAATTACATCTAGAAGCTGGCATGATAAATTATTTTTAGAAAATTATATTAAAAATAAGGGGCCAAAGTCTGATCTTGAAATGTTGATCAAAAAAGGTTACTCTGAAAAAGAATTAATTTCTCTCAGGAAACAATATGAGAATGACCCTCAATCAGTTAAAATAGCAAGCCATGGCATTGTTCCAAATTTTACAAGGCAAAAAGACCGAGTTCGTGATTCTGATTATCAAACTCAATTATATAAAGAAAACTTTAAGGATTCTTCGAGGTCTGAAGATGTAAATAGTTTTACTTCTGTTGACGAGTCTTCTACGAGTTCCAAGACTTTTGCAGAAGGTATGGTTTCTAAAAGTGTCAGTTCTAGCAGTTCTTCTGCAGACTCTAAGAGTTTTGCAGGCGGAACTATTTCAGATGTTACTTCGCAAGAAACTGAAACTTTAGCAACTGGGTTTATTCCCAACTTTAGTATTGAATCTGACCGAATGAAAGAAGCTGGTCAAGCTTCTCAGTTATATGGTCAAAACGTTGGATATAAAGATACTCAAGTTAAAAAACTAGAGATTAATGGAAAGAAAGAGCGAGTAGTTGTTAATAATAAAGAAAAGTTTTATTCGACAGGAGCAGATGTACAAAAAGCATTTAGCTTACCTTTTAAACCTAGCGGCGGAATGGTGTTACCTCCATCTCATACCAAAGTAGGAAAAGAAAGAGCAAGAGAGTTTCAAACTTTAATTAAGTCATATGCTAGCGGAATAACGCCAATGGCAGAACCTTCGCCGCCTCAGTTAGCATACGGTGCAGTTCCAAACTTTTCAATTTTCAGAAAGTACTCTCCAAATACACTGCGCAAATCAAAAATTAAAGATTACTCAAACGAAGAATTTGCTGAAATAAGTAGGGCATTGTCTGAGTTTAATTTAATGTCAATGGGGGCTAGGGGAGGAGTAATAAACACAAGGCTAAAATCTGAGTCTCGGGCGGATGGATTATTTAGGGCAAAGACAGAAGCGCAAAAAGAAGATTTTAGACAGTTTTTTAATTCAAGAGAATTTAGATCGTTAAATAAATATATACAAGAAAAATTAAAAGTAGATTTTCCTGATCTTTCTAGAGGTTATGGTTATAACGTTGACCCATTTGAAATTAGACAGTTGGAAAATGTAAGCGCAGGAACTGTACCAAATTATGCAAATTTAACTTTGTATAGAGGGCAAAAGAATCCAACTCTAGACAGACCTAATATTGGTAAAAATATGCCAAGCTTTAAAGGAGCGCAAACCCCTCAAGATGTAATTAATATTATTCAGAATTTTGTGAAGTCTCATGTTAGTGGGCCGCTTTCTGGGCGCAGGGATATTGGAGAGTTAGACAATGTCGCTCCTTCTGGGGCTACATCATTCAGTACTTCAGAAACAATAGCTAAAGAATTTGCTGGAGGGGGATTAAATAAACCCGCAAAAGATAATATACTTTCTACTCAGGTTTCAGAGAAAAATGTATTTAATAAAAAGAAAATTCTTAAGTTGTTAAATCGAGGAGCTAATCCAAAGAAGGGTATATACCCTGAAGTAGAAAAATTTAAACAAGCTATGGCTTCTGGCCAAATACAAAAATGGGCTGAGCAAGTCGGAGGATTGTTTTTAAATGTTAGCGGAAGAAGAAATGATCCTGCCCTCATGCAATTTAATAAGAAGGAATATGGCAGAAAAGAATATGATTTTTATGGTAGGTCTATGCAGTCTATTGTTCCTCAGTCTGATATTGGATGGAATCAAAACAAGACATCACAAATTAGCTCTCGCGAACATGAGGTTATGCAAATTTTTAATGATGGAATTATTCCTAATTTTGCGCCAGCAGCAGGCAAAGCGGGTAGGCAAAAAAATAAACCATATCAAGATGACCCAGATAATGTTATAGATTTGAGGCCATTTACTACTTACGATTATTCTTTATTGTTTCCTCAAAGAGGAGGAGGAGCTCCTCAGTCTACAGTTAGAGGTAGCGGCCCTTATGCAAAAAAGTACCAAAGTCAATTTTTAGTCGGCTGGAATTCAAAAGGCATAAATCCCAAGATTCCAAAAGAGGCGGATAGGATAGCAAAAATTGGAGATCTTGTAGAAAGAGATGTTAAGACTATAGTTAAAGCTCATTCTGAAAATTTTGTTAGAGCTTTTGGCGAACAAGAAATCAGAATGCAAGATTCTTCGATTATTGATAGAGTTGTACAAAAACATTTTAATGAAGGTACATTGACCGCTATGGCTGGCAACGCTTTTGAGGCAGCAGCAAATGCTGCTTTTAGTAATATTCCAGTTAATGCAGGAGGAGGAGACTTTGATGTTAGAGGTCCTACAGACCAGTTGAGAAAGTTTTTTAATTGGCCTTCTAGCCATGGTTCTATAGGAGATTTTAAAGCTAATGCTCAGTCTGGAGATATTAAAGCAAGCATGGCAGATAAAATACTTAAAGAATTAGATTATCAAGGTTTGCTATCTGGGCAGGTTGCAAAAGAAAAGGCTGATTTCGAAAAGTATGACAAACAAAAGGCGGCGACCAATAAACAAGCAACTATGAATAGATTTCGAGCAATGCCTTCTGCAAATGCTTTAAGAGGCGCAGCAATTAAAGGAAAACAAACCGCTCAAGGTCAGCAAGCTCATGAAAAAATTCCTGGCTACATGAGGTCAGGAGAAGAATTAGAAAATTATTATAAATCTAATCAAAATTTTTATTCTGGTATAGTTCCAAACTTTATAATTAATAAAAACTTATCTCAAGAAAAAATACCAAAATTAGTTGATCGAAATGTAACTCAACAAAGTTATGCGTTAGGCAAGCAGAGCGAAAAAATAAACTTACAAACAAGAGATAAAAATGTAGAATCAAAAATTGTACAAGAACAAGAAAAAGATTTATCAAAGCAAGATGAATTTATTTCTTTGTCTCAAGGTTTGATTTCTCAAAAAATTGATAATGCAAGTGATTCTAAATCGGTTAACTCATACAATAAATCTGCCGATACTCAGTCTGTAATTAAAAGACAAGACTCTTCTCAAGCAAAAGAAAAGAAAATTGAGTCTACTATTAATAATAGCTATATTAGTTACGGAGAAAAAGAATCAAGCTCTAATAGCTCGTTTGCAGAATCGATTAAGTCTAAACAATCAGACTTTATTAATGGTTTTCAAAGCTTCTCTCAAGGCATGGTCTCTAAGGATGTGTCTACCGATTCCAAAAGCTTCTCTCAGGGCATGGTCTCTAAGGATGTGTCTACCGATTCCAAAAGCTCCTCTCAAGGCATGGTCTCTAAGGATGTGTCTACCGATTCCAAAAGTTCCTCTCAAGGCATGGTCTCTAAGGATAACCAACAAGCTTCTTCGGAAGTATTCTCTCAAGGATTTTCTTTAGAATCTAATAAAGTTAGCTCTAACTCAACTAATCAAGAAAATAGAGTTTTTGGTCGCGAAGATAATTTCTCAACTCTGTATAGGTTAAGAGACAATTTTCAAGAAAATGAATCTAGTACAAAAGAAAATGTTTTAAATAGAAGAAAAGAATCTATCGAGAAAAGAAAGAATAAACAAGTTATTCAAAAATACTTTCAAGGTTATACTCCAGAAAAACAAAAACCTTCTGATAGAGAATTTAAATATTTAAAAAACGACAATAAAGAAAAAGATAGCAAAACTGAAATTATTGAATCTATATATTCTCAAGGAAAAGAAATTTCTAAAGAACGCTTGTCCAATGGGTACGTTCCGAATTTCGCATTAAATGTAAATTCAGCTTCGCGCGGAAATGATGCTTTAGGCGCAGCAATTAAAAGAGAGAGCCAAGCTGGAATACCAATGCACAAGATTAGGATTGGACAGAGTAATAGACTAAAAAACGAAAGTAATCCTGGAGGCGTTGGAGTTTATAATACAATTGACGAACCAAGAGGTTTGGGTCAAGGAATTTCGCGCTCAATATCTCAAGGGATTAATCCTCAAAAGCATGGTTTAGTTGCAAATGGATACGTTCCTCATTCTACTTTTAGCGTACCAAATTTTATTGGTAGATTTATACCTAAAATGTTTAAAAGAGGAGGTAGCAAGGCTGCCGACGCTGCAATTCCAACTCCTACTGGAGGAGGTATGTTTGGTGGCGGGGGAGGCATGATGAATACTATATTCATGGGCCAAATGATGTTTGGGGGCATTGAAGGACAAACGGGTACTGCTGGAGGTTACGCAGCAGATGCTGCTGGCGACGCTCTTCAAATCGCTGCGATTACATCAATGATCACAGACAAGAAAAAGTGGGTTGCTCTTGCTGCGTCAGTCGGGGCTTTAAACGGAGTGTTAGATCAGTATTCAAAGAGTTTGAAAGTACAAGGAGATCAAATTGAACGTAATATACAAATAAATGGAAAAGCCATTGAAAGTGCAACGCAAGTAGTCTCCGCGCAATCTAGGCTAAATTCTGCAATTGAAGGTGGAGACCCAGAAAATATCACAAAGGCAATTAAATCTTTGCAGAAACAAATAGAAAGTTTTCCTTCTGGCAGTAGCGCAATCGATGATTTGAGAAGCGCGTTAGTTACTGCAAATGGAGACGTTCAAAAAATGTCAACAGCTTTAGAGAAGTTTTCCGCTTCAGCACTTAAGGTTAATCAATTAGGACAGTTAACTATCAAAGCTCAAGCCGCAAATGAAAACAGGGAAGGAGTTTTACCGTTTGGATTCGGTCCAACTCAGTTGCCAGATTTTGTTCCTTTTTTTGGAGGAGAAAAGGGAGAGCTAAAAGATGAAGCCCGAGGAGAAATTAGAAATATTGGCATGCAGTCTGTTCAGGGGCTAGAACTTGCAGAAGAGCAGGTTACTAGCTTATCAAAAAAATTAAGCAAAATTAATTTTGAGGAGTTTTCTGCAGAAGATATAAGGTCAACTATAAAAGAATTTTCTAGCACTCTTGATGAAGAAACCAGAACTTTATTTGACCAAATTGTAGATAATATTCCTGATGAAGGTATGGTAGATTTTACAGTTGGTATAAAAGAGCAATTAAAATTGAGAAAAGAATCTATTGAAGCTGGCAAAGCAGTTGGAAAGACTTCTAGTGCTTTGGGCAATTTAAAATCAACAATTGTTAATCTTTCTACTGCTGTCAGCAGAAGTATTTCAGAATTAAATTCGAATATCACAAAAGCATTTGATATTGCTGAAAAGCAATTTAATTCAGAGCTGTCTATAATGACTGGCATGAATTATATGACTCCAAATGAAGCTAGGTCAGCCCAAGAAGAATTTTCGGTTACCAGAATAAATGCAGAAACTGCTGCAGGAACAGAATTTGAAGTTTCTAAATTTGTGAATCAATTAATGAAAGACACAAAAATGGAGGATTTTGAAGGAGAGGATGGCTCTGTTTTTTCTGGTAAGTTGGCTGATGTTTTAAATAAGATGTATTTAAAGTCTAGCGAGCTAGAGCAAGGAGATGGAAGATTTATGGCTGATGATATAGTTTCGGCGATAGAACGTATAGATTTTGATGAAAGAACCCAAGAAGAACAAGAATTAATTGATTCTGTTCGACAATTAAATGAAAAAGCAAATCAACAAATAGCTCTTTTAAAATTAGGTAATGAAATTGCTGCGAGAGAGGACTTGCTTCAAGCTAGAAAAAATTTAGAAAGTACGCAGTTGGATGTTACAGCAAGAGAAGGCGAAATTATGGAACAGTTCGCTTTTGGTCAAAGCTTTGAGCCTGAAACTCAATTAGATCTAGATGTTCAGGCCAGAGCAACGCAAGATATGGTAGGGTTGATGGAAGGTTTGTTTGGGAAAAGTCCAGAGTTGAATGATATGAGACAACAAGCCAATATGCAAAATGCAATTGGTAATGTCAATAGAATATTAATGATGTTGGGAGTCGAAACAGAAACAGGTTTTGACGCTAAAGCAGATGCTAATATTGATATGGGAGACGTAGTAAATAGCATGAAAAAAGCTTTAGTTGAACAAGATTTACCTGATGGCACTCAAAAAATGGTGAGCTATATGATTAAACAATTAACTGCTCAACAAGGAGCGCTTGCATCTACTCCCTCGGATCGATCAGAATTAACCAGAAAAACTCTTCAAAGTACTGCAGAGGCTTTAAATATCGATTTAGAAGAATTAGGCCTTGATCCTAGAACTATGGGATTCAACGACTTGACAAGTATTGCAGATCAATTAGGGGATAATGGGGTAGAAATTAGACTACTTTCTAGCATTGATGAAGGTATTCAAACATTATCTAAAACCTTGCAACCAGAACAAGGAATATCTGCAGAAGAAATAGTTAAAGCTATTAGAAATATTAAAGTAGCAGATACTGAAAAAGTAGAACAAAGAACAAAAGCTTCTAAGCAACAAGACGAAGCTCGACAAAAAATTCAAAATATTGCAATCGATGGAGCTAATGTGAATATTGGCGGTAGTACAAAAATAAATACTAGTGGCAACATTACAATTCATGGAGGAGCTAATTCTACAGAACCTCCACAGCCCGCTCCAAGTCGAGGGGGCGTACCAAATTTTGCAAGAAATTCTTCAACAAGAGACCGAAAGAAAAGTCCTATAAGGGGTTTAAAAGAATCTTTAAATGAAGATAAATTAAAAGAATCAAGAGGTTTTGAGCAATTTGCTGGAAAAACTTTTACAGGAGGCAGAGCTTTGCAGGTTGCCAACTATTATCCAGGAGCAATAGACTCTATTTATAGAGAGGTTGAAGCTTTAGAAAAGAAGGGTATAACAAATGCCTTAAATAATGTTCAACTCACTATTCCTGCATCTTCTAATTCTTTGGCAAATTTTCAATACCAAGGGGCAGTTGTTACTAATACTGTAGATGAAGGTAATGTTACTCCTAGAAGTTATCTCAATAAAATTGAAAACGTTCATGATTTATCTCCTAGAGATTCAGAGTTTAGTATGACAGGAATGATCGATAATTCTTCATCTCAAACTCAGGCTATATCAACCGTAAGGCGATCAAGCCAAAATGCTTCTGCAAACCAGATTGCTAATAATTATTCCATCGCAAACCAGAAAAGCAGTTGGAAATCTGCAAGGGCTCAATCTAGCATCGGAGATACTTATAACGCAGGCGCAGCCTTAAGAGTTGCAAATTATTATCCAGAAGCAAAAGAAACTATACAAAAAGAAATAAAAACTCTTAAAGATCGAGGCGTTAAAAATCCAATTAATGAAATTCAATTCACAGTCCCCGATCAAGAATTATCTGAGATCGGGCCTAAAAGTATTATTGATTCCGTAATTACCAATAGAGTTGATGATGGCTCTGTAGCAGAAAGCAATTATTTAACCAAAATTCAAAATACTCACAAAACTGGATTAAGAATACAAAAACAAAAAGAATTTATTAGTCCTAGCGCGGAACAAAGAGCTGAAAACTTAGTCAAGAACGAAAAAATATTAAGAAATAATTTACATCAAAACATTATTTCAAAAAGAAAAGATTCTCAAAAAACAAAAGAGCAAGAAGTATATTCAGAAAGTGTTTGGGGAGAAACCACTTACGCCCCAAAACAAACAATGGCTCAAAAACTCGCTGGCAAAACATTTACTGGCGGAGCCGCCTTGAGGGTTGCTAAATATTGGCCAGGAGCAAGCGAATCAATCTCTAGAGAAATAACCGCTCTAGAAAACAAAGGGGTAATGGATCCTATTAGCAATATACAGTTGACAGTTCCAGGTGGAAAATCTCAATATTTTAGTTCTTATGATGGGCCTGTTGTTACTAATAAAATTGATGAAGGTGGCGTAGCCCCAACAAATTATATTAATAAAATTAGAGGCGTTCATAAACTCGGCCCACAAGAAGGAGCCTTTGCATCTCACGGAACATTAGATGAAGACGTTGACGATAAAACTAAATTTATGCGAGGCTACCTCGAAAGAAATCCTTACGTTCCTAACTTTGCGGCGCCTCAAAAAGGAGCTAGAAGAATAATTAATACAGCAAGGGCTCTTGGAGAAGATATGGATATTTGGGATTTAGAACCTGAATCAATTAAGCCTTCTGCAGTAGCAAATTGGAATAGTTCGGGAGCTGCTTTATTAAAACAAGTTCATGGGCTACAAGGAAATTCTCAAGGAGGCTTAAGTAAACTTCAACGTGCGTTTATAGAGGAAATGCGTAAGGAAGAAAATCAACAGATATTTTCTAAAATCGGAGTTGAGAATTTTGATTTTGATCAAGCGAAGTTTATGGATCCAGAAATCGGTGAACCTCAAATTTTTAGACCTATGGTAATTGAATATATGGGAGGAAATAAAGATGGGCAAGTTGTTCCAGTAGAAGAAGCAACAAAAGCAAAACCAAGAGATTTCCAAAGTGGTAAGTATATAATTTCTCAAATTGATTCTACCAATCCAGATATAGACGAACTTGAACTTTTTACTGGAGAAGAAAATAGAGCTATAAGACAAGCGGTGGCAAATCAGGATGCAGATTCAGAAGAAACAATGCGCAGACAAAGAGCCGCTAAAGCAACTCAAAGAGCAGTAGAAAGAGGTGGTCCGAAAGCTAGATCAGACGCAGGGCCAAACGTTAGGGCAACAAAAACATTGGGAGATAGCGCTCCAAAAGTTGGAACTTTAACTGAAGCTGCAAAGCAAAATATGAAAGGGCTCGAGAGCCATATTATACCTAAAGATCTAGCTGACGATATTAGAAGTCAAGAGGCTATTACTGCACGAGCTGCGGAAAATGCAACCGAACAAGCATCAAAAGAAATAGGGAAATCTGCAGAAGGAGGTTTTGTTAGACAGGCTGGAACTTGGTTAAAGCGCCAATTACAAACCTTAAGAATTTTAACAGGCAGAAGCACGGAACAAAAACAGGGAATAAACCCAGTAAAAGAAGAAGAGATTCTTAGTCAAATAGAAAATGAAGGAGTCCGAACTTACAGTGGAGATACTCCTACAAACCCCTTAGAGACAAATGAAGACGTTAAGTCTATATTAGCCGAAAAAGTTGATGGAGAAGTTGACACTGGTGCAGATAGAGTTCACAAACAAAAAGAGAATTATCTTCAAAGGGAACGTTCAGTAACTGAAAAAATTCAACGAGCTATCCAAGCAAATAGAATTAGAAAAAATAGACAGAAAAAACAACGGCAAAGACAAAAAGAGCTTGAACAAAAAGCTCGTAGGACTCTTGAAGAACAAAAAGCTCAGCAGAGACAAGAAGAAATTGAGCGAGTAAGAAAAATTCAAGAAGCGGAAATTGATAAGGGTTTAGGTAGAACTCGAACAAGCATGGCGATTGGGGAAGGTTCAGAATTTAAAGATGTGTTAACATATAATAACCCTGAATTACGAGAATTATCTTCATGGGACAAAATAAAGAAAACTGCATTAAAATTTGTAGGACGTTACAAAGGGTCTGAAATTGAAGAGGTAGAAAGACAAAACAACATAGTGCGGACGCAACAAATGCAAGATCTTGCATCTGGCGAAAATATTGCTAGCGAAGAAACAACTTTTTCAAAATTACAAAAGCTTTCTAATGAAAGATCTGTAACCACTTCTACAAGCGCCACTAGTGAATCTTTGTTTCAACGGCCAGCATCTACGCCCAGGAATCCTTGGACAACTTCTGTAGTTTCTCATAGAAGCCAAAAGTCTCCAGTCGTTGAAATGGCAGAAGAGTTAATAGAACAAAGAGCTATGAATATTTCTGGTTCGGTTTCACCAATTAAAGACGCGCCAGAAGAAAGTAAAAAACAATCAATACTTAGGCAAGTGATAGGCGGCTCTACCTCGCCCGAAGGAGTAGACGGATTATTTAGTTTAAGAGCTGAAACTATTGATCCCCCTCTTTTGGAAAGAATAAGGAGAGCTAAGAGTCAACTTTTCCCAGAGCACGGTAACGTTAGTTTTAGGCAGGCTGGGATTGTACCTTCGAAAAGCCCAAGCACTGTCTTGTCAGATTTTGATATTCTTGCTTCAGATGGAACTTTAATTGGAACTATGGACTCTACGGGAATCATTCATCCTCCAACGGTAGAAACCAAACCTGTAATATATGATGCAAATGGAAGAGCGGTAGGTGCTCAAAAAGTTGCAGGAGTTCAAACTGCACAAGCTCAGCTTCAATTAGCTCCAGCAAATACAGGAGAACTTGCGGTATCCGCAAGTCAGGCTGATGTTCTTAATCAAGCACAAGTTTCTAAAATTTCTAATAAATTAAAATCTGGAAGCGATTTAAGCGTAGAAGAAATGAATGTTTTACAACAGTGGGCAAATAATAATCCTGATTTAGTTAACTCTATAGAGACTGGACAAGAAAATAAAACTTTGCTACTGGAAAATGCAGATGTAAAATCAAGGGCTTCTAGATTAACAGATAAACAATTTGAAATTAGCAAAGTAACAAGCGCGGCAAAAGCAGAGAATCAAATTGATGAATTAATTAATAATCCAGAATTTGTAGATCGAGCAACAAGAACAATGCCTGGAGATCCTATTCATTTGCAAAGAATGTTCGATAATATTGATTCCAGAAAAAGTGTTCCTTTGCCTCCTACCGAAACTGCTTTAGATAAAGTTAAAACAAATTCAAATATTAATCGTAGAGCAAACGAACTTCAAAAACAACTTGTCCTTAGAGAAATTAGGCAAAAAGCTCCTTTAGAATTACAAAAAAGATTGAGGCTTCCAGCAAACTTTAATGAAGCAGATTTGAATAAAAAATTCCTCAGTGAAAAACAAAGGTTACAACAATTAATAGATAATCCAAATATTCCTTCTAATAAACGAGGAATTATTGAAGAAGATTTACGCATTTTGACTCGTAATAAAAATGAACACTTGAATGCATTAGATCCAAAGCTTATGGAAAGACAAGATTTGTTTATTAATAGGCAATTCAAGGAACTTATAGCAGACGCAGGTTTGAGCGTATTTACGGGAGGAGGAGCTGAAGGAGTTTCTAAGCTTGATGTCACTAACCAAGCAATGGCAAAAAAATTAGGTCCAGCTGCATTTGATCTGGATGGAGATTTTGTAAAATTAAGAGAAGAAATTTCTAAAGTTTTATTTTTAGATCCAGAAAATACTGCAGGTTTTGATAAAAATTTAGCAGAATCTTTAGTTGATAGAGAACTGAGAGTTATTGGTTTAGATTCTCAAGGTAAAGGATTCGGATTAGGAGATCGTATGAGAGAAAATTTGATAAACTTGGATAGGTTTGTCGGTATGGGGATGGGAGAAGACTTTTTAAGACAAGCAAAAACTCAAAACCTTCATAAGAGTGATATTAATGTTGCAAGACTAGTTAGCTTTATGGACTTAATGGATCCTGCAGGAAATAAGTTAGATGGAAAAGCTATAGAGAATTTAAAAAAAGGTGGAATAGATAAAATATTTCAAAAGATTCAAAAAGGCGAACTATTTTCTCAAACAGCAATCAGAGGTAAAACAGTACCAATGATTCCAAAAGATCCTGAGGCCGTTTTAAATAATCTTAAAAATGCTGATTTGGCATCTCAGGTTAACGCTTCAAGAATACTTGAAAACGAAGGTAAATTATCTTCTTTGGCCGCTTCAAAGGGAAATGGAATTGTAAACCCTGCATCTTTAGAGCTTGCCGCTCAAGAATTAGAAGCTGGAAGGCAGCCGCTTTCTACTAGTGACGTAGGAGAAGATGGAATAGATTTAACTAAAACCAGGATGACTGCCGAAGAGCTTGCAAGCCTTCAGTCTACAATGGATTCTTTAGATGGAGATTTAGATCAAAAAGCGCCCGATCAAAGACTATCTACTTTATCTCAATCTCTTGACCCAGAAAATACTATAGAAACATCTAGGAATATAATAGCTGAAAAACAACAACAATTAATAAATGACAGGTTAGTTGAAAAAGCTGAGTTTGATAGGCTTACTTCTCTAGGTAATGCAGCCACACAAGAAGATTTGCAAAGAATGTCTGAGTTATTACAAATAGACAATCTCAGAGTCAGCCAAGGCAGATCTTCTAATTTTGACAGAGAAAATGTTACAAGAGCAAATAATCAGCTGGCTAGTTTTAATCAGCAAAGTGTTCGAACTGCATCAAATGAAGTTGGAGTGAAATTAACAAAAAGAGAAGATTCACCTGTTAGGTCTCGTCGTTCGGAAGAGGCAATTGAAGAACTTGACGCGTTAGAAGAAGCCAAAGCAGATCCAGTCGAACAAGCTGCAGCTGTTAGAGAAACGGGTGCAGAAACTGAAGCAAAAGTTCGAGAAGTTGCAAGCGTAGATGATAATATTGTCCAGCAAACAATAGAGGAAGTAGAAGAAGTAGACGATAACTGGAAAAAATCAAAAGAAGAATATTTAGCAGATCCTGAAAAAGCAGCAACATCAGAAAGACTTCTTGAAAAAGGAAAAGCTCATAAACGATTAATTGATTATTTAGTAGAAACAAAAGGATGGAAAAATACAATGCAAGCAGGCAAAGGAATCTGGAATGGAGTATCATCAATAGTTCCTATTGCTGGCTCTGCAAAAGACTGGACTGCCGAAAAATGGGGGACAGTTAGAGAGCGAATTTCTGCATGGAGAGCCGAACAAGCCAAAAAGCATCCAGAGGGAATTGCTAAACAAATGGCAGAAGAAAATCATAGAGCTGAGCAAAGTCGTAAAGCCGAAGCAAAACTAGCAATGGAAATGAATATAGGTAGTAAGCCAATTGCTTTTGATACTAGCGAATCTTTGACACAAACTTTTAAACAAACAGAAAAATTTAACAGATCTCAATCTGGTTGGACTGAATACGAGGATAAAGTTTTAGACCAATTAACAGGAAGAATGAGGGTCGAGCAAAACGGAAAAGATATTATTACGTATGATCCGAAACTATCTCCATATGTTGGCAGTAAAGATATTAAAGAAGCTCATGCTTTAAGAAGGTCTTTAAATCCAAAGGATCATATGATGAAGAGAATAACTGCGGGAGAAAACATTAAATTTCTTAAAGCAGGAGAAGTTATGAAAAAAGTTAATCAAGGAACTACCGCAGTAAAAGGAGCTTTACTTGATAAACAAATTTCTGCTCCAAAAAGTCTTACATCTTCCAACGTGTTTCAAAGACGTTTGATTGAATCTGAAACTAGCGGTAAACACATTAATGTTCCTGAAGAATTTTCAAAAACTATCACAAGAAAAGGTAATGATTATCGAGCGCTAGATCTTGACAAGGTTGCAGAAGGTTTAAGAGAATCAACAAGAGTTGTTGATTATCAAGAGCCAGATGGAAGTATTAAAACTTATTCTGTAGATGAATTTGAAAAGAAAAGAAGCGAGGCTTTCAGTAATATCCAAAAAAGAGCAGAGCTAAGTAGTCGCTCTATAAGCGAGACTTCGACTTCTGAACTAGGCGATTTCAAAAAAGAGTCAATTAGCGAAAAAATTAGAATGGAGCAAGAAAAATTTATGAGAGGGGTTCTTCCTGGAGACATAGATGGAAACCCTGGAAGATATACTTTGACGAAAGAAGGAAGTCTGTTGAGAGCTAAAGAAATTAACAGACAAGCCAATGCAGTAAATCTACAAAGAGCTGGTCAAGCATTTGATAGTGCAATGAATTATGGAGGTGGACCTTTAAGGGGTGCAACTGTTGGTACATTACTTCCTGCTGCAGGTATTCTTGCATTTCAAACAGAAACTGGAATGAGTGTTTTAGATTCTGCTGCAAACATGATTGGAAGTGAGCCAAAACATTTTGTTTTAGAAAAACAAGTTCGGAATAAAGATAATGTATCTGTAGGTACAGGGAATTATTTATCTACGGCTGGCACTGATTTAATACAACAACAAAAAACTTTACTTAACAAAAAGAAACAAGCTGGCCTGCTTGATGCGCCAGAAGAAGCATCTTGGCACGATAAAGCTTTGACAAAAATTGGCTTGAAGCAAATGGCCGAGAGTAAAGTTGAAGGCGATAAAAATGCAACTGAACTAGCTAGAAAAAATATTGCTGCAAAAATCGCTAGAAGAAATTTAGAAGGTTTAGCTGGCGGGGAAGAAGGTATTCCTGGTTTATCTGAATATACTATGGCAAGCCAGGATAACCTGGAAGATGCTAGAGCTCAACCAATGTTTTTTGAAAGTAGAGAAGCTGCCACGCAGTATGCGCATGAAAATAACTTGAGCGGATATTCAGCAAAAGGATTAGGAGATAATTCCGAAGAAAGAGCTTTTTTAAGATCTTACGGCAAAGGATTTGCTCAAGGCAAAGTTGGTGAAGGAAATGACCTCGCAGAATCTGTAGGACTTTCTCAATTTACTGGATCAGAAGTTGCGGGTGTACTTAGTGCAAATTTAGCCGACGCAGCTATTGTTGGAACAAGGGCTAGAATGGGTACATCCACCGCAGCAGCAATGACTAAAGGTGCCGCGTTGAAGACTGCAGCCAGAAGGTTTGCTGGAGTGACTGCGGCAGAATTTTTCGTTGCAAGGGGAGAGAAAGCGCGTATGGATTATTCTGGCATGGAGGGGCATTTAAGGGCTGGAGGCAATTATGCATTAGGGTTTGGTACAGGATTAGCATTTGAAAGCAAGAATCCTTTGCTTGGATTTGCTGTCGGCGCTCCTTTAGGAGCTGCGGCTTATACTGCTCGAGTAGGTTTGGGAGATTATTTAAATTTTGATCCAGATGAAATTAATAATACTAAATATGCAATGAGTTCTGAAGAACTCCTAGAACGACAGAAAGAAATTATAAATCTTGCAAAGAGCAAGGCTGAATCTGCAAGGCAGTTATTAGATAAATATTATTTAGGCAGTTTTGTTAATAAAGGAAAAAGGTTGGGGGTTGACTATTCTAGCAAAGAAGCTTTTCATACATTTTATGACCAAGCAGAAAGAGATCGTTATTACCAATTAGCCATCGAGCAAGGCGAAATAATGCGAAGCGCTTATAGACTCGCAGAACAAATGGATACAAGAATTTTAGCAAATAGAGATTTATATCAAGCAGGCACTCTACAAAAAAACGAAAAACCAAATGAAAAATTAGTAAAGCATAATTATACTGCAGATGCTGTTTCAAAAATTTTATCAGATACTGTAACATTGTTTGATCCAAATTTAGTAACCGACTTAAAAGAGCAAACTAAAATGGAGAAAGAAGGTTTTACTCAAAAACAAATTTTAGAAAAATTAAATTCCAAAGATTTTACGTCAACAAAAATTAACGAGAAAGGTGAGGAATATGTTTACCAGCCCAATACCGAAGAACTTGTTAATTTAAGACAGCAAAAATCTAGAACTTATTTAAAAGGCTTAGAAAGAGTGCATGATTTTAATGCAAGACAAGGTTTGCTTCGTTCCAGTACAGATTATGCGGGAGCAAGTTCTTTAGAGGAAACTATGGAAATTGGAAAAATGCCTGAAAAGGAATTTTTAAAAGAAAAAATCAGTTGGGATCCTGATTCAAACCTAGGAAAAATTAAAGATCGACGGGCACAAATTTTTTATAAAGACGGGAAAAAGATAACTGACTACGACGAATGGATGAAAGAAATGGACAGAGGCTCTTTAGATTATGGTAAATTAACTTATCCATATGAAATGGCTCAAGTCTTAGGTATTGATACTGTTGATCATAGAGATACCAACCGTAGAATTCCAATGCTTAAAGTTCAAGCAAGAATAAAAGAGCAATTTCAAAACTTTCGAACAACGGGCAGGATTGAGAAAAAACCTGCACAAGCAGTTGATAAAATTTTGCAAGGAATGGGTATTGCGAGCCAAGGCGGGGATAATAGCAAAGAAACCAAAATAAATAATTTTATACTAGGCAAACAGGATGATGGCTGGAACGTGCAGTATGACGAAGCAACCAAATCAACGATTATGAAGCATGAAAAACACGGTCTTGTTTCTTTTCCTGGAATGGGTGACGTGAATAATGAAAGGAGTTTTGAAAGATTGTATGAAAAACATATGCAAGATTTGACCAAGAGTAGATATGAAGAACCAATGCAATCGTACTACAAAGCACAAAAGAATTTTGCATCAGGCGAGCAGACTCCAGCAACTCGAAAGGCGTTTGAGCAATCTCAAGCAGAAAGAGTAAAGAATACCCGTGGAATATCTGATGCAGATCCTAGCAGAGAGTATGGAAGACCTGGATATGGCGAAGAGAATTATAATAAATCCAAATTTAAAACTTTTGAAGAATTTGATGAAAAAATTCCTAAAGAACAGAGAATATATTTAAGTGCTATGTCTGCCCTGCTAAAAAGAGGAGAAGAGGCGCAGTATCAAAGCAAGGACATGCAAGGGCAAGATGTAGAATACTATGAAGCTCTTGCTGATCTTCAAGCAGATGAAGTTATGCATGCACAATTTAATAAAGCTTTGATAGAACGAAACATGGGGGTTCAAGCATCCAAAACACAAATAACAGAAGCTGGTTATTCTATGCAAAAAGGTTTGGGATATGGAACTCAAGTAGATGCAATTAATAAAGACTTCGAAAGTGCTGAGGTAGGCTCAGCTAATATTCTTAAACTTGGTTCTTTGAATCCTGAAGATATTAATGGTTATGTATCTAGGTTCCAAGGAGGTTTAGAATCTAAGAGAGAAGAAGATATTAAATTAAGAAAAAGAGTAAGCGAAAGAGAAGCGGAGATGTCAGTCATTGATAAAAAGCTTACATCTAATATATCTCAAAAAGAAAGAGATCATCTTACAGCGGAAAGAGGAGAAATAGTTAAATCTTTAAGCGAAACAAAACTAAAAAGAGCAAATTTAAAACCATTTTTAACTGCTCCAGATAAAGTTGCACAAGGTATGCAATTGAGAAAAAATTCTCAAACTCAATTTGAATCAACTATTAATAGATTAAGTAAGCAATTAGGTATAGATGAAGAAATTTCTTTAGATCGAAAGGTTGGAAGTTTATACAATCATTTTAGCAAGAATCCTCTTTATACTGGTAAAAGTAATATCGAAGACTCAAAAAAATCTGCACCTGGTGACGTTAGTAAAAACGTATTAGAGCAAAAAGATAGATGGATGCTTAGAGAAGAAGCTATACAGATGATGGTCGCGAGAAACAGAAGATTAAGATTGGAAAAGAAAAAACTTGAAAAAGCTAGTCCTGGCTCTCAGATTATTCAACAAAAAACTTTTAATGATGATGATGAATTTGAGCTGAGAAGGACAATGAACATATTCGCTGACGGACGATCATCTGCTACAAAAAAATCAACGTCAAAACAATTTCAAAAAGATCTTGACGAATGGCATAGCTCTAGGGACACCAAGTCTAGTTATGCAAGTATTATTAGAGATCAAGAAACATATTCTGAATTACTTAAGAAAAAAGGGCTTTATTTAAGGACAGGAGAGGAAGATTCTATTGCTGGACAAGCTATTCTTGAGGGCAAAATAGGTAATCAGAGCTATAGAGGAACTTATTTTAGAGATCTTTTTGATTCTGTAATGACTAGAGGTTCTAATCAGGGAGAAAGTTTTAATGGTTTGCTTGACCAGAAAAAACAAGCCATGCAAGACTGGGAGCTTGTTAAAGGATTGCCTGAAATGTTGCCATATACCGCCACAATGGAAAGTGCCTACAGAAAAGGTATGGGCTTAGATACAAAAAATGATGATTTATTAGGGGCAATACCTTACGAAGAGATTCAAAAGTCAAAGCAAAAGTTAAATAACCAATTAATGACCGCTGGTTATTCTATGAACTGGTGGAGAGATAAAGACGTTTCAACAAGAACAGAAGATTGGAATAAATTATTAATTGAAAACTTTAGAAAGCCTGTTAAAGAAGATCTGTTAAAATCTGGCGGAGCAAGGCTTGCAGGAGGAATTATAGATGAAGCAGATGGAACTGTACGAGCTCAAAAAGATTTTGCAAATGTTTTGGACGAAGATGGAAACATAATCCAAAGTGCAGACGAAAGAGCTGCAGATGCGCTTGTACAAAATATTAAAAAAGACTTTAAGTTATTTGATGTAAATCAAGATGGAATTATTACTCCTGACGAAATTAATTTACTGGACGATAGATTTGATCCTGCAAAATTTAACCCAGAAGAAGGTATTGGCTATAATGAATCGGCCAGAAAAATAGCTGGCACAAGAAGAGGCACTTTAACTCCTGAAATATTTAGAGCTTTAACTACTAAGTTTGATGGTTCAGGATTAGGAGATGGGCCTGATGGCGGTTTATCTCGAGCAGAAATATTCCAAAATGATGGCAGTGGAAATGATAAAAATAAATCTATAGTTCAAGACAGGGTAAGAGATTTTCTAAAAAATAAATATGTCAAGCAAGTGTCTCCATACGGAGAATCCTTGAAAGAAGGTTTAAATTCTTATTTCTATGGAGGCACAGAAGGCGGAGTTAGGGCTGTAGAAATATGGAAAGAGCTTGCAATGCTCGATAAAAACAGTATTCCAGAAGCTTCCAGAGAAGACTTTTCAAAAGCTCAGTCAGAAGCAATGAAATTAATACAGAATGTAGGTTTACATAGGTCTATTATAAGCAAGGGACAAAAACTTGATCAAAGATCTCAGGATAGATATGGAGATTTGTTTAAACAAAAAATGGATTTACAATTAAGTCCAGAAGATATTAAAAATTACAGACATTTAGAAACTGAATTGGGTTCCGATAAATGGAAAGGAAAAGAGCATCTTCCAGCTTACAGAGAAATGCAAGAAACCATGAATGCTTATAGAGAAAGAAGAGATAAAGTTAGTTTTATAAATAACGAATTTAATCAAGGGTCCACAAAAGAAGGTATGCTTGCTGGCCGAGCTTTTAGTTTGCCAAATTTTTTAATTAACCAAGGTTTAATAAACGAAGGGGACTCAAAAGCTGGTGAGCCTTGGGCTCCAGCTGCTATTGGGGATGATTGGCAGAATTATAGTGATCGTTATTTTAGAGGAATATCTAGTGTTGCACAAGCAATGGATTCTTCTACCGCTGAAAAAGTGGCAAAAGATTTAGGTATAAATATTAAAACAGGGGGGCAAGGAGGATGGGCAGGAGAACCAGATACAATTTTTGAAACCGAAAAAGATCCTCAAGATATAACCAATCAAATAACAGGTTATGATGAGGCAGCTCTTGATAGGCAATTTGGAGCTCAATTTAAAGAGGTTGATACTGCGAGAAGACTCTCAGAGGAAAAAGAATTTATCAACAAATACTCAAATCAAAATGCCATGTCTGTAATGGCAAATGAAATGGGCAATTTATCAAGCAATGCCTCTGCGAAAGTTGCTGGAATCACTGGTCGAGGAGGAGATGATAATACAAATTTAACAAATCCTTTTGGAAAATCAAAAGAAATTGCTGCGTCATGGAGAGAAAGAGAAACTAGCATACAAGAAAAGCATAAAGAGGGTCTCGAAAAAATGGTATCTAATGCAAAAGAAAGGAAAATTAGCAGAGAAAGCTTTACTGATGTAAGAGACCCGTTGAAATTTATACAGCAATACAGTAAAGACTACAACGAAAGAAAAGGTTTTCTCTGGAATAAAGTAGATAATGCCAAAGGAGCGTACGACCAAAAGGTTGCCACTGGTGCAGATGCAGAAACAAAAGCTCTAGCTTTGCAACGCTATAAAGAAGCTATTCAAGAAGAATTGTTTCATAGGCAAATGGCTTATCCTGATTCAACTATGAACGATGTTCTTAATAGAAAAAATTATTTAGATATTCAAAATACTGATTGGAAATTGGGTCCAGCTTATCAAGATTGGTATGATAGCTATGCAGGAGAAAAAATTATGTTAAAAACTGGAGAAGGTGTTGACATTCCTGTTAGCGATAAACAGGATGCAGCTAAAAAACTATTGCAAGCTAGGGGAGATGAAATGCGAGCAGTTATGATGCAAAGAGGGTGGATGACTGAAGATGGAGAATATGCAAAACGAATAGGCGATAACGCAATTACGCCAGAAAAAATTAACGAACTACTTGTAGATACTCACCCTGGGAATAAGTATGTTTATAAAGCGGGAGAAAAAATTGATAGATTACAAAATATTTGGTCTGAAAAATTTGGAGGAAAGTTCACTAAAGGAGCTTTATCATTATTTGGTAATGAATCTGCAAAGTTTGTCTTAAATGCTACGGGCGCTCCTGGAGATTTAACAGATACTTCATCTGCCTCAGAGCAAGGTGGTGGCTTCGTAGTTTCTAGAGAAAGAAGAGATGCAGGGTTGAAAGCTCAACAAGCTTTACAGCCAGAAGTCGTTGGCAGATTTAATATATTAGATCCTAATGAGAAATTAATGATGGCTATATCAAAGAGCGCTCAAAATGGTTTTAAAGGCGGAGGGCCAGAAGACTTTACCTCAATATACCAAGGAATGAGTTTAAGTGGTAGAGAAAGTTTTAAAAGAAAATATAAAGAAGCGATTGAGCAAAAGGTTCCACCAAGTATAGTTAGCCAATTAAATAATTATATATCTAACGTAGATAAAAATGATTTATATGCAACAGCAAAAGGTGAAGGAGTACCTGACTATCTTAAGAGAAAAATAGATAGCAGAACTCCGCTTACACGAGGAGAAAGAGATGAACTAAGAGAATACAAAAAAAGAGAAATGGTCGCTCGGAGAATCGTAGGCGAAAAAAGAAGAAGTTCTGGAATTTCTAGAGCTGCAGGTCAAATGATGGATAGACTTGGTACTAGCGAACCATTAGCAAGATTTATATCTTCTGCAGGATCTAGTGCAGTATTGCAATACAGATTCATGAACGAAACCGACGGCAATATTAAAAAGCTTGAAGATTTAGATATTCAAGGTCAAGGCGCAACAAAAATAAATGGTTCATATATTAGAACTGAAAAAGATCGAAAGAGAAAGTTAGAATCTTTGGCAAGAAAAAGAATTGCTCATTTTAACAATTTCAAAAAAATAATTAGCAATCATCCAGAAGCAAAACACAATATTCTTTTTGACTCTGTTAATCCTAGAGGTTTTAGAGCTAATCCAGAAATGGCATCTATATCTGAAAACATTATTCGCAGACCAGTCATTTCTGAATTAAGTGATGAAGAGAAAAAAGCTGCTTTAAGATTAAATATAGATGTTGCAGATAAATTAGTTAGAACCGATAGCAATGGAGTTCCAATAATTCAAGAAGAATCTAGGAAAACTATGTCTCGCCTTGAGGGTACAGGTCCGTTTGACGTGATCGCAAAAACAAATAAACTGGAAGGTTTAGAAGAAACTTTTGATTTGGATCTTGTTCAGCAGGCCGCAGCTAATGCATCTCAAGATATTAGAACCATGCAAAAACAGGCTGATAAAGTGAGAGAACAAAAAAGTAAAATTTCATATGATGAAGCTTATGACTTAAATAAAGATGGAAGATTGAGTCCAGAAGAATTATCTAGAAAGAAAATGCTTGAAGATTTTGCAAAACAAAATCAAGCAAAAGCTAGCAAAGCAAAGGTTAATAATTCTGCTTTAGGGTTTCAGCCTAAAAAATCCAAACCTTTTGCAAGCTCAAGAACAGCGGCTTCTTCTCCAGGAAAAGCTAATTTGCATCAAGCATATTCAGAGGTGAAACAATCAGTTTTAGCGAGCTACAAAAAACCTGTTACCGCCGATCAAGTGGGTATAGCTAATTTGAGAACAGGAACAGGAAGATACGAAAAAAGAATTGTAAATGCTCAAGAAAAAATATTTAGCCATGGAGGGGTTGATTTTGTAGCTCCTCCAAAAAATTCTTCAGTATCTAGAAAATATGCAGAAGATGTTCAAGATGAATTTGGTATAGATCCATATGACAAAAAAATTCAAAACGCTGCACAAGGATTTGTTCCAAATAGAGGTCAGTCTTCTAGAGCAGAAAAGAATCCAATACCTGGAATAAATAAATTAAACGTAAATATTGATAGTCTAAGTAAAACTTTAAGTAAAACAAAATTTGATAGTCCTGACGTAGACCTTGCAGAAGCTTGGACAAAAAGCGATACAGGCAAACAAGACGGTAGACAATGGGAAGAGTTGAGTCAATCTCTACGATCTATGTATACCAAAAATTATGAAGATAATAAAATGTCTAAAGCTTGGTCTCAAAGCAGTACTGGAAAAAAAGACGGAAGAGACTGGATGAGCTTGGGTGACGAAGAAAAACAAATGTATAAACAAAAGTTTGATGATTTTCAAACAAAAAAATTATCCAGTTCAGAATCTTCAAGACAGTCGCAGATTTCTCAAGCATCCTACATGCCCGACCAAAGCTCTGATTCAAAATCAAATATAGCACTAACTGGAGCAGTACAAGGTTTAACTAAAGGAGTTGCAGATGTAAAAGTGGGACTATCTAAAGCTTCAGAAGTTGAGGTTAAGGCTTCTGAGATTGATGAAGTTGGGCAACCAAAAATGATTCAAGATACAATTACCTCTTCAGATGTTTCAACATTAATGGAAAAAGTTACTAGCCACTTTTTAAATCAACAAGGACAAAGATTTGAAACTGGAGAAAATGATAAGTCTACTGGAGAAGTGCTTAATGATTCTATCGAGCCAGTTATATCTGCAATAGAAAAAATTAAAGAATCTATCAAGCAACAAATGATTGACAAAGATAAGCAAGCCACACTTGAAAAAGAAAAAGAATCTGTTCAGAGGGGAGACGAACGCAAACAATTGGCAAGCAATGATGTTCTCGCTAAGGCTTGGGCTGAAAGCAATACGGGCAAACAAGATGGCAGAGAATGGAATGATCTTAAGCAAGGCGAAAGAGATATGTATAGCGAAAACTATAAAGAAAATAAAATGTCTGAAGCTTGGAAAAAGAGCTTTACAGGTCAACAAGATGGTAGGAATTGGTCTGAACTTGGTGACAATGAAAAGAAAATGTATTCAGAGAGGTATGAAAGTAACCAAAAGCCTGTTCAGTCCCTAGAGAATAAAGAATTAACCGAAAAACTTGCAAAACCAGCGCCTTTAAATAAATCTGAACATGATGTTATCGCTGCACAGCAAAAAGCACAATTAGACCAACAAAAACAAACAAGAGGTGCAGAATTAGATTTAGAGAATTTCTTTAATCAGGGTTCTCCTCAGGCCGTTATAAGTGCAGATGCAGGTGAGTCTACAAGAGCTAATCCTCTAGCTCAAGCCGAAACAGATAATCCAGAAATGGAAAGCTTGTTGAATAATTTAGTAACAGCTTTTGACGCGTTTATTACTCAACTTGCAGATGTTAAATTTGATACTCCAGCAGAACCAATAATAAAAGAAACAGAAGTTCCAGACCAAATAGACGTTAAGCCAGACTTAAATGCTGACAAGCAAATGTTTGAAGAAAATGCAAAAGCTAAAGGGCATGAAATTAGCGATTTATATTCACAGAGCACAAACCCATTTGATGTTCAATCAAATGTAGAAACTGCTGAACTCAACACCGTTACTCCTGAAGCTCCGCCAATTGAAAACCCTGGTTTAATTAATGAAGTTTTTAATCCTCCTACTCCAGAGGTCGATTCTCAAAGCGCTGGCTTAAACATGCAATTACCTGAAGGTATTGAAGAGGCTTTAAAAATTAAAATGCCCGATGAAATGCCAAACTTAACAATGGACTATAGCCCTCTTATTAATGCAGTAGATAAATTACAAGAAGTTATATCTAATGCTTCTTCAATGCAACTTCTGCCACCAGAGCAAGAATCTTTAACATTAATGGTTCCAGAAGGTCTACAAGAATCTTTAACATTAAGTATGCCAGATGCTACTGAAACAACCGTATCTGTCGACGCTTCTGCATTAAATGAAGCTGTTGCAAGTCTACAAGAAGCCATTGCAAGCGCTAGTGGTCTAACACAAACAATTGAAACTAAAATTGATACTTCAGGAACATTAAATATAAATGCAGATACTGCAGGGTTAAGAAATGCTGTAGAACCTGCCTTAAATCAGATGCAGCAACAAATTATGCAAAGCACTCAAACCTTTATTTCTTCAAAGATAGCTCAGGCAATGAATGAGATTCTAAAAATGCTACCAACTTCTTCATAATGATAGAAAATATTACAGAAATGGGCTTCTCAATTAGTCACCAGCACTCTGGTGGAAAATTGGTTAAAAGCTATAAAACAATGAATGTAAAGGCTTGGATTGGCCCTGCAGACGAGACTAATGTTGTATATTTGCCAGATGTAACAGAAGAGTATACTAGCTTTACTATATTGGGTAAAACTTATGCAGATACTAAAATAATAAGTAGAGAATCAGTTATTGAAGATAATCAACTTTTTTATGTTTATGAGCTTCAGCAAAGAATTGATGATATTGAATGTAAAGTAGTTGGAGATTTAAATATAGGAGAAATTGAATCTTTTAGTCATAATGTATCTACAAGCAGAAATAATGAAAATGTATCTTATACCAGAACTTATGCCGTACAGCTTGTTGATTTATCAAATTATATATCAAGGCCAGATTCTCCCTCGGGGTCAGGGTTAATTGATAAAGCTGTTAGTGCAATTAATGAAGCATTGCTTGAAGCTCCTAGTGGTTTTACATCTATAGATGATGATATTAATGATGTAATCGAAAATTCTTCTATGCCTTGTGGTATAGATGAAGAAGGAAGGTATACGAAAAACAGGAGCGAACAGATTGATATTGTAAAATGTTCAGTTCAAATATCAGAAACAACCACTAAAAGAATTAGTAAAGACGATTGTTGTATAACCTCCGATACAGTAGGATTAAGATGGGATGAAAGCGGATTGGTTTCAATAAGTTTAAATGGATCGATTAAAGGAAATTGTCAAAAGTTTAGTGGTTGTGGGGAAGATAGAACTATCACTAAAACAAAATATGATTTTGCTTTAGAATGCTTTGATGAAGACGCGATTAGGCAAAAAATTATTGATAATTATGAAAAACATCAAATGGAAACATGCGAAACAGATGTTTGTCTTGCATTAAGGGTTAATTCTAAAAGCATCACTCACTGTCATCAAGCAGGAACAATTAATTATTCTTTCAATGCTCAAGAAGAAGAAGTTCTCGATAAGGATAATAGCGCCGAAGTTTATATAAACGATGATCAAAGGAAAGACGGGTGTATTATTGATGTTACTAGAAATTTTGAAATTTCTGCTCCGATTAATTATTCTTTTGTAGAAAAAAATCCAGACTATTTAATTGGAGATTGTTCTCGCACAGAAGTTACTAATACTGCTGAGGAGGCGATTGCTTTAGCTAGAGAAGCTTTTGAAAGAACAGTGGAGGAGGGAAAGCTTGAACCCCCAGAAGGTTTTTTTGGACCTTTAAACTTTAGTATGAATGAATGTCCTTCAAAGGGTACTATAGTAGGCTCATTGACTTTTTCAAATGATTTAAAATATGATATTGAAATAGATGATTCTTTAGTAAAGAAAAAAGTTCAAGAGAATACCGTATGCATAACTGAAGTAACCGATAATAGATTTCATTCGCCTTGCGCTTGCCCAATAATTCAGAAGCAAGTTGTTAAGCCTGGATATAGCGATCATTCTCTTGAAGTTGAAGCGTTTCCTTGTGCCACGCTTGCAGACCTAAAAAAAGAAATTCAAATTCCTTTAGAACCTGATTATGTGTTAACTCAATCTACTACTTCTTTTACTGTTTCAGAAGGATCTCTTTCTGCAAAAACAAGAGTAGTATATCACACTCAAGACGATTTAAACCAATGTATATAATATAATGACACCTAAAAACAATAAAAAATTCGGAAAAAATCACGAAAGAAAATATCTAGAAGATGAAATGCCTGCGTTTGATAATCATCCTGATGGGTCTTTAGATAATTCTGTTAACTTTACCAAACAAATGGGCGGGCAGATAAATTATAATCCTCAAGTGGGTTATTTTTTTCCGAGTCTGCTCGGCCATCCTGGCCAAATTGAATTTTTAAAACATGATTTAAATTATAATATAAACTGGCAATACAGATGTAAGGGGTTGCCTGGTAGCAGACCTTAATATGGCAAAAAAAACACATCCTGGATTTAATTACCAATCTCCTGGCGCAGACAGGAATTTGGAATATCCTCCTTGTGTTGATTTAAGTTTAATACCTAATGCAAAATTAGTTTTTTATAATGACATGCCCTTGGGAGAAGGGATGCCACCTCCAAAGGTTCAATTTAAGCAAACAATTCAAAAAGGAAGTTGCTCTGCAAAAGACGGTGTAAAATATGGCACTATTACGATAGATGGTATTTTTGCTTGTTGTGAGGCTGAAGAAAAGATTGCTGCAAGAGATCAACTTTTGGCAATGTTTGCTAGTGATTGCGGTTCAATTAGAATAGATAATAATGTATTTGATAATATTAGGGTAAAGCAAGTCAGCGTATCTTCATCTAATTATTTAGGAAACGTTCCTTATTCTATAGTTTTAGATTGGGTTGATAAAGATTATGGTACTGGATTTAAGGTTGAAAATTTAACAAGCAGTATAATTGCTGACGAAGACGAAGAAAAAGTTACGGTTTCCCATGTCGTCTCCGCTCAATCTTCTGGATCTGGAGAATGTGTAGATTGTAATTGTGATATAACTGAAGCAACGAATTGGGTTTTAAATGAAATTTCAGATACTTGTCCAGTTCCAACTACTATTCGTATACCAAAAAATCCACTTTCTCAAACTTTAAATTGTCCAAATATTGAAGAGAATGTTGATCTTGCATCATGTTCTCATTCTATAACAAAAACTTGGGTTATATATAAAAATATAGTTACAGAAGATGATTGGGACGATAATAAAAGTGTGTCTAGCACATATTGCAAAACAATATCTGAGGGAAGAAATCAAAGACAAACTATTAATCATAGCGGAACTTTAACTTATAATTTAATTCCTTCTTGCGAAAACCCTCATGACCCGAAATATATGGAGGTTTTAGAAAAAATATTAAAATCGACTTTCAAAAAATATGATGCTTACGGAGCCAAGGTTGACGAAAGGAATATTACTAAATCTGAATCTCCACCTTCCATTCAATGGTCAATTACTTTTTTACCAGATCCTGTTGAAGATGTAAGGGGTAAAACTATTGATGATTATTGCTTTTCGGCTTCAATTAGTGGAGACGGGGTGGTTTCAATTAATGTTAACGGAGTTTTGCGAGCAAATGAAAATTACCCTTTTGCAACAGTTTCTAGAAACTGTAAATGTGAAGCTGTTGAAGAAGCTTGGAATCCAAGTAAGTATTTTCCTTTGGCTGAAGATTTTTACGAAAGGTTTAAGGCTCAACTTGGAGAAAAGGTTTTAAAAAGATTAATGGGCCCTTGTCACCTTTATGCAAAATTAAACCCTAACCCAGAAAATGAAAATGAAAAAGAGGGAAAAGATGATTGTTCAAAAACTTATAGTTTTTTATTTACAGATAAAAAAGAAATGGATAGAGAGTGGGATTATACAATTGATATTACCGATCCAATTGAAAAAGTTAATATAAGCCCCTTACTTAATTTAGACGCTACAAATCAATACAGATTTTGCGTGATTAAAACTACAGAATTTAGCGAAGGTAGGGTAACTATTAATGGACAAAGAAGGCAGGATTGTCCAGATGATCCAGTTTGGGATAAGGATGCAGTAGCAAAAACTTTAGCTCAAAATGTTTTGCCTGGAATAGATTTGAGAGAAGCTGATGACCATTGTAATACCGATACAATATATCAAAAAGGAAAAGAGCATCCTAGTAGGTTTTCGCAATCTTTTGTGTTTGAGCATGTAGATGCTTGTCAAAGCGGCGCGTCTGACATTAATATAAGAAAGGGAAGTGTATTTGCGATTTCTAGAAATGAAGAAGTTGGTAGTACTAAAATTACCAAGGAGAGCCACGCTGAAAATAAAAAGAAACTAAAATAATGAGTTATACTAATCCATCAGCTTATGAAAATACATATTTGCAGGCGTATTATGACTTTTCGCATTCTGGATTTTATAATAATATCGCTAATAAAAGTTGTTACGTATATGATTCGAGGCCTCCCGAAGTTGATTCGTCTGGAAATTATATTCAGCGAGATGAAATTTATTATAATTCAGACAAGGCTGTTGTAAATAATTTTCAAGATTATAATTCTACTATAGAGCTAATTCAGGAATATGGAGTTGATGTAGAGTTGGCTTCATATAATAGCGGATTTTTTATAGGAGATTATAGTAATGTAACTGGACATTTTAATCAAGGTTATAGTAGTCTTGGGGCTAATTTTTCAGGATGCGCAATAAGTATAAATAACAGTAGGAATTTTACTCATGGGGAATCCACTTTTATTTTTAGTTATACAAAAAAATCAAAGAAGCCAGAAATTTTATTTAGTTCAATTAATAAATATACTAATTTAGGTTTTGAGATTGGAGTAAATAGCGCTAATAAATTATACTTAGAATGGACAGAGGATTATGGTTCTCAAGTCGCAACATTAAATACTGTCAATTATAATAAAAATATTTATATTGTAGACATTGATACGCTTAATAATAAATTAGTTTTAAGTAGGTGGGATGGATTTGAAGAAAGGTTATTAAGTAAGTCAATTTATTTTGAAGCTTGCGAATGTTTTAAAGGTAATAATTTAAGTTGGGTAGTTGGGTCTGGAACTTATAGGGGAGATGAAGGAATAAATTATCAAGAAGAACCTTATAAGTGTGAAAGTTATATAGATAAATTTTTATATTTTAATGGGCCTTTGGCAGATCATTCTAAGGTAGACTTTATTAAAAGTTTATATGAGCGAGTTGATTATATTCCGAGATTATATGAAAATTATGAAGGGGGGGTCATTGGTTATGAAAAATCTATTGATTATAGCATATCTGGTATAGTTAAATACGAAGATGTAATTACAGGTTATAAAAACTATATTGCAGATTATAGTCAGATAATTTCACACGAAATGAAAGGTAGTATATCTACTGGAGATAAATACTATGAGCTTGATACAGAATATGTAGATAATTTAAATGTTGGTGGAAACCCTAATATATCTGGAATATATATTACAAAAACTGCTCCAGGTAATTTAAGCAACGTAATTACTGGATTTAATAATACTTTTGAGAACAAGCAATATTCATGGTCTGACATAGGTATTTCTTCAGAGCCTTTATATTACCATTCTGGAATAGAGGGAAAATTATATGATGTTTATAAATATGACCCAATATATTCTGAGCCTGGAACTTTTTTGAAAGATAATGGAGAGTACATTATGTCTGGGGTATTTCCTTTAATTGCTCCTGATGGAGAAAATGGATTTGGGCCAACAAGGTATACTTATTTGGGAGCAAGGAATAAGAGAACTGATTATTTAGAGCATTTTCAAGGTATTAATCCTTTTTCTATTAATAACTTTGCAGATATAGAGTCTTTCAATAAATTTGATCCTGCTATATCAGTTTCATTCTCTAGTGACCTAGAATATGATTATAATAAAATTGCTTTATACGTCAATGGAATTAGTCAGTCTTGGGGAGACTTGAAATTTATTGATGACGATTGTAATACTAGCCAAGATAGTTGGGAACTTGTTTCTGGAAATTTTGGAATATATAATTGGCCCATTGGAACTGTTGACGTAGGAATAAATAAAATAATGTATAATGATGAGAATATATCTCTTTTAGTTGACCATCCTGTTGTTGATGTTTTAGAAGATGTTCCATCTACGGGTGTGTGGGCAAATTATGAAATGTATAGTCAATGGACAGGAGGCTTTGGAAAACAAATTGAAAAAGCTGATAAAATATTTTTTAATGGACAAAAATTAATCTCTGGAGAGTCTTATTATTTTGATGAGTTTGATAATTTTCAAATGGTGGATCCAGATAATTTCTTTAGTCAGTCTTCTGGATATTTTTATTCAGAGAGGTCTTTTTATAGAGATGAAGACAATACTTTTCATGAAATTGAGGGAGGTAGAGAAATGTTTGATTTGAAAAAAGAAAAACCTTTTATTCCATATTCTAATGTTTCTTACCTTAACGGCGTTAGATTGGATCCTAAAGCTCATATTTATCATTCTGATATAGATTTGCTTGAGCAAGGAAAGGCTTTTATAATAGAAACAGAGTCCTTTACGACATATAATAATAGTGTAACTTATAGCGATCAACAACCAACTGAAATGAACCTTTACGAATCACCTGAATATGGAGAAAATTGGGCGTTAGAATACGTTTTGGATGACGCTGGAAATATAGTAGATACTTCCACAGAGAATACAAAAGTTATTAAAAGTAAGCAAGTTAGAGGTCGTAGATCTAGAAAAGGTAGTGTTACGGAGAAAAAGTTATATGAAAATTCTAAAAAAATAGCAGACATTTTGTTTTATCCATTACCTGACTCAAGTAATAATATTGATACTTCCACTAGCAGTTATGAAAGTAATAATGATGCGGAAACTAGATCGGAATCATTGGGGGGAGAAATAATTACTTTCAGAAAAAGGCATAAGAAATAATTATGAGCGAAGAAGATGAAGATTTTATTCCTGCTGAATTAGGCGTTCCTAATATTCACGTATCTAATGTAGATGGAAGTACAATAAGTAATTATAATCCTTTAAGTTATAGTAATAATGTTTCTGCTCAAAAAGGTAAAAATTGCATTATTCCTGGAACTTTATTTGGTGCAACTCCATACGATGTGACATTTCAAGGAGGTTTTGGCGGCAGGCCAGGAATTCATACAGTTAAATTTGTAAATCCTGATGGTGAATATGATATTGATATTAGGAATATTGATTTAAATATATCTACCAATGTAGGTATAAGTAGTTTAATTCGAGAACAAGTTTTGACAGATTTTGAAATCGATCAAAGCATTGGGGGGAAAATATTAACCGCAAGGTTTCAAGATAAAAAGATTATTGATTTGCAAAGACATTTAATTGTATGCAGGCAATTAGTTAAGTTTGGGTCTTTTTCTTCTAAGCTTATAGGAGATAGACTTGGTACGGGGTGCGTGTCTGTTTATGGAACCGTTTACCATAAAGCTCCTGGAGCTCCAAATAGATTGGATTCGGATACATTAAGATTAGGGCCATCACCGACAATATATATAGGTGGGGATGCAGATGGAAATACGGGAGGTAGGAATAGTCATGGCCCAGAGTATAAAAAGATTTCAGAAGAGTATGTTTTTTATAATTCTACATGGATTGCTTCTGACCCAAAATTACAAAGATTAATAGGGCCTGGACTTAAACAATTGCTAGCTAGTGACCCAAATCCTAAACTTAAATTTTTAAGTACTAGCGGTAACGCTTTGGATATTATAGTATCCTTGGCAGGTGCATGTAAATGGTTTTTATACGCAAATGCAGAAGGTCAATTAGATGCTTTAAATGAATTACCAAGAATAACAAAAGCTGCAGCTACAAGAATAGGGAGTCAATGTTCTATTAGAAGTATAAAGGAGAAAGTGTCTATTACAAATACAAAAGATATGGGAGGCTGGGCCACTTGGTTGCATGACGATAATTATTTGAAAGAATTTAATGCCAGGTTTTTAGGCGTGGACTTGTTAGGCATACCTTTACCAGTTTGTGACCCAGAAAATCCAGCAGGACCTAAGGATGATTCGCAGGCTCAACCTAAAGCTAATGGGCCACAAAATGCTGGAAATGGAGATGGGTCAGATGAAATTACATGGGAAGATGATAGCGTAAGAATATTAATGAACAGCAAGTTCACATCTATGTATTTTGAAGGTATGAGTGATAAATATATTTCTCAATTAAAAAGACTTTTAAAAATGTCTGTTTTAGATTCTATTTGGCAAAACTGGCAAGGGTTGAGCGTTTATATTCATTTAAAAAGATTGAGAGAAAATAAAGTAAATGGAGAAGTAAAGCTTTTTTCTCCTCAAGCAGTCAAAAGCGATGCTTCAACGAAACTTGGGCATAACATAAAAATGAAATGTGTACAAAGCGGAGTTATAAAAGTTAAGGGCGGAGATCGCATGAAAATTAGTCCAAATAATGCAGTTAATAAACTTTTTCCATGTTTGTTTCCAGCTATATTGGATTATGAACATAATTCTGTTAAAGCTGCTTTTGACAAAGTTTTGCTAAATGATGGTTCGAATAAAAATCAAGAAATTAAGCCTCCTAGAGGAGGAGGTAGACAAATTTTAGCCTTAGATGCAGGACAAAACCTAGAATGTTTAAAATTAAAAAACGATAAAGAGGCTCCTGGTCCAAACGGAGCAGATTCTCCATTAAAAGGTCAGGTTCAAGGAGGTCAATGGGCTGGTGGAGCCGCAGCAGATAGAGCAGAATTATTAACTACATTAGCTTTAAGCGTCGGAAGATGGTGGGTTTTGGCAGATGGTAGGGGCAATGGCGGGGGCGGAGCTTCATTAATGACTGAAAGGCAGCATAGTTATAGAACTTATCATCCTCCTCATGGTAATCTAATATGGTATGATAAAAGATTATCTGTTAGAAATACAGTGTTTTCTGGTATATATGAAAGGATATATGGAGATAGATTAAAAGAGTGGGAATTAACTGGAGGAATACGTAAAAAAGGAACTATAAAGCAAGAAACAGAGAGAGAGGAAGCAATAGCTGCAGGAAAGGAATATAAAGATACGTTTGATAGGGTTAGTGATCTTAGCGTTACTCAATTTTTGCAACTCGCATATAGAATGAAGTATAGAAATATTACTGGAGACAAAGGGGGTGTTAGTGACGAATCAGAAGAAGAAGAAGCTTTTAAAAATGGTGAAGGTATGGAGGGCGATGAAATAGCTGCCGCTAATTTAAAAGCTAAAGAACTTTGTGCAAGAGGAGAGCCAAAAGGTATAGTTGTTTGGGACTCTCTGCAAAAAGAACCAGAATTACCTATTGCTAATGAATGGATGGCATCAATAGCTGGAGGTGTTGACACCAAAGTTGACAAAACGGGACCCGATGTCGTAAGATATGTCATGCAACAAGTTACTGTTGGAGTTATAATGAATCCAATGAAGACTTTAAAAAATGTTGTTAAAACTAAAAAAGGGCTTGGCGAAAACGCTGCGGCGGCGGATTCTTTAGATCAGTCTCTAGATAACATTATTTTAAATCAAGATCTAGAAAACCTTGGAAAAAAAAGATATAAGACAATTAAATTTGAAGCTTTAAGAGCAAGACATTTTTATAGCCAACATATTGATCTCCCAAATTGTAATAGCCAAGCATTTAAATTTCAATTTCAACATCAAAAGCTTGATGGACAAATACTTTGGAGAACTTTGGATTGTTATGGTAATACTGAACCTTGGAGAAGCCTAAACGAAGGAATAAATTGGTTTGATATTGGAAGGCAACTTTCTAAAGCTGTAAGAGACATGGTAGATCAAGAACTTGATCCAGAGAGTTCTTATAGTGTCACAACCTGCGGACAAAGTACTCCAAATTTACCAGCTGTTGAGCAAGGATTGCAATCTTATACCGTAAGCATACAAAAAGATGGGTCGGTTATGACAACATTTCAATTAAGTAGAGAAGCTATTAGAGCTGCAGGAGGTTATAATGCTGCACTGCACCAACAATTTAATTATTCTATGGATAGTAATACTACTGATTATTCTATGCATATTCCTGGCGCAGAAACAAAATCTGCAGATTTAACTTCGTTTGATATTAATCAGCAAAGCCTTCAATCTTCTGTTAAGTTACACAATGGAAATTTTTCATTCTAATGCCTTTGTATTATCAATATTTTAATTTTCCTTGTACGGGAGCACACTTTGATTATACAATAGATATTGCCCCGTTAAAAGTTGACGGGGCTAGCAATTATATAGTTGATGATAGTCTACCAGTATTTGATTACGACTCAATAGGCAAAGGATTTGCTTTTGGTTTTGCAAATATTCCTACTGGAAGTTTGAAAGTTATAGATACAGATAATGAAGATGGCCTAACTTTTGTAAAAGATTTTCCAAAACAAGAATATTTAAAATGGTTAAGCAACGAAGGTTTTGAACCTATTTACGACGAACAAGGATTTGTTGGTTCTAGTAGTGAAGATATGAAAAAAACATTTATGCTTGATCCTTATAAAGAAGAAGCAAAATTAATGGACTCGATTGATTTTATTACATTTTTTACTGGTAAAAATTCAAAACTTTACGATCAAGATAGTAATTATGTTTTCTCATATTCCGAAAAAGTTCAAGGACCTATAAGTATAAATGGGAATGTTTTTGACACTCACCAAAACTATTCAATTAATGGAATTCCTATTAATAATAATGTTTCAAGAGGTTGTTCAAAAAAAGGGCATGTATCTGGAATGTTTTTTACTCATCCAGAATTTGAGTATACTGCAAGTGCTAGAGATCATGTTTCTTTAACTCCTTGGACCCCTGCTAATATTCAAAATATTCTCTGGATGGATTCTTCGGGGATTTTTCCTCAAATTTCAGGAGGCGAAACAGAACGTCAAACTGGAGTTTATTCTGGAGTATGGGAGCCTTTTGCAAGCTCAGGAGTTTTGGGAACTGGCATTTATAGGCAACCTACCAGCGTTTTTACATTGAGAAGTGGAAATAGATCCAACTCTGTAAATCCTACATACCATCATGATTTTGTTGGTTACGAATTAAATTATGTTACTGATGAATATTTTTGCAATACAACAAGTTATTTATCAGATATTGATAGAAGTAATATAATAAACTGGGGAGCAGAAAAAATGTCTTTACCTCTTGCCGACGACTTGAAGCCAACAAATAATTTAGGTATTAGTTTATTAATGAGAATGAAAGATCATGATTATGTTCCAGCAAAAGTTTATACAGATGGACTTGAGCTTTTTAAGTTTGGTAATCTTGGGGAAAGTAATAGAATTGAGATTTTAGGAGAGTACAGAGATGATAAAAATTATTTTAAATTTAAAATAAATGGGAACACACAAAGCGATGATAAATCAGTATATATAGAGAAGGGAGATACAGATTGGCATGTTTTTCATTGGGTTTATGATAAAGAAAGTGGTTATGTAGCTAGCTGGGATAATAATAAATTTTTAGGAGATGAATCTTTACTTGCAGATATAGATCCTTTTCCTTCTGGAACAGAAATGCATCTACAAAGGCTTCAAAATATTGAACTCGCTGAAGTGATTATGTACCCTCAAACAGGGGTAGATGGAAACTTTTTTGATAATGAGAAATTATTGTTTATTGATGGATATCTTTCTCATAAATGGGACTTAAAAAATCTTCCCGAAGATCATCCTTTTTATCAAGGATACCCTATCATCCCTAAAGCTGGAATGAAAGGCGGGCCGCTCGAACAGTTATATGCGGCTAGAATTTCAAACTTAACTCATTTTTAATTTAATCAGCGCTGGGCGATCGAAAAACTTCTTGATACTCTAAGTTCGTCATTAATTCATTTAATATTCTGGAATATTTATTTCTCATTCTTCTTCTTTTGCAGCTTGTGCATCCAGGCCCCTGGATTGAAGAATTAAAATCATTCCATAATTTTTCGCATTCTTTAAAATTTAAATGCTTACACCCCGAAGCAAAGAATTGCCTACTAACTTTATATACGTCATATTGATTCATTATTCGAATTTTTTATAAAAATAAAATATTAAAATTGGCCAAGATGCAGCGCACATCGGTATATACCAATAGCTAAAAGAATGTATATAAGTTATGCTGACTGCTATAATTAAGGAAACCCAAAATCCAAGGCATAAAGGACAGAATAAAAGTTCTGAAAGCTTGGGGTGTTTTTGAGCTATTCTAAATGCTAGGTCATCAATTTCATCAAAGTGTTCTTCTTTATAAAACCTCCCAATTAAATGAATACTGATATAAGAAAAGTTCCATATTGTAATAATGCCAGAAGACATTAATCCACCAACTATAAAAAAAATAATCTCTTGTGGGTAAATCATCTCCATCGTGGCCCGTGCGCCCAAGCAACAATAGTTTTTCTGGTTCCTCCTGTCACTGGCTGTACTCTATGTCTTAAGTAAGAGGGGAATACTACTACTGTTCCTAATCCTTTACTAATGCTTTCTGGTATATCTTTTCCATCAATCATTTCGAATTTACCTCCTTGATAATCAGAGCCATCCGAAAGTTGTATGGTGACACTTAATTTTCTATCTAGAGGATTGCCTGAAACCCAATTTGTGTCTGCATGAGTATTGTAATGACCTTTTTGGTGACCATGATACAAAGTATACTGAACTTCCATTAATTTAATTACGTTAACTTGGAAGGTTTTATTTGCTTCTGAAATATACTTCCATATAATATTTTCTACTTCTGTATTTCCAGTTAACCATCCGACCTCACTAATTCTTCCATGACTAGATTTTAGAACGTCTTGACTTTCTCCATATGCTCCTTTGCTTGTTGCTTTATCGTCAAAAACCTTGCCGCTATTCATGGTAAGTTTATTCGCTTGTTGCCTAATAGCGTCTAGCTCGTATTCAGTTAAGGCGTTTGGAAATACTCTCCAGGTATCTCTATTTTTTGGAAAATTAGTATAGAGATGAGAAAAAGGGTCAAATGATGGATCTTCTATTTTCATAATTCTTGATATTGTTTTTCTTTAGAGGGAGAATCGCTTCCAGAGTTGCGGGTAAATTTTTTAAGCATATTTTCTGCTGTTTGCTGGGCATTATTTATTTTTTTAGACTGGCTTAATACTCTTTCATTTTGCTCTTCTTCATTATCTTTAGAAATTTCTTCTGCAGAATCAAGAGAATCAGAGCCAAAACTCTTGCTAACCTTTTGAGAAAAAAGTTCTGGTTCTCCCATAAGCTCTTGAAAGGCAGCTTTTTTTGATTCAGATGATTTATTTTTTTCGTTTTTAAGTTTAACAAAAGTTTTGTAAGCTTCTGAATCTAAGAACTCATCGCTAAGACTTACGCTTTTTATAACAATTGGGTCAATAGGGTTCTCTGACTCTGTATCAACTTCAGAAATTTTAGTAACCACATTCATTCCCCTAGGAATTAAACCGAACACTGTATATCCTGGATTGTCTTTTTTAGCATTTGAACTCCAATTATCTGAAAGGTTAATAAAAAATTGTACTTTTGCGCTGTCTGGGTAATTATTTCTTGCCATTGCAATAGTTGCAGGACTATGCATAAGACCATTAAAAGATTCATTTTCTAAAGGTTCGTATTTTTCTGGAATTTCTTTTTGGTGATGTTTATCGTTTACGTCGTGTCCTCCGCCTTGTATGATATAATTTGGAAGAACTCTATGAAAAATAGTGTCTACATAGAAGTCATCAATAATTAAGTCTATAAATCTAGTAACCGCTTTTGGGGCTCTATATGCATCAAGCATGATATCAAAACCTCCAATATTTGTATTTAATCTAGCCTTAATTAAAAATTGTTCTTTAGTGAAATTCTCCCTGTTCATTTGTATTAAATGATATACAGAATAAATTATTTTTCAACTACAAAATTTTCTTTACCAATTGTTTTCCAGAAATTTTCATTTTTAACAAATTCGTCTTTAGTTTTCTCTATTAATCTATGATCTCTAAATCCTTTTCTTGTACCCATTATTAAGAAGTTAATTTTTGCTGTTAAGAAAAGATGTAAGTCTTCATCTCTCGGAGAAATTTCTACCAAAAGTTGATTTTTTTCATCGTTGTTGTCATCAGGGCCAAAGGAAAAACTACCAGAGTTTTCATGTTGTAGTATTTTAAAGGACATTAGAATTGGTCTGTCGCAACTATGAGACATGACTTCTATAGAGTTATCTTCGCAAGCTTCTATAAATATAGGATCAATTTTATATTGAATAGATCCTCTACCTTGATTTGTTACGGTAACTTTATCGAAAAATAAAACTTCTGGAGCTTCAACACAAGATAAAGCTCTGTATCCAAAATTTTCTGTTTCTACTATGCAACTTTTATCTCCTGGAGGGCCAGGAGGGCCAAGGGGTCCATCTGAACCTGGGGGACCTGCTCCTCCTGGAGGGCCTGCTGAACCTGGGGGTCCACCTCCACCTGGAGGACCTGCCGAGCCTGGAGGGCCGCTTCCACCTGGAGGGCCTGCTGAGCCTGGAGGACCGCTTCCACCTGGAGGGCCGCTTCCGCCTGGAGGGCC
>Ga0222718_10000107_pt1 | contig 80000 bp, 103 predicted proteins | sample C33_27DmetaG_FD_165045 | JGI IMG/M metagenome (GOLD analysis project Ga0222718, IMG submission 165045) | Estuarine water microbial communities from San Francisco Bay, California, United States - C33_27D | ecosystem: Environmental > Aquatic > Marine > Unclassified | place: USA: California... | reverse complement strand
GCCCCTGGAGGACCCGCTGCACCTGGAGGACCCGCATCTCCTTTTTCGCCTGGAGGGCCTGCTGGGCCTGGAGGGCCTGCTGGGCCTGGGGGACCTTCTGGACCTGGAGGGCCTTCTGGGCCTGGAGGACCTTCTGGGCCTGGAGGGCCTTCTGGGCCTGGAGGGCCTTCTGGGCCTGGAGGGCCTGCTGGGCCTGGAGGGCCTGGGGGGCCTTTGGGGCCTGGGGGGCCTGGGGGGCCTGGAGGCCCTGCATTGTCACAACAAGCGGATCTACCTATGACTAAAGCATTTCTTCCGTTTTTACCCCAGTCAGTAATTGAACCGAAATCATGTTCATCTTCGTAATTTCCGTAAACTTGACAAATTTCTGGCTCAATTAAAACTGGGTCAGCAACTAAAAAATAGGCGGAATATTCTCTTACTGCAGTGTTGCAAGGATCTTCATCTTCGTTACCTGTACATAACTCGTTTTCGCAATCTCTTGTACAACAAGGACTGTCAAAACCTTGAGCTGGATCTCCTTTGCTATCTGTTCGTGTAGCATCAAAATAAACTCTTTGAAATCTTACAGGTAGGCCTCTATGCGGAGCGCCTGGCCAGGGAACTTTGGGCACAGCATTTGAGCCAGGAGTTTGGCCAACTCCTTCATCATCACCGTCTTGCCAATATAAATCTAAAGTACTTAAACTAAGCAAATTTTTTGGAGGAGTTTGTTCTGGTTTACACTGGTTTTCCCAATTATATTCATAATCAGAAGTCACTGGGCTAGATCTACCAGGAGAATTTGAAGGGGCTCCTCCTGATCCTGCTGGTGCAGGCGCACCTCCTGATCCAGGAGAAGGAGGTGTACTTGTTCCTCCTACGGGTCCGTTACTGGTAGGAGCATTTGCAGCCCCTTGGATTTTTCTAGGGTTATCTGAGCCCTCCATGAGATCAACAATCCAATCTTTTCCTGTAGTTTCGCCCCCTCCTACATCCGTTCCAGCATAAGCTCCTTGATCGCTATCTGCAGTATCTTTAAGAACCTTGTTTGGAAAATCCATTCCTTGTGGGTCATCGATCCAGTCTTGCCCAAAATCACCAAAATCATCCAAAAAGCTTCCAAAGTCTGAATAATCTTTAGTTCCTGCTCCAAAAATAAAACTTGATGTATTGAAATTAATTCCAATTTGAGCGCTTGCACTAGAACCTTTAAAGTGCTTAGAAAAATATTGACTAATTCCAGAGTTATAAGTTCCTGCTTTATTGTCATATTGTTTTTTCATCCATAAGGTCATGTGTTTAATGCCTAATGGAGAAACTTGTTTTCTGATCATGTAGTCTAAATATCTTACAACAATAATTGCTCCATCATATTCAAACGAATGATCCCACCCGCCGTCTCCTTGCTCGTGAGGCTCTAATCTTCTTTCTATACCTTGATTATCTCTGGTCCATTTTCCTTGTCCTCTTGGACCTACGGCATAGACCATTTCTTTAATAACAGACTTGTGAGTAGGATATTTTAATGTTCTGTCAGGGTTTCTCATATTCCTGAGTCCATAATAGTCAGCTTTCAGACGACTATCTCCGCCACCTAATAATTCAGCAAGTCCCTCATTGAACCAACTCGCTTGCCAAAAATTATTATACAATGATGCGCCACGTCCAAAAACTTGTTTGGGGTTTGCTCCTGTTACATTTGCAAAATAAGAATTTTGTGCTTGAAAAAGGTGGACTAATTCATGAAGTACTGTGTGATAAAGTTCATGTTTGTTTCCCGAATTCCATTGTTGTAACGCGACTGGTAGACTGAGCGCCATTTCTACAACTTCAGCGGTTCCATCATTAAAATGATTCGAAAGTACGTAAGCTAAAGCCTGGTCATATCGTTTATTGTAAAAACCAAATCCGTTTGCTACAATTAAAACGTCGTAAGGGTCGCTTGGTTTTGGATCAAAGCCAAAATATTTTTTAACCGCTGCTTCTGCACCTGGAATCATGTATTCCATCATTCTTTCATACATGTCTGCCTTTTCTTTAGGCCAAGGATTTTCGCCAGGCGTGTTTGTTATATCAGGAATAATACTGCCCCAAGGTCGCCCGCCCCTCCCAATACCCTGATTTCCGCCTTCTTTAGCGTTAATTTGTAATCTGCCTAGCCCAGGGTTTTTCATAACAGCATTTGAGTTAATTTGGCAGTCTAAATATGAATTAACTACAGAGCCATTCGCTAAATGAATATGAATTTGAGGCAGGGGGTTTCCGTCTTTATCGCATGGCTCATCTGTTAAATAGTCGTCTATAAAGCCAGTATATTTATGATGTTTCTGTTCTTCATCAGGAATAAATGGAGGAAACAGGGGGGGTAAAGGTAAACTAGGAGGTCCAGAAATTGCAAATGGATCTTCATCTTCGTCTGGGTCGCTGAATGCGCTTTCTGCTTCGCATCGAGAACCTGCCCAAGGTTCTCCATCACAGCACTGATCTTCTATATTTGCTTTAGGTCCACAAGTTCCATCCGAACATGTCCAATCATAACCTTTACCTACTTGGCAGAATCCTTCTTCAGTCATTGCTGAGCCACTTTTTGCACAAAAGTGGGCTCCACCACAACATACAACTGAAGCAGGAGGTGGGCCACATAGACAGTGCGCATATGGCCCCCCTGGGGGACAAATTGTCTGAACTTTAACTTGAAATAAGGTTAGCGCTCTATTATGATCTGCACCATTTATTGTGTATTCTGAAGGGTCTCCTTCTAGAGACTGATCTAGCTCGGTAAATTGAACATATGGCCTAAGAATGCCGAATTCAGTTTCGCCTTCGTCGAAAAATTGAAATGATGGATTATATGCCATTAAGGATAGAAAGAGTACAGTATATTATATACACTTTTCTTGATCCCTAAAGTTTATTTTATATTATTTAATTAATCCTAATAAAATCCTTGCTTCTTTTGCTGGTATATCTGAGAATGAAGACCAATTTTTAATGTCATCATTTCTGTATTTATCTTCCGCCCATAAAATCCTTAAGAAGTCTTTAAATTCTTCAAAGGATTTAATCCCCTTTTCATTGCTTAGGTAACTTGTTAATAAAGAATTCGGAGAAAGTGATGTAGAGGTTTGTGTGGTTGGGACTTGAGAAATAGGTTCTTTTTCAGATTTATCTATTTCATCGTCACCAACAATATGCACATTTAAAAAGTTTCTTACACATCTAACAAAAGCTCTATTACAAGCTATTGTTTCTAAGAATTTAGTTGCAAAACTACTTGTGTTATTAAGTGTTGCATTAGCCATATCTTGAAAGAATATTTCTTCACCTCCTGTTTCGTAGTTTCCGATAAAAGATATTCCACAAGATACAGCTACATGATTCTGTTCGCATCTTACAGTGTCATAAGTTACGTTAGTAAAGCCTCTTAATTTTGCTAATTCTTTAATTCCTGATAGTTTAATTAATAACTGGTTGTCCTTAAGCCCTTTGATGGACTTAGGTAAAGGTTTTTTATACATTTCAAAATGGGATTTATTAGGAAACAAATGCTCTTCTTTAATCATTGCTCTCCAGTTGATAGAGCCATCTTCATTGAATTCATATTGAACGGTCTTAAGCAAACCGTGTTCGTCTCTAGAGTAGAAATTCGGCCCAAAGCTATTATCTGCTCCTGGAGGACCTAAAGGTCCTTTATCTCCAATTGGACCTTGATAGGTTCCTGTTTCTTTTTGTTTAGTCATTTAATTGAAATAATTTAAATTCTTCTAATTCTTGCGCAAAATCTTCACTAGGTGATATTTCTTCAAACGAGTTGCTTATTTGGATATTTTTTTTCCAATTAGTTTCGCTACTGTATTGATTGTTGTTTGACATTATTACTTTGGATGATTTATAATATATTTTATTATTGCATAACGACTTTAATTTGTCAAGGTTTTTATTTTTGCATGTAAAGTCTATTGAGTAGTCGATATGTTTTAATCGTATTTTGTTTAAATTTTCTTCATCTTTTGTGAAAAAAGTTACAGGTTTATTTAAATCATTTAAGTTACTCATTTCTTTTTCTGTAGTAGTATCAAATACTTCGTATATAATTTCTTTTAAGTTTTTAGAGATAGAGGGATTAGTTAAATATTTTAAATTAGGGATTTGATTGCATTTTAATACTGACTGATTGTTCATAATTAGATTTAATATATTTTGTAAATTAAAATGTAAATCTGCCCGAATTGTAATAAATTGATCTTTGATTGGATTTTGCTTAATGTCAAAGTCAGGGACGCATTCAATTCTTTTTTGTTCGTATTTTTTGCCTTTATATATTGGGTTAATCTTAGATAGAATAGAATCTATTTCGAAAGTTTTTAAAATTTCTTTACAAATTAATTCTGGAAAGCAATTCGTTCCCCCTTTTATTGTTGTGGTAGAATTAGAATATTGTGGAGTATGTAAGGGGTAAAGCTCTTCTTTATGTAGGAAAATATTTTTAACATTAAATACATTAGATATGTGAGCAGTATAAGGATTGTTAGTAATAATTAAACTAGAGTGCTTAATTAAATTGTTTAGTTGTTGTAGTGGAATTTTATTTAATTGTTTAACCCTAAATATATTTGAGTCTTGTGGATTGATTTTATACTGAAATATTTCAATATTTTCTTTTGCTAAAAATGGGAAGATTATTGCAGATAATTCGTCAAAGCTCTTGTATTCGAATAAGCCAGGTCTACTATTATTTTCTACTAATATATATTTTTGACTAGGAGGAGGAAAAAAACGCTCATATATAAAGGGTTTATTTATTTTGAGTCCTGATGATAGTGATAATTTTTCAGATATATTCATGCAAATTGATTGATTTCAGATTGAGTGATCTGTTCGGGGTTGTGAGAGAGAATTAAATCGACATTTATAAAAGATTTAAAATGCTTAGATAAAAATTTATGATCCAGAGTTCTTTGGTCTGGTGGAATAATGAGGTCTATATTTTGATTATTGCGAATAACATCTTTATATTCGTGGGGACAGAAAAAAATAAGCTTTGAATTTTTATAACAAGGTTCTTTTTTTATTGAATCAATAAAACTTGATGCCATGAGTACATGGTATTCGTTTGCTTCTGCCCTAACGCCTATGACTTTTTCTTTTTCTTTCGAAATGAAGTCGTCTAGTTTTTTATCATTCTCTCGTTTATCAAGTTCCATTCTGCAGATCGACTGAAATTTTTTGTATAAATCTTTTCTTTTGGCTCCTTCAGAAATTTTTTCCATCCAGTATTGGACATCTTTATCGTGTTGAGTTTGGTAAACACCTAGCATGTTTTTATAAATATCTATGAGCCATTCTAGATCATTTAATTCTTCTTTTGGTTTGAAGTCTAGATTTAACTTACGTTTTTCGAATACAAAATCGTAATCTATGTCTGGCATATTATCTATAATTGATTCTAGTTTTTTTCCTATTACTGGAACGGAGTAATTGTTAATTACAAATTCTCTAGCCTGTTTACCTAACGACTTCTTTTCTTCGTCGCTAAGTTTTAGGACCATAAGTAAGTTTTCTGATATTGATTGGTGGTCTGTACTTGCTTTGATGAATTGAGTTGTTTGCTCTCTGAATTCAGACCATTTAAGCGGAAATCCTCCAGAGTTTGGTTTACACATATCTGTTCCGCAACTATAGTTTGTTGATAAAGTAATTAATTCTGTAAGCTTTGCTTCTTGAATAGGTATTTCTTGTCCTCCACTAGTAAATGGGTGACAATATACATCCATTAAATTATAAATTTCATTTAGTTGTTTTTCTGTTGGACTATCTTTTACAGTTATAGTACTTAAAGTTTTTTTTGATTGGCAAAATGGACAATCTTCGTTTCTTGTTGTAAATGGTTTGATAGAATATTTTTTACAGTTTTTACAGAGGTAAGTTGTTAATACGTCATTTTGATTTATTCCATTTTCAATCATTAAGGATGTTATGTCCCATCCTTCATGCCACCCAGTATGTAGTAGTAGTTTTGTTTTTTGGTTTGAGCTTATGTTGTTTTTAAAATCTTGAAAACCCTTAAGTAAATTAGGAACGCTTTTTCTTAATTGATTTCTAAAAACAAAACCAACAATAAATTCGTCGCTTAATTTATGAAACTTTCTTAAGGCACTTCTTTCTTCTTCTTTCATTTTAAAAAAGTTTTTTGTCTCGACCGCTCCATGTAGGCAGTTTGCATGTTTTATATTTTTCTCTCTTAATGCGTCGCTTGCAAAGGTTGCCCAAGTGTAATAATGTTTTATTGTGTGTCCTAAATTAATAGCTTCTGGAAAAATCGGAAGACTATCTAAGGTTGTCCAGATCATACAATTTATTTTATTCCACCAAGGCTTATTGGTTAATTCCATTAATGCCCATATATCTTCAGCACCAATGTATACATCGGGCTTTTCTTCTTTTATAAATTTATCTATATTTAGCAAACCATAAGACATTCGTTTACTTGAGTCTGGATTAGAATTGTGTTTAATAATCTCTTGAGGGTCAGATGGTCCAGAGCCAATACATTTCCATGGTAACGTTTTTAGAGTTGGATCATTTTCTTTATAAGCATTTGCGAATTCGATAATTTCATATTTACCTGTAGAGTGTAAATATTTTAATATATTTTTGCAGTTTTTTCCGAAACCAGAAAACTGTCTAGAGTGGCAACTATGAAAAAATACCTTTTTTTTAGAAGGGGGCTGACTCAGGGCTTTCTTCTTGTTCGACATCTTTATATTGATCGGGGTTATTGAGTTTTGACATATCGATGGCATTTCTTTCTGAATATATTTTATGCAGTATAAATTTCATAAACTCAAGTATGCATTGCGCTTCTCCAGGTTCGATTCCTATGCCAAATAACTGATTTCCGTTACGCGTAAAACTTAAAGAGAATGCTTCAAGCGTAACCCATTTTTCTTCCCATTGATCTGTATCTGGATTTTTAAAAGATTTTTTTGATTTCTTATCCCAAGGGGCAAACTTAATTACAGTTTTATCCTCTCCAAAGCTATGAAAAGTAGAATATTCTTTTCTGTTTTTAATGGCGTTGATAATTTCTCCACACTCGAATTCATTAAATTTGATAGCTATATTTTTATCTGGCACTTTTGCATTTTGTGCGAAATAACCTTGTTTTTTGCTACTGTCCCAAGAATGTTGTTTAATGGCTTTTACATACAAAGTTGTTAATTTAGTTTTCTTATCTAGGCCAGACTGAAAACTAAAACCGCATCCAGTGTTTTTAGAGTTAGGTTTGTATAAAGATATGCTCATGCCGATAATATAACTATATTATTATAAATCTAGTTTTTTGTGTATATTATATAAGGTATGAATTTGATTCAGATAAAACAAATTGACGGACTGACTACAACTTTAAATGCGTTGGCAAAAGGCCTTTTTGATTTAGAGGAAGAAGTTTCAGGTCAGTTTTTGTGGACTAATAGAATTTACGACCACCTAGAAATTGTATCTGGAAATTCAGGGGATTTAACTCAGAAGCATATAAATATATTTACCAACGGAGAGGGGTCTGATATATTTTACGATAATGAGCAATATTTTATTAATGATACGGGTAATTTTAATAATATTAAATTAAATGTAGAAGATGGAAATGCTATAATAGAAGGAAATCTTTATGCAGCAGAAATTCACGCAAACGAAATCATAGGAAATATAACTGGCCAGCATATTTCTGGAGATGATATGGTTGCTTATAATTATTATGCTCGAAATGATAGAACTGGTAGAAATATTAATCTAGTTGAAAAAATTTTTCCTAGAGTTAAAACATTTGACTTAAGCCATCCTTATCCTACTTACCTGGAAGATGATGATCAGATAATTATAGTAGAAAACGATTCAGCAAATACGCAAGAATTTGATATACATTTGCCATCTAATCCAGAACAGGGTCAAAAAGTTTTAATTAAAATAGATGGTACAGGCGTAGGTCAAGTCCATAAAGGTTTTAATACTTATCATATTTGTCCCGCTTTCGAATATGAAAAAATTGATGGTAATTTAAGTTGGGCGATTACTGGAAATTATGGGTATGCAGAATTCATGTATCATGGAGTTGCTGGGCACGAATGGATGATGTTAAGGTCATCTCCTGGAGCATTTGATATAAAATATAATACTGAACCAAATCCAAATTTAGTTAATACAGCTTTTGAGTTATTAAACCCGAAGGTTGAACATGTTCTTGCGCAAAATAAAAGGATATTAGAATGGATTCCTCCTATACATGAAATTACTTTAGAGAATCAGGTTTTATCCAAGCAAAATGCAGACCTTATCGCAATAAATTCTGGATTACTATTACAACAACAACAGATTATTGATTCTCTAAGCGGATTTCATATAAGCGACTGGTAAATTAAGTAGATAGGTTAGGCATCGTTTTTTCGCATTTTCCAGTAGCTATTAAACTGGAACATTCTTCGCCATTTTCCGAGTTATGTGTCTTGGCGCATCCTCTTGTTAACATTAAAGCCATGGTTTCTAGGGCTAAATCATATCTAAAATTTACGTTTATCAATATTTTTAAGAATACCATTTTTGTACATTTAAACGATATTGAATCCCAAATTTTTAAAGAAGTTTTGATTGCTTCAAGCTCGTATTCATCAAACTCAATTCCGTCATGTTTTACAGTTTTTAGGAAATTAATTATTTTTTCATTATCAGGTTCATTGGGAGCCATCATTTTATCTATAACTAACAGAGCTTCATCTGGAGCATTTGAATATATTTCTTTTGATTTGGAATTTGCCATAATTAATCTAATTTAATTTTTACGTGCTTATTTTCAAAAACTTTTTTGTCTTGAGGTTTATGTGGATCTTTTATGCCTCCTCTCAGTTTGCTATAATCAGAATGCATTTTTTCTTTTACAGGATCTATTCCTCCGTTTTGTTGCGCTCTCATTTCTGACATTTCTCTACTTTTGTCCATCATGTCACCTACTGTGCCTTTCATATTTTTTGTTTGATTTACAAAGTCTGCATTATTCCAAGGGTCGCAAATTTTTTGAGAAGATATTTGAGAAGTTAGGAATACTCTTTTCCATTGTGTTTCGTGTTCATCTGTGTAGCTATGTTCTTCATTCATTGACTGAATGACTTCAATAGTTTCTCCTGTTTCTGGATGTTGATAAACGTATAATGGCATTTTATTTTTTATTTTTCTCTTCTTCGAATTTTTTATCCCAATCTATATTTCCTTGTTCGTCTATATAAGGAGGTTTGGGCAATTCTTCTTCAGAGCATTGGCTAAAAAGAAAAGACATAAGCGCAGTACAAAGAAAAACACCGAAAATTACCCAAGCCATATGTTTTTTAAACCATGTTTTTTCTGGGTCAGGGTTTGGTTTAGGGTCAGGAGTTGGTTTAGGCTTAGGAGATGGGTTAGGAGAGTCTTCTTCTTGATCTAATAACTTATCTAAGCTTATAACACCAAAACCGAAACTTGAATCTTTACCTGGTTTACCTTTATCTATAGAGCATCTTTTTAAGTGTTCTACGATTTGCTTTGGAGTTTTACAATCATTTTTCTTACCTTCTTTCTCTTGTTTTTTATGTTTGCTTAACATTAATGATATCACTCCAACGATAAAAGGGCATGCCATTGAGGTTCCGCTAAGCTTAGCATAATTTTGATCTAAAAAAGTGCTGTTTATTTTTACTCCTGGCGCTGCAAAGTCAACTTCTTTACCTTTTGATGAAAAACTTGCAATAATTTCATCGCTATCATGTGCTGCAATTGCGAGGGTGTTGGGAAGTACTGCTGGGTATTTAACACCAGCTGACCCAGAATTACCAGCAGAACAAACTACAATCGTATTCTTTTTTAATAATTGCTCTATACAGTTTGAGAGAGCGTCTAATACGCCTTTATCTTTTGGCATGTTCCCTCCTAAGCTCATGGAAATAATATCGTAATGTCTAGGGCTCATGGCCGCGAGCTCCAGCGATCTTAATACCGATTTAAAATTCCCTACCCCGTTTTTATTTAAAACTTTATCGCAATAAATTTTTGCTAGAGGAGCAACTCCAGTAAGTTTACCAGCAATTATTCCACAGCAATGAGTCTGGTGTCCGTTTTGATCAAGATCAGAATATTCCTCAGTTATATTACTATTTCTAAAAACTCTATCTTTTAAATCATTATGATCTGGTAATCCAGTATCTAACATTAAAATATTAATACCTTCTCCTTTGGTATCTGCCCAGTACTTTGGTATATTGTATTTATCAAGATGCCAAGCATTTAAATTAGAGAAAAAGGGAGAAACTTCTTCTAGTTTGACTTTAGGTATAGATACATCTTTAGATGCAGCAATTAACCTGGTTTTTTTAAATTCTTGTGTTGAGTGATAGTGCTTCATTTGTTTTTATTTTTGTTATAATTGTATCTTTTTTTGTATACATTTGCCCACTTTTCTTTATCTTTTTCGCTTCTAAAATCTAAAGCAGTTCCTTTAATGGAGTAGGTTGGCGAACTAAATACTCTTTTCCAATTTAAGCCATTTTCGTCTACATAAATGTGTTCATCATTCATTGATTGCATTACCTCTATTATCTCTCCAGTTTTAGGGTTTTCAAAAAAGTAAAATGGCATTATTTGAATAGATTAATTTTAGTGAGAAGTTTTTTATACCAAGGAGTTTTGACTTTTTTGGGTTCTTTTTTGAAGGTTTTTTCCTCGACAGGTTCTAATTTATTTTCTTCAAGCTTATGTTTCGCATTTTCAAGCTCCTTATCTATATCTATAATTCCGTAGTGGTAGTCGTTCTTTGGTCCAAACTTTAAGTTTTTAAAACCAGAAGATTGTATAAAGCTTATCATGCCTGGGACTGTTGTAAAGTTAGAATTTCCACAAATTTTAATCATTTTTTTATTTTTAGAAATAACTAAAGCTAGTATTGAAGTAATGAAGGCTGCAGAAGTAGATAAAGATTCATAACTGCAATAAGTATTATCTATAAAAGTGCTAGTTACTGTATTAGGTTTTAATCCATTATCTTTTATGTTAACTAAATTATCTTCTGGGTCGAACGTGCCAGTGCATATAGAATAATTTGAAGAAGCGGGAAAATTTGTATTTTTTTCTGAAATTGAACCAGCTGAACATACAAAGGGGATATTCATGTCGTATAAGGTTTTTATTTTAAGGTCAATATTTCCAGAAAACTGCTTTGAGTATAAGTTTGTAAAAACTATATCTGGTTTGATCTTAATGCATTCATCAAGAGCTTTTAAGAATTCATTTTCAGTATTACCTATTACTTCATTACCTATACAGATTGGTTGTATTTGAGCTCTAGGGCTTATTCCTACCATCCCTGTTTGAGGGTTCTGGGAATTTATTATTCCCATATCAATTGTAGAACCCCCTGTTTTATCTATCGGATTTAAATTAGGACTAGTAAGGATTGATGATTTGCAGTTGATTGGGTTTATATGGTATAAGCTTTTATTCGCTCTCCATTCTAAAATTTTAGAAGGGTTTATATCAAAATGATCTGTTTCGCCTAAACATATAAAAGCTATTTCGACAGACTCTCCTTCGGAAACTAGCCATGAATCTGGCAGGTTGGATTCTATTGCTGTCCAACCTATAGTTCTAGATACAGTATTTTTAGAGTACTTATTTAATTTTGATATAATTTTAAAATCTGGGAATAAATCAAACATATAACTATATATTAATAATATCTAATATTGATTCTACACTTTTTTTATAATTAAATGTATTTGTTAATTCCATGCCTTCGGTGTTTTTTTGATTCTTTCTTTCTAAAGCTCGATCAAAAGCATTGTATATAGTTTCATCGGATAAGGAATTGAATTCGCCTTGATTAAATTCTGCACCATCTTTAAAAAATATTCCATCTTCGACATCAAAAAAACCATTTGGTTCAACTAGTATAGAATTTGATTCCGTTGCCCAATCTTTATGGCTTGTACAATTAGAAACGCAACTCCATTTACCTAAACAAGTTGCAGTAAAGGAGGGAATATTCCAACCTTCTCCCCCACTTAAGCCAGTTAAGTCAATATCTATTGAGTTAATTAAAGTATTAACATCGCTATTTTGTGGTAAGAATGGCAAGAAATTTATATTGTGATATATTTTTTTATTTAAAGCATTTCCTATTTCTTCATTTAGTTTACCTCCATCCATGAATCTATTTACTATAGCGCAAGAAAGCTGGAAGTTAGGGTTATTGCCAAATTTATTAGCCCAACATCTTAGGATTTGAGCTGTATTCTTTCTTTTTTCAAATTTACCCATTAGGCCAAAATGGGTAATATCATTACTAAATTTTCTTTCTGTAGTTTTAAAGCATTCATCTAGCCCTATTGGAACATAGAGGGAATTACTTAAGCCGCATTTACTAAATAAGTCCCTAGAGAATGTACTTGAGAATATTACTTTTTCATGGAGCTTACAAATGTTTAGCTCGCTAATTGTGGGTTTGTTTGTTTCATGAAAGGTGTATAAAAAGTTTTTGTTAGATATTTTTTTCTCTGAACCATTAATATGCCAGACCTGAAGAGAAGGCGTGTTCTTACTGAGTTTCTTAAACCTATGCTCGAAAGAAGAATGCAACCAATTTACGAATTCATTATCTAGGTCATCATATACATCAAGCTGGATAACATCTGAAACAGGGAATAATGATATATCTATATTCGTATTGTATAATTCCCTTAATAAAGCTATGGATACATTACCTATACTTGTATCATTTATTGGTGCGTGGATTATTAAATCTTTCATTAGAATGGAATGTCTGCGAGTTCTTCATCTTCAATAACTGCTTCTTTATTTTCTTGTTTATTTTCCGAAGACTCTTTTTCGTTTTTTTGTTCTGCGTTTAAAAACCTGATTGATTCTCCCTTGCAGTAAAATTTCTGCCTCTTGTTTCCGTTTTTATCTTCCCAGGAGTTTATGGCTATCTTTCCCTCAATAAAAACTGGGCGGCCTTTCTTTAGATAAGTATTGCAATTCTTTGCGATATTATCCCAGTATTGTACATCTATATATAATGGAGACTTGTCTTCCTTGCTTAGATTTATAGCTACAGAAAGAATACAAACACACTTATCATTATTAAGTTCTTTAAATACTGGATCCTTGGTTAAGTTTCCTATTCCTATGAATTTATTTAACATAATTATTTAACTTTGTTTTTTAGATTCTTGACTACCGAGTTATGTATATTAATACATCCTTGTATACTCATGTTTAATTCTTTTGATATTTTTTTCCATGGCATTAATTTATTCATTTCTCCTTTTATGTATCTCATTGTGAATATTTTTTTAACCCTTGGATCTGGGTGAGTATTAATGAATTTAATGATATATTTAAAAGTTTCTTTTCTTAGGGATTTTTTATGAGGGTCTTCTGTTAGGTCTTTATCAAAGTCTTGATCTGAGGAAGAAATAGATATTCTGTTTTTATTTTTATTGTAAGTATTTAAGCATAACCATTTAGCTTCGTTGCCTAGATGAGTGCTAAATTTAGCGCCTCTTTCTTTATCAAATTTCATTACTGCTTTATATATATGAAAGTTTTTTTCAGAAATCATATCATCTTTATTGCAGTAGATATTATTACAAGGTACATATTGATTAATAATTTCTATAAAGATTCCGCTATGTCTATCAATTATTTCTGACATTGCTTCAGAAGAGTCATCAGTTCCGTATTGAACTTTATTTATTAACTGTTCATCATCTAGTTCAATCATTTAATTTTTAATTTACCTAAATATCTTGTTACTTTTGCTGATAATTCTTTCTCTAAATTATCTTCTCCTACGTGGTTCCATTCTACTAGTAAATCTGCAGCATCTTTAATAAGAGGGTCGTTAATTTCTTCTTGCTCGTTAGCTGGCTTTGTTCCTTTTTTTGTTATATGAATTATTTTACCACCTTGTTTTTTAATCCATTCTACTTCATTCATGTATCTAACATCTGTGATAAATGCAGTCGCATCTATTTGGCTCGCAGCTTTGACTGTTAGCTCTAGTCTTTTTATCCAGTAGTCCTCATCAACTTTTCGCATAAGGTCTGATCCATAAGCAACAAGTAGAGGTCTTATAAGTTCTTTTTCTTTATCTATATTAGTATAAGCCGATATTCCTGCTTTTTTGATAAGTAATTGATGTAAGTCTGCCTTCACATTATCTGCGAATGCACATCTCATTACAGCTTGTTTGGATTTATTTAAACGTTTGGCTGATAGCAAGCAGAAGGTATCTTTACCCGAGCGAGCCACTCCAGATATGCCTATAATTTTAGGAAGATTTAGTTTTTTCATCTATTAGTTTTGTAAAATTTTTTGCAGTTTCGTGAAAGCCTGCGTTTGATAATATTTTGGGACAATAAATTAATTCTCTATATTGCTCTAACTCTAGATCTTCATTTATATCTGAAAAACAAATTGAATCTATAATTGGTGAAATTGCTAGTTTATCACCCTGAGCTTTAACCATCTGCTCAATTGCTACTGTAGCTGCATCTTCTGCATTTTTACCTCGAGCCATTGTTGTCCAGCCACCACAGGATATAATGTAATTTTTATGTTTATTTTCCATAATTGAATTAATTCTATCATTAACTTTAAATTTAGTCAAGTATTATTTTCTCTTTTCCAGACCTATTGCAAGCAATAGGTCTGTTTTTATTATAATATATGATTACCTATAGTTTATTTGAGGTAGTATTTTTTTACTATATGGGTAGTATTTTTTTACTTGATAGAAGAATGTAAATGTGATACATTTTAAAAATGTCCTTGAAGTTTGTACAAATTCCAGTTAGTATCCTATCGGATATAGAATCAGGTAAGCTGATTACTAATGATCTTATCATGTATTCTTATCTACTACAGTCTACAATTAAAAGTGGGGGAAAATTTATTTTAGAAACAGAACAGCAGATCGCAAACAAATTAATCATCAATGGAAGACCTTGTTCTTTAAGTAAGGTTACTAAGTCTTTGCGTAGGTTAAGGGAGGCAGGACATATCGAGAGACAACATTCCTTTAGATCGGCAAAAACAATTATTTTAACAAAAATTTAAATGAAAGCAGCAATTATAACTTCAATATATAAAGGGGATAAATTTATAAATCACTTTCTCGAGCAGATAACTAGACAAACAATTTTTAATGAATGTGAATTAATTTTAATTAACGCAAATTCTCCAGACCGAGAGTTCGAGATAATTAATGGATTTCTGGAAGATTACCCAAATATAAAATATATTAAATTGGAACAAGACCCAGGACTTTACGCTTGTTGGAATTTAGCTATCGAGAGTTCAACAGCTCCTTATATAACCAATGCAAATTTAGATGACATTAAAGCTCCTTGGTGCATAGAGGAGCAAGTATTAATGCTGGACAATAACAACGATATAGATATGGTTTATGGGGAAACCTTAGAGACTGACACTCCCCTTGAAACTTTTGAAAGAAATACAGCGTTAAAAATTTTCCCTTGTTTAGATCACTCTCTTGAAAACCTTTTAAAAGTAAACTCGCCTCACTCATCCCCAATGTGGAGAAGGTCAATACATCAAAAGTTTGGCCATTTCAATACGGATTATAAATATTGCGCGGATTATGAATTCTGGTTAAGGGCTGCACATAAAGGTTCTACATTTAAAAAAATTAATTCAAAACTTTCTCTTTACTACAGAAACCCAGAAGGCCTTAGTTCAAAGAAAGAAAATATAGACCCAGCTTTAAAAGAAATAGAAAAAATTAAAAAAATTTACTATCATCATTAATGAAATTTTATATTCAGTACAGGGTAGGTGAAGAAGAATTATTACCTAAAGAAGTTCCTGAAGGGCTAGAGCTTGTTGTCGAAAAATTTAAATCAACAGCCTTAGACCAAGAAAAACTAAAATTTATATTAAAAAAAATAGATGAAGAGTGGAATTCTTATATTTGCATATCTGAGCCAGGAATCAATATCTATCATGATTTTTCTTTGGAGTTAAAATTCCAAATACAAGACAAAGATATACTAGCAATAAGCACCCCTAATGGTTTGACGCTATCATTTTTATATATTAAAGCAAATTCTCAAACTAAACAGTTTTTCCAAAAAGTGTTAGAATGCACTTCTGTAAATTCCCCACTCAATCAAACTTACCAATCAGCTGGACTAGCTTCTATATTTAACATTTTATCCAAAAATTATTGCAGAATCAAAGCTATCGACAGTAGATTTATACATTTACCTACAGTAGTTTTTAATAAAGTCTATGAGAAAATATTCGAAAAAGCTAAAATATTAGAACTACCTAAAGCATTTTATTCTTGTCACTATGATAGAGTATCCAATGTAAAAGACGTGCAAGAATGTATGGATTTATTTTTAAAACATAAAACAAGGCTTCAATCACAAACGAAATTAATAAACAATTCTCAACTCGAGAACCTTCAAACATTGGGTAACGAAACTCATCAACTAGTATCACAGTTTGAGAACTCTTTTGAAAATCTGAAAGCGTACGTTGACTTAATTAAAATAAAATTAGACGAGTTTAAAATCAACGGCTCAATAAAACCTGACAATCAAAAAGAAATACCAAAAACAGTTGTTGTGTACAATCAACCAATACACTTAAAAGACAAAAGATTTAATCTTGCGAATGAAAGCAGGAAACTAACAGAGGAAGCAAGTGAAAATAATATAAGATTTATAAATCACTTACCTAATAAAAATTCTTCATTTCTAAAATCAGAAACAGATAAACCTTTCTTAAAAGACTTAATTGAAAAAGCCTGTCAATCAAATTGTGACTGGGTAGGTTATGTAAATGCAGATGTTATTTTTTCAAAAGATTTTTTACCTCGGTTATCCGAGATATACTCACTGGGTTACAATGCAATATCTTCTATGACATACAGTATTTCTCCAGAAGTTAAAGATTTAAATGAAGCGAAAGAATCTAAAGCTCTAATACCATTAAGGGGAGGTAGAGATTTCTTTCTATTCAGAAAATCTCTATGGCCAGTTATTCAAGCAGGTTTGCCAGATTATTTAATAGGTGAGCCAGAGTGGGACATAGGCCTTTTTCATGTTCTAACAAAATCAAAACAAGTAAAACTATTTGATCAATGCAGTGGCGGGTTCATATTTCAATTGTTTCACGAACAGAAATGGAGCACGGAAACTAAATTATCCCGATGGAACTCAAAACAATCTAAACTTTTTGGAGTTCCAATTCACCAAACCTTTACAAGTCTAAAGAACAGGAGTCTTATATCATGAATTTACCAAATGGAATAGATTGGCAAAAGCCAGTTATAACTGAACAGTATAGCTACGAACTCTTAAAAGAAAATCCAATAAATTCAAAAGCTTACTTTCAGGTTCCGTGGGCAACTCTAATAGATTGCATAATTAACCTAACCCCTGATTTTCCTAAGTTTAGAATCGCTAATGATTTCATTAACTCCTTAAAAAATGACACTCCAAGTTTTACTATTTGCCAGACTTACCGTTTTGAAGAATTAATTAGCCATTTTAAAAGGCTAAAAATAGATACTGTTTTCACTCCTCACGCCACAAAAGAAAAAAAGGTTATAGACGGAATAAAAATATTACCTTTTCCTCTATTTAACCCATTACATAATGAACTTAATTCTAATTCCCCTAAGGATTTATTATATTCTTTTTGCGGAATGCATAGATCTGACTACGTTTCTTCCATAAGAAGAGAAATCTTTAATGACAATCACCCCAAAAATTGTGAGATTATAGAAAGGCAGAAATGGCATTTTGATAGTGATGTTTACGGAAATCAAGTAGGAAGTCTACAGAAAACACAATTAGATGATTTATTTTCTGCTATAAATAAAAACGAATACATAGATCTATTAAACAGATCAAGATTCTCCTTATGTCCTGGAGGAGTAGGGCCTTCCTCTATTAGATTTTACGAAAGTCTTAGTGCTGGATCCATACCTATATTAATTTCAGATACAATGCTTTTGCCAGAAATAAAAGGCTTAAATTGGGATAGCTGTATTATAAAAATACCTGAATCAGACTATAAAGATCTAAGAGGCATAATAAATAACATTACTCCTGACAAAGAAAAAGAACTAAGAGAAAATTGTATCAAAGCATACAAACAAGTCTCTGGTAAAAATTTTACAAAATGTATAAGAGATTATTATGAAGAATAAACTAAACACTCAAGCGGATAAATTAAAAAATCTACAGGAATCGCATCACAGTCTAGACTTCCAATCAAAGGTTGATAAAGCTTTAGAGTCTGGCAGTTTAGCAAGTAATTGGTGGTGGAATAGTCAAAACTCAAACTATTTAAGGCACACATTTCCCTTTTATGCTTGCAAGGAATTTTGGAAGTCCTTGCCTCAAAGCAAGATCCTAAACCTCATGGATGGCAAAGGTGGGTGCGAAGGCCATTTTTTTAATTCCTTAGGACATAAATCGTGCTCAGCGGATATATCAATAGAAGCCTTAAAAGCAGCAAAAGACATAGGGTTTATCGACGAATATTCAAAGCAAGACGCTGAAGAACTATCATTCGAAAACGAATCATTCGACTATGTTGTCGTAAAGGAATCCTTACATCATTTACCAAGGCCGTACATGGCAATCTATGAAATGCTAAGAGTCTGCAAAGAGGGAATATATATAGTAGAACCGCAAGACAATAGCTACAGCATAGGAGACGAACCCTATGAGTCTTGCGGGAATTTTAAATTTGCGTTCTCAATCAAAGAATTAATAAAATCTTTTATCGCCTTAGGTTATACCAATATTTGCTATAGAAACTTATTTGAGATTGAATTTATAATCAACGAAAACGGGGGTTATGTAGGAGGAGAAGAATTCAAAAAAACAGAACCCCATATCAGAAATTTAATCAAACAATTCCACGATAGACACTCAACTAATATAGGTCAATTTGTTTGCGTTTTTTGTTTTAAAAATAAACCTCCACAAGAACATATTAATAAATTAAAATCCGCAGGCTGGACCTTTCCCTTAATAAAAGGCAACCCACACTTACAAAAAATATAATTTTTTTTAAAACTCTATAGTATAATATACAACATTATGAATAACCTTAAAACAGAACAAGACTGCCTAGAATTTCTAGGGTTAACTAAAGATAGATGGGGACATGCTCAAAGCGGTCCAGTATTAATTAAATTAATCGAACAATACAACATTAAATCGGTTGTAGAGATTGGATCCCAGTCAGGAGGCTTAAGTGAACTTATGGCTAAGCGTTTTCCAGATATGGAAGTGCATTCTATTGACATAAATCACCTCAGGCCTGATTTACACAAAAAATACAAAAACCTCACTCAATTAACAATAGACTCAATAGAGGCAGCAGAATTACTAAAAGATAAATCTTTTGACTTGGTTTATATAGATGCGGATCATAGTTATGATTCGGTTAAATCAGAACTAGAAGCCTGGTTCCCTAAATGCAATAAAGTTCTTGCTGGACATGATTACAAACATGGTAATTTTACAGGTTGCACTAAAGCTATTGATGAATTTTTTAGCGCTCATACAAATTTAAAATTAAATACAGAAGCGTATTATAATTGGTGGACAGCTCTTAATTAATTTTTTTATTCATAACCCAACTTCATGAAAGAAAGTTTTTATACCTGGCCAGGAAATGCATTCCCATTCCGCCTATATTTAGATAGGCCAGAATGTAGGATTTTTATAATTGAAAATATCTTTCATAATTATAATTGGTTAAAACAAGTCAAAGATTCAATAAAGGATACGGACTTCTTTTTTGTTCTATCTGGCTGGAATATGAGTGAATATATAGCTCAAACCAATAAAAGAGTTCTGAGTGAATTAGGAATTAATCAAAAACATTTCTTCATACTTTATAACGACTTAGACGAAATGGCTTATGGTAGCGACGCAGGTTTTAACGGAGATTTAATTCCCCAGGCAGCCTGGATGGATGAATCAAAATTCAAAATCATTCAATCTGAAAAAAAATATGACGCTTTATATATCGCAAGGCCCTCAGAATTTAAGAGGCATTATCTAGCATCAGGTCTAGAAAAATTAGCCTTGGCAGCTGGAGGGCATAACCACAACAATCCAAAGGTAGAATTACCCAAAAGTTTAAATGACCCTTTCAAAAATCTTAATAGAGAAGAAGTTATTAATATTATAAACGAAAGCCATTGCGGACTTTGTCTATCAGAAGAAGAAGGGGCATCTTTTTGTTCTGCAGAATACTTGCTTTGCGGAGTGCCAGTTGTATCAACTCAATCGAAAGGAGGCAGGCAATTATGGTATAATTCAAACAATAGTATAATAACTGAACCTAATCAAGAAGACGTAATTAAAGCTGTCAAACAAATAATTGAAAAAAAATTAGACCCAGAATTAATAAGAGAAGAACATATTAAAAAAATGGGAGTATTCAGGGGTAAATTTATCAGTGTTTTAGGTTGCGTATTAAGAACATTTGGAATCTCCGATATTGATCCATCGAAATTTTTTCATGATAATTTTTTCGAAAAGATGAGGGTAGGAATGTACCAAGAAGATGTTATTAAAATTTTTAAGAAAAATACTAAACCTAACCAATAAGATAAATGAAAATAGAAAATCTATCAAATAAATTATTACCAACTTGTCACAAAACCGCCCCAAATATTTTACTATCTCAAGGAGATATAGATACCTTAATTCATTGGAGTAAATCATCACTAGAATTAAAAGGGGATCTACTTGAAATAGGGTGTTACCAAGGAGCTTCAACCCTCTGCGCTCTAGAAAGTACTCAAGGAAAAAAACAAATGCATTCAGTAGATATAAATAATTATGAAACATTTTTACCAAACATCAAAAATAATGGCTTTGAAAAAACACTCTCTTTTTACAACATGGCTTGCGGAAAATTCTTCGCACAGAAGCATCATTTAAAACAAACATATTCTTATATTTTTATAGACCATGATCATTCCTTAGATAATACGAAACTTTGCTTAGAAAACTTATGGCCAAGATTAGAAAAAGGAGGAGCTATATTAGTTCACGATTACAACCATCCTGATTATATGGCTGCAACAGATTACTTAAATAAACATTGGAGTCTAGGAAAGCAGGCGACTGATTTTAATTCAGAAATATACGTCATACAGAAATAAAAAACATGACCACTAGCATTCAGTCTAGAGATAAAGTCTCAGCAATCTGTGCGGTCATGAACAGAACAGAGATATTAAAAGTTTCAATACATTCTTGGATACAAAACAAAAATATAGATGAATTTATCATAGTAGACTGGTCATCAACTCCCCCTATCCCAGATCTCGAAAAGTTAGATCAAAGAATAAAAATAATAAGGGTTAATGGTAAAAAAAAATGGAGACTAACCAAAGCCTACAACCTAGCCCTACATAACGCAAGCAATGAAATAATAATGAAGCTTGACGCAGACTATATTCTTAACCCATATTTTAATATATTTGATTACCTTGAACTAAAGAAAGGAGAATTTATTAATGCAGAGTGGTTCCCCTTAAACTCAATTGATAACGGCGCAGGTTTTATGAGATTCCTTAATGGATTTTTGTATGTAAGGAAAGATGACTTAAATAAAATTGGAGGCTGGAATGAAGCAATAGAAAATTACGGGTATGACGATAGAGACTGCTACCTAAGGCTCGAAGACTCGGGTCTAAAAAAGAAAATATTAGAAATGAATAAAGATGAGCTTTTTATATACCACAACCCTCATCTCGATAAAAAAAGATACGAAAACTGTCCAAAACAAAAATGCTGCATAAAAGAAAATAGCGAAAAATTTACAGTACAGACATGATACCCAAAACAATACATTACTGCTGGTACGGGCAAGCAGAAAAGTCAGACTTAATAAAAAAATGCATAAACAGCTGGACAGAAATAATGCCAGATTTCACCATTAAAGAATGGAACGAGAGTAACTCTCCAACAAATATACCTTATTTGCAAACAGCCCTTAAAAATAAAAAATACGCCAACGCCGCAAACCTAACAAGGTATTACGCCTTGTCTCGCGAGGGAGGTATTTACCTAGATACAGATATTGAGGCAATTAAAACGTTCAGCCCACTACTGGAACATAAATGCTTTATAGGCTTTCAGAGCAAAAGAATAATATCAAAACAATGGGTAAATAATGCAACCATGGGATCTGTAAAAGGATTTCCATTTATGGAAAAAATGTTTAAAGAAATTCAAAGACAATATGACGGAACAGAAGAAGCTAACCTTTCCAGCCCAAGAATCACAACAGATGTCTTAAAGGAAATGGGTTTAAATGAATACAAGAATCAAAAAATTGAAGACATAAATATATATACGCATGAATTTTTTTCTCCTGGCATACCAAACTGGTATAACGAGCAAGCACATGGAGAAGACTTATTTATTGATCAAAATGAAAATACTTACTGCATTCACCACTACGAAGTATCATGGAAAAAGCTGCCTCCCAAGATACTTATTTAAGACTTAGGAAATAATATGAAACCAAATCCCACTTCTTCATTTTCTTGCGATTTTATTACCTCGCTAGATATTAACATTTCGCAAGTTTTAGACATTGGAGTCCAATCACAAACCCATGTATTAAGGAAATTTTTTAAAGATAAAAAGCAAATATTAATCGAGCCACAAAAGTCGTATAATAAATTAATTGAGTCTAATTACAAAGGAATTGATTATACTTTGGATAATTCTGCCTGCACGAATTATAATGGAGAAATGTATTTACATGAGGAATACCACTGGGGAAGCGAAATCTCAACACACAACCATATTAGCACAGAAAAGTCTCAAATAAAAGTTAAGACTAAAACCTTAGACAGATTATGCGAGGAATTTAATATAAATAAGTGGTCATTACTGAAAATTGATGTAGATGGAGAAGAAATCAACATCCTTAATAGTGGCCTGAATAATTTAGATAAATTTTGCTTCGTTATAATTGAATGCTTTATAGGGCGATTCACACAAATAAATAATATTCTTACTGATAATAATTTCAGTTTATTTCACATTAATGACATCTGTTATATTGAAAATATGATGTCACAATTCGATGCAGTATATGTTAATAATGAAGCAAAGAAAATGAACGATTTACTAAATCCTTCATTTAATATAAATACTTGGCACAGACACACAGTCTAATGAACTCAAGTAAAACATTATAAAGGATTCGATTAACCAATAAACTCAAACAAAGTATGAAAATCTGTTTTATATACGTTATAAAAGACAAGGAAAGTGAAATTTCTTCATCAATTGAAAGCTTCCAAGGAGAATCTCTTTTAGAAATTTGCATAAATAAAGTAAGGAAGTGCGATTTCTCAAAAATAGTTTTATTAACAAATTGCAATCACGCAAAACTAGAAGCAAGAAAATATTCTATTGAATGTATTTTTGAAGAGCAAAAAAAGTTAAGCGGGTGGATGAGTATTGCGGCAAAAAAATATCTTTTCTCTTACGGTTTTTTCATCAACCCAGACTACCCTAACTTAGAGCAGTCAACCATAATGCAATATTCGCACGAAGCTTCTTTAAAAAAATTTGATTCTAGCTTTTCTTGTATCAACTCTTGCGATTTTCCTTTATGGAAAAATAATCAACCCTACAATTTTTCAATAAATTACAGAGAAGAACCCTTATTAGAACCCTGTGTTTTAGAGAATAATATATTTTATATACGATCAAGAGATTCAATCATCAAAGACGGAAACCTATATTCTGGTGTAATAAAACCATTGGTCGTATCTTTTGAAGAAATGATTAATAGTAAATTTAAAAATTTTTTTAATTTTTATAAAACAACCCCTATTATAAATAAAACATCAAAAGATCCCTACCAATATTTAAATCACAAAAACACATGGTTAAAAAAGTAAAAAATATTATTATAACTGGCGTTACAGGTCAAGACGGAAGTCATATGGCAGATTATCTTCTTAAATTTTTAAGAGAGGATCTGGGTCAAGATAGTTTTATGCTTCATGGAGCGGTTAGAAGACTGAGTGTTAAAAATCACGAAAACATTTTACACTTAGAGAGCGATCCTAATTTTACTTTAATAGATATGGATTTAAATGACGCTCACAGTATTAGAGATGTTATAATAGATATACAACCAGATTACTTTTTAAATTTTGCAGCACAATCATTTGTAGCTGGAAGCTGGAAATACCCTATACAAACTTGGGATACGGATGCTAATGCTGTACTACATATCCTAGAGTCCATAAGGAGGTTTGCGCCAAAATGTAAGTTCTATAATGCTGGATCCTCGGAAGAATTTGGAGATATTGTAACTTCGCCTCAATCAGAAGAACACCCACTAAGACCTCAGTCTCCTTATGGAGCAGCTAAATGTGCGGCAAGACATTTGGTTAGAGTATACAGAGAGTCTTATAATTTATTTGCAGTACAAGGCTGGCTATTCAACCATGAAGGAGTAAGAAGAGGTTTGGATTTCGTAACGAGAAAAATCTCTAATGGAGTAGCAAAAATAAAAATAGCTCTTGAAAACGGCAAGGAGCCTCCCGTACTAAAGTTAGGAAATCTAGATGCCCAAAGAGACTGGACTGATGCGGAAGACTTTATGGCTGGAGTTTGGTTAATGGTTAATAACAAAGAACCAAAAGAATATGTTTTGGCTAGTGGAGAAATGCATACTGTTAGAGAATTCGTGCAACACGCTTTATTTTTCGCAGAAATAAGTTATAAAAGAGAAGGTTCTGGAAGTGAGGAAAAATTTTATACCAATGATGGCAAATTAATAGTATCGGTTGACCCAAAATATTATAGACCTGCAGAAGTTCATCAACTCTTGGGAGATCCAACCAAAGCTGAGAAAGAGCTTGGCTGGAAAAGAGATGTAAACTTTATGGGCTTGGTTCAAAAAATGGTAGAGAATGACATCAAATTACTTAGATAAAAAAATATACATCGCTGGTCACAACGGAATGGTTGGTTCTGCAGTGGTAGACAGGCTATTCGATCAAGGTTACAAAAAACTCATTGTAAGTGATAGGCATTCAGTAGACTTAAGAAGCCAACAGAAAGTTAATGATTTTATGGTTCATGAAAGACCTGAAGTTGTTATAATTTGCGCTGCCAAGGTTGGTGGAATTTTAGCGAATAATACATACAGAGGCCAATTCTTATATGATAATTTATCTATTGCTTCAAATTTAATTCATGCAGCCCACTGCCAAGGAGTAGAAAAATTAATCTTTCTAGGTTCATCTTGCATATACCCTAAATCTTGCCCACAACCCATTAAAGAGGAATATCTACTTACTTCATCTTTAGAATATACTAATGAACCTTATGCGATAGCAAAAATCGCTGGACTCAAAATGTGTGAAAGCTATTATGATCAATACAATAGTAATTTTTACTCTATAATGCCTTGTAATCTTTTTGGTGAAAATGATAATTTCGACTTGGAAACATCTCATGTTCTACCAGCATTAATAAGAAAAGTCCATGAAGCTAAAGAGCAAAATTCTGAGTTTGTTGAGGTATGGGGTTCAGGCAAACCTCTTAGAGAATTTTTATACGTTCAAGATTTAGCGAGAGCAGTTGAAACCTGCATAACTAATGTTGAAGCAAAAGATATATACAGTCAAAATATTAGTCATATTAACATAGGGTCTGATGACGAAGTATCAATTAAAGAATTGGCTGAAATTATATGTAAAGTTATAGGTTATGAGGGTTATTTAAAATTTGATAGCTCCAAACCAGATGGAACAATGAGAAAGAAGATGGATAATACTTTAATTAAGAACCTCGGCTTCAAACAAAAATATTCTCTAGAAGAAGCCTTATTAAAAACTTATCAACACGCTCTCCAATTATGGCAATCATAGATACATCTAACCCAATTGGCCCTATAAGACCTTGGGGCAGATATGAAGTGCTTTACGAATCTGAAACTTGTAAAGTAAAAAGAATTATCGTAAAACCTCAACAAAGACTAAGTTATCAATATCACTTCAAGCGTCAAGAAGCCTGGACAATTATCCAAGGGACTGCAACAATTACTTTAAATGATGAGATAAAAGATTATCAAACTGGATCAACAGCTTTAATCCCTCTTAAAGCAAAGCATAGGGTAGAAAACAAAGACCCTAAAAAAGACTTGATTTTTATTGAAGTTCAAACAGGAAGCTATTTTGGTGAAGATGATATCATACGCATAGAAGATGATTATGATAGACCAGAAAAATTCGAGACTCCAGATAATACTCTTTTTCTTTAGTTTAGTGTAATACTAAACCTATGGTTTTATCTATATTAACAGCAATTACTGCCTTAAGTATATCTATAACGGCAGCATATTTTAGTATAATTGGTTTAGCAACCATGTTCCCTGGTGCAGAAGGGGCAATCATACTCATGGGTGGAGTACTAGAGCTAGGAAAAATTATTGCAGCTTTATGGCTTCACGGCCATTGGAATTCGTTAGCTAAGCTAGTAAAAACATATTTATGTATTGCCGTAGTTATATTAATGTTTATAACCAGCATGGGAATTTTCGGCTTTCTAAGTAAGTCTTACGTTATTCACGAAGCGCAAACAAACAAAGAAGCTGCTAAATTAACTCAAATAGAAAATAAAATCGAAAGGCAACAATTTATTATCGCTGAAGCTCAAAAAATTATTGATTCTCGAAGAGACCAATCAGTAAATACCACGGATAAAATTACAGTTTTCATTAAACAAGAAGAAGAAAGAATATCAAAATTAAATACAATAGCAAAAGAATCTATTGCTCAAGAAGAATCAAATATAAATAGATGGAAAACAGAAATACAACAACTTAATCAAATTATATCTGATTTAGAAAAAAAATCTGGTTTATTCTCTAATAATAAAAAGAAAATAGAAGCAGAACAAATCAGACAGGCTCCCATTATAGAAGGATTAAATAAAAAAATATCAGGAGCAGAAGATTCAATACAGTCGATTAAAAATAATAACCAAAATAATATAAAAGAAATCACCGATAAAATCAAAGAGTTACAAAACTCCATTATCGAAAGAACAACAGGTAAAAGCGAAGATGCTGATTTAGCTCAGAAAAAAATAGACGAAGCTCAAGCAATTATCGATGAATTAGCCCTAGAAAAGTTTGATTTTGAAAACTCAATGAGAGAACTTGAAGTAGAAGTTGGACCAGTAAAATATATAGTTGAATTAGTAGGAGACTTTTTTGATAAAGATGTATCCCTAGGGACAGCAGTTCGCTTTGTAATTATATCTTTAATTTTTGTTTTTGATCCATTGGCAGTTATTCTTATTGTTATATCTGTACATTCCTTAACTACTTCTTATGGAAAAATAAAAAAAGCCACAGCCTTAGAACAACAAGTTGCAGAAGCAGAAGTTCAAATATTAAAGTTGGAACAAGAATATCAAAAATATATTAATAAATCAGAAAAAATTCTTTCCCAAGAAAATCAAAAACTAAAATCTAAAATAGATGGAGAATTATCTTCAATTCAGCAAGATATACAAAATAAAAAAACTCAATTAGAGAAAGAAATCAAACAACTTCGAGAAATTAAAGACAAGATTAATTCTTCTAAAATTGGTAGTGGCAGAAACCATTGGAATCAATAAAGTACAGCTTGACTTTTTTCTTTAATTACCGTATACTATTACGGTGAAGTTAAATAAAAAGCATATAATAGAAAAATTAGTCATAGTACCAAAAACCCAAAAAAGACCTTTTTGGGCAAGGGAAATGAAAATGCTTAATGGACTTATGTCTGAATTTAACAATGAAAAATTCTGGCGAGATCTTTCCTTTAGAGATAAGTATGATAGCCTAGCTTATTTTATATCTGAATATGGAAAAAAAATGTTAAAAAAGAGATTCAATGAATATAATTATAAGTTACCAGAAATAAAATCTCCTAAACTAGAAGAAAAAATAGGAGAGGATAAAAAAATAAAAAAACAACCATCAACAATTAATCAATTTTTAAAATAATGGGAGCAACACAAGAACTAATAGAAGATTTTCTTAATGCAAAAGAAAATAAAAAATTTCACTTCAATCATCACGAAGAAATTAATTACAAAATCCCAAGTGGAAGCCTTAACCTAGATCTAGCTTTAGACGGAGGCTTACCAGCAGGAGTTCATAGGTTTACAGGAATAAACGAAGGGGGCAAAACTAGTTGCGCCATGATGTTCGCTAGGAACTTTCAAGAGATGTTTCCTAAAGATGGAATGGTTGTATATATAAGAAGTGAAGGGAGATTATCTCCAGAATCTCTAAAAAGATCTGGAATTAATACAGATAAAGAAAGCTTTTTCGTTTTTGATTGTAATGTATTTGAAAAAGTTTTTGAACTAATCAGAATGTTGGTGTCAGAAAATAAAGATAATAAAAAGTTTTTCTTTATAATTGATAGCGTTGACGCGCTTTGTAGAGAAAACGATTATAATAAGCCTTTCGTAGAATCAGAACAAGTTGCAGGAGGAGCTTTAATTACTTCTGTATTTTTAAAGAAAATGGTTCTCCCTATAATGAAATCAAACCACGTAATGATTTTAACTTCTCAAGTTAGGATTGAAGTTTCTTCAAATCCATATGCTTCGAGAGGAGGGCCAAAGACTAAACAAGCAGGAGGAAACGCGGTTAAGCATTATGCTAATTACATACTAGAATTTGAAGAGCGTTACTCTAATGACATTATATGGGAAAATCCATCTGCAGCAAGAATAGAAGATAAAGGCAATCCTATCGGACATATTTGTAAAATTAAATTTAGAAAAAGTATTAATGAAAAAACCAATGCTTCAGTAAGATACCCCATTAGATACGGAATGACAGATGGAAGAAGTATATGGGTAGAAAAAGAGCTATTGGATATGTTAAGAATCTGGGGCTTGATTGAACAAAAAGGGGCTTGGATCAATTTCGACAAAGATATTATTGAAGCTGCTGCAAAAGAAAAAATCGAACTGCCAGAAAAAATACAAGGAGAGCAAAAGTTAGTTAATTTAATAGAGGAAAGTTTAGAAACTCAAACATTTTTGTTAGATTTTATAAATAAATTAATATCTAATATTTAATGAAATTTCAAACTCTCCACGGGGCAGTAAGATCAGTAAAAAAACCTCAGAAATATTTAATTTCATGGGGTGGCAAAAGTTTAAGCGAATTTCAATTCTCTGTTAAAAAATTTCTAGAACCTTTTTGGTCTAATCACGTAGTATTTGAAGAATTTCCAATTGCAGGAACAAAATTAAGCTTGGATTTTTTTAATGCCTCTAAAAAGATTGCTGTAGAAGTCCAAGGAGCACAGCACACAAAATACACTCCCTTCTTTCATGGCAACAGCAAGTCTAATTTTATAGCACAACTTAAAAGAGATAAAGATAAATTAAATTTTTGCAGGTTAAACGACATAAAACTTGTTGAAATCTATCCTGACGATAAAATAAATAAAATGCTATTTAAAAAACAAGGTGTAATATTATTATAACATGAGTAAAGAAGAATTTGATCCAGAAGAATTTGACCCAGAACAAATCGAACAATTTGCAATACCTAAGAGCATGCTAGAAAGGCTTTATGATTTTACAGGTTCTACCAATAAAGATAGGGGATTTTGTTTATCTTATGTCACACAAAATGGAGAAGTAATGGTTATACATAAGGCAGATAGCCAGATTATTGACTTAGGTTTAAGAAAAGGTCTCGAAAAGTATTTAATTGAACTAGAAGAAAGTGAATCTGGAGGCCTAGACCCTCAATAATATTCCTTGACTTAATAAGTAATATTTGATATATTACTTTTTAATGATTTTTTCACACGAATTAGAACAACACCTTCTTGCAGGATTATTAAAATATCCAAACAGCTTTTTTCAAATATCAAACTTCATAAATGAAGATGATTTTAGAGCAAGTGACGAAGACTTAAACAAAACTATTTTTAAAATATTAAAGCAATGTATAGAAGCTGGAGATACAGTAGATGATATATTAATTGCCCAGAGAGTTAAAGATTTAAATATAAGCTTTGCGAGCAAAGTAAATCCTACAGATTTTATTAAATCTTTATCCATGAGAAAAATCTCTGAAGCTTCAATATTAGATGTAGCGAAAGATCTTAAAAAATTTACTGTTAGAAATGAAATCATGGGATCTGCATTAAATGTTGCAAATACCATGAAAAAAATTAGTACTGCCTCAAGTTTTGATGAGATAATTGATGCAGCAGATTCTAAATACAACTCAAATATAGACCTATACTTTAGAAGAAAACATACTCCAGAAAACATTTTTGATAAAATGGAGGAGATTATTGAAGAAAGAGGTAATAACCCTCAAACAGAATTTGGGTTAATGGGTCCTCATGAAAGTATTAATAATTTATATGGATCTTTATTAAGGCCAGGAAACATTACCGTTATAGTTTCTAGATCTGGAGTAGGAAAGACAACCTTTTGTTTGGATTACTGTACAAAAGTATCGCTCAAATATGATAATGTCCCTGTTTTGCATTTTGATAATGGTGAAATGAGCGAAGAAGAAATAATGATGCGTCAGTGCGCAGCCTTATCAGGAGTTCCAATGTATTACCTAGAAACAGGTTCTTGGAGGCAAAATCCAGATTTAGTAGAGAAGGTAAGGAAGGTTTGGCCAGTAATTAAAAATATGAAATTATATTATTATAATGTAGCAGGTCAATCAGTAGATCAAATGATAAATATAATGCGCAGATTTTATTTTTCCAAAGTAGGAAGAGGCAACAAAATGATTTTTAGTTTTGATTACATTAAAACTACCTCTGAACAAAACTCAAACAACTTATCTCACTGGCAATTAGTTGGAGATATGGTTACAAAATTTAAAAACTTCATTCAGGACGAGATCGTTTTTGAAGATGGTCCAGTTATAGGAATGTTAACTAGCGTCCAATCGAACAGGTTAGGTATCACAAATAACAGAAACTCTGATAACGTTGTGGACGACGAGAGCATTGTTTCTTTATCAGATCAAATAACTCAATTCAGCTCTCATTTGTTTTCTCTACGAAAGAAAACTCTCGATGAACTAGCTGAAGACCCCGAAGGTTTCGGAACTCATAAATTAATATGCTTCAAGAATAGATTTTTAGGTAAAGATGCCGAGCGAGCATTAAATGAAGTAGAGCTCCCAGACGGAAGAAAGAAAAAGAATTACATTAATCTTGAGATGAATAACTTTGACATCAAAGACGTAGGAGATCTTCAAGATATGGTTAATTATCAAAACTCAAATAACATATCCTTGACCTCAAACGAAGACGACTTACTTTTAGATATATGAGTAGTGAAGTAGATGTAGACTTTGAGTCAATATTAGAAACTTTAGGTTATTCGTTGAATGACCGTGGAGACTATTGGCAAACTTCAGCAGTATTTAGAGACGGAGATAACCCTACAGCTATACAAATTTATAAAAATTCTGGAGTTTGGAAAGATTATGTAGAAGATAGTAAATTTTTACCATTTTCAGCTTTAGTTAAAAAGAGTAGTCATAACTTAACTAAGGAAGAGTTGGAAGCTATTTTAAAAAATGAATCCATAAATGAACCATTAGTTAAAAATGAAAACTCAACAGTTTTATATGAAGATCTATATAATGAATTATGTTTGGAAGATTTACTACCTCATTATAAATTTTATCAAAATAAAGGTATTCCAAAAGATTTATTAATTGAATTAGATTCTGGTTTAGCAACTAAGGGTCAAATGTACCAACGCTATGTATTTCCTATTAGGAATGAATATAATCAAATTCATGGTTTTGCTGGAAGAGATATGTCAAACAGTTCTACCAGACCTAAATGGAAACATATCGGCAGAAAGAGTAACTGGATTTACCCTCATTATAATCTAAACATTGAAAATTATTCTCAAGTTCTTTTAGTTGAGAGTGTTGGAGATATGCTTTCAATAAAAAGTCATTCCGATTATGATTGTTTGGTTACATTTGGTTTAGAAGTGTCTCCTACTTTACTAACGTTTTTGGTATCCATTAACCCTGAAAAAATTATTATATCTTTTAATAACGATTCTAGCTCTTCTGAAAACAGAGGGTTAAATGGAGCTATCAAAAACTACTTAAAGTTACTTTCGTTTTTTGATCAGTCTAAACTTAATATTTGTTTACCTGTTAAAAATGATTTCGGAGACATGAATAAAGAAGATTACGACTCATTTAATAATAAACTAAATAATATATTTAACAAAGATCAGTCTAGCTATATAATAGACTACTCAAAAAAAATAAAATTGTCAAAAACCTTGCTCAATAATTTAAAAAAACTATAATATGTCTGAAGATAGGTCACCGCTCTCAGCGAGTAAAATAAAAACATTACAAAGTTGCTCTTGGTTATATTGGTGTTCTTATCATTTAAAACTGCCAGACACTGCAAATGATGGAGCTTCTAGAGGTACAGTATGCCACCAATTGTTCGAGTGCCTAGGCAACCCTAGGCACAAAAAACACTACAATTCAATAATAAAAAGCGGAAATATATGGAAAAATAAAGTGATATCAAGATATATAAAAACTCTATCTTCAAGTTTAAATGTAGATAACGAAGAGAATTTAGCTTTAATTAACGATATGATAATGAATGGTTTAAAATATGATTTTTTTGGTGGGTCAGAAAGTAAACCATCAGAAGCAATATCAGAAAAATCTTTTTTAATTCATGAAGATACTGAAGACGTTAAATACTCCATTAGAGGTTTCATAGATAAACTATTTTTATATAAAAAAAAGTCACTCGCCTTAATTAGAGATTTTAAAACTAGTAAAAAAGTTTTTACAGGAAAAGATGTTACAGATAATTTGCAAGCCCTAATGTATACTCTTGCAGTTAGTAAATTATACCCTAAAATCAAGAATAGAGATGCTGAATTTTTATTTTTAAAGTTCAATCTTGAAGATGATATGCTAGGAGGCAAAGGAGAAGGGGTTGTTAATATCTCAAATATAAGAGATGCAGAGCTTAAAGGCTTTGAGTATTTTTTGACTGAAATACAATCTGTAGTTGATAACTTTAATGAAAGAGATGCTGAATCTAACTTGGCGGCAACACAAGACTATCCTTCAGATGGAAGCTTCGGAGGCCCCTTATCTTGTGGTTTTGCAAAAAAACCAGGCCAACTCAAAAAAGATGGGACTAAAATGTGGCATTGCCCTCATAAATTTCCTTATAACTATTTTAAATTATTAAATAAAGATGGAGAATTAATTAAAACCTCAATGAACAAGTCAGATCTTGAAAATTTAAAACAAGATTCAGATAAAATAATTAAACAGTATTACGAAGGTTGTCCACATTGGAATCAAAAAGATGATTTTGATTTATGAGGGTCAATATTGTAGGCTGCGGTCTTTCTGGGGTTACTGCGGCGATTAAACTTAAAGAAAAAGGTCATAAGGTAGAAATTTTTGAAACCAGAAATCATATAGGGGGAAATTGCTATGACCATGAAGTCGAAGGTGTCAATGTTCACGAGTACGGATGCCATATTTTTCATACTAGCAACAAAAAAGTATGGGAATTCGTAAATAGATACTCTGAATTTAATAATTACATTCATAAAACGCGAGCAAATACAAAGGAGGGCTTAATATCTATACCTTTTAGCAAAAAAACTATAGAACAAATAGGTAAAGATTTAAACAGCAAAGAAATTATAGATTTAATTTTTAAAGAGTATTCAGAAAGGCACTGGGGAATACCTTGGAATAAACTTCCTAAATCAATATCGAAAAGGATCCCAAATAAAAGAGATAATTACGATGATAGGTATTTTACATCAAAGTACCAAGGTATACCTATAAATGGTTACACCCCAATGTTTAATGCTATGCTTGATGGAATTAAGGTAAATCTATCGGTAGACAGAGATACGTGTAAAAAACTTAAAGCAGATTTAACTATTTGGACCGCTCCAATATCTCAATACTTTGACTCTCAGTTAGGAGAACTACCATATCGATCTTTAAAATTTGTACATAAAAAAACGAAAAGAGATCATAATAAATTTTCTTTTAATCTTGGCGGGGTCATTAATGAATGCAATAAAAAACCATTCAATAGAACCTCTGATTCTTCTGTATTCTTAGATCAACGCCCTGAGTATACGGTGCTTACAAAAGACTACCCAGAAGAATACGTTCCAGGAAAAAATGAACCGATTTATCCTAAAAATTTTGGAGAAGGCGCTGAGCTATATGAAAAATATAGACAACTCGCTAAAAATAAAAAAGACGTAATATTTCTCGGTAGATTAGCAACTTATAAGTATATAGATATGCACCAAGCTATAGGTTCAGCATTGCAAGTTATTAACAAGCTTGATTAACGCTTGATATACACAAAAATAAATGCTAAAATACCTTTTTAAACAAAATACAATAACAAAAAACATAACATAGAATGTCTGTGTACAAACATAAATGACCACCCCCATGAACGTAAAAAAGAGGAACGGAAGGCTTGAAGATTTTAATGTTGATAAGATCAATGCATGCGCTCAAAGAGCGTGTGAAAACATAGAAAATGTCTCAGCCAGCGAAATAGTTTTAGATGCTCAATTACAATTGTTCGACAAGATTAAAACAACAGATATAGATAAAGCCTTAATACTTTCAGCAAGAGAAAAAATAGAAAAAGAGCCGAATTATTCTTACGCTGCAGCAGGACTACTACTTAACACTTTATATAAAGAAGTATTCAAAGAGAGCGCAGATTCAGATGCCTTTAAACTTCAATATAGAAAAAGTTTTATACAAAACACTAAAAAATTAGTAAAAGAAGGATTCCTTAATCCTAAACTACTAGAATATGATTTAGGTAAATTATCAGAAGCTTTAAAAATTAGAAGAGATAAATCTTTTAAGTATCTAGGCATACAAATTTTAGCCGATAGATATTTTATTAGACAAGATGGAAAAATTATGGAAGCTCCTCAAAGTTTCTGGATGCGTGTATCTATGGGTTTAGCACTTAACGAAGAAAATAAAGAAGAGTGGGCAATAAAATACTATAATCTATTTAGTCAGTTTTTATACACCTCATCAACCCCAACGCTTTTTAATAGTGGAACAACACATTCACAACTTAGTTCCTGTTATCTTAATACTTTTGACGATAGTATTGATGGTATCTTTGACGGTGCTTGGCAAGAAGCTAGGAAATCAAAATACGCTGGTGGCCTTGGCCTTGATGTTACCCCTTTTCGTTCTACAGGCTCTCATATTCAGGGAACTAACGGCATCTCTAGCGGGCTTGTTCCTTGGCTTAAAATATACAACGATCTTTTGGTGGCAGTAAATCAAGGTGGTAAGAGGCCAGGCGCTGGATGTGCTTACCTAGAGCCTTGGCACTTAGACTTTGAAGATTTTCTTAACTTAAGAAGGAATACTGGTGATGACCGCTTGCGTTGTCATGATATGAATACGGCTTCATGGATACCAGATGAGTTCATGCGTAGAGTTAAGAACGAAGAGGATTGGTATTTCTTTGATCCAGGCGAAATGGTTTATGAAGATGGAAAAACTCTTCACGATTATTTTGGTAAAGCTTTTGATGACAGGTATGAAGACGCTTGTCGAGCTGCGGAATATGGAGAGATTAAAAATTTTAGAAAAATTCCAGCCAAAGAACTCTGGAAAAAAATGTTAAAAGTTCTTTTTGAAACTTCTCACCCTTGGAATACTTTTAAAGACCCATGTAACATTCGTTATACAAATCAGCAAGAAGGAGTTGTCAGGAGTTCGAATCTTTGTACAGAAATCACTTTGCATACAAAAGCATCGAAATACAAAAAAGGAGAAAAGATTGAAGTAGGAGAAACAGCGGTTTGTAATCTTGGTTCAGTTAATTTATTAAACCACTTAAAAGAAGACAATACTTTAGATTTCGAAAAGCTAGAATCAACAATACATACTGCTATTAGAGCTCTAGATAGTGTGGTAGATATTAACTTTTACCCAACTAAAGAAGCTGAAAATAGTAATTTAAGACATAGGCCTATCGGCTTAGGAATGATGGCCCTGCATGATGTTTGTCACAGAATGAATATCAATATTGATAGCGATGAAGCTATTGAATTCAATGATAAACTGTTTGAATTTTATTCTTACCATGCTATTCTTGCAAGTTCTAAATTAGCAAAAGAAAAAGGCAAGTATCAAACCTTTGAAGGTTCTTTATGGAGTCAAAATAAGTTGCCGATAGACTCTTATGCAGACTTAATGAAGTACAAGCGTAAAGAATTTAAACAAGAGACTTCACTAGATTGGGACATTGTTCGCAATAGCATTGCAGAAAACGGAATGCGTAATAGTAATGTTATGGCAATCGCTCCAACTGCTACAATTGGTTACATTAATGGCGTTGAACAAAGCATTGAACCAAACTTTTCAGTCTTATTTGTTTACGAAAATAAAAGCGGAAACTTTTATATTACAAACCCTCATTTTGTTAAAGATATGAAAGATGCAGGTCTTTGGTCCTCTGAAATTGCCACTATGGTAAAGAATGCAGACGGAGATTTATCTTTACTAAAAGAAGTAATACCAGAAAATATTGTAAATAAATACAAAACGGCATTTGACAGAGACATGTTTCAATTAATTAAAGCTAATGGAGTTCGCCAAAAATGGATAGACCAAGCAGTAAGTTTCAATCTTTATAATAAGTCTACATCTCTTAAATATTTAAATGACATATATATGGCATGCTGGGAAGAAGGTTTAAAAACAACTTATTACTTAAGAAATAGGGCCGCATCTAAAGTTGAAAAATCTAATGTTGATACTACACATAATAGCGAAGAAGCTACGGCTTGCAGCATTGAAGCAATGAAAAACGGAGAAACTTGTGAGAGTTGCCAATAAATAAAAATACGTGTATATATAATAGATGGATCTAGTTGAACTAAATAATAAAATACATTCCGCAACAAAAGCGGAACTACAATCCAATTTATCCACGTGGAAAAACAGTATAAAAACCGTTCTCTTAGCAAATAGAGTTGAAGACGAGATTTATTATAAAAATCATACGGGTAGAGAATTATTTAGTAAGTTGTATAATTTTGGAATGACCACTGAATTAACTGCAATCAACGATACCTATGATGCAGGCTTCAGACCTACAACTGTAACAGGAATTAAAGCTTAATTTTTTTCTTGTTTTTGGTCCTTATTTATGTTATGATCGTTATATATAGATATGAATGACAAAACAGGAGAACTTTTAACTAAAAATATCGCAGGAGTAAACCGCATACTCCCCCACAAACACAAATATGCATGGGACTTATTTCTAAAAAGTTGTGCAAACAATTGGATGCCAACAGAAATTTCTATGCAAAACGATATCAAACAATGGAAAAACAATGAAATTACAGATGATGAAAAATTACTTGTTAAACGCTGTCTTGGGTTTTTCGCTGGATCTGAGTCTTTGGTTGGTAATAATCTTTTGCTTAGCGCCTTTAAGTATATTACAGACGCTGAGTGCCGTCAGTATATCTTGCGCCAAGCATTTGAAGAGAGTCTTCACAATTTAACTATTGTATATATCTGCGACAGTCTAGATTTAGATATAGATGAAGTGTTTGCCGCTTATGAAACTATCCCTAGTATTAAAGCTAAAGATGATTTCTTGATGGAGATTACGAATGATATCAGTAGACAAGACTTTAACCCTCATTCTAAAGAAGGCAAACAAGAAATTTTAAGAAACTTTTTAACTTATTGGATTGTTTGCGAGGGAACGTTTTTCTTTAGTGGTTTTGCTATGCTGCTTGCTTTGGGTAGACAAAATAAACTTCAAGGCATTTCAGATCAAATCAAATATACCTTGAGAGATGAAAGTTCTCATATTGCTTTCGGAACTTACTTGATTAATACTTTAATTGAGCAGAACCCTTCTATATGGACTAAAGCTATTCAAGAAGAATTCGTAGAACACATTAAAAAAGCTGTTGAGTTAGAGATTAAATATGCACATGATGTATTACCGACTGGAATCTTAGGTTTAAACGCTGATATGTTTGTAGATTACATGCATTACATTGGCAATCGAAGGCTTGAAGCAATTGGTTTAGATTATAGGTTCCCAAGTGATAATAATCCATTTCCATGGCTAGGAGAAGTTGTTGATGTACAAGCTATGGGCAACTTTTTTGAAAGAAGAGTCAGAGAGTACCAACAAAGCGGTTCTCTAGAAGACGATTTCTAATGTCTGCTGCGGGGGTAGTTTTAATTTCTGGAGATTTAGTCTTGTTATGTAAGCGGGCTGAGTTTTTTGAAGGTCAGAGATTGCCGTACGGAGGTTTTTGGTCTCCATTTGCAGGTGCTATTGAACAAGGAGAAACTCCAGCTCAAGCAGCCAAACGAGAACTATATGAAGAATCTGAAATTGATTTACCTATAGAACTTTTTAAGTTTAATAAGACTATTTTAAGAACTATAAACGAACAATACAATAAAGATTTTCATTTGTTTGTTGTAGAACTTGATTCAATTCCAGAAGTAGTTTTAGATGAGGAGCATACAGAACAAGGAACATTTTTAATAGAACATCTTCATACTATAGAACCCATAGATGAAGAAATTATAAAAGTTATAAAAAGTTATATAAAAAATAGAAATTAATTTTTTAAAGTATAACATATTACTTTATTTTTATTATGAAAACAAAAACAACTATTCTTACGGCCTTTTTGGCCTTGATTTCTAACGTATCCCTGCTTGGCGCAGGAGCACTTTCCTTGGGTTATTCCTCGGACTATGTGCGAAGAGGAGCTCTTGTTTCAGCAGAAGCTCTTCAAGCGTCTGTAGGTTATTCAGCGGATGTGTCTGGGCTACGGTTAAGCGGATCTGTTTTCTCTAACCAGCCAACTGGAGCTGAAGAAGACACATATCTTATTAAAGGCGGTGCAGGAACACAGCTAGGAGAACTTCTCAATGTTTATGTTGGACTTGAGCATTTTGAAACGCTTAATGGGGATGCAGATCTAGATGTTGCCGCAGAAGTTGGCATCAACTCTGCACTTAATCCTGGTCTTTATGTTGCTAGAGATACTGATGATGACCTTTATACTTTTGAAGGGTCAGTTTCTCACGATGTAACTTTAAAAGATCTAACATTAAGCTTTGGAGCTTTATATGGTTATACAGATATTACAGAATCCACAGATGAAACATATTACGTACTTAGCGCAGGTACATCTGTAAGCATTTCTGACTCAGCAGATATTGAGTTAACCTACGACTACGTAGATTCAGATCTTTCTGCTGAAGATAATGTATTTGGAATCGCTCTTAATGTAAATTTCTAATCAAAACAATAATAATATCATGGATAATATCATTAACACACTCAAGACCGCAATTACTGGTCTTTTCGGATTACTCGTATCAATCGTAGGCTTACTTATCGTAGCTCAAGTAGTTTTCGGTGAAGCTGCAGGTATGAATGTCATTGGCAACCTACAAAGCATTGTTAGCGGCTTTGTCGGTCCAGGAGCAAGTCTGGCAGGTTTAGTAACTTTACTACTTATTGTTGGTCTACTCAACAAAAACTGCTGCAAAAGCAAGTAATTAAATTTAATAATTACTTTTTAAGCCGCCTTCGGGCGGCTTTTTTTTTGCACAAACATTCTTTTTTTCGTGTATAATAGTTTATGGAATTAGACTTTTCAGAAGAAATAAAATATATGGAGTGCTACGCATGCGAAACTGAAGGCCTAGAAACAGAAGTCAGTTTTGAAGCATGGGCAGAAGAAAAAAATAAAGGTAAAGCATTAAATAAACCTTTTAGAACCTCTGGAGGACCAAAGAAATTTTCTGTTTATGTTAAAAACGATAAAGGCAATGTAGTTAAAGTAAATTTTGGAGACCCGAATATGTCTATAAAGCGAGACAACCCCGAAAGAAAAAAATCTTTTAGAGCTCGCCACAACTGCAGCAACCCTGGCCCAAAATGGAAAGCTAGATACTGGAGTTGCAGAATGTGGTCAGGAAAAAGTGTCAATAAGATCACCAAAGGTTCAGATATGACAGATGAAGAAGTCCTCGCATTTCTAGATGAATCAGAAGGAGAGCTTACAGAACAACAAAAAAAATTACCACCTGCAGTACAGAAAAAAATTCTAAAAAATCAAAGCAAAGACAAAAAAACTCCTAATAAAAAAGATGCCGACAAAAAATATTCCAACAAAAAAGAAGAAAAAAGCGAAGAGTCAGAAGCAAAACGAGGATTATGGGATAATATCAGAGACAAGAAAAAAAGAATGGGCAAAAAATATAAAGCCGCAAAGCCTGGAGATAAAGATCGACCAGATCCAAAATCATGGAAAAAAGCCCAACAAAAGAAAGATGATTAATTATGCCAAGTATATATGATGTAGCCGAGTTGTTTCCTGGTTGGTCGGGATCTGCTTTAACAAGTGATGAACACCACCCAGCCCAGTTTCTTAATTCTGGAGAAACGCTAACTCTAGGAGCAAATGAATCTGGAATATTTATTCCTGCTTGCGACTTTAAATATGAAGTTGATAAAGTTGATACAGACAATCCAAATCAAGATAGTAGATATTTAATATGGAATATGCTTGAAAGACTTTCTGACTATATAGCCTTCGAGCAACCTGAGTATAGATCAATCTCTATATCAGAGTCCAATATTAATTTCTTCCAGTCTGACCTTGGAAGTTTAAGAAAGAAAGATTATAATATATCTCTTTGGTTTAAACCTTTAACTCAATTAGAGATTTCAGAGAACCTAGATTTTAATATAGATAAAACATACGAAAATTAATTCTAGGCTTGAGTCAGTTAATTATAGATTCAAGTTTATCTGCTCCACCTAGTAAAGTTTATTGTTTTAGAGATTTAACTTTGTATGCAAAGTGTTTTGCATTTGATATTGTTTTATTAAAGTGTGAATCAGGTACTAGAACTTTTTATAGAGATTGGTTAAAAAACTATGGAGCTTTTGATTTTGTTGATGATTTAATTTTAAACCATGAAAAAGAACATGGTTTTACAATAGGAACAACTTCTTGTAATATAAATGTAGATAGAATTTGTTATGAAAATTTAAATTTTTTAATTTCTTCAATCAATTCTTTTAAAAAGCACGAATAAAGTATATTATAATCATGGACTACACTGCTAAAATCGCCATCTTTGACCCCTGCACTCATTTCGAACACGCAGAAGGCAAGCTTCAAGAGCTTTTAGAAAATTATTTAATAAAGGTTCCCTCTTCTAAATATAAATTCGATTGGTTTTTTATGTTTAATAGAGGAGAAGAAGAAAATTATAAAGACCTTTTAATTTATGAGGGACATCCAAATATTAATAAAATTTATTTAATTAATGAAAAAATACCAGAAAAAGAAGATGTTTACATCAGGCAACACAGCCTTAGATTTTCTAATGAATTAGAAAAAATCGAATATACTCAAGTTAAAATGCCTGAATTTCTTCCTGCCTTAGGGGGAGCGTCTGGTCCAAATTTAGGTTTTTATTTAGCTATAGAGATTCTTTTTTCTAGATATAAGCATGATTACTTCTTTATGGTAGAACATGATAGTAGGCCTTGCCAAGATTATTGGTTTGATCATATGTTTGATTATGTAGATGAAAAAGATTTTTTAATTGCTGGGAGTAAATACAAAGGCCACCAAAAGTGGCACTACGTACTTAATTATAAAGATCACTTAAATGGAATAGGAATCTATAAAAACGACAAGCGGCTTTTAGATTTTGTCAAATCTTGCAAAGATTATAATTCTACGGTTATCAATGAATCAGACTGGTGCATTAATTTTGATATTTTACTTTATAAATTTTTACAAACTCATAAAGGAAAGAGCGTAATTAATCATAAAAACCCTTTTATTAACACGGATTTCATAACTAACGTTAGCGATCCTAATGACTATTATTTATCAGAAAAAAATATTCTAGATAATCACCCTAATACAATTATTATTCATCAAAAAAAATATCAAAATCTTCAGAAATTCAGGAGAAAATATGTTGAAGACGAATTCAAAGGTTTATTTAGCTCCAAGAACTATCCAGAGTCTTGCATGTTTCTTTTAAGGCAGCCGAGAGGTGCAGGAAATTGGCTAATAAATTCAATTACAGCAAGCATAGCCTTAACTAGCAATTACATACAAGATGCCTACCCAGTCCCTTATTTCTTAAAAATTAAAGTACCAATACCAAAAACTAAAAAGCATACAGTATGTGACTTTTTTTTTATGTCAAACAGGCTAATCGAGTCTTTTAAGAGGGGCTTTAAAAGCGCTACTGCGGAATTAACTCCAGCTCAATTCAGGACAGTTTATGCAGAAATAAAAGAATTTGTTAGGCCGATATTAATATGTAACGACCCTTTTACTCATAGTAATAATTTTAGAACTTTATTAAGTTTATTTATTAAAGAAAACTTTTTTGGTTACAATCTTGACTTCTATGCGGTGTTAAGAAAGTCTTTTGATAAAACAAAGTCACTGTATACCGAAAAACTAAATCCAACAACGTCCTCAAAAGAATCGTTTATTAATTTTTTAAATTCTAATCAATTACCAGACAGTTTTTTAATAAGAACCTTAACAAATGTAGTTAAACCTTCTGAAATAGAGTTTTTTCATTACGAAGAAGCTATAAGAATTTTAGAAGAATTTTCTTTATTTGACATCTCTCAAACAGATGATCTTCTAACAACTTCTTTTAAAAAAACATTTGGCATTGATCGTCCAATTTCTTTTTTTCAAAAAAACAGTAAATACTCACTCAAATCGCAGCATTTAGTTTCATTATCTCAAAAAGATTTAGAAGGATATATTTATAAAAAAAATAAAAACATTAATCTTGGAGAATATTTTAAAGGTAGAGTATTTTTTGACGACTTATTATATGCAACATTTATTCCTAAAGATCCTAAAATAGATTTATTTTATAAAAACCGATCGGTTAAAAGTAATTTATTTGATTTTGAATTAAGCTCTAGACAGTTAACTATTTTTACTTTTATTTCGGAATCTTTTGCAAGAAAAGATCTTGTTAATTCTTGGATGTCATCTTGGGAAAGTAAAGGGTTTAATGCTTTAATTAAAAAAGAATCTTCTGTTTTAAATTCTTTATTGCTGCCTGAATTAAAGTTATTTGCAAAATATTTGTCAAGTAATCTTATAAACTATACAGTAGGCTCAGAGGAAAAAGTCTTAAATCTTAGTGATTCCAGTTTCAATAACTTTGAAATCGAATCTTTTTATCCTTTGATTGCAGCTGCAGAATTGAATTCCTCGGAACCTTTTTATTTTTCTCAGCCCTTTATATATAACAAAACCTTTCAAGCTTGGGAGCCAGATTCAATTTTCCATTTTATGGACTCTCATTATGCTAATTTTTTTAGCTGCAATTCAGATCAAGCAGTTTCTTTACTAAGGTTTCTTTTTGACAATAAACACAAAATCAAATCTTTAGTTAATCAAGATTTTAATTTTAATTTTACCTTAGGCAATATCTTATATTTATTATTTGACGACATCAAGCAGCTAGGTTGGGTAAGGTCTACAAATTTGAGCGCAATAGATTCAGATTTTATAGAGTATAAAGATTTTGAAAATACTAATTTGGAGATTCAAAATGATATCCAAAAAGTTTAATATCTTTTTTAAACTTATCCTCAACAATTTCTTTTGTTTCTTTATCGTAATATAACCAGTATGGTTTAATTAATTTTTGTTTTAAATTTCTAGACTGATTAACTTTCGGTAGCTCGTAAGGCTCGTTTATATTCAACGTTCTTAAAACTTTTTTAATATCTTCTTCAAGATTTTCAAACCTCCCAATAAAATCAACCTTGATTTCATTTTTTGAATTATATATAAATTTATACTGAGGGATTACATGGTTTCTCCAACTGCATTTAAAGTTTTGCTTAATGTATTCTGTAAAATTCTTAGGCATTCTTCTTATATTTCCTCTACATGCGCAACCTCCTTGGTTTTTAACATATAAAAACTCACTCACCACTCTATCCCAAGGGTTCCTAACAAAAGCGAACTTAAAATAATCTTCTGGATTATAAATTTTCCTAGAACTAATTATTTCTGTGATAGTATCATGCTGAGTCCATTTTTTATTAAGACTATGTAAAGCTTTTCTTTCTTCAGTTAAGTCATGATTTTCATGATTTTTATATTTAAAATATTCATTTAGTATTATATTTTCAACTGTACCTCCTGCAGTTTTAGGGACATGTACAAAAATTATATTATTTTTATTAAAATCTTTAATTACCATTTTGAAATAGCGGCGTTCATTTATATTATATTCAAATGGTAAAAAATCTACTTACAGTTGTCTGCGCAACCAGCCCGCATAGATTTGGTTCAGATATTTCTATGATTGAGTTTAATTATTCTTTGATTAAATCTTCTGCACTAAAAGATTGTGAGTTTATAATAACGGCAGATGGAGTTAACCCAAGATCTAATTTTAACAAAGAAGAAAATAAGAAACTTTATGAGGATTATTTAAATTCAATTAATATTAATTTAAAAGATATTAGCTTAATAAGATCAAAAAAACATATAGGCTTAACAATGAACTATATGCAGGCATGGAACGAAAGTTTAATCAAAACGCCGTATGTATTATTAATGAATCACGATACCGTGTTTACTGACCTAATGTTTGGAGTAGATTTTTTAAACGTGTTGAGAAATTTTCCAGATTTTGTTAACATTTTAATGTTTCCAAGGCATACAAGTAATAGCTTAGATCCAACCTGGTGGAGAAATACCCCTATCCAAAAACATCCAGACTATTGTAGCAATCCATACTGGGACGATTGTAAAATTTCTTTTGGGAATCAGGATAATTGCTGCATCGTAAAAAAAGATAAGTTTCAATCAATTATTGATGAATTTTATCGGCCAGAAGTTACGCATTTTTTAGAAGATTCCATACAGTCAGAGTTATCCAAAATAGAAGAAGGAGATCTTTCTTCGTGGGCTCGTTTCGGTGGATGTATACACCCCTCAAGAAACAATATTCACTTAGATGGACAAAGCAAAGCTGGAGTCTGGAGACAAGAAGATTGCAGGGGTGGAGAACATGTTTGGTCTGACGGAAATTTTCGTCAACAAGATGAAACATTTTTTAAAAAGTTTTTTATCAATAATCCAGGCCTAAGAAATTCTTACAATAAATTTTTAAAATCTCTTTTCCTGCAGTATGAGCAGTCTTGCAGGCAACATTTTTATAAATTTAAATCTACGGCTTCTATGAGTTTAGATTTAAGAAATTATATTTATAAAGATCTTTCGGTTAACAATCAAGCTCAAGCATCACAAGGAATATTGCCCATACAAAATGAAGACATAGGTGTTCATATTAGGCTAGAACCCTTTAGGGCTAAACTTTTTTGGGAAGATAATAGAGATTCAAAACATAAAGACTCCCATCTAATATTAAAGCTTTTTACTGGATTTGGCACAAGCGAACAAAAAGTTATCAAAAATGGTGGTCACCCTTATGGGTGTGCGGAATTTTCAATAGATGATTTAGGGATTAAACCTACTGACAAAATAAGAATTCATTTAATGGAGTATATAGGTAGGCAATCTAACGGTCGAGAGCCTCTACTAGCCGCAGATTTTAATTTATCTTTTTGCGAGTTCAAACAAGACGAGTTATTAATTCATTCAAACCTTAACGAAAACAGTGATCAAAAATTTTCATTAAATTTAAAAAAGAACAATGGAGCGGATATTATACATACTGAAGAGGATAATATATACAAAATCCAAAAGTCAGACTTAGGAGATTGTTCAAGCGTTATTGGATTCTTTTGCACTAGCGATGATGAACTTAAATATAAAACATCTTGGACTTTTGAGTGTCAAGCTTTTACTGGAGATCCAAAATATGTAAATAAAATCCAACATGCTTATGATGACTTCATGCAACACGCTTTCCAGAGTCCAAAATAATGAATCTTCGACAGGATTTTGCTCTAATATTTTTAGTAACATATGCTGAATATAAATCTGGGGCAATAAAATCTTGCTTAAATCAATTATTTAATAAATTTACGGCAAGTAAAGATAATGCTATTTCTTTTTATTTTGTTTTTAATAAATCCTTCCCAGTAGATATTAAATACTTATCAGAATGTCTACCAAAAAATAGCTACTCAAAACTTAAAATACATTTTTTAAATATAGATAATAAAGACGACGTTTATCTTTCCCGAGGAAAAGAAGAAGCCAAAAGCGAACTCGGCTTAAGTGCTGGACCAAACTCTTTATTCTTTGGGGCTTTAAATTTAATGCAAAGAAAAAGGTATAAATATTTTTTATGCTTAGAGACAGACGTATTTGCATTGCAAGATTACTGGCTAGATAAGATTTTATCTTTTTGTAATAAAAATTTTCTTATTGCGGGAAGTAAATACAAAGGGCTAAACCCTTACTGTTTACAAACGGAATGGAATCACATAAACGGAGTTGCTATTTACAAAAACTCAAAATTCTTGCATGATTTAGTTCGATCAGTTAAATTATATTTAATAAACAAGATAGCCGAACAAAGAATTCAAGCAAATGATATAGGTCAAAAGTCTTGGGACTTAACTCTAGAGACCCCTTCTAATATTACTAATTGGTTTAACGATCAAAAAAATAATCGTAAAAGAAATTCACTAATTATGAATTATGATGTTGCAATTTATAGGTACTGTAAAGAAGTCGGCCCAGATCTTTTTAAGCTAAACAATACTAATAATAAAATTATGGATATAGATTTGATTTTAGATCTATCTCTAGCCATAGACAGAAAGACAGCTATAAAAGAGGTGCAAACTAAATTTCCCAAAGCCGTCTTGTGTCACAAAAAGTTTTTAAAAAATAAATGAAAATAACCGCAAGTAGAAAAGACCAGCTAGGAATGCAACTATATTGCAGGATTTACGCCATGGCTTATGCAGAAGCTAATAATTTAGAGTATTTTCACACGCCATTCCCTAAAAGGTATAAAAACTTTGAAAATTTTTTTAATTTAGGTTTTAACAGTAAGCCTGCATCAGATTGTAAAGATTCAATTGAAGATATTGGAGATAAAATAATCCCAGCTTTCTTGTCCAGAGATTTCTGTAGGTATAACCCTATAAAATTTAACAAAACTTTTGTTGCAAAATTAAGATATAAATATTTCTTAGAACAAAAAGTAAATTCCGAAAAATTTAAAGCATCAAAAGGCTTGAAAGTTGCAATACATATCAGGGGATGCTCTAAAGAAAAACATAAAGAGGGAAACGACCCTAATAAATCTATGTGGGAAATCAGGGAGGCTCCTGAATCTTATATACCTGCTTGTTTTAGAAAGCTTGCAACTGTTAATGCCGATCTTATTAGCGTACACATCTATTCAAACGAACATTTACATTTAAAGTGGGACCACGATCTTTATCGAGATCCTAAATTTTCAATCTATACGCATTATAAAACTCCATTAAAAAGATGTATGCACGATATGATATCAGCAGATATATTGTTTAGATATGGAGTGTCTGCATTTAGTGGTGTGTGCAGTATTTACAATCAAAAACTTTCTGTGTTTGGAATGCCTGCATATAGAGCTTACTTGGCAAATCCTTATATTTCAGATGGTTGTTGTTACTTGCAACCTCCAATTGAATTTGAAAAATTGCAAACTTTTGAAGAAGTTGCTTTGGATAATTTTTTGTGTAATAAATTATGATGTTAAACAAAAAACAAAAAACTGCAATAGAAAACTTATTGATTCTTGCAGACTATATTAAAGAGCATTCAATATACAGTGGGGAAATGCAAAAAATTATAGATAATTCTATACTTGAAGCTGAGTCTCTTATAGGAAAAAAGACTAGTCTTCCAGATGAGGTAGATAACACTAGAGAGTTAGTTGTAAAAAGCATTTTAGAGAAGTTTAAACCTTGACAATATAGCTTCATGGTGGTATCATATAACACATATGATTCCTTTATTTAAATCTCACTTCAGTATAGGTAAAAGTATTCTCAGGCTCGGAGGAGGAGAAGGAATATTTGATATAGCTAGAGACCTTAAACTAAAAAAAATTTTTATCGTAGAAGATAGCTTAACTGGTTTTCTAGAAACAGCAAAAATGAGTAAATGTTACGATATTGATTTTGTGTTTGGTTTAAGAATTTCAGTTTGCGAGTCGGATTCAACCTCGTCTAAGGGAGACTGTCACAAATTAATAGTCTTTGCAAAAAATGGAGAAGGTTGTAAGCTATTAAATAAAATTTACACAAAAACCTTTAGTGAAGGAGGAAACAGTATTTTACTTAAAGATTTTAAAAACTTATGGAGCGAAGAAAACCTTAAGCTTGTAATCCCCTTTTATGATTCTTTTATATTTAATAATACTTTATTGTTTTCAAAATGCATGCCCAGCTTTAATTTTACTAAGCCAACCTTATTTATAGAAGAAAATCAATTACCTTTTGATTCAATTGTAAAAGATGAAGTATTAAAGTTTGCAAAAAAGAATAACCTTGAAACTGAAATGGTTAAAACTATTTATTATAAAAATAGAGAAGACTTTTCAGCTTTTCAATCTTATAAATTAATATGCAATCGATCAGGATGGAAAGGTAAAAGTACTTCTTTGGAATGTCCCAATCTAGATCACTGCGGAAGCCAAGAATTTTGTATTGAAAGCTTACAACAAATCTAATTGCAATGAATAACAATTTATTAAGATTTAATAAAAATCAAAAATTCCTAATCTTTGATTATGAAACTTGCAATCTCAATCTTTGCAGCACAAAGAACAAACCTTGGCAGTTATCTTTTATTATAGCTGCTAACAACAAAGTCCTCGAAACCCATGATTATTATTTAAAATGGGACGACTTAGAAATTTCTAAAGACGCGGCAAAAATTACTGGTTTCTCAATGGCAAAGTATAATAAACTCGCTGTCTGCCCTTTAGAAGTTTTATCTCATTTTGAGTCTTATCTTTATAACGAAGAATATATTCCAGCAGGTCATAATGTTTTAGGTTTTGATGTATATATTCATAATATACATAGAAAGCTTTTAAATATGTCTTCTGATTATAGTTATATCAATAGAATTATTGACACAAATTGCCTAGCAAAAGGTATAGCTAAAAAGCTTACAAAACCCCAGAATAAAAGCTCTATTTGCTGGCAGTATAGCCTAAACAATCATATTGAAAAAGGTTTAAGAACAAGCTTGCAAATGTGTGCAAAGAAATATAAAATAGATTTTGATCCAAATAAACTTCATGATGCATTATACGATATTAATATTAATTATGAAGTGCTCAAAAAACAATTATGGGAGGTAGAAATATGAGTTTTGAAGAAGGGTTTGAAACTTACAAAAATTTTGCTCCTCCTGGAGTAAGATTGCCAGAAATTATTATCGAGAAAGAAATGTATGAAGGGTTAGGCTTAAGTGCAGATTCTTCGAATACAAAATTCCTGACATCTTTATGCCTTCAAGGCTTAAAAGAAAAACCTATTAATAAAAAGAATATTAAATCTTACAAAGAAAGGGTAAAGGAAGAGCTATCAATTCTTAATGAACTAGGTTTCATAGATTATATATTGCTTAACTGGGATATATTAAATTATTGCCATAACAATAACATACCTACAGGGCCAGGAAGAGGCTCTGCTGCAGGTAGTTTAGTTCTTTATCTTATTGGGGTAACGCAAGTAGATCCTATAGAGAACGATTTATTCTTTGAGCGATTTGTTTCTAAGAGTAGGGCAAAGAAAATAGAAGAGAATGGTATAACTTATTTAGATGGCAGTCTACTTGCAGACGTAGATAATGATATTGCTTACGAACATAGACAAAAAGTAATTAAATATATTGAAAATAAGTATCCATCAAGAACATGCAAAATCTTAACGCTTAATACCCTAAGCTCCAAACTTTGCATTAAAGAATGTGGTAAATTAGTAGGTAATCTTACAGAACAAGAAGTAAATGAAGTTAGCGACTTTATTCCTAAAAGGTTTGGTAAAGTCTTACCTATAGAAGAAGCTGCAAAAGAAAGCGAAAAGTTTAACGCTTGGTCTAAAGATAACAAGCACATTATAAAAATTGCAAAAAAGTTAGAGGGCCTTAATAAAAATACAGGCGTTCACCCAAGTGGCATAGCAATTTCATATCAAAAATTAGAGGATATTTGCCCCTTACAGACCAACTCCGAAGGAGATATTATTAGTGGTTATGATATGAATTGGGTAGCAGAACTTACTGTTAAGTTTGACATTTTAGGCTTAAGAACTTTGAGTGTAATATACAATACTTGTAATGCTTTAAATATCAAACCTCAAGACATCAAGACTTCAGACAAGCTTATATATGATAGCTTGCAAGACTTGATTTCTCCTCATGGAATATTTCAAATTGAAGCGGATACAGATTTTAGAGTATGCAAAAAAATTAAACCTAGAAATCTAGATGAGCTTAGTGCTGTAATTGCTATTGCAAGGCCTGGAGCCCTAGATTTTTTAAACGACTACTCGGCCTATAGAGAAACAGGAAACTCTCAAAGCGTTCACGAACTATTTGATGAAATTTTAGAGCCTACAGCAGGCATTCCTCTTTACCAAGAACAGTTAATGCAAATGGCGGTTAAAATAGGCTTCACTCTTGATGAAGCCGAGCAATTAAGAAGAATCGTTGGAAAGAAAAAGGTAGATCAAATGCCTGCTTGGCAAGAAAAAATCAAATCTAAAATTGAAGAAAACAATCTTTCAGAAGATGCAGGAGATGTTCTGTGGAGGGTTGCAGAAGATAGCGCAAACTATTCTTTTAATAAGTCTCACAGTATCAGTTATGCAATACTTTCTGCTTGGACAGTATACTTAAAATTTAAATATCCTCAACAGTTTTTCTTATCTTTGCTTAAGATGACTAAATTCGAGCCGTCTCCTCAGGAAGAAATCAATAAGATTTGCCAAGAACTTTCTCGGTTTAATTTTCAATTACTTCCTCCTGATTTAGCTAAGTCAAACATAGACTTTTCTATAGAAGAATCAAACATTAGATTTGGCTTAAATAGCATTAAGGGTGTTAGCGAAAAATCCTTTGAAGCTCTGAGAGATTTTAGAGATTCAGACACTCCAAATAAATACGATATCTTTATTGCTGCAAAGCAAGCGGGCCTAAACATTGGAGCCTTATCTTCCTTAATTCAGGCAGGAGCGCTGTCTAGCTATAAAACCAATCGATCGCTTTTAGTTTTGGAAGCCCAGTCTTTTAATCTATTAACTGAGAGGGAAAAAAGAAACTTTTATCAGTTAGGAGAAAAGTATAACTTTAGTTTATTAAAAGCAATTTCAGATGCAAAAAAAGGAATATTGGTAGGAGATGACGGCAAAAAACTAATGACAGAAAAGCGTTTTGCAACATTTAAAAAGAAATTTGATTCTTATAAAAAAATCTATGACAAAAATAAATCTCATGAATTATTTGCAAATTGGTATTTCGAGAATAAATTATTAGGATATTCTTATACCTGTAAACTTAACTCAATTTTTAAGTCCTCGGGACATCTTATAAAAGACAGTTTTGATTTTAGATCTTTATCTAAAGACGAGTCTGACGTTTTTATAGGCACTGTATCGGATGTTATAAAAAGAAAGTCCAGAAATGGAAATCCTTATGTTAAACTAACAATGACTGATGAAGTGGGAAGTATGGATATTATGATGGGAGACTTTGGAAATAGATTAACTTTATCAAAATATACCGATTCTGGCGGAATTATTCCAGAGAAAGGCAATATAATTACAGTAACTGGAAGAAAGGGAGATGATATTTTATTCGCAAACAGCATGAATATCTTAGATCACAAGATTTATATGAAACTTAGTGATGTAGATTAGTGTAACCTATTATGAATATGGACCTTAAACCTAATTTTACCCCAAGAGCGCAAGAAATTATTGCAGCTTCAAGAAAGCTTGCGCTTTCTTATAACAAAAGAGTAGTGAATGAAGACCACTTATGTTTAGCATTAGCTAAAGTTGACAATCAAGCGTTGGAGGTTTTATTTGATACTTTTTCTTTGAATAGAAAAGATCTCACAATTTTTATTTCTAAAAAACTAAAAAAGAATCAAACATCTCCAACGAAAAAAAATTATTTTTCAGCAGAATACAAATCTATTTTGGGCGGAGCAGTATTGGAAGCAGAAAAGCACGAGCATGATTACATAGGAGTACAACACATACTTTTATCAATCTTCAAAAAGGAAGAAAATTTAATTTCTGAATTTTTTCTAAGCAATGAAGTGAGTTTACAATCCTGTATTCTGACAATAAGATCTCAGTTTTTGATATCAAGTGCAGATACTTTAGAATCTACAAGATTATCTGCGGAAGCCAAGTATCTTCCAAAAGAAATTGAAGACAATAAAGAATCTCTTAAATCTAATTTTTTCTTTTGTATGAATTCTAAAGCAGAACTGGGAAAGTATGATAAAGTCATAGGCAGAGATAAAGAAATTAAAGATATTTCAGAAGTTCTTTGTAGGAGAAGTAAGAATAATCCGATTCTTTTAGGGGATGCTGGTGTAGGAAAAACTGCAGTGATAGAAGGTTTAACTCAAAAAATTATCGAAGGAACTGTAACTGAATTTTTATACAAGAAAAAAATTTACTCTTTAGATATGGCAAGCATGATTGCAGGCACGAAATATAGAGGTCAGTTTGAAGAACGTTTAAAGAATACTATGGATGAAATTAAAAAAGACCCAAATGCAATTGTATTTATTGATGAAATACACTCGATAGTTGGAGCTGGTAGTGCAGAGGGTACAATGGATGCAGCCAATATACTTAAACCTATGCTTGCCAGGGGAGATATCATGTGCATAGGCGCAACGACCCAAGAAGAATATAGAAAAACAATTTTAAAAGACGCAGCATTAGATAGAAGGTTTCAACCTATTTTAATAGAAGAGCCAAATGAAAAAGATTGCCTTGAGATTCTTAAAGGTTTAAAAGAAAAGTATGAAATTTTTCATGGAGTAAGATATGAAGATGAATTATTAGAAGAATCTATAAAGCTTGCTTCGAGATTTATATTAGATCGACAATTGCCAGATAAAGCAATTGATTTAATTGATCAAGCAGGGGCAAAATCAAAAATTCATGCATTCAAAAGGCCCGAAGAAGCATTGCTGATTGAATCAGAAATTAATAAACTATACGAAGTCGAGCTAAAATCAAGCGAGCCTAATATTATTATGCGAAAAAGAGACAAGTTAATGAAAAAATACCAAGAAGTTATTGAAGATTGGGCAGAAGACTCCACTTCTAAAGAAATTGTAGTTAGTAAAAAAGATTTATATAAAGTTGTATCTCAAAAAACTGGAGTTCCAATTGATGACATTTCAACTTCAGAAGCTGACAAATTTTTAAAGCTAGAATCTTTACTTAAAAACGTTGTTATTGGCCAAGGCGAAGCAATTCACTCTATTTGCGAGACCTTAATTAGAAATAAGGCAGGTTTAAAAGATGAAGAAAAGCCAATAGGTAGTTTTTTATGTCTGGGAACTAGTGGTGTAGGAAAAACATACTTAGCAAAACAAGTTGCAAATTTAGCTTTTGGAGATAAAAAAAGCTTAATACATATTGATATGTCAGAGTATTCAGAACAAGCTTCAACGGCAAAATTTGTGGGAGCTTCACCAGGATATGTAGGCTTTGAATCTTCTGGAGCTTTGACAGAAAGAGTTAGAAAAAAACCTTATTCGGTTTTGCTTTTTGACGAAGTGGAAAAGGCTCACGAAGATGTAACAAATTTATTGCTTCAAATTCTTGAAGAAGGAAAATTAACTGATAGCTCGGGAAGATTGATTTCTTTTCGAAACTGTATTATTATAATAACAGGAAATATTGGATCAGACTTTCTTAAAAAAAGCTCTACAGTTGGTTTCATGAGTTCAAATACCAAGGAAGATCAAACTGATAAAATTCTTGAAGCGGCAAAGAAAAAATTAAAACCTGAATTAGTTAATCGTATAGAAACTTTTGCTGTATTTAATACATTTTCAGAACAAGATTTACTCAAAATTTCTAAATTAGAGCTAGACAAAAGTCTTTCTAAAATCAATTCTTCGATTAATAATATTGTCGTTAAACCTGCTGTATACAAATATATTTCAGATAAAGCAATTAAATTAAATGATGGGGCAAGGCCAGTTAAACATATAATTAAAAAAGAATTAGAAAATGACCTTGCTAAAATAATTTTAGAAAGTAAGTCTTCCTCTTGTCCAATATCTTCCTCGAGTTTAACTCTTAGTATTTCAAAAGGAAAGTTAAAAATTAATTTGACTTAACTTTTCTAGTGTATATACTATACTTAGTTCTTTAACAGTTTATGGGGGTGTTCTGGATTTGACTGAAGTTGAATTCTAACACTGCAAGAGGGAGATTGCACTACGGCTCCCCTATCAATGTGCAAAAGCTTTACATGGCGCTAAAAAACATGTTAGAGCTCTCGGCTTCAAAAATCGTATCGCTGCAAAGCGCTTCGGTTACAAGAGCCGCAAGCTCGCCCTAGCAGCATAGGCTGTTAGCCTCTTACTTCTTGACGCAGATAAAGAGGCAAAGGGGTCATCGATCTGCAAAACAGAAAAAGTTTATCTGTATCAAAAACTGTACCACTGAGTATTCGGGGGCCCTAGTTCTAGGTGAATAATTGAAACAGAGGGTTGGATGTTAATATCAAAACCATAAAAAAAATTAACTATACTTGTAGACGTGTTAGCTTGAAGGCTATCAGGACGCGGGTTCAACTCCCGCCACCTCCACCATTTTATTAACCCAAACAAAAAAACACAATGAACGAATTATCTCGCAGACAAGTAATAGCAAGCATGGCTAAGAGTTGTCTCGGAGTAGGTTTATTTTCTCTGACAGGCAACTACATCCATAATCTTGCGCATGGAATAGAAACAACAAAAAAGATTGCTAAGGCTCGCAAAGTCATATACTTAAATATGGCAGGTGCAATGTCTCACATAGACACATTAGATCCAAAGCCAGATTCTGGCCCAGAAGTTCAAGGCCCAGTTGAAGCAGTTCCAACCAGTGCAGACGGAATTTTTATATCTCAGAATTTCCAAAAGATTGGCCAACACTTACATAATGGAGCAATCATAAGGTCTTTAACTAGCAACCAAGGAGCTCATATGCAAGCCAGCTATCTGATGCATACGAGCTATCAGAAGCGAGGAACGATTACTCATCCTACTTTTGGAAGTTGGGCGGTAAAATTAACTGGAACATTAAATAGAAGCATACCACCCCATGTAAAAATTGGAGGCGGAGCAGGAGGAAACGCTGGATTTCTTGAGGCAAAATATAACGCAGTACCTATCGGAAACCCAAAAGCTGGACTCGCAAATAGTAAAATGCATGAATATTTAACCGAAAGTCAATTTGACAGCAGAATATTACTCTCTCAAACATTAAATTCAGATTTTGTAAATAAATATAACCAAAAACAAGTTAGAGCTTATAGTGATTTATATAAAGATGCTGTAAAATTAATGAGAAGTAAAGACATTGAAGCTTTTGATATTACTGCGGAACCAGAATCCATGCATGAATTATATGGCTCTTCGAACTTTGGGCAAGGTTGCTTGCTCGCTCGAAGATTAGCAGAACACAATGTTAGGTATATAGAGGTTACGAAAGGCGGTTGGGATACGCATAGTAATAATTTCGAAAGGGTTGAGGCAAATTGTCAAGATGTAGATAAAGCTGTTAGTGCCTTGCTTCAAGATTTAGAAATTAGAGGCATGCTTTATGATACTTTAGTTGTTTTAACTTCTGAATTCGGCAGAACGCCAATTATTAATCCAGGAAACGGAAGAGATCATTGGCCGAAAGCTTTTTCTGCTTTGCTAGTGGGTGGAGGCATTAAGGGAGGAACAACTTATGGGCAAAGCGATGATAGAGCTATGGAGGTTGTCGAAAACCCTATTCAACCTGAAGATTTAAATGCAACAATTGCTCATTTAATGGGTTTATCATTAAATGATATTCATTACTCTCCTTCTGGGCGACCTTTTCAGGTTTCAAACAAAGGAGAGCCTGTTTTAGATATTATCTCGATTTAGATTTTTTCGCTTTACAAAAGCTATAAAAAATTACCCCAATGCTCGCAACAACAAGCAAGGGTATAATCAAGTGCTCAGGGTGGTGACAGGCAGAAGTAAAACAGTCTATTAAATTATTCATGTTATATTATAAAACCAACTAGCTTTTGTTCAAATTTATAATTTATAGCTTGACATTGGATTCTATTAATAGTAATATATCATCATCAAATGAATTTACTCGAAAATACAAAAACTTATTTAGTTGGACACATGCAATATCTTAGCGGCAGAAATTGGCGCGAAGCGCGGCATTTAATTTCTCCACAAGCTTCTCAGCAAGGGTTGTTTTTCCAGAACCAGGAAGCCCCATAATTAGTATTTTTCTCTTTGTCATGATAAAATATACACGATATTCAAATTTTTTCTTGACTCTAATGTAAAAAAATTGTATTCTATAAACTTCAGATAAATTTAATACAAAAATATAATAAATATTATTTATGAAAAGATACAGAACACGCAGAAGGCATATGCTTAAAGGATTTTATGATGAATATAAACCAAGAGTTGTATGCGAAGTAGGCGTCCAAAAAGGTTTTTTCTCAAAACTAATACTTGAATGCATACCTTCTATAGAAAAATTATACTTAATAGATATATGGGAACGACAGTCCAATTATAACGACCGCGCTAATGTCAACAACGACATACAAGAATCCTACTATCAAGAAACACTACATAACATACATCCATGGAAAGATAAAGTTACTATACTGAGAGGCCGCTCCTCAATCATGTGCCATGAGATACCTAACGATAGTTTAGACTGGGTTTTTATAGATGCAAGACATGACTATCTTGGCTGTAAGGAGGACATAGAGTGTTATTACCCAAAAGTTAAACGAGGAGGTATTGTGAGTGGTCATGATTATATGACCGCAGCAGACGTTAAGAGAGTAACACCAGACCAAGACTGGTCTATATGTGAAGATGGCACAATAGAACCAAGAAGTGTAAAAGGTGCTGTTGATGATTTTGCATCAAGTATTAGTAAAGAAGTGACAACAACTATGGAATCAGCCTTTCCTACTTGGTATTTTATTAAATAGTATAGGATATACGCTCCGCCATTTTTCTTGACAAATAATATATTATGTGCAATAATACCCAACAATGAATCTCTTATATAAAACAAAAACATATTTAGTCGGCCACATGCAATATCTTAGTGGCCGAAACTGGCGCGAAGAAGTTACAGATAAACTTCAGCCGCTAGAGATTACTTGTTTTGATCCATACAAAAAGCCATTCATGAAAGATGTAGAAGAAGATGAAGCTTCAAGAATAGAAATGGAAACATGGATGAAAACTAAACAATACGATAGGGTTACTGACAGAATGAAAACCGTAAGATCTTATGATTTAAATTTGGTAGATCGTTCGGACTTTATCATAGCCCATCTTGTTCCAGATGTAGCTTCATGGGGTAGCGCAGAAGAAATTGTAACAGCTGTACGCATGAAAAAACCAATTTTCATTAGCATGGAGGGAGGCAAAGCTAAAACTCCTCTATGGATGCTCGGCATGTTGCCACATAAATATATTTATAATAGTCTTGACGAAGTTGTTGAAATGTTGTATGCTATAGACAATGGAAACAAACCAATAGATTCAGATAGATGGAGACTATTACAAAAACAATTCAGATAATATAGAAAATACTTATGTTCGATTTAATATTATTCATTATTTTTAGCTATTTATTTTATCAAGTTTTAGAGAAAGGAAAATTTTAATTATGACTCAAGAAGAAATGACAAACAGTCCAAAAAACCCTTTAGAGGGAGCAACGAGATTAGGAGATTCATTTACTCCTACACCAGAACAACTTAACGCCATGCTTGGAGATGCCTTACAGGGCGCAAGCCCGAAACTACCAACCCAACAATATATTCAGTCAATTTTTAATCAGTATGTTGGCCTTAGAGAACAAGCTCTCGCAGACATATCAATGCTTTTGCAGCACGGAGTGGGAGTAGGAGACCACGCAAATGTAGGAGAGACAATAAAATCTAAAATCGAAGAGGCAGAAAAATACGACTCTTTGGTTGGCGCAATGGACAAATGGTTTGCAAAGGGTCAAGTATCACAGCAGTCCACTCAAAAATGAACGGAAAGTCATCCAAAAGATTAAAGCTTCTCTTTAATCCTAAAGAAGGAGATGCAACAAGTAAAAAAGCTTACAGACTAGCAAAAAAACAATATAATTCAATGAATAGAGAAGACAGAGAAAAATTTATTAAGAATCTTGAAACTATTCACAACTCAAAACAATAATAAAATTATGGAAAACGATAATAATCAAACTAACGATTGGAAAGAACGCGAAATTGGAGCTCTGTGGAGACGCAGTGGCAAGAGCCAAAAATACTTATCAGGGTATGTTAAAATGGGAGACGAGTTAGATCCGCAAGAAGTGCGTCTAGTTGTTTTTTCAAATAAATACAAGAACGACAATGAAAAAGCTCCTGATTTTGTAGTTTATAAGTCTGAGCCTGCGCAAAAACAGCAGACTCAAAAAACTTCTGCTGCAAAAAATGATCAAGAAGATAATCTTGAACAAGAGCTTGAGGAACTGCTTAAATAAAATTTTCTTTTTTTCTGGCAAAAAAATATTTTAGTGTGTAATATCTTGTAACTATTTAACACACTAACTTTTATTTATTATGGCAGGAAGAGAATTCAATTTACATCCATCGGGCGTTTTTGGAACCAATTATTCAGTTTACACAACAGGAGCAACCCCAACTATACCAGAAGATGGTATATTTTTGCCTCTTAGCACTTTAGTAGGCCAGTCAGGAGCTCCCACGGATCACGAACTAACAGCCACTGAAGCTCAGAATGACCACAGAAAGATTGCCTGGGGGGTACTTGAAGCCTATTATAAGCATATGTCTGAACTAGATGCTGACACTGCAATTGATAATTTTACGCTTACTAGAGGAGCTCTTTCCTTCACTGGCGAAGCAACGAGTCGTAGAACTTATACAGTCAGCTTCCAGTACGGTGTGGGCAGCATGGATATCAACGGAGAAGTTATAACCTAATGGAGGTAGAGTACGGGCTAATAACTAGCTCGGCTGTACCAGAAAAGCTTAGAGCTTCTTCTTCCTTTATGGAAGTTGATAAAGAACAATGGTATGATCTTGTAGAGTATGCCAAGAATCTTGATCCTAGAAAACCATCGGAAAAAGTGATGGTTTTAGTTGTTGCTCATGGAACTCCAGAAGAAGAGGCTGCAGAAAAGGAAAGAATCGAACAAGAAGAAGCTGAGTTAGCAAGATTAAAAGCTGAAGAAGCAAAGCAAAAATCTGAAGTTGAAAAACAAAAAGAATTGCTTGAGGCAGAGCAAAGAGAACAAGCTAGGCTTAGAGCAAGGTCAAAAGAAATACTAAATGCCTTATATGGAAGATAAAAATAAAAAAATTGTTATCGAGAAAACTAAATTCATTTTAGAAACTTGCTTGTTATTAGATGTAGAATTAGATCACGAATACGTTGAAGAACCCGTGTTTCATTCTATTATAGTAAACAACAGGGGTGATATGGCAAGCATTTCGGCAGAGCATAATATTTTCGAAGCAGCGATTTATGCACCAAATTGGTCTGAATCAATGACAAAATGGGCAATAGCAGAGGGCTTTTCAGATTCTCAAATTAAAACTCAGAATCTTATGCATACAGCAAGCCTAGGACAAGTATGTAAATTTTTTATATGATCGAAAAGGGGAAAAACTTGCAGTTTTATTCTTGGACTAAAGATAATCAAACTATAACTGTTGTTGGTAGCAGACTGCCAGATAAACCTTTAACTTTTTCTTTTTTTATAGGAAAAGAACAGTTAGAAGATCCAGATAGTACAATCGTCACCGATTTTGTTGTGGAACTAAAGGAGTCTATGTCCAAAAAAGGGCTAACAAAAAAAAATAGTCCAAGCAAAAAACCTTTAAGGAGACCACGAAGAAGATAAAACTATTGACTCTTATTTTTAAATAGGGTATCATGGGGGCATGGCAAATCAAACAGAGTTAGATAAAACTTATTTATCTATGGCTGAAACTTGGGCAAGTTTATCAAAAGCCCAGAGAAAAAAAGTTGGATGCTTAATTGTTAAAAATGGATGTGTAATTTCTGATGGTTTTAACGGAACTCCTGCTGGATTTGATAATTGCTGTGAAGATCAAAAAGGATCGTCTTTGACTACTAAGCCAGAAGTTTTACATGCAGAAAGTAATGCAATAACTAAATTAGCAAAATCAACTCAATCAAGCATTGACGCAACAATGTATATTACAATTAATCCATGCGTTGAGTGCGCAAAATTGATTATACAATCAGAAATCAAAAGAGTTGTTTATAAAGAATTTTACAAAGATTTTGAGGGCGTAGACCTTCTATCAAAAGCAAACATACAAGTACATAACATTATATGAAAATAAAATATAAAAAATTAGAACAGTTCAGCAAAGGTATAACAAAGGCTCACGAATATGATGCAGGTTTTGATTTATACGCAGAAAGCAAACAAGAGCCAACAATGAATAATACAGGATTATATATCGAGTACGGAACAGGAGTTTGTTTTGATATTCCCAGGGGTTACGTAGGCCTTCTGTTTCCTCGCTCAAGTATTAGCAATACCAGACACTCCTTAAGAAATTCTGTTGGAGTAATTGATTCGGGGTATAGAGGAGAAGTTAAATTTAGATTCACCGAAGATCCTACTGCTTCAGGCTATAGTATTGGGGATAAAATTGGACAAATCGTTTTTCTTAGGTTGCCTAAAATTGAACTGCAAGAAGTCTCAGAGCTTTCTGACTCAGACAGAGGAACAGGAGGATTTGGTTCTTCTGGAAAATAACCCTTGACTTTTTCAATATATACTAGTATTATATAACCATAATCATGACATACCAAAACAAATTTGACAAAAGTGGAGAATGCGCTACTCAAGGTGCTAGCGCAGAAGAACTATTCTTAGATATGGCAACAGCAAGAAATTATGTTGTTAAAAAAGCAACGAGAAATCAAAACATTTTTGATCATATCGATTTTTATCTCACTGGTCGGAGCAAAGATACAGGAAGCGACCACACAATTACTGTGGATATTAAAGCTAGAAAAAAGACTAGTAGAAAAGATTCAAAGTTTAATGATTCTTGGGTTTGGGTAGAAATTAAAAATGTTCAAGGTAGAGATGGTTGGTTATATGGTCAGTCAGATTTTATTGCTTTTGAGCAACAAGATTGTTTTATTCTTTGCCCAAGAAAAGTTTTAATAGAGGTCGTTAAATCTAACGTTAGATTTGATTTAGATTATGTAGACAGGGCCTCTCAAGCAAAATATAGAATTTATCAAAGGTCTGGAAGAAGAGATCAAATTACACAAGTAAAAGTCGAAGATTTACTTAAACTAAAAAATATAACTAAGTGGAAAAAATAATATGACAATTAACACAGAATATGTATATGTTGTTACCCGCAATAAAAGACGGGTTGAACCAGAAAGCTATAAAACTATTGAAGAAGTTCAAGAAAGAGCTTCGGCTTTAGTAGAAACCTTGAAGCGTTGGAAAGATCCAGATGCCACTAAGGTAAGCTTTGTCAAAACAAAACATCCTCACACTATTACGTAATGACCAATTATTTATTAAATAAATTCATGCCATTCCTAATTATAGGAGCATTGCTATTTTTAAATTTTGGTTTCTATAAATTTGAACCCTATATTATTTTGGCTCTGGCGTGTTACATTAATTGCTTTAACTATAAAGTTGGATATTCAGTTGGAATTTGCGAATCAAAAGGTATATCATTAAAGTAAAAATGTGTATACTTTTATATGGCAGTTTCTAAAAAGAAAAAAACATTCCAAATACCTCAACTAGAACAAACTATAACAGTAAATTGTCTCAAGCTTGACGAAAAACAGTTAAGTTTTCTAGAAAAAAGTTTATCAGAAGACACCAAAGTAATGTTGGTCGCAGGACCAGCAGGCACAAGTAAAACATATATGTCTGTTTACTCAGCTATGCGCTTGCTTTCTGCAGATCCAAACAAAGACTTAATATATATTCGAACAGTAATTGAAAGCGCAGACAAAGGCATGGGCGCTTTGCCTGGAGATTTAGAAGAAAAGTTCAACCCCTATATATTACCTTTGCTCGATAAACTTGATGAGGTTCTGCCCAAAAACAACACACTTAAAACTGATTTATTAAATAAAGGTAGAATTTCCGCATTACCAGTTAATTTCCTTCGGGGAGCGAGCTGGAATAACAAAATTATTATAGCTGACGAAGCCCAGAATTTCTCTTTTAAAGAATTAACTACGCTTATTACCCGTATAGGAGAAAATTGCACTTTGTTTATTTGTGGAGATCCAATGCAAAGTGACATCAACGGAAAAAGTGGCTTACCAGATTTCATTAAGATTTTCAATGATGAAGATAGTGTTAAAAAAGGGATACATACTTTCTTTTTTAATCATTCAGATATTAAAAGAAGCAAAATTTTGAAGTTTATAATTCAAAAAATTCAGAATTTTTCAAAACTTCCAAAATGAAAGAATATACTACAAAATATACAGAGAATATAAATGATAGAAATTGGGGTAAAAACAATGCTATGTTTATTTCAAATCTAGTAAGAGCCTCTGTATTTAGTAGGTTTCAAACAGTCAGGCAGGGCTTTTCTCCTACAGGAACTTTTGACACCGCTGCTCCGCATGCGCTAGTAGGTTTAAGTTTTGAAAATAAAGAGTATTACTGTTTAATTAAAAATACTCATCAAAAAGTTAAATACAAATCAAAAGTTGCTGCGCAAACCGTAGCAGAATACTTAATTAAAAAGCGAATAATGAACAAATCAAACTTTATGAAATTTAAAACAAAAGTATACATTTTAGTTAAGCATGTTAGAAACACAGAATCGATTCAAGTTTTTAATGATGGTTCTATAAATTTTTTAGATTTTGCGGAGTCAAAAGATTATGTAGATTCAAATTCAGAATTATTTAATTATGATTACTACGAGTCTTTATTACATAATAATATTGTTCACTGTTATGCAAGGTTACATTGAAAAATATATACCACGAAGAAGATTTTTGGTTTGTTTATTTTAAAAATAAAAAACTTTTCCTTTCTGAAAGAGAAGTTAAGTTATTGTGTCCAATGTTAAATAGTTTAACCCAGTCATCAATAGACAGGGTGGACAAAGTCAAACCAGCGCCAAACTTCTTTAACAAAAGTTATGTTTTTATAAAGCATATAAAAAATATATTTTTAGTTTTTAATTTTTGCAAAAAAAATGTTGACAAATCTAGTTAGTTTTCGTATTATATACGAATAATTGATCTTTAACATTTTAATGACTTTGGAAATCTCGACGGAGATCTCCTGTGGGTGACTGAATAATCTCGTTGTGAGCGAGATAAAGTATACGTTTCTCTGTGGTGGCGTGCCAATGAATCGAATGATTTGAGGCAGGATTCCCAGTCCAAGCGTAGTGCAAGTAGGAACTCGTAGAACTGATGTTCACACTGAAAGCTGAGGGTATACAGTAATCCCTTCCCACACCTATTTTTTAAACCAAAAATGTTTTATATAAAAAAAGACGAAGAATCTAGACACGCATTATCTTTAATACAAGAAGTTCTTCAAGCTCACCAAAAGATGCTTGAAGATAAAGAGGCAGAATTAATTTCTATTTCTTCTGAAGAAATTAAAGATCAAATTAATCAAATGCTTAAAAATAAAACTTCAAAACAATCTATAGAAGATTCTCCTCATATAGAACTCTTAACTACAGAGATAGAAATTTTAGACATTAAGATAGCTGCAATTAAATACACCTATGATTACGTAAAATTAATGTTAAAGCAATGCAAGACATCGGGGAACAATATTTAAATTATCATTTTGATAATACCTTTCCAAAAGAAATTGAATCAAGACATTTACTTAAAATAGACTGGTACGATCAAGATGGAATTAGGGCGGCAATTTATATGTCAAAAGAAAGTCCAGACATTGATGATGTTTTAAGTGAATCGATAGTTGACTTGGTTTTATTGTGCCCTCCATTAAATATAAAAGATTTTGAAAATCAATAAATATATTGTGTAACTACTTTAGTGAGTGAAAAAATTAAAACCATACTAATTATTTTAGTAACATCGTTTTTTTTGTGGGATTATCATAAAAAAACAGAAGAGGTAGAATATTTAAAAGAAACTATATCTATTCAACATGAAGCCATACTTTCTCAAAATTTATTAATTTATTATTATAAAAATAGAGACCTTTCCCCTATTTTTAATACTCAAGATCCAATATGAATGCAGTAGACTTAGTTCAGTCTTTAAATTATAAATCTATTTTTAATGCCGTCTATAAAAAACACCTTCAAGACTATTCTACCAATTCTATAGTAGAAGTAGACCTTCAATTGCAAAAAGCTGTTGATTCCCTATGTAGTTTAAGGTGCGATAAAAAGGTCTCTACGGCTTTTCTTTATATACTTGAAAATGAAAATGGTGAAATAGAAATTTGCAAACAAGACGAAGAAGGTTCAGAAAGCGTTTACAGTCTAGATGTTTGCGAATGGGAGAACATAGCTTGTATGGAATTTAAAAATTCTTGCGACCGACCTAATGCTGAGATTGCCGCAGAGCTTTTATGGCAGATGACTCAATGGGGAAATAATGAAGATATTAAAAAGATAATATCTGATATAGATAAAACTATTAAATATTTGACACAGAAAGATTCATAAGCTATAATAGCTTTGAATGAAACTTTCAATTGTTATTCCATATAGAGGCAGAAAACCCTTTCTAGACGTATTCTTGAAGGGTTTAACAAAATATCTACACTATAAAAACAATTTTACTCAAGATGATTTTTGCGTTATTTTGGCAGAACAGCTAGACGATCATTACTTCAATAGAGGGTTATCTATAAATGTTGGCGCGGATTACTCAATTAGACACAATTTAGGCGACTATTTTGTTTTCCATGATATTGATATCTTACCGATGTCAGGAATAGATTATAGATATTCAGATAAACCAGAATGGTGGTTTCTTTGCGCGGGAGGATTTAAAATGCTTGCGTCAGATTTTACTGCCGTAAATGGTTTTAGCAATGAATATTGTGGTTGGGGTTATGAAGATACCGATTTTCAAAAAAGGTTAAGTTTTTTTAGCGTTCACAAAAAATTTTGGCCCATAACCAACAAATCTAATGAGCCAATAATGTTGAATTTAGAATTTGGAGGAAAGATTCCAGAGGAGGTTTGGAAATTAAAGAGTTATAATGCATCTCAAAAATATTTTTCAAGAATAATGGAAAAAAATTTCTCAAAATGGGAGGGTTTCCCTCGTTTTTATGCGCCAAAGGATGTAGGAATGAAAGGGATAACGGTAAACAAATACAGAAAATGGTATGAACAAGATCATATTGACCAAAACAAATCTCGAGTATATAATTTTGATTCTGTTTTTGATACTTCAGAAAAAGTTTCAGAACACTATAAATCACATGGATTAAATGAATTGCCAAAATATACGATTGTAGATTCAAATCCGATTGGTAACATTCATAGGGTTGGTTTTTTCTCACAATTTTCTTGACTTAACTTTACTTATTCAATATAATTCTTTTATGAAAAATCAAAACTTATTAAACTCTATTTATTATAAATTTTTAGCCAAAAAGTTTTTTTTGGTTTATAAAAACTCTCAAGGCAAAGTAAAAACTTATGAAATATCAACGCCTAAATTAGACGCATCTTTTGGAAACAATAGCGAGCATAGAAACAATGCTGGGTTTAGAGCCTTTTGTTTTGCAAGAAAAGAGTACAGATCTTTTCGTCACGATAGAATTATTTCGCTAACAAAAGCTTAGTATGAAGTTTTTTTATGAAAAATATTGTGCAAATTCAGAAGTTTCTGAGAAGCTTGTAAGGAAGAATGATTATACCTTCATAAAAGTTGAAGAAGTGAAATTAACTATAAAACTAGAAGACTTTCAGAATTTTTCGCTGGCTTGCGAATCAAATGATTTTTCTATTGATCAATATCAAAAAGATCGCAAGAATAATTCTTGCACCTTGTGGATTCACAGGCAAATTTTATGAGTGCAAATGGCAAAGGAGATTCTCCTCGAAATAATTTTTCTAAAAAATATAGAACAAATTACGAATCTATTAACTGGAAAAAGCCAAGACCCCAAAAAAAAATTAAAAACAAAAAAAAAGGGTAGTGGACTATATACATACTAACACTTATTTTAAGTGTATATAAAATTATGGAATCCAGGCAAAAAAAGTATTTCTCAACCCCAAAGGGTCAAGAAGCCTTAAAAAAGGCTCAGGCAAAATATGATGAGTCTGACATTGAAAGACGCAGAAAACAAAAAAGAGAGTATATGCAAAAAAAACGAAGAGAAAATCCAAGCTACTGCAAATGGAAAAAATAATCGCTTACCAAATTTATTACGACCAATCTCAGCGAACTAGCTTACTGCCTGGATTTGACCATTTTTTCAATCAAAAAAATGAAATTTTTTGCGAAAACTCTGTCCTAATTGAGCTTTTTAGAGGTGCAAAGCAAAGAGGGGTAGATTTTGACTGGATGGGAGTTTTTTCCTGGAAAGTGAAATCAAAAATTCCCAGAAACCCAAATTTTAGTCTTCAATACCTCCAAAAATGTGCGAATAAATATTCCAGCACACACGATATAATAGCTCCAAAGCTTTCTTCTTATGATTGGTCAGAATTAAATCAAGGTCCTGCACACCCAAGAATACTTCATTGCCATCCTGTATTTCCAGGTTACTGGAGATGCATGGATTTAATATTAAAAAAATTAAAAATTCCGAATCTCAACAACGGAAATCATTTAGATCGACCGATTACTCAAATATTTACAAATATTTTTTTGGCAAAACAACATGTGCTAAGATCCTACATTGATGAATTTTTAGAACCGACAATAGAACTAATTAAACACGATGAAGAAGTTAGGCATCTTGCTTACCTTCCTTCAGATTACTTTATGCCTTTTCCAAAAAGCTTACAATTATCTACAGGTCTTAATTATTGGCCTTTTGTTCCTTTTATTTTAGAAAGAATGATTAATGTTTTTATTTTTACCAAAAAACTTGGCGTAAACTATATTTTATAGCTTTCATGAAAATAGATTCAGAAAAAATTATATTTATACATATACCAAGAACTGGAGGCTCAAGCATTGAAAACATTTTGTATAAAAAATTTATAGAAAAATATTTTATTGAGAATTTTGACTTTAAAAAATATGTAGATTTTTTTCCAGACTTAAAAAATCACTTTGAGAATATATCTGTCCCTATATTTAAATATCCAAAAAACAAAAAACATGAGTGGGGTAAAAATCATTATATAGAAAGCGGAATTAAAGAAAATAGGTATCCTCAACTTCTTAACAAAGGCCGCTTAGTTGGTTGGTCAGCATCAACTAATTCATGGTTACAGCATCTCACTTCAAAAGAAATAATAAATACGATTTCAAAAAAATCCTGGAATAAATATTTTAAATTTGCTTTTGTGAGAAATCCTTGGAGCAGGGCTGTTTCTGAATGGTCTTATCTTTGTAGAGAATCAAGAAAATCATTTAAAAACCATACCTTAAAAGATTTTCTTTTAGAGCGAGGCTTTTTTCAAGATATTAAGTTTAAAAAAGGGCCAGGTAACAGAGCTTCGCACTTTAAAGATCAATATAGTTTCACTCACAATAATTATCAACTTGCTTTAGATTTTGTAGGAAAATTTGAAAATTACGAAAAAGATTTTGAAAAATTTTGCAACATAAACTCTCTTGAACTTGGAAAGGTTCCGCATTTTAACGAAGGGTTTAGAATCAGATCAAATTATTTGCGAAAAAGTCAAAAACCTTCGAAAAAACTAATCTTGCCTGAAGATAAAAAATACAGAATGTATTATAGCCCTGAAACAAAAAAGATAGTTGCTGAAAAATACGCAAGAGATATTGAAACATTTGAATACGAATTTTGATATGGAATATAAAAATAAAATATTTGGTTCGCTCAATCAAGAAAAAAAAGCTGCATACGTAGTAAATCACAAAGCGGCATGTACTTCAATAGTTACGACTCTTTACAAACATGAATTCAGCGCAAGAGACTGGTACCCTTTTAAAAAGAAAAATTTTGATTATATTTTTACATTCGTCAGAAATCCTTACGATCGACTGGTTTCAAGGTTTGCGCATCTACATGAAATAATTGCAAAAATAAATAAAAAAGAAATAAAAATAGGCGATTTTCCAGCAGAAGACCACAACATACTTTCGTTTTATGGTAAAAAACCTATTGACCCAAATAAATTTTCTTTTCGAGCTTTTGTAAATTTTACTTTGCGGATTCACGACGCACATTGGGAATCTCAAGTTTATAAATTTGAAGCTCAACTAGGAAACATAAAAGATCTAAATTTCATTGGAAAATTCGAAAATTTTCAAGCAGATTTTGACATTGTCTGCGAAAAAATTGGAATTCCACGACAAAAACTTCCACATTTATACAAAAGCAAACACAAACACTACACCGAATACTACAACGGTAAAACTCGTGAGATTGTAGCGCAAAGGTATGTACGAGACATTGAGTATTTTGGATACGAATTTGGAGAATGAGAAATGATAAGTCATAGGCATCAATTTATATTTGTTCACATTCCAAAAACAGCAGGGACAACTATTCGGACTGCGTTTTATCGCGAGTATGACGAACTACACAATCCTCATCACGCAGGTATATCTGAAATTAAGGAAAGTTTATCGGAAGAAGTGTTTCAATCTTATTTTAAATTTGGAGCTGTACGAAACCCTTGGGATCGTGAAGTTTCAAGGTATACATTTATAAAACAACAGCCTCAACATATTGATAATGACTACTGTCAAAATGGTTTTAAAGAATATTTATATACCTTTAGTCAACGACCGAATGCCCTTAACTATAATGGAATAAGAGTAGGTGGTAAAATAAGTTTGAATTATATAATAAAATTTGAAAAACTCCAGAGAGATTTCAATACAGCCTGTGACAAAATTGGAATTCCGCGTCGAAAGCTTTCCCACACGAATAAATCAAAACACAAACACTACACCGAATACTATGATGACGAAACTCGCGAGATTGTTGCACAAAAATACGCAAAGGATATAGAGTATTTTGGATATAAATTTGGAGAATGAAATTATGAAAATAATCGCATTCGGGGATAGTAAATACAAAAGAATAGCTCACAATTGGGCTCTTTATTTGCATCGCCATGGAATTGAAAACTATACAATATATTCCTTAGATCAAGATATATATGATTATTTAGTTGAAAATGAAATTAACACTGAATTATTACCTTTAGATATTTTTAAAGGGGAAGCTCATTTATGGAGCTGGAGAAAAAGATTAAAGTCGATTTTTAAATTATTAAATGAAGGCATAAATGTTTTACACTCTGACCTTGATGCAATTTGGCTTAAAAATCCATTAATTTTTATAGAAAAAGATTATGATATTGTTGCATCGACAGGAACATTCCCACAAAATATTTACGAAAAGATTGGACATACATTATGCATGGGGTGGATATACTATAAATCATCTACTATCGTTAAGCAGTTATTTGAAAATATTTTAAATAAAGACATACAGGATAACTTTGACGACCAAAAAGAATTTAATCTAGAACTCTTTAATAATCCAGAATATGAGAATTTAAAATTAAAAACTTTAGATCAATCAATTGTATCAAGAGCTCAACCTCATGATGAAAAAACATATGTCGCTCACCCACTCTTACCAAAACAGATTAATCGTGAGAAATTTTTAAAATACAAAAACCTTTGGATACTAAAATGATATCTCACAAACATAAATTTATTCTAATACTACCACCAAAGACGGCATCAACAACCTTGGTTAAAGCGCTAATGGATTTTGTAGATATCTCTAAGATAATCGATCAGCCGACACTTGGTACATTTGATTTTTTAGAGAATGGATCTAGTGAGCACAGAAAGCACACGGAACTTAAAACGTATTCAAGTGATTATATAAATACATATAAACTGTACGGAGTAGTACGCAATCCATATGAAAGAATGGTTTCTTGGTGGCTATGGCGCAGAAGATTCTTGCAAGAGAATGAATCATTTCTTGATTTCTTAAAACTCTCCAATCAATGGATGGATATAAACTATTATCAATATTTCGGGGGCAAGAAAATTGGTATACTTAGGCACGAAAATCTAGCTTCAGATTTTGCATCTTTTTGCGACGAGGTTGGAATTCCACGACAAAAACTTCCACATTTAAACAAAAGCAAACACAAACACTACGCCGAATACTACGATGAAGAAACGAAGCAAATCGTTTCGGAAAAATACGCCAAAGATATTGAGTATTTTGGGTATAAATTCGGAGAATAATTATATAATTATATATTTATATATGAAAATTTCATTAATCGGAAACTGTCAAATAAAATCACTGACTTGGTACATTCAACAGCTTGATCCAAGTTTTGATACTAAGTATATATATATTGATATCGGAACGTGGCAGCACCATAAAGAGAATTATTGTAGAGGTAGGCTCACTCCAACAATCGCAGACTGCAATCAAGCCCAAAATAGACTCGCAGAGTCTGACTACATCATATACCAACCAATTAGGCCATCTAGACTAAAATATTTTAATTACGAAGATATTCAGAAATATAGAAATAATGCTAAACTAATATCAATATCTTGCTTTTATTATCAAAAACCAGATAAAAAAATCATGATAGAAAAAAAAGAATATGAAGAGATAACGGGTTTATTAGGCATGAAAGAAAGGGCGGAAAAGTTTAATCTAGATATTCAGGCGCATAAAATTATAGAAGAATGTGGGGTAGATGCCATAGCAACAGATCACGCATATCATCCTAAAGCGTTATATTTCCTAGAATTAGTTAAAAGAATTTGCGAAAAAACAGGCTGGGATTACTACAATGCAGAACAACATGCGAAGTATTTAAAAGAAGGTTTTCCATTCGGATAAAGATATATTCTTTTTTTGATTATGATGAACAAAACAATATGGATGTGTTGGTTTCAGGGCGAAAACGATACTGGTATGCCTCCATTAAATCAAGAATGTATAAAAAAATGGAGACAGCTTAATCCAGGCTGGCAAGTAAATATTCTTTCAAACAAAACAATTGCGAACTATGTTCCTAAATATTTTGATATTATCAAGGAATCCAAATTTGACAGAAATCTTGTGGCAAAGAGTGAGTTAATAAGATTATTATTACTAAATCAATACGGTGGTATTTGGGCGGACGCGAGCGTGTATCCAATGCTACCACTGGATCATTTTATTTATAATATACTGAACGACACTGGATTTTTTGCATATCGATTTAAAAAACGGTCATATCGAAGAGAAATCGCCAGTTGGTTTCTCGCAGCAAATTCTCAAAGGCATTATTTAATTAAAGCATGGCTCGATGAATTTATAGATGATTTCCTATTTGGCCCATTAGATTGGAATACTGGCAAAATTAGAGGTAATGTTGTGAATCCATCTAAGTATTTTGAAGCTCATAAAGCGCTAACACGCTTGTACGACAGAGATGACAGAATTAAATATACTATAGATAACATGGTTCAAATAGATGAAAAAATACCACACTCTGCTTTGTCTGACTGGAGCAATAGACTACCATCTTATTTGTATAAGCGGCCAAAGAAACAATTATTAAAATCATAGTATTCGGGAATAGTGGATAAAATGATCAGTGAAAAACATAAAGCGACATTTATACATATACCAAAAACTGGAGGGTCAACGATTTCATCGGTTTTATCTCGAAATGAATTCAAATCTTTGCAAGAAAGAAGAGTGGGTTGCGAGTGCCAGGTTCTAGATCCAAGGTTATGGACTATTAAGCATGCTAGAATGCACGAGCTAGACATGAAACATCAAAACTTTTTCTGCTTTGCATTTGTGAGAAATCCATGGGATTTAATGGTATCCTCTTATAATTGGTGGGTACAAAATACCAAGGCAAATATAAGAAAAAAATACGGCCACATACTCAAACAAAAGGGTTTTAATTTTTTCATAAAAACACACTCCTCATTCATAAATGAATGCTATCACCAAAATAATGGCCAGTTACACTGGCTTAATGATAAGATAAATTTCATTGGAAAATTCGAAAATTTTCAAGCAGATTTTGACATTGTCTGCGAAAAAATTGGAATTGGTCATCAAAAACTTCCGCATTTAAACAAAACAAAGCGCAAACACTACGCATCATACTATGATGACGAAACAAAACAAATTATTGCTGCGGCATTTTCGAGAGATATTCAACGTTTTGGATACAAATTTGGAGAATAAAAGATGACTTAGTCCAATTGAGTGTTATATTACTAACAGAGAATAATGTGTATCTTCTTATAAGAAATGAAAAAAAACTTATATACATAATTTAATTCCCGCTTAGAATGATTAATCACAGGCATAAATTTATTTTCATTCATATCCCAAGAACAGGCGGCACAAGCATTGAAACATTCTTTCAAGCCCGCAACAGAAGTTCTCATAAAGATATAAATAGAAAGCATTTTAATTTATATTGGTATAAAGAAAAACAGCCAAAAAATCGGTTTGATAAATATTTTAAATTTACATTTGTAAGAAACCCTTGGGATTTGATGATATCAAAATATCTTGACCCTTACTTTTCTGGCCATTGTAAACGAGGGCCCGCAATTGGAGCGGAGGCAGGGAAATCGCTAAAATATTTTCTTGAACATTACAAAACTCCACGTCATGAACAAGGAGAAATCTTCCATGATTATTTTGACCCCGAGCAAATAGATTTTATTGGTCGTTTCGAAAATAGAACAAATGACCTTGAATATATATCAGAGAAAATAGGTGTATCTATTGATAGTAGCATTCATTCTAGAAAAGTTCAAATATTTCACAAAAAAGATTATACAGAATATTATGATAATGAAACAAGACAAATAGTTGCCGAAAGATACGAAAGAGATATTAATTACCTTGGATACAAATTTGGAGAAAAAGCGATGAAGGACCCAATCTTTATTAGTACATCAGGTAGATATAAATCATTAAACCCTGACTCATATCATCATCGAATACATCATACTCATAACACTAAAGAGTTTATTCAGTACATTCAATATATTAAAGGCAACTTAGATATACCCAGCCACTTAGAGTCAAAAGTTTTTCGTAGGCAGTACCTTCAAAACAAAAAAAAACGGCCATTAATTTCTATTAATAGACGCTCTTTATTATATGAATATACTCATTCTAACACAGTTGTCGTTGAAATTTGTTCTATCAAAATTTACGAAGAAAAAGGGTTTTATTTACATCATTTAGCTGTTGATGGTGGCGATGCGCCAGGGAGATCTGAAAATCATAAAGGCAACTTCCGCATTCAAACAGATCAAGAACTTTATGATGATTTGAAGATTATAAAACAAATAACTGCAGGCAAAAAATTAATAATTACCACACACATTAATATTAATAAATTCCCTAATAGATCTCGGCTAATCGATACCCTTTCAAAGTTTTGTCAAGATTTAGAAATTAGTTTTTATAATGCGTCTAAAACCATAAAACCTGAAGACACTAAAGATGTGAACCATTTAAATGACAGAGGAGATAGAAAAATAACAGCAGCATTACGAAGGATAATATCGCCTTAAAGTTTAATATTTTGATGATTCGATATATAATATAATATATATGTTAGAAAGAATTCCTCAAATATTACACCAAGCACATTTATCGCCAGAAAACAAAGTCAATCTAGCGAAACAAAACTTCCTCAAGTTTCATCCAGATTGGGAATACAAGCTTTGGACTGAAGATGATGTTTTTGACCTCATTCAAAGTAAATATCCAGATTTTTTTCTAACCTGGTTTTATTTATATCCCCAAATAAAAAAATGGCAAGCGGCCATACCTGCAATTATGCATCACTATGGAGGAGTTTATGCTGATATAAATACACAATTCCGAAGAAACATAGATCCATTAATACCCAAGTGGCACAAGTTAGTTCTTCGCTCTTTAGCTTCCAACGAACAAGATCTTGGCGGAATGACAAATAGTTTTTTTGCAAGTGTAAAAGGATCGCCCATTTGGCTGAGGCAGATGAATTACATCAAGAACTATGATGTTTCTGCAGGTCGGAAAAACTCATCAGGCGAACCCGCAAACGATATTTTAGATCTTTCGGAGCATGCGGGAGAAATATGTCTTGGCAATTGTTTGCAAGAATCATTAAGTTTGGGAGAAATTAAAAAAGATGAAATTTATTTAATTCGTCCAAATTTTGTTGGAAGTTCAAGTGGAGAGAATATAAATTCGCCAGGAACGGGCGCTAATTTTATTTTTATAGAACAGTAAAATGGATTCAGAAGACTTTTCAGAAGAATATCTTAGAGGTTTTAATGATGGATATTCCGAAGCGGAAGAAGATTTAATAGCAAATAATTTTAGCACGGAGTTGCACAAAGAAGAGTTGGACTTAAATTACGCCAAGGGCCGCCAAGAAGGCATGCGATTTTGTATTGGAGCACTTGGAGATCTTTTGAATAATTATTCTTGCATAGAAACAGATGATCCTGTAAAATTAGAATCTATCAAGAATCAAATCTTAGCAATTAAGTATGCAATGGATTATATACAATCACTTAAAGAAGAAACGGTATTTAATAATCAACCATGGCTTTAGAGGAGTACAGAATTAAGTATAGGCATGATCATGCCATTAAAACAAGCTATCATTATTATATGGCAGAAGGAGCCGAGGAAGCTCTATCTTTTCATGATTATATAACCTCAAAAAAACATTTAGACGTTGCAACTATTTCAATAGAGTGCTACAATAGGTATTCTAACAAATGGGAATTAATTAAAAAATATGAAGACTGAATTTATAAAATTAACGGAGCTATGGCAAGATGGAGATTACTTTGAAGTGGGAGAGATTATTTTTTCCGAAGATTGGAGTCACGCGAGATTAGCGGAGTTTTGTTTGTATTTCGTAAAATACATTGGGTTAAACGAATTTCAAGTACTATATAAATTTTTAAATGGTGAATAAAAAGTTCTTTAGGCTTTATGAAAATTTTAAATATTGTTACTCCATGCTCCAGGCCAGGGAACTTAAAATTTTTACTTAAAAGCATACAGAAACCAGACGATACGGAGGTTTACTGGTATATAGTATATGATTATGGAGTTAAGCCTTACGTAGAAATGCCAGAAACATACGGCGGAATAAATATAATTCAGAATTTTGCTTTAGAAAAATCTTTTGTGGGCAACAGTTTAAGAAATCTCGCCTTGAATGAAATAAAAACAGGTTTAGTTTACTTCTTGGATGACGATAATATATTTAATCCAAAATTTTGGGCGCACTTTGGTTTATTTCAAACAAATAGATTTTACTCTTTTTTAAGTAAATTTACTCCTGCAGAGCCTATAGTTATACGAAAATTTAAAAATGAATGGCATCTTTTTTTATTAGGTTTACATCAGACCAAGAAAGTTACTAGGTCTGGAGTGCCCACTTTTAAATTTGCTATTCAAAATTATTTAGAACTTTTAAAAGGTGTAAAAGACCACGAACATTGTCTTTATCCATGTAGCCCTAAAGTTGATCACATAGATAGTTCCATGTGTTGTATAGATCGTGGTCTAATCGGTGACTCCCGCTTCCCAGAAAACGCCTACAATGCAGACGGCATTTTCCTTGAAGAGGTGTTCTTAAAGTCTAAAGATAATTTTGTTTTTATAGATGATTACCTCGCATATTATAACTACCTAGAAAAGTACATAATCTTAGATGAATAAAGTATTTCAGGTAGGTTTTAATAAATGTGGAACAAGATCGCTTTATAGGTTTTTTGCAGACAATTCAGTTCCCGCTCTGCACTGGCACACAGATCAAGGTAAAATTGCAAAAAAAATGCTTGCGAATTTTTTAAATGGAGAAAGAATCATTCCTAAAGAATACGAAAATATTATTTTTTTTTCTGACCTAGAAGACGTTTACGGTTCAAATTATTTGCCTATATTTTCTTACAGATTTTATCGGGAAATATTTGATCAATTCCCAGATTCAAAATTCATTCTTAATATAAGACCTTTGCATGAATGGATAAACTCAAGACTAAAGCATGACGATGGAAAATATCTGAATCATTGCTTAAAAATACTTAAAATATCAAAATTAGATTTAATAAAACATTGGGAATCTCATTTCTTAAATCACTCAAAAGAAGTTCAAGATTTCTTTAAGGATAAAAAAGATAGGTTATTGATTTTTGATATCTCTAAAGACAGCGTAAATAAAGTTATTAAGTTTTTGCCAGAATTTAATCTTCAAGCAAAACATTGGCAAAAAATTTCTAAAGGCATATAATAGGTATGATACAAAAAAATTTCTTTCAAACCTGGAGAGAAGAAGAACTTTCTTCTTATTCAGATGGGAAAATAGGCCTGCAATCAAAGAATTCTATACTTAAATTTTTTAAAGATTACAGATACAGATTATGGACAGACGAGAAAATGCATTCTTATATGAATACGCAGCCTTCTTTGTGGAAAAACACCTTTCATTGCTTAGATCACCACATAAAAAAGGTAGATTTTTTTCGCTATGTTTTAATTTATAATTTTGGGGGTTTTTACGCGGATTTAGACTTTATTTTTGCGCGCCCTCTGCCAGATAAAGTTAATTCTTGCGATTTTGTTTCTTACAAAGCAAATAGAAATATTGAATTGCGGAACGAATGCTTCGAAGAAGACTCTGAAGGCAAGTGGGTTATTGGGCAAGCGTTTTTTGGAGCGCCAAAACAATCTTATCATTTGAAATGTATTTTAAATGAAATTTCTTTAGCTTTTAATGTTCACGACAATCCTCTTCTGGACACTGGACCAGAGAGGTTAAATGAGATTTTCAGAAAAAAAGATTTATTTAAAGGTAATATACATATTTTTAATATGTCTGAATTTGGAAATGGCTCTGGAACTCATGCAAACCATTACACTCATTCGATATGGGTTTAATGGGCATTAATCATGGCTCAGGCCTTGGAACTCAATTATATGTAGCCTTTTTTCAAAAGCAGGCAGAGCTGAATGGTATTAGAGTTAAAACAAATCCTGTTTTAAAAGCAGGAGAAGTTCTAGATGTTTGCTTGCACTTAGAATCATTAAATATAAATTTATTAAAAAGATCAAAAATTAATGTGCTATTGCCTTATCCAGAGCATTTTTTCAATATAGACAATCTTGATAAAATTCATTATATTCTTTGTGCGTCAGAATTATGCAAGAATTTGTTTTTAGATTTAAAATACGTATATAATTTTACCTACGAAGTTGTATATATTAGCTCAACAAGCCTAGTCCCGCCCAAAATAGATCTTAAAAATTTAAATTATCAAAAATTCTTACATTTATCTGGAGTTTCGCCATTAAAAAATACTCGAATAGTTTTAGAAACCTGGTTATCTGAACCAAATTTCCCAGAACTTAATTTAGTTTGCTTAGATAGGCCAGAATATAGAAGTTGCTTTAGGGAGTGCGAACATTTAATGGCAAAAGCCGAAAAATCAAAAAATATAAAAATCTTTTCTAAGAAGTTGAATGAATCAGATAAATTCAGACTGCAGTCAGGTTGTGGTTTTGCCATTTGCCCCAGCGAAGCAGAATCTTTTGGGCACTACATAAACGAAGCGAAAGGTTTTGGTTCAATTGTTATATCTACAGATTATCCTCCCATGAATGAGCTAATTCGTTCAGACTTTGGCTTTTTACTTAATTCGACAAGCAAAACAGAAAGGGGATTTTTTTCTATTCCCCTGCAAACCTTTAAGCATGCAGAGTTAAAACGATCAGTAAATCTTTTAACTAATTTGTCGCTAGAAAAGAAATTACAAATGTCTCAAATTGCTAGAGATAGTTTTATTAAAAATGATTTATTTTGCAAATACGAGTTTAACAAGTTCTTGAATAAAGTTTCATCAGTTCAAAAATAATGGCAATTATATCAATAGCATTAGGAGAAGATTGTAGATCCAGTATATTTGGTGTAAGAAGCAAGATGCGTCCCCCTAAAAAAGGGGGCTACAAATCATGCCCCTTTGATTTAATGGTTGGGGACGTTAAGGGAGTGACAAAATGTTTTAATGATAACTTTAATTTATTTACCGAGAGATCATTTCTAATCAGGCGACCCTTTGAAGACCAAGCACACTATCTTATATCTAATCATGAATATGGTTTCTATTTCAATCATGAATCTTTTACTCCAGAAGCAGACTTAAACAAAAATATTTGGACAGAGGGGTCAGATCATTTCATTAAAAACGGTTTTCAAAACTTTGCAAAGAGATACGAACAAAGGATTAAAAATTTAGATTTTTATTGTGATTCTGGATCTTTTAAGGTAAATTTTATTTTCGTCTCCAAACACTGCGAGCGCAATCCTTGGGCAGATCCTGCAATGTATAATGTTGATTATCCCAAAGAAGTTATGCGTGATCTTTGTGCGTCAATTAAAAATCGATATCCTAAATTAGCGTTTAATTTAGTTATCCTACCTTCGAAGTGGCATGAACATAAATTATTTTTGCCAGAAAAAACTAAAACTTATCCTTCCGACTATTTCAAATAATAAAATGAAACCTCTATTTAAAAGCGGACCAAGATGCGAGCATCTTCAATTTACTCCGTGCGGAAAATTTCTTTTAATCTTGGATTTTAAAAATAATTGCATATATGCCAATGAAGTTAACGGGCGCGAGATAGTTAAATCTTATATCATTTATTCCCATCAACTTAAGGCTCCGCATAGTTTATTTTTTATAAATGAAAAAGATTTTTTTGTAGCAAATCGATGGGGAAATGTCGAGCTATTTACCTTGCCATCTTTTGTAAGCAATGTTTCTTCATACAAAATGCAAAGCAAATTTACATTAGCAGATGAGCTTATTGATGCGCCGACTTGTATTATCGCCAAAGAAGAGCCAACATGTTTAATATTATTTATAGGCAATGTTTTTAAGCATTCCATATCAAGATTTAAAATATCTAAACAAAACTATCAAATCATTAGTAAAAATATTTCAGTTTCGGGCGGTGGAGAGCTAATGTTCCCAGATAGTCTTTTGCTATCTCCTTGCAAAGATTATTTCTTTGTAGCATCTCATGGAACTGGAGAATGCTTAATGTATTCTGTTGAAAAATTTAATCAGCAAGACCCTTTAGCAAGATTTACAGATATTTTATTCCCGCATGATGTAAGAATTAATAAAGAAGGAAAATTATTTGTAACAGATGCTGGAAGTCCATATGTTTTTGTTTTTGAAAAGACTTCTGAGCAATGGTTTGGCGCTTATAGACCTCATAAATTTTTTAGAGGGGTTGATGTAGGTAATTTTATTCA
>Ga0222718_10000105_pt1 | contig 80642 bp, 64 predicted proteins | sample C33_27DmetaG_FD_165045 | JGI IMG/M metagenome (GOLD analysis project Ga0222718, IMG submission 165045) | Estuarine water microbial communities from San Francisco Bay, California, United States - C33_27D | ecosystem: Environmental > Aquatic > Marine > Unclassified | place: USA: California... | reverse complement strand
GTCTTCTGGTCGCTCTTCTCCTAATGCGAGCATGGACCGCGCACTGAAACAGCGGGCAATTTCCCGATATCTTTGAACATCGGGTAAGAGAACGGCAATCAACATATCCTCTTCGTTGACTTTAATGAGGGGGCGATAATAGTGGGGTTGTTTGGTGGCGGCGAGGACTGTACTTAACGGCTTTTCATTGTGAACCAGCCATTGTTTCATTAAGGGGGCTTCGTCTGAGGTCCAAGGGCGTTTCATCGCCAAATCGTATTGCTTTCCCGTGGTGGTATTTTCGTCGAAGTTGAATTCGACTCCGGCTTCTTTTGCGATGACACCAAGACCGACGAGATAGGGACCACCCTCAGCGAAGGGGTCAGTTCCCAGAGCTTCGACGAGTTTTTGGTAAAACTTCGGACTATCGAGAACCTCTTTATCGTTGCCGATGGCTTTCCAATACAAAACCGCCGCGTTTGTCTCTGGAGTAACTTTCTCAGACATCTGTTGGTTGAGATACCCGGCGTAATCGACCAGGCCGTTCTCCATTAGTGGCCCGGTGATGTAGGTGGTCTCTTTCGAGATGCGGAAGGGGAGAGGTTTGTTGGCAGATTCGTTCGGTGTTTCTTGTGCATCGGAAGATGAGGCGAGAATCGAGAAAACGATCAGTAGAGAAGTTATGAGCAGTCGCATGCTGAGATCCCGTTTTGGAGATTCTTGGGGTGTGGCAGAAAAGCCTTATCCATGATAACGGAGAATCTCGAGAACAGATCACAAAAAAATGATCTGTTGAGGAAAGCCTTGGCCAGTAACTGCTTGCGCATAAAAACATGCTGAGTTGTTCGGGGGACGATCATCGGATCAAAGACCGGAAGGTGATGTGCGACGTCTCCAGCGGTCGATCAAACGACCCAAAACTCGCCACCCCGAACGACTCAAGCATGGTGTTGACTAAACTTAGGTCACATTAGGCAAGAGGTCGGGGATTTTCCGGTTTTTTTGGAAAGTTCCTGCGGGGAAGCGGGGAAACTGCCTCAGGAATTCCTGTCAGCAGCATGAATGAGCATACTCAAATCATTTGTTGGTTGTTAATTGGCGGAGGAGCGGTGCTTCTTGAGGTCGCTCAAATAAGTCACCAATCCACACAGCAGCACCAATAATCCGACCAGTATCAACTCCATAGGCAGAATGATGCACAGGAGAATGCCCAACGCAGAGAGGCCATAGCCGATCTCTCGTGGTGAGCAGTTTGTCCAACGTCCTAAAAGAATGCCGCGAACAAAACCAACAGAGATGCCAATCCAGAGGACGATCCACAACAGTCGTCTTCCGCCAGAGAGTGAGTCTTCTGGTTTGATATTGAGCGCCAAGCGTGGTTCACCGCCTACCTTCGAAAATGTGATTGGTTTGCCGAACGTGGGGACATCAAACTTGAGCGACATGCCCGTTGATTGAGAGGTGCCGGGCAGATCTGTTTGTTGTCCGTTTTCTCCAGCATCAAAACTACCCTGTTGAAATCCACTGTCCAAATCGGCAACACTCTTTCTTCGATCAGAGAGACCATCCTGATCTCTGAGGCCATTCTGACTCTCGAATGATTGTGTCCTTCCTGGAATTCCACCACCAAAACCGCCACCACCGCTGCCCGGCGCGGTTTGGACATGTGGAACAGTGGGTTCCAGCATATTGCGTTGTGGTCTACCAAAGGAAGAGAGGACCGGTTCTCCAAATGGATCGTCGAGTGATTCGATAAAATTTTGCTCGCGTTGGTTCTTTAAATCATTAGTAAACCGATCTCTCTGTTGACTGCGAGTTTCACCAGATTGTTGATTTCCCGATTGTCGACCAAACGACCCTGATTGGCCTTTGTTCGAGAGCCGTTTCTTGAGTTGTTGCTGTGGCTCTGCCTGTTGTTTTGCTTTTCCATCAGATTTTGCGGCGGGTGGTTGTGGAGTTTTCTGCAACTCGAACAGTAATTCGACTGATTCGTTGGGCTGTCCATCTCCATTTTGATCGATGAATGTATTATTTCCGATCAAGGCACCATTGGACGAACGCAGCACGCCACTCTGTGATTGAGCATCCAGAGTGTCAAAGTTATCGAGGTAATAATTGTAGCGATCTTGCTGAATGGCTTGTTGTTGGGTTGCCAGATTTCGTTCCAAACGTTGAGTGTTTTCTTGAAGGACACGCTGCTCCTCTTCGAGTTTCCCCGAGACGCCCAACGATTTGCCTTTGGAGTAACTGAGATATTTTTCTTCACCACGCTTTTGGGATTCGATGCGACGATTTAATTGCTTCACATTGTAGAGGAGTTTTTGCTGCACCGCGGCTTCCTCGCCTTCTCCCGCGGACGAAAGCATCAGGTTAATTTCTTTCAGTTGGGTCATCTGTAAATCAACGAGAGCTTCTATCGATTCTTGAGGGCTGAGATTGGTCCGACCCAAATCATCGACAAGTTTCGCGTCGAGCGATTCTGGCAACCACACTGTCCAAGCGGTTCGAGTGACGGGAATACCAAACTGGGCACTCTCGCGAGTGGTCACGACGGAGGGAGCGGGAAGATCGATTTCATCTCCCCATGATTTCAGTCCACGGACAAGATCACCTTCAGAAAGACGACCGGCAAGGATGATTTCCACAAAGAACGACAAATCAGATTCACTCGTTTTGGGGAGCGGCAACAAAGTGACAGAGGCTTCTCCCAGTTTTGTGACGACGGGACGAACAGGCTGTTCCTGAACCAGTGCTGCCAACAGTCTGGCGTTATCAGGAAGCTGAAGTGCGAGAAATTGACGGTTGGAATTTCTGACCAGGTAAGAAGCTTTCGTCCGCCAACTTCCATCCTGTTCGAGAACAGTGGTGAGTTCGGCGAAGTTGATAATGGCGGCCGCGCCACGTTTTTGTTCGAAGGAACGAATTTTCCAGGAGGGAGGTGTGTTTTCAGCCCGCACGCGAAACAATTCGGTCGCTTTTTCGACAAGCGTATTTTCGGGATTGATGGGCAGTTCAGAGGTTTGGATTCGCTCGATGGCTGAATCTTCCTGAGCAGTCAGTTGGAACTGAGACTGATTAATCAATGCCACAAAATGACGTTGCCGATCAAGCCGTTGAAACTCTTCCTCGTCTTCTCCATGAGGGAATTGTTCGACGGCTAATTGTGGGACCGTCAGGACGCCATCTGCGGGAAGCGGCAATGTCGCAATGGGACTGACAAAGTAGCCTTTTGATTGAGGTTGTGTCAGAAACAATTTCCAACGAACTCGACCATCATCGGTCAATTCTGAAGAATAGCTTTGCAGGAAAGGGGCGTCGCTGAAGTCGAGCTTGCCCGCTAATGACTCAGGAGTCGTAAAGACAAATCGATCACTGGTTGCCTGAGACACATCCCATTTAATGGCCAACTGATAGATGACGGCAGAATCCGTCACGTTCACAATGGCGACGGTGTCTGCTTTCAGTTGAGGCTTAGTTTTCTCAATGAGAAGTGCCAGGTAGCGGTCGAAGATTTGGGTGGCTTCAAAGGCGAAATCGGGGATTCTGTTTTGCAGAGTTAATAGTTCGGCAGGTAAGTCACGAGGATTGATGGCATTCCAGCCATCAATTTCGTCAATGGAAAGTTGGTCGCTGCCTGTTTCCCAGATTGCCATCTGAGTTTGGTCTTCGCTCATTTCCAATAACGTGGGCAGAATGACTTCTGCCAGTTCGTCCATTGGTTCTTTGCGTAGATATCCTTTTAGGGCAACTTCCAGTTTCCCAGAGAGCACGCGAGGAAATTCGACAATCAGTAAACGATCATCCTCGGCAGAAAAGGTTTGATACCAGTCCTGTAATTCGGTGGCTTGAACATCGAGTACGACATAGTTTTCGGGCAACAAAATTGAAATTCGCGACCGGGGGGTGGCTGCCAGATCAACATGATATTTCGTGGCGACTTCGACACGCGCGGATCGCACGACTAAGCCGTGTCGTGTTTCTGCGGTTGCTGCCGGGTCTTTGCGGATGATTGTTAACGGTAACTGGTAATCATTGCGAGCGTAGCGATATGCATATTGAACATTCTCTTTCAAGATTGGTTTGCGATTTGTCGCGGGAAATTGAGCCGACTCCAATTGAGAGAGAAAATTGAATGTGCCGGGGCGTATCCGCAATTGTTCTTCGGCCAACAATCCGATCAACCCTTTCTCGCCGGTCACTTGGAGTGGGATCAAATGCGGATAGTTCAATTCCAGCGGATCATCCCCAAACTCGACCGCTTGAAACATGGTGAAATGAATCTTTGTTTCCGTCTCGACTTTGCGTCTCAAAAAGATTTTGAGCAGTCGCTTGCCATCCTCTTCGGCAAGCTCCCAACCACCGACATCGAGACCGGTGATCGATTGAAGCTCCCAGTCTTCCGGGAGTTGGAACAAAGTTTCTTCGATACTTCCTTGAGGAATCGAATACGCAGCAGATTGGATGAGGCTGAGGCCTGCATCCGTCGCGCTGAGGGCCGAAGTGGTGTCCACGTGAACGATTCGGTCGAAGCCAGCTTCTTCCCGAGAAGGTGACCACGACACTGTGATCGTGTCATTCGATGCCAAGGGTAACAAAATTGAATCCTGATCGTTTTCGCGGACTCTGCGATAAGCCGTGGTGGCACCGTTGACTTGGACTAGTAAATTGTCTGAGGGTAATTTGACTGTCAAACGGCCAATCGTGCTTTGTGTGAGTGGGAGGGTGAATCGGCCTCCGGCTCCTGTTTGTTGATACGAAAGTCGAAACGTCAGATCGAGAATGTGTTGCCCCTTCGTGGGCAATTCCACGTGATAGCCAGAGCTTTTTTTCGTCTGAAAAGGAATCAATGCGACGGGTTCATTGTTCAGAGTTGCTTCTTCCAACGCGACTCGATCCAGAGGAATGATCGCAGACTCGGCCTGTTCCGAGAACGATTGGAGTACGAATCGAGCCGAGACTTTGATCGCAGCCGCGTCTCCTTCACCGTCAACTTCTGCCAAAAACGCGACCGATGAGACAGACGCTTTGGCGGGGAGATCGATCCCGATGGGATTTTCGGGATGTGCGCGATTCCACAACTCCAGGTACTGTTTGCGATTCAAAAAGATCTTCTCGGCAGCGAGAGGATCTTCGCCCGGCTTATAGGGCACGATGACCGACCAGTCAGTAGGAGGTGCGACAGGAGGACGAACATTTGCAGGCATTACTTTAGATGGGACCGGCGGTTGTGGTGCCTGATTCGGTGGTGCCGCCTCAATACAGTTTGTGACTGAGAAAGCGAGAAGCAACAATAAAGTCGTGGTGACTGTTTTTGGTTGACAGCAACTCATCAATCGACAGCAAATCGGCAAGCAACAACACTTCCAGCAACAGCAGACCATCCAGATGGCTGAGGCAAGCAAGCTACCAATCACAATCCCATCGAGGACGAATAATCCGTAAGCGGGCCAGAAAGGCATGAGCGCGAGCGGGATGGTGAGCGTTAACACATGCAGCATCAATCGACGTGCCAGCGGACGTTTACGCAGGACATAAAAAATAATCAGGGTGAGCGATATCACAAACGCAGTCAGTCCACTGGCCGATTGACGCCGCAAATATCTGATGCTTAAGGGTGACTCCGAAAAATCAGTTTGAGTGCCGTGGTATGAAAAGTCTGAGACCCGATGATCGTCGGGAATCTGTAAGGCCACATCGACAGAGAGACGGGCTCCGGTCGGCTTTTTTTCATCCTCTCGCGAAGGATTCTCTATTTGTGCTGTCTCGGCTTTATCTTCTGCCGGCGAGGCAAGTTGAGGCATTGATTGGAGGGGGGTAGTTGGAGGTGCTGCCGGTTTAGCGTTACCCGATTCAAACTGACTTAATTCGTTTCTTAAAGGAGTCTGCATTAACTCGTTGAGCGATTCTCGGGTTGCTTCCTCGGCGACTGATTCCATCTCGCTCATGGGTTCGTCATTGATGCCAAATTCCACATTCGTACCTGCGCTGAAATCTGCTCCCCCATATCCTTCCGCTTCGCCACCATATTCTGCACTCGCGGGTGCACCATAATCGTCATCAATATCGACTAAAGCCATTGAAGCCTCACGAGCCGATTGAAAGCTGGGTGAAATTAATGCAATCATGGTGACGCCAATGAACAGAAAGAGCCCCAGAAAAAGTAGAATTGCTCCTAAACCACGCGAACGAGCATTGACGATAAACCAGACCACTCCAAACATTCCCAACGCGGTGACTAACACCCCCAGGACGCGGAAAAAATTCACGCGGGCAAAGGAACCCATCATGCGAGTCACCAAACTGTCTGCCTCGAATCGATGCTCGGCTTGAAAAATTCCCGTCGATTCCACGAACTCCAAACTCTCGGGGGAATAGACGGACCAATTGGAGACGAGAACTTCCACCGCTTGCGGCTTGCCGTCCACTTCGACAGATAATTCTGGTGGCGATTGTTTCAGTAGCCCTGATCGCGACAGAGCTTCTGATTGAGAGAGGTAGACCATTTTCAAAACGCGACTTGCTCCTGCGTTTGATGAGTTCACCAGAGGAATCAGATGATGATCGTTCATGCCGCGAACTTCGATCGGTTCTCCATCAAGTGTCGCGGACCAAAGGTTCGAGTTCTCGGGAAGTTTGACGAGGAGATTTTGTACGCCGGCCGCGGAGAAAATGATCACCGCTTCGTGCTGCCAAGTCCCCGACTCGCTGAGAATCGAGGTGATCGACATTTCCTCGGCTATCGCCAAAGGAACAACAGTACGATCAAATCGAACAGATGATAACTCGATGGAGTATTCGGGAGTGACATACTGATAGGCGGCAACGATTCGTTCTTGAGGCTGATAGGCAATATTCGAGACCGGAATTTCTCCCGGATCGACTTCTCGTAAAGGAGTGGCCGTTAAACTGGCAGGCTTCACCGTCAAGTTTTGTTCGGGCCCCGCTTCAATGGCGATGTAGCCGTATTGACGTTCCGCGTCATTCAACAACAACCGAGGCGTGAAAACCGAACTCTCTTCTTCGTCTAATGTTTCCATGGTTTGCACGTAAACGGAAATGGTGCCGTAGAGCCTGCGATCAAATGTCAGTCTCCAGATAATTTCTCCCGCGTTAGATTCTGAAGGAACCTGCTCGACGATGCGTTGCGCTCCACCAAACGTGACAAATCGGACATTTTTGCCCGCCGACTCGGGAAGCTGAAAGGAGAGTTCGCGAACGCCAGAGCCTTCGACCGTCACGTCGGCTTGCAGGTAGGAGCGAAGGGCGCGCGGATCTTTGCGAATGAGTGAAAGCATTCTACCCGAGAGATGCGTGGGGCGTCTTCGAACGCTAAAAATACCGGTGAATTCCGTGTCCTGATATTCAAACGTCAGGCGTTTCTCATTGTTGTCCAGTAAAACACGATTCAAACTGAAGAGTTCCACGTCGCGAACTTCAAAATCGGAATGAGAAGCGAGAAAGTAACGCCCGTCGAAAAGATTGACTTGCGGTAATGTCAATTGCGGCAATTCAATTTCCGTCGCGTCTTCATCCGGGTCGATGGTGGGAGGCCAGGCATCGAGGTCTTGAACGGCAATCAATCCCGCTTTCAGTTCTTGCCCAGGCATTAAAGGTTGAGCAAGTTTCACTCGTAGCTGTCTGGTTCCGGCGGCTTCCGAATTGTCTTCCCATTCTTGCGGTTGACCATTCAAAGTTAATGCCGTCGGTAGCCATTCTGCGGGAAGTTCAATCTGCAATTCAAACAAGGGCGCATATCGACAGGCCAACGTGATGTCGGCTTGATACTGAATCGATTCGTATTGGAGTTCGAGCAGGTTTTGAATATTGGCAATGAGTTCACGATCTCGTGTTCTCATCAATAATTCGAGCGTGAAATCCTGCCGATAAAATTCAAACACTTGTGGACTGACGCGATCAGGAATTTCAGCGACAAACTTCGGCATCTGTTCACGAGCAAACAATTTGGCACGTCTCAGTCCGTCTTGTGCCACGAATTGCAATCTGACGGCAGCTGGGTGAGTAATAATGACGTGTCCGACATGAGAATCGACGTTTTTGATGTTTAGTTGAGGAACCGGCCATTCTTCATCGGGCGGCATTGAAAGGACACCGCGTAATTCAATCGTCTGAGCCCCCGTCATGGGTTGACGATAATTGAGTGTCAGTAAAATTTGATCTTCGTCGTCCGGGTCTTCGTTCATTTCCCAAGAATCGAGACCGCCTGAAATCACATCGGCGATTTCTAATTCCACCGGGACGCTCAAGAAGATTTGATTGAGTGATTGCCCGTAGAGTTGTAGCCGAGTGAGAGACCGCCAGCGAATCTCTCCCGGAACGGTGTCGACACCGATCAAGGAATTTGCGAAGACCAGTGAATCCGTGGTCGCTTCCTTCTTACGATCAGTGATTTGCAGCATCAGCTTGTTTGCATTGCCAACTGGGAAGGAGTAGACGGCTTCTTCTTCAACGACAGCGGGACGCTCAAGAGTTCGGCCCGAGAGAATCAAATGCTTCCCGGCAGGAATCGTGATTGACATTGTCGCTGCCGGGCCTGACGGGAGATTGAAAGACGCGAGTTGATCGCTCCCCATCGCAGCCAGTCGAGAGACCAGTCGCAAAGTGAGTTGTGATTTTCCGGTTTTGTTATGGAAAAAACGAAGTTGTCCTTGGTCGTCCCGACCAATATTTGCGGGGGCCTCTCCGAGTGTGGCTTCTTCGATGGTGATGTTATTGAAAAATAACGGAATGGATTGCCAACCTTTTGTAAATTGGCGGAGATCGAGACGGGCCGTCACCAGCAATGAGTGATCTTCAACGGTCGCCTCGTATTCAATTCCCGTAAGCACCAGATCGGCCGATCCCTTGGGACCTGCAGTCTGATTCTCTTTTGCCAGCGTCCACAGAGCGTTGAATTCTTCATTGTCCAGCAGGACGCCTTGTTTATCGCGATGCAGAACCGATTGAAACTGATCAATCGGAACATAAACACGATTGGGGCTTTCGGGAAGCGTTTGAGCATTGGTCGAAGCAGAACACAACGCCGTGATGAGCAAGATGCCAATCATCTGCAAGAAAGCTCGTGGCGGTCGTTTATGATTTGCTGTTGTCTGTTGAGGCATTTTCTGGATTCCACGTCTCGTGAAATAGTCATCCTTGTCCGACAGACTCTGTCGAACAACCGAATCAGGTTGGTCGTACATTATGAGTCCTTTTCTGTGTCGTCAGACGAATCACTCGGCGTATCAGAGGAGCCATCTTTGGCGACCGCGGATTTCTGCATGCCGGGAAGCTTCGATTTCCAGTCCGTCCCGAAGCAGGTTTGTATGCTCCATAAGACACCCACCGCAAATATCCCATAACGAGCGGCGGCCAGAATATGGGCGATCATGTCATCATCTTTGACGGCATAGATGGACGCCAGGAAGACGAGTAGCAGAACCACGCCGAGTCGGTTTTCCCAGCTTGTGTTTTTCAGCAGCCACCCGATCACTAACAAAGTTCCCGAGAGAACCCAGACCATGTAGTGCATTTCCCACCACGAGACACGCGTTGAAGTGATGTTCCCCATGGATTTGAAGGAGTAGCCGATTCCCTCGGCGGGAAACTCGATGGCTCCCGTGGGGACTTCTCGAATCCAATCGTTCAGTTCGTCGGTTGAAACTTCGGGAGAGGTTGGAAATCCAAAGAGGCCCGCCGAAATTCGGGTTTGTTGATCATCATTGAATTGAGATGGCGTGCCGACCAAGTGGAATTTATCCGGTACCCAAATTGCCAAGCGACACTGTTGAACGGCTGCCGTTCCTCCCTGACTGCCAATCTGAGGGAAGCCGAGTTGCAAAGTTCCCAATGGACCTTTGAATTGTGGGGGGTTAATTGGCCATAAAAACTGAATGGTCAGAGTCAGTTCTGCTTCCGTGGCTCTCGATATGTTGACGTAGTAAGCATCATATTCATCGGTACTTTCTTCGGGTTCGGCTTGTTCGAGATCCACTCGTTTGCCATCGACCAGAACACTCAGAGGATCGGCGTTGACCGGCAACTGTACGAGCAACCGTTGTCGCTCGCTGGTGTTGATCAAATAGCGAGCGCGATAGGTGGCCTGAGGATCGTATCCGACCGCAATTTCAACCAAAGCTCTCGAAATGACCGTCTCCACCACTGATTCAATCTCATACTTCCGAGATCGAACACTTAATGTGACCGGTTGAGTGAAATAACGATATGCTTGATCGCTTGATCGTGCATCCATTGTTAATTCGCGACGATCAATGGCTTCACTTCGCTCAGCTTCAATATCTGAGGAGACGGACAAGGCACGATCTCGTGCGATACCGATTTCGCCGACAGTTCTCACTAAGGCGATTTCGGTTCCCTCTTCGACATCCGTCAACGCCGGCATGGCCTTCGGTAACGAAATTTCGATCTCCGAAAGTTGTTCGTCACCTTCCCGTTTCAGCGGAAGTTCGTAGACAACATTGAAGGTTTGTTCGCCCATCGCGTCTTGTGTCAGTTCGATGGTCCAAATTACCCAGCCATCGACGGGCTCGTCCGCGGCGGTTTGGCTCTGGATTGATTGCCCGCCACCTGATGGGACATCAATCGTAACGAGATTTTTGACAGACTCAGGGACTGCAATTTGGAAGAATCGAACCGGAGCATGTTCGACCTGATAGCGAATTGCCGACAGGATCGCGGCTTGATCTTCATTCACTTCCAGATAAGACTCCACCCGAGCGGAGAGGCGAGTCGGTTTGCGGACCGTCCGAACAGTGACCATTAAAGGACGAGATTGATAGGACCAACTCGCAATCAACCCCGTATGTCCGCCCCCTTGCTTGCCGACATTAACGGGAACATCAACGGGGACGACGCCGTTTGTCTCTTCTTCGACGATGTCGATTTCCAACGAAGCGGGTGCATAAATCGAGATGGTTCCCGTTTCCTGAAAGACGCTTTGTGGTTCAGGGACGGGGAGCGCCAACTTTGCTTCCGTCGCATCTTCAAGGTCAATCCGACCTTTCAAAATCACCTGAACATTGCCCATGCGTTTTTCATTAAAGGAAACGGTCATCACTCCGGTCGCATCATCGATGGTGTATTCCCGCATGTTTTTCGTGGTGACAGATTCGATCGTGAGATCGGCGGGGAGCTTGATTTGTAGATCGAAGACACCGGCTCGATCAATCTGATAAGACAGACGCGAATTGACAGACAGCGAGCTTTTCTGGAACACATGATGGGTCTGATTTTGAACCTGTACTCGAGGTTGAACAGGCTGGACTCCGCCGATCAAAGTGAACACAGGGCTGTAGAATTTGTAATGAACCTGTGCCCGATTGCGAACAGCCTCTGGGACCGATGGGCCATCCACGCGGATGAGTCCTTCCTGTTGCTCGACGATTAATCGTGTTCCTTCAGAATGCGCGATTGAGAGTGTGCCGCTTTCACGAATCGCACCGCGCACCTGAATTCCGCTGACGAGTCCGTCATCATCCGTTCCCGCCAATGAAAAACTCTCTTCCGGGAGAGGTTGCTCAGTGTGAACTTCGAGCGTAAATTTCTTCGTGATCGCCTGTAAGAGTTTGATCGTAATGATCTTGGCCTCGTCCGTTTCCTGGACGGTTTGACGTTGAACATTCACCGTGGCAGAAGAGACTCCCAGAATTCGATGTGTTTTGGGAACGAGAATCTGCAGTTCAGATAGTTCTCCCCGGAGAACATCAACATCAAGAAGAGCTTCCGTATGAACCAATCCATCAGCGAGAGTGACAACGGTCTGATTCTGCACGCTGGTCAAGAGTTCCATTTGAGGTTTTGTGCTGGCTTTCGGAGTCCAGGAGATCTCCATCCGGTTCGTGGCACCCAAGTTGACTTTGACCTGTGAAGCTTCGCCTTCCACTTCGACAGGAGTCACGATTGACTCCGGCTTGATGCTGATGGTTTGCTCGGCGGTGGGAACAGTGATCTCGGCAGTGGTAATTCCTGACAGAGGAGTTTCCAGAGCAATCGTTCGTTGGTCGGGTGAAGACTGGATTTGGACCAAGAGTTCCAGTGAGAGTTGATACGTCCCTTTGCCGGGAAGCTGAACCAGATAGGCACCATCTCCGGCCCCTCGAAAGAAAGCCTCTTCATTGTCGAGAGTCGCCTTGCCAACCGAGGCTCCCTTGAAGGGAAGTCGTATGGCCGACCAACTCTCGCTGTTCGACCGTAACGACAACTCAACCTGAATCCGGGCAACTTCTTTTTCGACGATGACCCGGTAATGGGATTTCGTCAAAACCGCTTGCGGGCTTTCTGGTCGATGATTTTCCAGCAACTTCATCAGCTTTTGAAGATCAGCGTAGGGCAGGATGGCAGCCGCCCCTTTTTGGCCAAATACTTCTTCCAATTTCTCGTAGGGGATGAAAATGGAAGGTGGATTCTCATTTTTGACCACTAATGGTGCCGCTTCGGTGGCTGGTTCATCTTGAGCAATGAGCGAAGAGACCCCAAGCGGAAGCCCCAACAGAATACACACGCCAACGACCAGAAAGGTCGTAACTTTAATATTAGACATACTTTATGAGTCCTGTCCTTCAGTGTGCGGCAGAGTCTTCAAACCGTGTTCATGATGTGATGACGCAGTTTTAGCGGCAGAAGTTGCCGAAAAGTATGATAATTCATGGATCCCTGAAATGTCAAAACAGGAAATTATCACATTTAAGGTAGATTAAGGCGTTTGCATTGGCCTTAACGGTCACAAAAACATCCTGAACTACCTGCCTTTCCTAAAGGGACTCTGGGAGAAATGTCATTCTCGGCTTCTCAATTCAGCCGATGAATATTTCACAGCACCCTCGCGCAGAGAATACGTTCATGGACTCGTCACACGAAATAGACTCCCTCGACTCTCCTGTGGAGCAGAAACAAAGCGACGAAGAACCGCGCAAATCATTCAATTGGGGGTGGCTGATACTTGCGATGGGGCTGTACGCTCTGGTGATTCTGTCTCCCAAACTTGCGCAGCAGGAAATTATGCTGGCCGATTATCAGTCATTGCAGCAACAAATGCTGGCCGATCAGTCACGGCTAAATCGCTTACACCAAGTGAAGCACTCTCTTAAAAGCGAACCCGAGTTGGCGCACCAAATTCTGAACGGTCAAAAGTCGGTTCTGAAAGGGGATCGGGAAATTCTCCCCGACACAATCACCCCAGCCGATCAGTCTGATCGCCAAGCGCATGCAAACACAGGGCTTCCGATACGAGGTCCTCACTGGTATGCGCCGATTGTAATCTTCATTGGCGAGAACGAGATGGTTCGAGGGTTAGTCTTATGCGGCGTGATTGTCTTAATTTTAATGACGTTTGTCTCGGCACCTCCATCCACATCGCAACTCGACAAGTCAGAAGGTGATGCCGAGGAACGAGAGGCTCTTCCACGAACTCCCAATTTTCTCTCTCGACTGAAGCAGCGCTACGACAACCAGCCGGACGATGAAATCGACGTCGATCTTGAATTGCAGTTGCTGGCATTAGCGAACCAGGAAGAAGATGAATGGGAGCTGGATGCGTTGCCGATTGACGAGAATGAGGAAGAGGAATCTTCACTTCACGAAGCGTAACTCAGTTCGTCTGCGATTCTCAATTCTCTGTGATTGCCTCAAGATAAGAAATCACTTCTGAAAAGTGATTGATCGTTCCGTCTTTCTTGGTCGCTGATTGAGAACGGTCAATCAGCAGAGCCGACAAACCAGCTTGTCGGGCAGAGATCACGTCGTTCTCTTCATGATCGCCAATCATCAACATCTGAGTCGGTGAGACGTTCAATCGGCTCGCAAGCTCCGAATAAAAAATCAAAGAGGGCTTGCGATATCCAAGTTCTGCCGACGCAAATGCAACATCAATCGGCATGAGTTCCGAGTGACCGGCACAAACTTCATGAATTCGATGATCAAAATTGGAGCCGATGGCCAAGGAGTACCCAGCCTGTTTCAATGACTGTAGCAGAGGGGGTACATCGGTAAAGACTTGCCAGGCTTCAGGTTTTGAAAAATGTGAGTGAACTTCTGCAAAGCAAGCGTCCATCTCGGTCACATCGTCGAGCACGCGTTCGACAATTTGCTTCCATCGAGCCAATTCGATCTCTTCGTTGGAACAATGTTTTTCACCCTCCGAGTTCGAGTATGATTTCTCAAATTGTTTGCGAAACCGTGACAGGATATCTTCAATCGTGTATTGGCTTCCGAATTTGTTTCCGATTCGCCAGTAAGCTTCAGCGACTGAGGGGACGGGTTCGATGAGGGTGCCGACGGCATCAAAAACGATCCACAATGGTTGAGTCATATTTCTCTGAATTCCTGGAGATGATTGAGTCGTAGTGATTCATCGTTATTATTACGACTATTCGAGAGATGACGAGCTTCTATTGTGCGCATAAAAAAAGAGCGGCACAAATGCCGCTCGACTCTGTTTTCATATTCTGCAGACTGATTCAGTCTGTGGAGGCGTCAGGTTTTGCCGCCTCTTTTTGCTCAGATTCTTTTTGAATCAGGTCGTAAATTTCTTCCCGATGCACGGAGACTTCGGGAGGCGCCTTAATTCCGAGACGAACTTTATCACCTCGAATGTCAACAATTGTCACGACGATGTGATCACCAATGATGATGCTCTCGTCGCGCTGTCTGGAAAGTACAAGCATGAACGAACTCCTGTTTCGCTTTCCGCAGACGGGTCGTCAGCCTCGATGCCGGGACCATATCCCTGTCTTACGGATGGTTTTTGATGAAGGAAAGTAATCACTGCTTGGCAGTATTGACTGCCCGCAAATCAATTTGGACCCGACAAGATCGCACGAGAGATTCTCATGGTCTCTTAATCCCAGAAGTCCAACAATCATTTGCGTTTTGAAGTCGCTCAATCTTTTTTCGGATGAATGTTTCATCAATGAAAATGGATAAGACACTATTCTTGAACAGATTGGACTGGCTCAATATAGAACCGATCATTTCTGAAAATCCCTGAATAGCGACCAGCGAATGCTGGCTGAGCTTCTTCAGAAGGCAGGGTGTCGGGCAATCGATCAACAACAAAAAGCGGAGAGACTTTTTAAGATCAATTGCAAGATGCTCTGCCGTGATTGATTCATCGGCGCGAGCCGACAAAATCCCGTATGGCAAACGGGGAGATCCAGGAATTATTGGTGACCTATGCAGCACCTTGTCGATTATGACGACTTTGCAGTTTGCTGCTCTCACTCACTCACTCTCTTGCTCAACCGTCTCGGCAATAAATTGAAAGTCGGGATCTGTGCGCAGGTGGTCGAAGTCGGTTTCTGCCGAGATCAGACCTCGCAACTGAGGCTCCATTCGTAAAGAACGCCCCAAGCATTCAATCGCTTTGGGTTTATCACCGACAAGTGAGAAGTAGCAGGCCAAATTGTAGATGACAATGGGCTCTTCGGGGTGATGCTGCTTAGCACGTTCGAGAGACTCGATGGCTCGGATCAGGCGGTCAATCCGTTTGTAGCACCAAGCCAATCCCAAATGAGACTGTAAGTTTTTGGGTTGAAGACGAATCGCTTTTTCAAAAAACGGGATGGCTTCGTCAAATTGACTCAAATCACGATACGATTCCGCTGTTAGCAACCAAAAATCAAACTCACAAAATTCAGGAGATTGAATCTTTCGGAGTTCACGCAGCGCGCAATCCGGCATCCCGAGGATCAGATAACCACGCGCAGCATCAAGTCGACGACTGCGGAATTTCGAGTTTTCAATAGACATGAATATGCCACCAAGCCAGGGGATTCAAGTGGTTTGGCACGTCACAACAGGCTGAACTGCTTATCTCAATCTCAAAACTAACAGCCTTTTGAGGCAGCGTCCAGACGGGGATTTCACTGAATCTACGGAACAGTACGTTATTCGATTCAGAATGATGTTACCCAACTTAATTCAAAGCTCGTTTATATTATGAAAAAATGGGACTTGAGCCTGATCACAAAGGATTTTACATTGACCAGATGTCGATAATTTGTATATAAATAAATGATGCATATATTGTTAATATTCTTCACAATACCTAAATTTATCCATTCAGGAATAGCCGCCCATAAGTAATCAATAAGTGTCACACAACTGGGACAGGATGCCCGGAAAGGACGCCGTTATGAGCAAACAGAACATGATGACATTGATGGCTGTTACAGCCTCTCTTTGGCTCGGAAGTCTCGCTTGGCTTTCAGGTTACAAGCAAGGTTACTCAGAAGGTGCTGACACCGCTTGGGACGATGCCCGTTCTGCTCTCTCCGCGGACATTCCCGTGCTTCAGATTGACTCGATTGAGGTCTCTTCGCTGGACAAGTGATCTCATCAGGTTCAAAATAATACCTTCACTTTCTGTGAAGCCACAATAAAAATAGCACTGCGAAAGTTTAGTTCGCAGGGCTATTTTCGTATCTCGATGAAATCGATTCTTGTGCCAAGGGCTTATTTTCCAAGATAGATAATCCGAGAACCTTGTCGATTACGAATTGTCAGAACGAGCCCATCAACACTTTTGAGTTCTTTCATGACATCCTTGAGAGTTGCGACAGAATCGATATTGGTCCGCCCCACTTTGAGGATGACATCACCGGCTTCGAGTCCGGCCGAGGCTGCGAAGCTGTTGTTTTCAACAGCAGTGATCAAAACTCCTTCGTCCGAACTTAGTCCTAACTGGCTGACCGTTTGTGGTGTCAGCTCACCCACACTAAGGCCCAGGTCGCCGAGTTCAGTTGACTCAGAGTGTTGAAAGTCAGCCACGGTGAGATCGTTGGGGAGTTCTTCGATGGCAACGGTGAGAAGTTTCGTCTTGCCGTCACGAATGACTTTCATTCGCTGACTCGAACCAATCGATGATCGTTCGACCACTCTTTGCAGGTCACTGGGTTGAGAGACCTTTTGCTGGGCGAACTCCAGAATCACATCACCCACTTTCAGTCCCGCTTTTGCGGCAGGACCATCAGGTTTAAGTTCTGTGACCAAAGCGCCGGCAACTTTTTCGATTCCTAACTGAGTGGCAATTGAGGAATTGACCTCACGAATCAGGACACCCAGATAAGCACGTTTGACTTCACCATGTTCCTGCAGTTGGTCCACGACCCACTTGGCAAGATTGACGGGAATTGCAAATCCGATTCCCTGATATCCACCACTCGTTGATGAAATTGCGGTGTTGATGCCGATCACTTCCCCTGTCAGATTCACAAGTGGACCACCGCTATTTCCAGGGTTGATGGCAGCATCCGTTTGCAGGTATTCTTCCCGATCATTGATGCCGATCACTCTCGATTTTCCACTGATAATTCCAGCCGTGACCGATTTTTGTAACCGGAAGGGAGCCCCCACGGCGATCACCCAATCGCCGATGCTCATGGAATTAGAATCTCCCAATCGAGCGAAAGGCAGATTGCCGGCGTTTTCGATTTTCACGATGGCTAAATCCGTTTTGGGATCTGCCCTCACCTCGGTTGCTTCAAACTCACGGCCATCGTGCAATTTGACCACGACTTTTTCGCCATTCTGAACCACATGATTGTTGGTCAGAATAATCCCGGCGGGGTCGATGATAACCCCTGAGCCCATTCCCTGTTGCCGTCTTTGAGGCACCTGACGATTGCCCTCGGGCATATTTTCAAAGAATCGTTTGAGGAATGGGTCGTTACGGAACGCTTCCGGGATTGGTTGTTGCCGAGAACTGACTGCTCGGTGTTCCACTTCCGTCTGTATGGTGACGACCGCGGGAAGCACACGGCCGGATGCGGTCCGAAAGGCTTTCGAGAGGCTGTTGGCGTGTGTCAGGTTTTCTAATTCGACTTCGTTGAGTGGCGCAGGACCACTGTCTGTTTGGTTCTGCGCAACTGCCAAGCCGTTCCAGATTCCGGCGATGATGATGGCGAGGCTGAGAGAGAAAAGCCCCCCCACCATCCACTTGGTTTTGTCTTTCATAATGTTTGCTCCTGGTTGATAAAGAGGAAACTTGGTGTGTCGATACAGAGTTCGTTCCGACAACTCTCTGACTACTTACGAATTGCGTGTCGCGAGTGTTTGAGGCTCGGTCGAAATATTTTGTGAAGAAATCGCAGCCTCTTCTGTCCCCAATTGAACGAACCATTCCCGAGTTAATTTCCCGAACGGACCTTCTCGCTCAGAGATCCCTCTTTACGAACTGTGGGGGAGTGACTAACATTAAGTGAACAAAGGAGTTTTCAAACGTGCGTACTCTTATTCCTTCAAGTCAGTTCAACGTCGGTGATTGCGTTGTCTACCGTAAGACAAAACATAGCACTCACCCCGGTCCACGAGCTCGAAGCATCAACCCGAATCCGAACGGCGATGAATATACTTATCTCGTCGACAAATATTGGGTGATTGAAGATATCCTGGAGTCTGGAGAGATGATCCTCCGCACGCGACGAGGGAAGCAACACACAGTTTCAGTCGATGATTCCAATTTGCGTAAGGCCAGTATTTGGGAACGCTTTTGGCATCGAGATCGGTTTGAAACGATGCTGGAAAAAGTGATTGACGAGAACTGAATCTCGGTCATCCTCACACTCAGCTCAGCCAAAGTCCGGCAGCAATCAGCATCAACGACAACGCAAAAGTGTCGCGTCGGCTCCATCGGTCGCTTCTCGCATGTTTTCTCAAGAAGCCCAACATTGCTCCCGTGGGGCAGCCGTATCGGCAGTACGCCATCGGCACAAAGCAGGAAACGACCAAACCAACGATGGCAATTGAAATGGTCGCCACTCCCGCCACGCGAAACAGATACGCATCAAAAGGTTCAATCGATGCGAGATTCAATGGCCATGCAAGCTGGGTTGAAATGACCAGCAGCAGCAACAGGGCAGCGGGAAGAAGTGAGAGAGTCTGACTGAGCTTTTGAGGAAGTGTTCGTGGTGAAAAGAAACGCCCCTTCACCAATTGCTGAACGGCTCCATGTGGACAGAGTTGGTGGCAATACACCTGCTTGCGTGTCGTTAAGGGAATCAATAGCGCGGCGACCGAGAGTGTTGAAAGACCAAAGGCCGACTTCCAGGGGAGGCCGTGCTGTGCGGCTCCCACTAGAAATGCCTGCGAGACCATGTCGCCATTCAGGAATCCCAGGTAAACAATCAGACAAACCTGATAGCCAATTCGGATGGGTTTAATCCCTCGCAGCTTTGTGAATGCCAGCGTTAATCCCGCGATGAGAATCAGCAGTGTTCCATAATCTCGTGGGGCGGGCGACCAGGATTGGAAGCTTGACGCAGATGATTTGTTGTCTTGATCTTGGGCATTGATGACGGCCTGTCCCGTCGCGACCAAGGAATCGGCAACGCTCATACTGGTCATTGTGGCTCCCGAGACTCCCTCCACCTGCTCCGCAATCAAGTCCAGTTCTGCCAGTTGCGGGAGAGATTTTCCATTCAGCGAGTTTCGAAAATATTCGTCTTCGCGGACATATCCCACATAAGGATCGTTGTCATAACTCTCTCTCAACTGAAAGCCAACAAGGCGATCTTCGACATCAAAAGCGAGCAAAACGTCCGTCGGACCTTGGTAGCCTGTGATGTGATCGGCGTAAGGGGAAGAGCGGACAACGTACCCAATCAACTCGTTTTGAGAGTCGAGAACCTCAATTTTGAGACCAGATGGTGAGAGAGAATTTGCGTCCGGAAACAGTTGGTGAGCTTCTTCCAGAGTCACCTCGATTGGGAATTTGAGATTGGGGGGATTGCCCCCCAGTCGTTTTTGCAAACCTTGTTGGATGGCGATGCTGGTGAGTGTGGAACCGCTGACCGCATCCACATCCTTCAGGCTTGCGGCTGCTTGACGATTCATTCCGTTCCACGTGAAACGGAATCGAGGACTGTCCTTGATGGCAGCAACATGCTCCCGCGTGTCGGCACTCTGGAGGATTTTTGTCCCCAGAATGAGGTCATTGGCATCAAACGCCAGCAGGGTGTTGGTGGGGCCGGAGTACCCGACAATGCCATCACTCGTGGGACTCGTTTGCAAAACGTAGCCAAGGATTTTTCCTTCGCCGTCCCGCACGATCTGTGTTCCCGACTGGGCCGGGTCGAGAGTGAGACCTGTCGGATAGAATTCGAGAACCTGCTCGATGTCGATGGGAATTGAGCCAGCCGGAACCTGCTCGGCGGTTCGTCGAGCATGGGCCGCATGGATGGCGAGAACGATTCCTGCAAACATCGCGGCACGGACAGCCTGCATGATCCAGACTCGCCACTTGTGCGATGCTCTCGTCATCCTGTGGTCTTCCCGGGTGGTCATCACGACAAATCAGGAGGCTGCCTGGATCTGTCGCGACTTCTCCATGGCATCTTCGGCTTCCTGAATTTTGCCACAGCGTTGGTAGATGACAGAGAGCTGAGTGAAGGAGAAGGCATCGCCGGGGATTAACTCGGTCACCTTCAGGGCATGCTTAATGGCATCATCATTTTGCCCGAGCTTCTGCAAGTAGACCGCCAATGCCTGGTGTGTAATTGAGTGTTCGGGATGTTCTTCGAGGATTGACTTCCACTGAGCGACTGCTCCTTCGATGTCACCCGCTTCTTTGAGCTTGTGAGCTTCGTCGTACTTTTCGTCTGCTGCTGCCATCGTGTCACCTTCTGTCATTCTTAGATTCGGTCAGCCCTGATCCGTTTCACGTGAAACAGATTGGCTCCAGCAATCAGGATTTCTCTTTTGAACTCCACCCGAGTATGATCCTCTCAGGGTATGAAACCATTGTACGCCTCTTGCCCGCTGTTCCAACTCTGACCGCACCTTTGATTTGAAACCGATGACAAACGATCCTCCTTCAGATGCCCACCACGACCAACCGGTCACCCGTCGTGAACGATGGCTGGTGGGGGGAATTCTGGTTTTGGGAGCGATTCTGCGACTGGCGATGCCGGCATCGTTTCACGTGGAACACTACGACGAAGGGGTCTATGCCTCGAACCGCTGGTTCACGCCGGAGGAAGGGGCACGCTTTCCAGATCGCCATCTGTATGCGCCGCCGCTCTGGCCGGCCGTTTTGGAAATGTCGCAGTTGGCATTGGGGACATCCCCTCTGGGGGTGATGTTGCCTGGCATTATATGCGGAGTGATTAGCATCTGGCTGATCTGGCGACTGGTGAGGGAATGGGTCGGAGCTGAAGTGGCCATCCTGATCGCCGGTCTCTTGGCGGTGAATGGATACCACATCATGTTCAGTCGAACCGCGTTGACCGATGTGCCAGTCACCATGCTGATCGTTGGGGGAATCACTGCCGGGTGGAGAGCCATTTCGACAGAGCGTCTCGGGATCGCGATCTGGGCAGGCATCCTGATAGGACTCGCCTGGTCCACCAAGTACAATGGTTGGTATCCACTGGCAGTGACCGGCGCCGGCTTGTTGGCAGCGAATCTGTTCCACGTGAAACAAACCGGCGTTGCCTGGTCCCGCTGGCGATGTTGGTTTGTCATGTTGCTGACGGCTGCCTTCGTTTGGCTTCCCGCCTGGCTCGACTTACAGGACAAAGGAGGGTATGCCGCGGTCGCTCAAAACCACTCGGGTTACATGGAAGGTTGGTCTTTCTGGCTGACGAACTTTCGTCGGCAGTTTGAACATTTGAGGTGGTGGGATCTCGTCGGAAGCCACATCGGCTTTTTCTCTGTTGCCTCGATTCCTCTGATACTCTCTTTGTTCGGACTGGGGTCGCGAGTGACCCAACTGATGCGTTTCGCTTTGAGAAATGAACCACTGACGGCGGAAGTGTTGTCGGGATGGATGGCACTAGCTTGGGTCTCGTCATTGCTTCTCGTGACTCCTCTCTATCATCCCTATCCACGTCTCGCGCTTCCTCTGTTCCTCTCGTTACTGGTGGGGTCCGCTTACGGAGTGCAAGCCCTCTTCCAAGTTTGGCGTCACACCCAACATTCCGACAAACCCGATTCCGAGAATGTATCCGCGGAGGTTGTTCCACGTGAAGCGAAATACTCGATGCCTGCAATCTGGGGAGTGGCTTGTGTGGTGATCAGTGTGGTAATGGTCGGCTTTCCCCTGGCTCCCGGGCAAGGAGGTACGCCGTGGGATCAAGGAAGAACATCTGCAGAAGTTATTGCCGAGGGTCTCGTCAAACAGTGCAGCAAGTTGTCTGAAAGTCGCAGGTCTGCACCGATTGCCTGTGTGATTTATGTCTACTCAGAACCGGCCATCTATTACCATCTCTGCCGACTCGCGCCCGAGAATGTGCTGATCTCACCGGTTGCCAATTTGGGATTTCTCTCTCATCCCCCCGCACGTGAACCGGTCCCCATTTACCTGGTGACGGGCCCTCATGCGGAGAGTAACGAATCCTACCAGGAGCAATGGAAAAAGTCGGAAGGCCAGTTGCAAACGATCCAGACTTTTGCGGTTGAACCCAGCGACTTGCTCTCGCTCAACTCCCACGTACCGAGCGATCTCTCGGCGTCTCATCCCGAATTTCCCACAATTCAATTTCATCTTTCTGTGATGACTTCCACTCTGCCGTGAGCTTCGACTTCACCAAAGTTTCACGTGAAACCTGATTTGTTGATCTTGCCCCATTCCTTGGTGACTGCTAAAAGTCCGATGGACGAGGCTCTCTTTCTGTACTTGGGAGAAGCCAAAATATTCTGTCGCGAGAGAACTCATGGACGAACAACAATTCGATCAAAATATAGATCAACAAGAACAGGCTCCACGTCGCCGACTTGGCCGCGGCTTGAGTGCCCTGTTAGGTAATAATAATTCTGGCGAAGCGAATCCGTTTGAGGGAGGTCAACAAGGCCCTCAATCGACAGATGAAATTCATGTCGATCTGATTGAACGAAATCCTTTTCAACCGCGAAAAGAATTCGCGGCAGATGGTCTTCGTGAATTGTCCGAATCGATTCAGAAGCAGGGGGTCTTACAGCCTCTCATCGTTCGGCCATTCGAAGACCGGTACCAACTCATTGCGGGTGAGCGTCGATTGCTGGCTTCCAAGCAGGCAGGGCGAGAAACGATTCCTTGCCGAGTGATTGAAGCCGACGATCAAACCGTCTGCGAAATCGCCATTGATGAGAATCTGAAACGTCGAGATTTGAATGTCTTGGAGAAGGCGGAAGCGTTTCAGGATTACATCAACCGATTCAATTGCTCGCTTGAAGATTTGGCACAACGTCTCAGCATCGATCGTTCGACGGTCAGCAATATGATTCGTTTGCTGGGACTGTGCGAGGATGCCAAAGTGGCTCTGCGAGAAGAAAAAATCTCAGCCGGTCACGCAAGAGCCATTCTCTCTCTCGATGAACCTGCACAGCAGGCAATGTGTCAGCAGATTCAGAAAGAGTCACTTTCGGTGCGAGCCACGGAAAAAAATGTCAAAGCCTCTCAGGCTGAGGACAACCCCAACGTCGTTCCTTTTCCCAAAGGGGACTCTACGGCTCCCAACAAAAGCAACCACATTGACTCCATCGAGCAACAATTATGCGAGCAATTTAGTGCGAAAGTGGTTATCAAATTGAAGTCTGCCGACTCTGGGCAAGTTGTCATTCCGTTCGCTTCAAATGACGACTTTGAACGAATTTTGCAGACATTGCGTCGTGTGGCCTGATGCGAAGAAAAAGATTCCTTCAACGAACGCCCTTTTGATCGTTGACGGCGTGAGCTTTCAGTCCTAAACTGTGGCTCTTGAGTGAACGATTCACTCACCCTCGGGATGTAGCTCAGCCTGGCTAGAGCGCCTGCTTTGGGAGCTGGAGGTCGCAGGTTCGAATCCTGTCATCCCGACTTTGGCCCACGCTTTTTTTTATTGGCTTTTTGCCAATTGCGTTTCATAAGAGTGAATCTTCAATGGTTTCACTTTTTAGCAGATCAGGGGAGAATCACTCCATGTCATCTGGCTCAAAAGCGATGGAGTTATACCAAGCCGGACCGCTCACCGTCATTGGTTTTTATGGCCGGCAAATTCTTGAGGGGATCACTCCTCTGGATTGTCGTACTGAGCTCGAAGCGATTATCAGCGACCATCACTGCCAAACGATTGCTTTTGATCTCACAGGTATCAAATTGCTACCCTCCGGTATGCTTGGCCTTTTCGCATCCGTCAAGAAAACCGGCATTGATATACTTTTGTATAATTCAGGCCGAGAAGTTCGGGAAGTGCTTGAAGTCACCAAGTTGGATACCATGCTCGAATTATTTGAAGTCGACGTGACGACTGGTTGAGAAAATTCCCATGTCTGACTTCGCCGATTCACTTGCCAAACATTCTCTCTGGAACCGGGCAATCGATGTTTGTCAAAAGTGGTCTTTTGATGATCGCATTCCCGCGATGTCAGTCATGGTGGGAACGAACGAGGAATCGGTCGGCCCTTTCTGTTTTGGGCGACGCAAACTGAATGATGCCCCCGTCGCCGATTCCCCCGATTCTGACGAGACATTTTTTTTGATTGCTTCCATCACAAAGCCGATTCTGGCGATGGGAATTCTCCAATTGGTCGAGCGGGGAGAATTGTTGCTGGGAACAAAAGTGAGTGATGTGATTCCCGAACTTGGCAGAGCCGGGACGTACGGAATTACGATCCGTCATCTACTCACGCATACATCGGGCCTTCCCGACATGCTTCCCAATAATCGGGAGCTCCGAGAAAGTCACGCGGCTCTCTCCGAATTTGTGAAGGGAACTTGCAGCGTCGAATTAGCATTTTCGACAGGCCGAGATGCCTCTTACTCAAGCATGGGTTTCACCTTGTTAGGTGAAATGATTCAGCGAGTCACCGGGCAAACTGCCGCCGTCTATCTGCAACAAAATTTGTTTGAGCCGCTTGGAATGCACGACACGGTCTTGGGCGCTCCTGCGGAATGGTATGAAGGCGATCGTCCAAAAATTGAGCGTGTTGCCGAAAGTCGTATTCCTGCGGAATGGGATTTGGGAGAAGATTGGAACTGGAATAGTCGTTACTGGCGGACTTTGGGTGCTCCCTGGGGAGGTGTGATTTCCTCTGCATCTGATTTGTCCCGCTTTGCCCGCATGATGCTCGGTGAGGGAGAATTGGAAGGGCGACGAGTATTATCCCGGCAATCCATCCGGGCAGCGATTTCCAATCAACTCGATGTTCTGAAAGACATCCCCGAGCAAACCCGCCGTTGCCGCTCTTGGGGATTGGGCTGGAGGCGCCATTGGCCCGCTCATTCGGCCAACTTTGGAGATTTGCTCAGTCCAAACAGTTTTGGACATTGGGGCGCCACGGGAACCGTCCTGTGGGTTGATCCCAAAGCTGAAATTTGGGCCGTGATTTTGACGACGGAACCTCAAGAACCACGCGGAACATTGCTCGCTCGGCTCTCAAACTTGGTCGCGGCTTCTCTGGGTGATATTTCTTAGTTTTGGCGATAGGTTCCGGGTTGCTTGAACCAGACATCCTGCTTGTTATACTACTTCGCAGACTTTTTTCTTCCTGAAGATTTTTGTTTTTCGGGGAGAACCCTCGTCCGACACATCGTGTCGGTCTTGTATGCGAATCGCGCAAGTGGCGGAATTGGCAGACGCGCTAGGTTGAGGGCCTAGTGGGAGTTATATCCCGTGGAGGTTCGAGTCCTCTCTTGCGCATTTTTTCAGAGGCGTGGTCGAGTTGCCAACTCCGACGACAATCCTCTTGCTTGATGGCCGTTTCCTGTCTGCGGTGGTGTTTTCTCCACGACCTCAATCTCTCCTGATCGATTTTTGCCTTTAGATCTCTCCTCTTTTTATCACACAACAGGTCTCTGTCAGATCGTCTCACCCACCATCACGGGTTCCCGATTATTGCGTGTCATCACTTCGTAGTAATGTGTGGCTGGCTGGGTGAGAACATACACATGCTGTTTGCGGTCACAATCTTTCACGACGACCCCCTTGAGACCCTCTCTCACCTGATACCATACACCACGGTCCCAGGCGAATGATGCCGGGATGAAAACTTCTCGAGGTCTCAAGTGATGCCACGCTCCGGCTTCCAGACTTTCCTGAGAGCACCAGGCTGAGACAGGTAACTTATTATGCCGGTTACGATTTCCCCAAGACAAAATTAAGAATTGCCCTTCATGCCAGAGAGGAAGAACGGGGAAACGCTCGGCCAACAAAAAACGGAACTCGATATTCCCTTCCCCACGCCGAATGATTCGCTCACTTAACTCGTAGCGCTCAATGAGTGATTCGGGGATCTCACATTGGGAGAGGGCAATTCCTTGACACATTAGAAGCACATTTTCCCCTGCACGTCGCAGATGTCGTAGTCGTTTGTTTCGTCGGCATAGATTTCGGGTAAGTGTAAAGTTTCACCGGAGCGAATGGCAAAACGTCCGACCTTTTGATTGATTTGTTGCTTGAGCGTCGCGAGCTGATCAATGGGAGACTCGGTAATCGGACGACCATCGTGCGTTGAATAAGTGGTCTCGAACAGCGTACGCTGGATCTCGTTCCGATAGCTCAACTTCTCGGCAATCAGGTGCATATGGCTGATCGCTTTGTCTCGACTGTCAGAACGATCCAGCATTTCGCGGAAGACCGCACAGAGTAACTTGAATGAGTTGGTGGGTTCAGAAAGCACAACATGTCCTCCCCAGCCATAATCGTTCGGGCGTTCCAGGCTTAAGGAAAACTTTCGGGCAAACACTCCATGAAAGTCCATCGCTTCAATCAGTCTTTCCACATTGCGAACAGCCCAGGCATGTTGTTGTTTTGCGATAGCTGTTTTTCCTCCCAAGCTTCCGCCGCGTGAAATTGCTTTGTGAGGTGGTCGGGAAGTGGCGATCTTGTTGATCGACTCACCTTGCAGTTCGTACCACAACGCCTCTCCCTTGATGGTGAGTAGATTTTGAATGAATTTGCTGTCCGCTCGAATGAAATCGAGGCAGTTGAAAATTCTATGTTGTTCCAGTTTGGCCTGGGATCGTCGCCCCACTCCGCAGAGTTCGCCAACGGGGATTGACTTCAGATAATCAAACCGTTGTTTGTCGGTCAGTTCGTGCAGTGTGTGGACTCCGAACGGCTTGGAGGTATCACTGCCGAGCTTTGCCATGGTTTTTGATTCACCAATCCCAATGGAGACAGGGACTCCAACCTCTTGCAACATTCGTTGTTGGAGTTGCAAAGCGGCTTCCCGCATTGAGCCACCAAAGACACGGGGTAACTCGCTCGCATCGAAGAACATTTCATCAATGGAGTAATACTCGACCAAGGGAGAAACGTCTGCCAACACATCCAGCATTTTGCGACTGAGCACTTCGTACCAGCGAAAGTCTCTTTTCACAAAGACGGCTTCCGGGCAAATTTTCCGGGCCTCCCAAATTGGAACCCTCGTCTTCACACCGGCCGCTTTGAGTTCGTAGCTCTTGGCGATGACGCAAGCGCCCTGATTACCGAGCACCCCCACGGGGATCCCGCGCAGGCACGGAAACCGCACTCGTTCGGCGGAAACGTAGAAACAGTCGGAGTCAAGATGACCTATGGGAGATGAGATTGGCATAGTATTCATATATACCCATATATGTAATTATGTCAACCTTCTGTTTCGGGCCAATCGTAAGGTCGCCGAGGGATCGGTGCTACTCAGAATTGGGTTTTTCCGCCGCGCCGCCGTGAGTTGGCGTGAGATATTCTTTCATTGTTGCCCAGCCACACATCAGTGTTGGCCTAAGACAACACATTTTCTGATTTTATCTGCGACATCCGCGGTTCAATGTTTGACGGACAATCACCAGGGGCTTCCGTTTCACGGAGCGCCCGCCGCCACCCTGTGTTAACTTCATTCGTTTGATTCGAGTCATTCATTGTTCATCAATGACGACCACTGCAACGTGAGAAAGAGAGTGACCTCGCGTGACATCGAAAATGCGTCCACAGAAAAAACAGCCTCTCTTCAAAACAATGCAATCGATGCAAAACGAACGATGCCAATAAGTTGCTCAAGAGTATGGAAGATTCGGAATGAAGATTCGGCAACATTTGATTCAACATTCGGTCAAGGTGTGTCCCCGAATCTTGACATCTTGAACTCTTGAAACGGCTGTTGAGTGTTCGGAATGAGAGTGGTCGTACAGGATGGCGGGTTGTACTCTGCGCAAAAGCTCCCGAATAGATACTCAATGTTTTGTTGGGGGTGACTTGCCGTACTCGACGCACTCAGACTGCCTGTTCAACTTTCACTCACCACGCTGCTCCGGTGGTGTGAACTGGAACCGTTTAGAGAGTGAGAAGAATCCCAACGGGTTTTCGTAGACGACTTTTTTGATCTTCGCTTCGTTCAAACCGCGTTTTCGCATTTCCATGATGAAGTCGGCGACGGCGGTTGGTTTGGACGGTCCCCAATCTCCCGCCGAGTTCGCCATGATGCGTTCGTCGCCCGCCATCTCGATGATGTCGGCAGCGCGGGCGGGAGTACATTTGGTGGTGGGATAGAGTGTCATGCCGCACCAGAAGCCGTTGTCCAAAGCGAGTTTGACCGTGTGTTCTTCGACGTGATCGATAAGGATGCGACCGGGATCGATTTTCGAGTTCTCTTTGATCATGTCGATGATCATCCGCGTCCCTTTATATTTGTCCGACAGATGAGGCGTGTGGATCAGAATCAGTTCATCGGTTTTCGCGGCAAGCTCCAAATGTTCTCGGAAGATGGTGCATTCGTTCGGCGTGTTTTTGTTGAGTCCAATTTCGCCGATGCCGAGGACGTTGGGTTTGTCGAGGAACTCGGGGATCATGGCGATCACTTCACGTGACAGCTCAACATTCTCGGCTTCTTTGGCGTTGATGCAGAGCCAAGTGTAATGTTGGATGCCGACGGCGGCGGCCCGCTTCGGTTCAAAGTCGGTCAGTTGACGGAAGTAATCACGGAAGCCTTCGACGCTACCGCGATCATAACCGGCCCAGAAAGCAGGTTCGCTGATGGCCGTGCAGCCCATTCTCGCCATGATTTCGTAGTCGTCGGTTGTTCGGGAAACCATGTGAACGTGTGGGTCGATGAAATACATGTTGTGGCCTCGGTTGCTGATTGTGTGTCTTGCGATTACAAGCTGGCCGGTAGAACCGGCTCTGCGGCTAATTGTTAGCACTGCTGGGCAAGCCAGTAGCGACACCCGAATTTAATATGTTTGTACGATGAGCTGGGACCAGTCCCAGCCCACAACGAATTACTAATTCTTAGTTTCTAATTCCTACTTCCCGTTCCAGCCGTCTTCATATTGATCGCTGAAGTGTAACTGAACTTGGGCAGCCCGACCGGCTCCCTGTTGTTTGAGCAGGTCGATTCCTCCCTGTAACAACGCCATTTGTTCGTGATTTTCGATGGTCTCAGAACCTTCTGCACGGTCGATGCGGTCCAGAGCGGCTGCCAGATCAAGGATCAAGCATCTCATGTTGAGGAAATCCTGTTCCAGAATCTCTTGAGCAGATCGTGTGGTGGGCATGTTGGGATTCCTGTCGGAAAATGTCGCAGTCCAATGATGTAACGATGTCCTAACATCGTATCTGAAATCACTTTAGCTGACAAATCGATCTCTCCTGATGTTTCCAGGTTTGCAAATTTACAGAGAGTCTACGGGGAAGGGCTGTTCACCCGATTTCGGGTTTCGGGAGTCGTATTTCACCGATTGTAATGATTGTTTCAAGGATACCGGTTTTTTGGCCGATTTTAAGAGATAAGCACTCGGAGCGTGTCGATGCGCTCACATTCTCTGTTTGCTTGAAACCGTTCTTGGGCGGCTCCTTTCGGGTGTACAACCCACCGCCGGGAACAAGATGAGGAATCGATCCATGAGAAGACTCACACGTCCATTCGTTACTCGAATCGCGATCACGGCACTCTTGCTGGCATCATCGTCTACGATGATTTCCGCGCAAGAAGGGCCGAAGAAAGTCTTTACGAATCGAACGAGATTCCAAATTCCCATTCGCTACAACCAAGAAGAAATGTCGCGATTGGGGATCAAAGAAATTCGCCTCTATACCTCAATCGATCAGGGACGACGTTGGCAACTTGCTCAGACGGTCCCTCCCGAAACACAAAAATTTGATTTCCGCGCCACTGCGGATGGAGAATATTGGTTTGCCGTCAAAACTCTCGATGGAACCAACAATCTGATTCCGGGAGGAGCGACAACTTCTCCGGCATTGAAAATCGTCGTCGACACCACGAAGCCCGTTTTCAAACTGCAATTGCAGCCAGCAGAAGCGGGGCAGGTGCGACTTGCCTGGAATGCTGTGGACCGTTGGCTGAATGCAGAGAAAATGACGCTCGAATATCGTCAACCGGGTGGTCAGGATTGGCAGCCTATTAAAGTATTGCCGAAAGCAAGTGGTGAAACGACCTGGTCTGTCGCAGCGGGTGGAATTGTTGCGGTGCGCGGTTCTATCACAGACTTATCCGGGAATGTCGGTTCGAATCAGTTGCAAATCAATGTGACTCCCGCATCAAGCGAGCGTCCAAAACCAGCCGAACCGGATTTCTCGCGTCCCGTCGCCAGTGATACCAAAGAGACACGTGAACCGACCGTTGCCGATACGAACGCTGGCGGAGCGGCTCCGTTCCCTTCCAATGCTTTTGAGCCTTCATCTCATCCTTTCAAAAGGAAGTTGGTGAATGAGCCAAAGATTCCGACCGTTGCCAATAATCCCTTCGCAGATGAAAAGCCACTCGACAGTCTGGATGATCCTATTGATGAATGGCATTCGACCGATGTTCCAGTTTCCGACGACAAGAAATCGCGTCCAGAGGAGTTGAAAGGCCGTTACACACGAGAATCGGAGCAACCGCTGGCGACTCGGCCAGTGGTTCCCACTCGAATTGTACGCCAAACGAAATTCGATATCGGTTACGAACTCGATAACGTAGGAGCGTCCGGGATTTCGCAGGTGGAATTATTTATCACTCAGGATGATGGCGCTCATTGGTGGCGTTACGGTGCCGATGAAGATCGTAAAAGTCCGTTTTCTGTCGAAGTCCCATTGCAGGGAACTTATGGATTCGCGATTCGTGTGCAAAGTGGTGCAGGACTTGCGAACGAGCCACCGGAAAATGGCACGGCTCCCGAAATGAATGTGATTGTCGATCAAACGGGACCATTAGCAGAACTGTTGGCCGTCAAACCGCTTAATGGGACAGAAGGAACACAACTGCTGATTCGTTGGCGTGTCTCTGACATACATCCCAGCGGTGCACCGGTCTCTTTGTCATACGCAGTCAACGAGCAAGGTCCATGGATTCCAATCACAGGCTGGCAAGCCGATGAACGTGAGTTCGCTTGGAAAGTGGGTTCGCAGGTTCCCGCGAAAGTGTTCGTCAAACTCGATGCCCGCGATGCTGCCGGGAACATCACGTCGATCATGAGCGAAGAAGCGATTGCCATCGACTTGGCGAAACCTTCCGCACGGATCGTTGATGTTGAACCGAAAACAGGGAACGGCTTACAGAAATGATTTTGCCGTTGATCACTCACACTTTCAGATCGACTTCGCCTTCTGAGTTTTTGAGGCTGTCTGCATATTTCTTCCGAATCGGTTCGACAACCTCCGCGAGGAATTCATCGACTTGTTGAGGGGCTCGGCCAATGTATTTTCGCGCGTCGAGCGCGTCTTTCAGATTGACTTCTGCGAATCGATCATCTCCTTTGAGACGTTCAATTAAGTCGTTTTCGACGCCATGGACTTTGACTTGCTCGATCGCAGCGAGACTGTGAACGCGGATGACTTCGTGTAATTCCTGTCGGTCTCCACCCGCTCGCACTCCCGCCATTAGGAACTCTTCCGTTGCCATGAACGGCAGGACTTCATTGAGCTGTTTTTCGATCACTTTGGGATAAACTTCGATTCCCTCCATGATGTTTCGATAGATGAGTAGAATTGCATCAATCGCGAGGAAGGATTGAGGGAGAGACAAGCGTCGATTGGCCGAGTCATCGAGTGTTCGTTCCATCCACTGTGTGGCCATCGTATGTTCGCCGTTGGCACCAAGAGACATGGCAAAACGGGCCAACGAACACATTCGCTCGGCCCTCATGGGATTCTTTTTATAGGCCATCGCCGACGAACCGACCTGCTGCTTTCCGAACGGCTCGCCCATTTCGTTGCGATGTTGCAGAATTCGCAGATCGTTTCCCGCTTTATGTGTGGTTTGGCCAATACCGGACAAAGTGTCCAGAATTTGGGCATCGACTTTGCGACTATAGGTCTGCCCGGTGACTGCACAAACGTCGTCAAAGCCCATCTTGGCGGCGACCAGTTTTTCGAGTTCACGGACTTTCTGGTGATCGCCTTCAAAGAGTTGGAGGAAGGTGGCTTGTGTTCCCGTCGTTCCTTTCACAGAGCGAAAACGGAGAGTTGCCAGACGATATTCGAGTTCTTCGAGATCAAGGATGAGATCATAACACCATAATGTGGCTCGTTTGCCGACGGTCATTGGTTGAGCCGGTTGCAAGTGAGTGAAACCGAGGCAGGGCAGGTCGCGGTACTGTTGAGCGAATTTTGCCAGACGATCAATAACAATGACTAAACGCTGTTTGGCCAATTCGAGACTTTCTCGCATCATGATCAATTCACTGTTATCGGTGACAAAGCAACTTGTTGCTCCCAAATGAATAATCGCACGGGCGTCTGGGCATTGGTCACCAAAGGTGTGGACATGAGCCATGACATCGTGACGCAACGCTTTCTCATGCTTGGCGGCAACATCAAAATCGATGTCGTCAACAGAGGATTTCATTTGCTCGATTTGAACCTCGGAGATATCGAGCCCTAATTCTCGCTGAGACTCGGCCAAAGCGATCCAGAGTTTCCGCCAGGTGGAATGTTTCTTTTGAGATGACCAAAGGGCGGCCATTTCAGGAGAGGCATAGCGGGTGAGAAGCGGGTTTTCGTAAAGATCGTGGCTCACGGCAGTTGTCTTTCGTTGTAGATCACAGCGGGACGAAAGAATATTGTAGCGTGAGAAAGGTGGGGCGTCTTCCCGGAGGAAGTCGTCATTGATATCAGCGCATAAAAAAAGTGCCGGTCCAGGAGGGATTCGACACTTGTCACCTTCTTTTTAGCGTCGCGAGGCTGCCCGGCGGAGAAAATCTCCGCTAGGCAGTGACTCACGTTCGCTAACTGCAATGATGAAGCTCGGGACGAGCCAACCATTCTGGTGAATACCAGAATCAGTGGGCACAACCGCAAGAGTCAGAGCAGCTAGAATGACATTTGTCTTTCTTGAGGCAGCTGAACAGCTTTTTCAAGAAACACTTTTTCTTAGGCTTGCAGCAAGTATCCTGGCAGCAAGTTGATGCTTCAGGTGCACAGCAAGTGGCTTCCACTGGAGCACAACAGCTAACTTCAGCAGGAGCACAGCAAGATGCTTCGACGGGAGCACAAGCAGCAGGAGCACAGCAAGCGGCAGCTTCAGGAGCACAGCAAGCAGCGGCTTCAGGAGCACAAGCAGCAGGAGCACAACAAGCAGCAGCTTCTGGAGCACAGCAAGATGCGGCTTCAGGAGCACAAGCAGCAGGAGCACAACAACTAGCGGCTTCAGGAGCACAACAGCTAGCAGCTTCTGGAGCACAGCAAGCAGCGGCAGCAGGAGCACAACAACTAGCAGCTTCAGGAGCACAGCAAGCAGCGGCTTCAGGAGCACAAGCAGCAGGAGCACAACAACTAGCGGCTTCAGGAGCACAGCAGCTTACAGCTTCAGGAGCACAACAAGACACAGCTTCTGGAGCACAACAAGATGCTTCAGCAGGAGCACAGCAGCTAGGGGCTTCTGTACAGCAAGAGGTGTTACAGCTCTTACCGTGGCCAAACAGGCCAAACAGCCCCGCATCTGCCTGTGCACCACTACAACACAGAACCACGATTGCGGTTAGACTCATCCACTTCTTCATTTCAATTCTCCTCAGAATAATTGTTCGGTCTTCGAACGTGAGGAACTCTCGGTTCGTTATTGTGACAGACCACCCGTCAACATTTGCCGGAGTTCAACGCAACTCGCACGGCATCCGTACGAGGTCTTTGTGTATCACTCGACATTGTGAGGAAGGACATTCTGGATAAATTGCGATAAATACGCTCGCTTTGGTTCTCCGCGTAGCCTGTGCCGGTTATTACGGTTTTATCAGACGACAACTTGACTCAGCTTGCCTTGCCCTGTTCTGTTTGAATTGCTTTTCAGGCTTGGTGAGATTGTCTAACCTGTTTGTATTGTGCTGTGTACAGCATTTACGCAATCTCTAGTCATTCCCGAAGTTCGACAGATAAAGCCTCCACTATGTCTATGTCGCTGGCAATTCTTTCAATGCTGCTGATATCAGGCACGCTGGGGCTTTGGATTATTCGTATTCAACCAACGCTCCGCTTCACAACTCTGTCGGGAGCAGGATATTGGTTGATGTTGGGTTTGGTCTTCTGGTTCATTGTGACTTCGTTGGAGGTTTGGTGCGGAGAAAATCATGCTTACTCTTTGATCAGTCGAGCCCATTACCTTTCGATCACGCTGATGCTGTCCCCTTTGGTGTCTGTGTTGGGAGCGAAGCGTCCGGGAATTCGGGTCTGGAACGTCTTCGTGGTCATTCCAATGTTGCTGATGCTCAATTGGCCGTTAATTGCAGAATTGTTTGGGACGCCCCCCAATCAGTCGCTGAATCTCGAACCTCCCGCTTTGATGGGAGTGATCGTGGTTTTGTTGATGGTCTTGGGCAACTATTTTGGTACACGCCTCACACTGCCTGCCATGATGTACTGTCTGGCGATGGCAATCGCGTTATCAACTTGCAGTGAATCCTTGCCCATTCCGTTCCGATCACCGTTATTAGTTCGTGCTTTTTCAGGAATACTCGTCTGTTCTTCACTCTTTTTAATGTCTTGGCGCATGAATTCTGCTGCCAACGACAGAAGAGGCTACGAAAGGTTATGGCTCGATTTTCGGGATTGGTTCGGGATCTTGTGGACACGTCGAGTCATGGAACGCTTGAATCAGTCAGCAGAAAGTGAGAATTGGTGTGTGCGTCTTTCACTCGAAGGGTTTGTTTGGGAAGATGATCTCGCGGAAGAGCGACGTCAGGAAACTCTCATTAAGATGGATCACGCATTTCGCTGGATCTTTCGTCGATTCGTTGATGAAGGGTGGATTGATGAGCGTATTCAGCGAACAGAAACCGAAGAATCTCCCGATATCACTGCTGGCCCGGTTCAGATAGACTAGATGCACTTTGTGAGTTCTCTCGTGAATGGTTCTGATATGTCATCATCTCCAAGTACCAATTATCAATTGCTAGCCGAGCAGCATCTTGAAGGATTAAACATCCTTTTGGATGTCACCAATAAGCTGACTCAACAGCAGGATCTTGCAGAGATTCTCGCGCTGGTCACAGATGCAGTGTGCGCAGCCCATCATTGTGACCGTGCCAGTTTGTTCCTCTACGACGAAGAGCAAGGCGATTTGTACACAGAAGTCGTTACGGAACTCGAAATTTCCGAGATTCGTCGAGGAATGGGTGAGAGCGTTGTCGGGTGGGTGGGAGAGCATCGCGAACTGCTCAATGTTTCCGACGCTTATGCGGAAGAGCGGTGGGACCGAACCGTCGATCAACAGACCGGATACCGAACGGAATCCATTCTTGCCTGTCCGATTCTGTCTGTTCGCAATGACAAATTGCTCGGTGTGCTACAGGTACTCAATAAGAATGCGGGACTCTTTACCGATCTGGATGAAAAACTGATTCAGGCGTTTGCCGCTCATGCCGGAGCCGCTATTGAGCGACAACAGTTGATCGAAGAAGTTCAAGAGAAAGCCCAGTTTCAATCGGCTATCGAATTGGGACGAGAAATTCAGACCAGTTTCTTACCAACCACAATGCCCAAAATTCCTCAGTATGAATTGGCGAGTTGGTGGGAACCGGCCGAATCAGTCAGTGGAGACTATTACGACTTTGTGAAACTTCCCGACAATCGACTCGGCATTATGGTGGCTGATGTCAGTGGGCACGGTGTGGGGCCGAGTTTGATTATGGCATCGTTTCGCGCCATGTTCCGAGTGTTGGCAAGGAATCGGTCCCGCGTGTCAAAACTGTTTCATCTCTTGTCCGAATCCATTTACCCGGATTTACACGATGGTCGTTTCATTACGGCGATCTTCGTGGCGATTTGTCCCTCCACTCATGAGTTGAGTTTTACTAATGCCGCTCACGCACCGGCTTTGTTTCTCGAACGAAAGACAGGGATCATTCACGATCTGGAGACCACCAGTTTGCCGATTGGAGCGATCCCCGACATGCCGGTCAAACCGGGAACTCTCAGAAATATTCATCCAGGTGATTTGGTCGTGCTGGCGACCGATGGTCTAATCGAGTTACGGAATCACAAAAATGAAATGTTTGGGGTCGAACGTCTGAAGTCAATCATCTTGGAAAATCAGGAACTACCGGCAGAAAAATTGCGGGATCTGATCCGCAATCGAGTTCGTGAGTTTCATCCCGACCCTCATCTTCCGGATGATATTACGCTGTTGTTGATCGAACGCAAATCTCGTTGAATCATCATGCGTTGTTTTTAGCAATGTTCGCGCCTAGAATCGGTGCATGACAAAGGCAATGTCGACATTCCGTAAACCGACTCCTCCTTCGGTGTTGGTGCTGGAAGAGACGCCCTTCTGGTCTGCGGAGTTAAGCCGACAATTTGTTGATCAGCCGGTGAGCATTCGGATGCGGACGAGAGTTCAGGATGTCGTACCACTGGTGGCCACGAAAACAACGAGTTTGTTGGTCGTTGGTTTGGAAATTGATCTCCCTGCGGTGTTGCGTTTGTTGGCAGTGCTTCGTCAGCAGTCGTACTCGGTCCGTACGATTGTTTTGCTCCCTGCGGAAAATTTGGAGCTGGAATGGACAATTCGTGAGTTGGGAGCAGTTGAAGTATTACTTGCTCCCGTTTTGCCAGACCGATTGAGTCACATCGTCATGAGATACCTGTTTCACGAAACCGATCAAGTCATAGATTCCCGAAACTCGGGATGATCCGCCTGAATAAGAATCGAGTTGATAGACAATGAATGAATCCGAACTTCTTTCTTCTTTGGAAGCTGTCAAAGATCCGGCATTTGGTCGGACCCTGAAAGAGCTACAAATGCTCGTCGGTGCGACTGAATCGGAGGGCCGGTGGACTCTGAAAATTCAGCTTCCTACCTATGCGTATTTATCGAAAGACGAACTGACCTCTGCGATTCAATCTACGATTGCGGAAAAATATCCTGAAGTGGGCGAAATCAATTTCGAATATTCCGTGAAAGTTCTCGGCAAAAACGCAGGCGGTTCCATTGGTCTGAAAGTTAAAAATGTGATCGCAGTGGGAAGTGGTAAAGGAGGTGTTGGGAAAAGCACTGTTGCCGCCACTCTTGCTTATGGTTTGAAAAGTTTTGGAGCGACCGTCGGCCTGATGGATGCCGATGTCTATGGTCCCAGTATCCCACATCTTGTAGGTGCCAAAGGCGAACCTGAAGTCGTCGAAAAAGAAAATCCCGACGGTCAAAAAGTGCAACGCTTGCAACCCATCATGGCCGATGGCATGCCGATGATGTCCATCGGGTTTATGATCCCCGAAGATCAGGCAGTGATCTGGCGTGGTCCGATGTTGCACAAGTTGCTCACACAGTTCATGCAACAAACGGATTGGGGTGATCTCGACTATTTGATCATCGACATGCCACCCGGAACGGGCGATGTGGCCATCACGCTCTCACAAATGGTGAGCCTGGCGGGAGCCGTCGTGGTTTGCACACCGCAAAAAGTGGCGCTACTGGATGCCGTCAAAGCGATTGGCATGTATCAACAGGTCAAAATCCCCGTCCTGGGAATTGTCGAAAATATGAGTGGCGAAATGTTTGGGCAGGGGGGAGCCGCCGGGAAAGCAAAAGAGCTATCGCTACCGTGTCTAGGAGAAATTCCCAGTGATCCCGTCATTCGGGAATACGGTGATGAGGGGCAAATCTCCAAATTGTTCAGTGAGGAGAATTCCGCTCGCGAATCATTGGAAAAGATGTGTGCAGAAATCACTCGGCAAATCGTGTTAAATTCTCTCGATGCTCCCAAAATGCCATCACTGGAAATTCTGTAATCGCTGTAATCTGCGAGAATCTTTGTTCAAGGCGTACAAACCTGCCAGATCGGACGTTGCGTTCGTCGCTGGTTGCGTATAATGGAAACCCTCCCGACTTGGCCACTACGACCGAAGGATGACCCACCATGTCCGTCTCCATTGTGCTGATTGAAGATGATCGCGAGATCTCTTCGACGATGACCGCTGTCTTGCAAAATGCCGGCTATACTGTTGATACCGCCCCGAATGGCGTCGATGGGCGTAAGTTGATCGAAGAAAAGAATCCCGACCTCGTCATCACAGATATGATGATGCCACGTATGGGTGGGTTTCCGGTGCTCGAATATTTGACAGAACTCGATTCACCGCCGCGCGTGATTATGATCACAGCAAACGAGGGAAGCCGTCACAAAGCGTATGCAGAGATGTTGGGAGTTTCGGATTACTTACGCAAGCCGTTTGCCATGGACGTGCTGTTAGAGACGATTGAGAAGGTCTTGTCTTCTAAAGAAGAAACGCCGTCTGCCAAAGGCTCGGACAAGTTACGCCGCAGCAAAAAATCTTGAGTTCACCGAGCATTTAGTAATATTCAACACCGAGGCTTCGTTCGATGCTTCGTGCTTCGGGCGACATGATTTTTTCAAACCACCATTTATCCACTTCCGTCGATTTTGACATATCAGTTCGTGATTGCAGCATCATGTCTTCGTGGCCTTTATCGACGCGGTTTTCATCGGCAAAGTCGTTACTGCGTTCTTGAGGGACAGGAAACATCGAATTGATGGTGTTGTGGCCCAGTTGACGAGAGTCGTTCATAGCTTGGCAGCCACAACTCAAACAACCGATAGTCAACGCAAAGAGTAGATACAAATTTTTCATGGGAGAATCCCGAACGGATTTGACAGGAGTGGGATTTTAAGTGGCAAAGGATTTGCCAAGGATGGGACTGAGATTGTAGGTCATCGCGGGAGACTGTCCAGATCATTCATCTCTTCAGAACCGTTCACTGACACCCCGTTGAAAATATTACAAGAAGTACCACTTCATGAATGTTCGCCAGCTACCAACTTTAGATTCTCCACTTGATTTGCTGGTGGTCGCACCGCACCCCGATGATGCTGAGATCAGTGTGGGAGGAATCATTGCAGCGTCGCGGGCAGAGGGATTACGGGTAGGAGTCGTTGATCTCACTTCTGGTGAACCAACACCTCATGGGACTCTTGAAGTACGCAAACAGGAAACTGATCGTGCGACTGAAATTCTCGATCTCACCTGGCGAGGTAATCTGGATTTGCCGAATCGGAGTTTGGAAAACACCTTAGACGCACGGCGTAATCTGGCGGAAGTGTTTCGTTTAACACGTCCGCAGATCATTCTTGCACCTTATTGGGAAGACTCGCATCCTGATCACGTGGTTGCATGCCGGTTGGTCGAAGATGCCCGCTTCTGGTCGAAGCTCAGTCGTTCAGACTTCGCTGGTGAGCCGTTTTTGCCACCGAAGCTGTACCATTTTTTGAGTGTTCATCTCCGCGTTCATCCTTCTCCCTCATTTGTTTATGACATCTCGGCGCACATCGAAACCAAGATGCAAGCAGTGCATGCGTTTGAAAGTCAGGTTTTGACGGGTCGCTCGACAGAATTTCCGACCGGGATTGACGATGTCAAAGATCGGGCCCGTTATTGGGGCTGGACGATCAATACCGCCTATGCAGAACCCTTGTACTCGCGTGAAGAAATCGGCGTTGGTTCTCTTAAAACATTTCTGTAACGCATGAACAACTCACACGTCACGGTCGAATTTCTGGGCATCGTCAGGCAAAAAGTCGGACTCGAGCAGGCTGAGTTTACGGCGTGTCGTCTCGATGACCTCTGGACTTTGGTGGGGGAAAAGTATCCGCAACTGGAAGGTGTTTGCGTCGAGCGGGGAGAGTTAAAGAACGGCTACCTCGCAAGTATTGATGGCAGACGTTTTACTCGTTCAGCCGATGAGACACTCTCTGCCGGCGATCATATCTTGCTGCTTTCTGCAGATGCAGGCGGTTAAAGTCGATTCGTTAAAGAGCTTCCATCATGAATGACGCCACTCCAGGATATTTCGGACGTTACTTGCTGGTCAATCTTTCGACTGGTCAGTCGGAATCAAAGCCACTGTCCGAATCCGTTTTGAGGAATTATATTGGTGGTGTTGGGTTGGGGACGTGGATTCTCCGCGCAGAGACAATCGGACAACATGTGGACCCATTGGCGCCGGAGGCTCCCTTGGTATTTACCTTTAGTCCGTTGGTGGGAAGCCCACTGACCACCTCTGCCAAGTTTGCCGTGGTCGCGAAATCACCACTCACACAGCGCATCAATGACTCTCTCGCGTCTTCACATTTTGCGATTGCCGGAAAAAAAACGGGACACGACGCGATTGTCATTGTGGGGCAATCAGAAAGTCCGAAAGTCCTACTGATCACAACTGACGGAATCGCTTTACACGACGCTGATTCTTATTGGGGAATGAATATTCCTTCCGCTGAAGATTCTCTCAAAGAGAGCATCGGAGCACAGTACCGTTATGCCGTGATTGGCCCCGCGGGTGAAAATCTCGTCCGCTACGCGACCATCTCTCATGATGGACGACACGCGGGGCGGGGCGGGCTCGGTGCCGTCATGGGTTCCAAATTTCTCAAAGCAATCGGCGTTGCGGGTGACGAGCGCATCCAGTTCGCGCATCCCAAAGAACTTGTTGCCCTTAGCAAGTCGGTCTCCCAAAAATCATTCGGTCCCGCGACAGAGAAGTATCGCGAACTCGGGACGGCAGGCAATTTGTTAGTTTTCAATCGACTGGGGACGTTACCCACTCGCAATTTTCAGGAAGGTGAGTTTGAGCAGGCAGTCGATCTCGCTCCCGAAACCTTGACGCTCAGTCGTGACAAAGCCCGGAAATCGTGCGCGGCATGTACCATCGGTTGCGAGCATCTGTATGCTCTTGAAAAAGGGGAAAAACCAGTCCGGTTGGAATACGAAAACCTCTTTGCTCTTGGTCCGATGTGCGGAGTGGGAGATGCCGAAGAAGTCCTTAAAGCCTCACAACTGTGCGATGAGTTGGGAATCGATACCATCTCGGCGGGAGGCACCATTGCGTTTGCGATGGAGTGTGCAGAGCGTGGACTGATTGATTGGAAGGGGTTCGAGTTCGGTCGAGGGGACACACTTTTATCTGCCTTGGAAAAAATCGGTCATCGTCGGGATGAGGGTGATTTGTTGGCAGAAGGATCTCGAATATTAGCAGAACAAATTGGGCAGGGAAGCATCGCGTTTGCACCGCAAGTGAAAGGGCTGGAACTCCCCGGATATGAACCGCGTGCTTTGCAATCCATGGCACTCGGTTTTGCCGTCGGATCTCGTGGAGCCGATCACAATCGTTCGGGAGCTTATCAAGCCGATTTCTCGGACTCCGTGGACCGCATGAACATCACCGAAGCCGATGTGTCGGCAGCCATTCAAACCGAAGACGAGGCTGCGATCATCGATTCTCTGATTCTTTGCAAGTTTCTCCGCGGTGTGTTCGAAGACAAGTATGCCGAGATGGCAGAGATGTTGTCGCTGGTGACCGGTTGGAATGTCGATGGTGAAGAGTTACAGCAGTCAGCCAAAAATATTGTCGAATTAAAAAAACGCTACAACATTGAGCAAGGCTGGACCCCTGCTGAAGATACTCTCCCCGAGCGATTTCTTTCCAGTTCGCTGCAAACCGGTGGCAGTAAGGGTGCGACTTTACCGCGAGAACGACTGGATCGGTTGATTCGTGCTTATAATCTTGGTCGCGGTTGGAGCGAAGAAGGATATCTTTCCTCCGACGTCTGCATGGATCAAAACGGTGTCGATCAAAACAACGTATAGATGAACGGTGCAGCCCCCGTGGTTGTCAGGAATGCCAATACTCCCACCATTCCCAGCACCAAAATGATGGGAAGCATCCACCAGATTTTATTTTCTTTGATGAACATCAAAAATTCAGTCGCGAGTCCCAGTTGCTTATCCTGGCTCAGTTCCTCGAAACTCTTTTCGCTATTCGTTTCATCTTGTTGTTCGGGCATGGCGATTCTGGCCTGATCAAATTATTGGGAATGTCTCTCGGAAGCGACTGACAATCTTGCTCTAGTATTGTCGAAAATAGCGTTCTTTACGAGAGGGAATTTCTTTCGGCTGCCAGTAACTGGTTTGGCTTCGGTTGATTGACAGTTGTAAGCGGTCACGTCCCATCATGCGAAAGACGAGCCCAATTGGCAGGAAAACCAATAGAAAGACAAGCAACATCAGGATCTCACCAACGACCAACCCAATTGGCATCAGGATAAGTGAGAGCCCCAGAAAAACTGGTTTGAGAACGCTTGGGACGGCCATTCCCAGAAGGGCGAACAAGGCACCAATTCCCAAACAGATACTGATGACAAATGTTGTGGCCCCCCACAGCCATGCCAGAAAAGGAAGCATGATCAGAGAAAACCAGCCGAACTGTTTTAGTTGACGGTTTTCGGGATTCCAGTTGAGTTGAACGAGTGCCATGATGATCTCTGAATGCTAATATTGCTTTGGTGTGTTGGTCAGTCGAGTTGGAATTGGGCAAGATGTTCTTGCTGCTGCGATTCATCGACATCCAGTTTTTGATTTTTCTTTTCCACGACATGTCGTCCCAAAACGAGTACATCCATACCCGTCATCTGGAAGCAGCGGAATGCATCTTCGGGCGTACAGACGATGGGTTCTCCACGAACATTGAAACTGGTATTGATGAGAACCGGGCAATCGGTTTGATCGTAAAACTTCGTCATCAGATTATGCAGAACCGGGTTTCGTTCATCATCGACAGTTTGAACTCTGGCAGAATAATCGACGTGTGTGACCGCGGGGACAGTCGAACGGCTGTAGTTTAACTTCTCGATTCCAAATGCCTGTTCATATTCTTCCCCGAGTTCCTTGTTCCGAATTTGCTCATGCACGGGAGCCACCATGAGCATGTACGGGCTTTCTTCCCCCTCGCGCATTTCAAAATATTTGTGGACGTGTTCTTGTAAGACAATCGGAGCGAAAGGACGGAATGATTCGCGATATTTAATTTTCAGATTCATGACCTGTTGCATTTCAGGACTGCGGGCATCACCGATGATGCTGCGTGATCCTAATGCTCGCGGTCCAAATTCCATACGTCCCTGAAACCAGCCGATGACGTTCTCATCGGCGATCAGTTTGGCGACGTGCTCGCACATTTCATCATCGGTCTCAAACCGGGTGGATTCAACGCCTTCCTTCTGAAGGAACGATGAAACTTCTTCGTCACTGAATTCAGGGCCTAGTCGTGAACCGTGTTGTGCATCTTTACCAACAATTTTGCGAGGCTTGTCGAGTAATTGGTGCCAGATGAATTGTGCCGTGCCGAGTGCTCCCCCTGCATCTCCCGCAGCCGGTTGTATCCAAACCTGATCGAATGGGCCTTCTCGCAAAATCACTCCATTACCGACACAGTTCAGAGCGACTCCCCCTGCCATCACCAGGTTTTTCATGCCGGTGACTTCATGGACGTGACATGCGGTTTTCAGCATGATTTCTTCCGTCACTGCCTGCACTGAGGCTGCGAGATCCATTTCTCGCTGTGACAGTTCGGACTCCGGTTCTCGTGGGGGCGCTTCAAACAAACGATGAAACTTCTCGTTTGTCATGGTGAGTCCCTGGCAATAATTGAAGTAACTCATGTCCATGCGGAACGAGCCATCTTCTTTCAGGTCCATCAGTTGTTCACGAATGCGGTCAGCAAACACGGGGCGACCATAGGGCGCCAAACCCATGACTTTGTATTCACCACTGTTGACCAGAAAACCTGTGTAATAAGTAAACGCGGAATACAACAAACCCAGCGAATGAGGAAATCGAATTTCCTGATCGAGCGTGATTTTGTTTCCTTCACCTCGGCCATAGCAAGTTGTTGACCATTCCCCCACGCCATCAAAGGTAATGATGGCGGCTTCTTCAAAAGGTGATGGGAAGAAAGCGCTGGCGGCATGAGACTCGTGATGATCGGTGAATACGAAACGTCCTTTGTAACGGTTTCGAAGACCTTTTCTCATCTCCCGAGGGAGATGCAATTTTTCCTTCAACCACAAAGGCATTGCTCGTCGGAATGAGCGATAGCCGAGAGGCGCAAACTTCAGATAGGTTTCGGTTAAGCGTTCAAATTTTGTGAACGGCTTATCATAGAAGCCGACGTAATCAAGATCTTCAGGAGAAAGACCGGCCTTGGAAAGACAGTAATCGATGGCGTTTTGTGGAAATCGATAATCATGTTTGACGCGCGTAAATCGCTCTTCCTGCGCAGCGGCAATGATTTCGCCATCGACGACCAATGCCGCTGCCGAATCGTGATAAAACGCCGAGATGCCAAGAATTGCCGTCATGAACGCGACTCGATTTCTATACCGATATCATATTGGACCTGTGGAACGAGTTACTCTCGAATCACAGGATTCTCATTGGTTTCAATTGTGATTTGTGTTTCGAGTCTATTATTTGAGGGAAGACCTGAAGAACTGGGTGCCAAATGTGAATTGAGAAAATCTCGCGATCTTTCAAACGCAAGCTTATGCCCAGCTTCATTCCAATGTGCATCGTACTCAAACGTCAAGCGGCTTTCGTTGGCTTGTTTCCACTTCACAAATGGAGAACTCAAATCGTGAAATGGGATGTCGAGACGTTCTGTGATTGAACGAATGGTCGGGCGGTAAGAGGACCGTAGCTCTAGGTTAGTGAGTTGGTGAGGAGGTGATTCCCCAAACTCATTCCGGTAAGGAACTCGAACCATCAACAATGGCACTTCTTTATTGCGACACTCTGATTGAATCTCAGAAAGTAAATATTCCATGACCGTGATTCGGGGATCATCCTGAATCATAGTGGGATCCTCTTTAGACTTCCCTTTTTGCTTGGTAAGTTTTGTCTCTTCCTTACGATGATTTGAGAGTCGCTTTTAATAATTGATCACGTAAGCGAGGTAGTTATAAAAGTAAGAGGTGTCTTTCAGTTTTTGTTTCAGACCGGAAGACCATCGCTCAGGGGGAGGAAGTGAAATATTGACTTCGCCCGTCTCTGAGAGATAAGCATGTGGTGCATTATCGGCTGTCTTTCTGACATTGTCATCAAAGTCGTTTCCAAAATGGAGAATCATCACCGCATCGTCATTCTTGAGATTAGCTTGCACGAATCGGTCAAAGACCATTTTTTGTTGCAATGTTCCATAGCCGGGTAGCGAGTAATTGATGACGTTCCAATTCGGGAATTCGGTCGCAATGTAGTCGCTGATTGATTTTCCCGGTTTGACACCCCATCCCCACCCATACGAATCTCCCAGAATATAGAGTGTTCGTTCTGTAGAGCTGTTTTGTTTGTGAGTGTGCCTGAATCCATGCTGATTGTAGGAAACCGGAATATTGAAATCGGTGGTGTGAAAAATCCCGGAAAACTTCGGCTTTCCGATAAAACCCAATTCGGGGTCGTGTTGGTGAAAAGAACCAGAGGGATTCACAAATTCTGGGGAATATCCAATGACGCGAAAGATGAGTTCCCCACAAACAAAACTCACCATGACGCCAAACGACAGCGCCAAAAGGATCAGCTTCAGTTTTCGGTTTCTCGGTTGTGAGGTTGTTTGAGTCTTTGTCCTGATTTCATTCACGAGAGCATCTCCACTGTTTCTTCTTCTCAACTGCTTTTATATCAGGCTGCTTTTTGCTGATTCTCATTGCTGGTATCGAAAATTCGCGGTCCCACCAATGATTGTGGTCCATTACCCCAGGCATGCGACGCGACCGCTTTTTGAATTTCGTCTGCAACTTCTAACGCAGCCACGGCCGTCCAGCCATTGACGAGAGGCGTCGAATTTGTTTTGACGCATTTGACGAAGTGGGTCAGTTCGGCGGTCAATGCGTCATCGTCAGAGACATCGGCATCAGTGACAGTGATGAATCGGCCAAACACGTCGTCTCGCAACTGCGCGATGTCAGCTCCGGGTTGAAAAGCCATTTCCACCGGAGAGACTCCAGCGAGAAGCTCTGCTCCGGGAGCATACTGTTTCACTTCACGAGTGGTGAAATCAACGGTCGTGCATCCGCTTTCCGAGAAAATTTGCATCGCACGACCGGCAGTTGGATTAATCCGGCTTGCGGAAACATCGGCGATGCAGCCGTTTTCAAATTCAAGCCGAGCTTGAACGGCATCTTCCTGTTTTCCAAACAAAGAGATCCCAAACGCTTGAACACTTTTCAGTTCAGACTGAACCAAACCCAAAATCAGGTCGAGGTCGTGGATCATCAGGTCGTGAACGATGCTGATGTCGGTTGAACGGAACGAAAACGAACTGAGTCGTTCGGATTTGATGTATTTAGGGTTTTGGCAGAGAGGTTCTGCGGCAACGGTGGCGGGATTGAATCGCTCCACATGGCCGACTTGCAGAGTGAGTCCTTTTTTGTCTGCCATCTCGGCGATTTGACGAGCATCACTGACATTACCAGCCAGCGGTTTTTCCATCATCATTGGAATGCCGTGAGACACACACTCTTTTGCAACTTCCAAATGAGCAAAGGTCGGTACCGCAATCGAGGCCGCTTCAATGTGTGGCAGCATTTCACGATAGTCGGCGTACCATTCACAACCCCAGCTCTCGGCGGCTTCACGGCCACGTTCTTCGGAAGAGTCGGCCACTCCAACCAGAATGACACCTTCTATTCCCGCAAGAATACGAGCGTGATGGCGTCCAAGCGCGCCCACTCCGATAACACCAACTTTGAGGTCGTTCATAATATTGTTTTTCAGTTTCAGGCGACATGCGAGGTCGGTGGGACAGACTGTTGTCTGTTCGCAGCCTCGATATTTTGGGCGAGTTGTTGATTCAAGTGATGTCCTGAACGCCAAGCTGTGATGTGACCTTTTAAGTCACATCCCAAAAGGGCAAAATCTCCGATGGCATCCAGAATTTTATGACGGACGCATTCATCGACGGCCCGCAACGTGTTTCCAATCACTCCGTCTTCACCGTAGACGAGTAGATCTTTCTCAGTCACACGTTGCCCATAACCGGCAGCCTTTAACGTCGCCACTTCAGATTCCAGGACGAATGTTCTGGCGAAGGCGATTTCCTGCAAGAATGTTTCTGGTGTGACGTTGACCGTGAATGTTTGTGGAGGAATGGGAGAACTATGACCGTAATCCAAGTGATAGGTAATCACCAAACCCTCGGACATGTGAGGGCGAATCTGGACACTGGCATCACCTCGCTCAGACTCTACTTCCAGAGCTTGTTCAATCCGTAAGGACGAGCGCAACGCCGACTGTTCCACAATTCCAGCCGCAAGTAACTCTTCGACAAACGGTCGACAGGAACCATCCACACCGGGAACTTCCGCCGCATCGATTTCGATCAGGCAGTTATCAATCTGTAATCCTGCCAATGCTGCCAAAACATGTTCGGTCAGTTCGACGCGAGCATTGCCGTTGACGAGAGACGTTCGACGATGAGTCGATTCCAAAAAAGCCAACGAGACCGGGACATCGGGCTGACCTTTCAGGTCAACACGATGAAAAACCACACCGGTATTTTCGGGAGCCGGATGAAATCGGAGGCTGACATCGACGCCGGAGAAAAGTCCGAATCCACAGATTTCGGCATTTCGCTTGAGTGTCTTTTGCCGTCGTTCGGCCATTGTCTTGTCCCGCATCTCGAACAGACAGGTAAATCGTTGGAAGATGATACGAGTCAACCGACAACGAAGAAAACTCCTTCGCTGCCGGTCAGGCTCGTCGTCAGCATAAGCCTCACCGTAAATCGGCAAGACGATAGATCAAATCATTATTGGGATGATGTCGCACCGGGAGCAGCAGCTGTTTTCTGATACTTCTTGTTCAGATATTCGAGCACTGCTTCGGTGATATCGTTTTCCGGGTTATGGTAAACGACTTGGCGATTCATCCCGTTGATGACGCCACGGGCATCATCTTCCTGACTCAGTTCAGTACGATTAAATCGCAGAACGAGCGTGTACTTGTAGTACTCGGCGTACATTTTGACGGCCGATTGCACTTCCATGTACACTTCTTTGTAAATTTGCGATTCCTTACGCAGGAAATCACGTTGCATCACTTTACGGCGAGCGTCAATCTCGGCCGCTTTGGAAGCAAGTTGCGCTTCTGCTTGAGCGTAACCAGGTGATGTTTCGGTCATCATCTGCAACTTCAAAGACAGCGCTTTGATTCCTTCGACATCGGCTTTGATGGTTTCTTCGGAACCGGCGATTTCGTTCTTCAGTCCTTCACGCAAGGCTTCAAACTTTTTGTATTGTTTGAAAACTTGTGCCATGTCAATCAAGGCGACTTTGTGAGGGTCTGATTGTGCCTCGGCACGAACCAATCCCATTCCACAGATCATCGCCACAGCAGCGGTAAATACGACGAGCTTCTTCACGATATGCACTCCTTTGCAAATGCCGTTCATTCGGCGTGTTTCACAAGTCCCTTTGTGACAGGGTCCCTTATCCACGGGGTCGGAGTTTTGGCAAAATCTGCCGATTGCGTCAATACGAGCCAACCCCCCGTAGCATCGTTTTTTGGGGAACTTTCTGAAATAATGCGGTTTCGGTTCGTTCAACACATTTGTTGAGCACCCGAGATTGCATTCGGATCCCGCCACTTTAGACTGGTTCTACAGAGTCATTGTCCGTTTTGCGAACATTTGCGGCCTGCGAGGCGTCTCGTTAATCGAGGTCTCGAAACCGACAATATTACTGAACTGATGGAAAGACGCTTTCATGCCACGTTACGACGCCCGACGCATCGAACCCAAATGGCAGGAATTCTGGGATCAAAATCAAACCTTTCGCGCACCAGGCGGTGTGCCTAAGGGACCGAAATATTACGCACTCGATATGTTCCCCTATCCGTCGGGCAGCGGCTTGCATGTCGGACACCCTGAAGGATACACGGCAACCGATATTGTCTCGCGCTACAAACGAATGAACGGCGTCAACGTGATGCACCCCATGGGCTGGGATGCCTTCGGTCTTCCCGCCGAACAATACGCCATCGAAACGGGAACACACCCTCGCGTTACCACTTACAAGAATATTGATACCTTCCGGCGCCAACTCAAAAGTCTCGGCTTCAGTTACGACTGGAGTCGAGAGATTGCAACCACCGACATCGAATACGTGCGTTGGACACAGTGGATCTTTCTCCAATTGTTTAATACCTGGTACGACCCGGAATTCGTCTGGACCGGACCCGATGGCAAAGAGCGGACCGGTAAAGGGCGACCAATAGACGAGCTTCCCATCCCCGATGATGTTCAGGGAGAGGATGCGATTCGCGCATTTCAAGACGATCACCGTCTTGCCTATCAGTCACACGCTCCCGTCAACTGGTGTCCCGCATTGGGAACCGTTCTCGCCAACGAAGAAGTGACCGCCGACGGTAAAAGTGATCGTGGAAACCACCCTGTCGAACGTCGGGCGTTGCGACAATGGATGTTGCGCATCACGTCTTACGCGGATCGACTTGGCAGCGAATTGGACGGTGTCGACTGGTCCGATTCGATCAAGTTATTGCAACGAAACTGGATCGGCAGAAGTATCGGAGCTGAGGTCGATTTCTATATTGGTGACGACTTCGATTCGTGGAAAAAGTCACGCTCTCAAAATGGCTTACCCAGTGCAGCCGATGATGATGTCTTGCGCGTCTACACGACCCGACCGGATACGTTGTTCGGTGCAACGTACATGGTCATCGCACCCGAGCATCCCTATGTCGAGAGATTAACAACCGACGACCACCAAGACGCTGTTGAAGAATACTGTCGCAAAGCGGGTCTCAAAAGTGACCTCGACCGAACCGATCTCGCCAAAGAGAAATCGGGCGTCTTCACGGGAAGCTATGCCGTCAATCCCGTCAATGGGGAAAAGATCCCGGTTTGGATCGCCGACTATGTTTTAGTGAGTTACGGCACCGGTGCCATCATGGCGGTTCCCGCTCATGACGAACGCGACCTCGAATTTGCACAACAATTCGATTTGCCAGTCATCGAAGTGGTCGAAACCCCCGATGATACTCCCAATCTTGGCTTCACGGGTGAAGGAACAGCCATCAACTCGGGCGAGTTTACCGGCACTCCAACTGCCGACTTCAAACGGAAAATTATCGAAAAACTTGATCAGGAAGGGATCGGTAAGAAAGCCGTCAACTTCAAGTTAAGAGACTGGCTCTTTTCCCGTCAACGATATTGGGGAGAGCCGTTCCCGATCTGGCACGAACTCGATGACGAAGGCAATCCCACGGGACGAATTGAAGCGGTTGATGAAACCGAACTTCCCGTCGAACTTCCCGACATGGAAGACTTCAAGCCGAAAGGGACACCCGAACCGCCGCTCTCATTCGCACCCGATGAGTGGCTGAATAAAACTGACGATGACGGCACACGCTGGAAACGTGAAACCAATAGCATGCCGCAATGGGCGGGAAGTTGCTGGTACTATCTTCGCTATTGCGATCCGCAAAACGGCGAGGCGTTCATTGATCCCGAGAAAGAGAAATACTGGTTGCCCGTCGATCTTTACATCGGTGGAGTCGAACACGCGGTGTTGCATTTGTTGTACTCGCGCTTCTGGCACAAGGTTCTCTTTGATTTGGGACACGTCACCTGTCCCGAGCCTTTCCAGAAACTTGTCAATCAGGGAATGATTCTCGGCGAGGCGGAGTTGTCTGGTTATCAGGATGGTTCTGGAAACTGGATCTCGGCTAAAGATGTTCCCGATGGATTTGATGGCAAGACCGTTTCAGTCTCGGCTGAGGATGTCGAGAAGAAAGGGGAATCTTTTGTATTAAAAGAGAATCCCGCAATCGTCGTTGATTCTCGCGCTCATAAAATGTCCAAGTCTCGTGGTAATGTGATCAACCCGGATGATGTGACCGCCGATTATGGTGCCGATTCTTTACGTCTTTATGAGATGTTTATGGGACCGCTCGAACAAACCAAGCCGTGGAGTATGTCGGGCGTCGAGGGAGTCTATCGCTTCCTCTCGCGTGTGTGGCGTATGGTTGTCGATGATCGTGCCGAAGAGGTGCAATTGAACGCAGCCGTTCAGGATGTTGAACCCAACGATGATCAGCTTCGTATTTTGCATAAGACGATCAAAGCCGTCACTGAAGATATCGAGAAGCTGTCTTTCAATACGGCCATCAGTCGCATGATGGAATTCACGAACGAATTGAGCGGCCATGATGTGCGGCCGAAGGCGATTCTCGAACCGTTTGTCTTGTTGTTGAGCCCGTTTGCGCCGCATTTGGCCGAAGAGTTATGGCAGTTGCTGGGTCACGACGAGTCCCTCGCTTATGCAGACTGGCCACAGCATGACGAATCCAAATTAGTAGAAACAGAAGTCGAAATTCCCGTTCAGATCAAAGGCAAAGTTCGTGGTCGAGTGAAGGTGTCTCCCGATGCCGATCAAGAGACCATGATTGCCGCCGCCAAAAGTGTGGTCGCCGACCAAATTGAAGGCAAAGAGATCATTAAAACAATCGCCGTCCCCGGGCGGATGGTCAATTTTGTAGTCAAAGGGTAATCCAACGTGTCCGAAAAACCAGTTGATGACGGCTCGATTAGGCTCGATCAATTGCTGAAAGTGAGCGGATTGGCTCAAACCGGTGGTCACGCCAAAATGGTGATCCAGGGGGGAGAGGTGGTTGTGAATGGCGAAATTGAGACCCGTCGTCGACGTAAGTTGTTTGCTGGTGACAAGATCGAGTATAATGGGGAAACTGTTGTCATCGACGAAGGGGATTCTGGGTCGGACCGTGCCGAGGAATCGAGTCCTGATCGGCCTTGAGTGAATTGCCCTGAAGTTCGATGATTGAAGGAATGATACGGAACTTCAGGAGGCCGCAAGGCGTCTTGTCAAAAGGATTATTGGCCGATGCCGTTAAAATCACTCCCTGTCGAAGAACCTACGCTCAACCTGACGCCGATGGTTGATATCGTCTTTTTGTTGATCATCTTCTTTATGGTCGGGACGCAGTTTGCAGAGATGGAGCGTTCCATCGATGTGCAATTGCCGACCGTCTCCAGTGTCACTCCTTTGACGGGAGTCCCCGATGCGAAAGTCGTCGATATTCATGCCGATGGCAAAATTGAATACGAAGGAGAAGAGCAGTCTTTAGAAACCTTGCAGGAGACGTTGAAGACTGCACAAGAAAACTATTCGGGGCAAGCGGTTGTGTTGCGAGGTGATCAGCGATGTGCGTATCAACAGATCATGAATGTGATCGCGGTCTGCAAACGGGCCAAGATTGCTTCAATTTCACTGGCCAACAAACCGGAACAAGAATAACAGTTTCATCACTATGAGTCTCAGTCTCGATACCGGATTAATGATCGTCGTTGGGCTGCTGTCACTGACAGCGGTTGCGGCGGTGGTGTTGCTGGTCACGATGATGCTGGGCCGCAAAGCGGTCGCTCATGCGACGGGTCTTTCCTTCATCGTCTCTGTCTTGGCGCATCTTGGTTTTGTTTGTGCCTGGTTTGCGTGGTATCTCTACGTTGAGTTGAATCCGTCAGCGAGCGCCGTTGCCGCGGCGGAGCTTCCCCAACAAGAGGAAGTTGTCGAAATTCGGGATGTATTCGATGCGGCGGATGATCGTGTCACAGCGGAATCTGCTGGCGAGAGCGCGTTGTCCGAAGTGACTGAAAACACGATGGTTCCCGAACTCGAACGATTCGTTCCCGATGTCGAAGTCGAAACATTTCCTCCTGTTGATCCACAACGTGATGTGGTGACCGCGGAAATGTCACCTCCTATTGATATTCCCGATGTTCGTAGCGAACCTGATTTGCCGGTCTCGGTTCCCGTGCCTGTCAAAGCGGGAGCGACTGGACCCATGACACAGGCTCAGATCCCGCTGGAAGTTGAAGCGCCTGTTCGACAAGCCCGGCCAGAAGTCAAAATTCCCGATACACCGTTGGAGCGAACGGTCACTCCGACCGTCGCGCAGCAGGACTCCGCGTTGGAGCGGTCTCAAAAAACGGGAGCCGTGAATCGAATCGACATTGATTCCAAACCGCTGCTCTCAGCCCCCAATTTGGTGGAAGATCCTGAAGCAATGTTGGAGAAAGCGGAAAATGATCTGACAATCAGCCAACTTGCCGGACCAACTCCCACGATTATTGACGATTCCAACTACGGAACCGAAGCCAACGCAGATTCTGACGACGGCAAGATCAGCGATTCCCTCGAAGAGAATATCACACGCACCAAATTGGCCGAGCCAATTGGTATTGAAGGAGGATCGATGCAGCGGGACCGTCCCAATTTCGCCCCGTCGATTCCCTTCCCTGATGTTGATGGGCTCATGGTGACGCCCACCGTTCCCGATCTTGGGTTACCGACAGTCGATACCAACGCCCCTAATTTGGTGAAACCCAATTTTGATTTCCCATTGGAACGGTCTGTCGAAACAGTTCCTGAGACTTACCGATTGCGTTCCATCGAACGTCGGGCCGATATTGCCCGTAAGTTTGGCGGAACGGAAGAAACCGAACGTGCGGTCGAGAATTCATTAGCGTGGCTGGCCTCTCATCAAAGTGCCGCCGGGTATTGGGATGCAGATCGATATGGGAGTGGTCGTGGACCGGAAACCGATGTGGCCGATTTGAATCTGACCGAAGAACGAAAAAAAACACGCCGCGAGTCGGGCATTCAAGCCGATAGTGGTGTGACCGCATTATCATTATTGGCGTTTCTTGCAGCAGGATACACCAATGAAGAAGGCCAGTATGCCGACAATGTTGATCGAGCGATTCGCTGGATGATCAAACAACAACGTGAAGATGGATATCTGGGAGGCAACGCCAGTTATTTTGCGGCGAATTACTGTCATGGTATGGCAACATACGCGATGGCGGAAGCATTGGGAATGCAAAGCAATCCTGCGGCTGCCACCGAATTGAAGGCAGCCGTTGAGGATGCCGTTAGCTATTCGCTGTTAATGCAAAATACGACGGACGGCGGTTGGCGTTATCGTGCGCAATCGGCTGAAGGGGATATGAGTATTTTCGGTTGGCAATTGATGGCCTTGAAATCTGCCGATATCGCCGGAATCACCATTCCTGAGACCGCCAAGAATCGGATGATTGGTTTTTTGCGAGATCGGTCGTTGGGTGAAGGAAAAGGATTAGCGGCCTACCGACCGGGTGAACCGGCAACGCATGCGATGACTGCCGAAGCACTCTTCTGCAAACAAATTCTCGGCATCCGACGCGGTAACCCCCAATCGACCGAAGCCGTCGAGTTTCTGCTTCGTAAACCACCAAAAATTTCAGACTGGAATCTCTATTACTGGTACTACGGAACTTTGGCCATGTACCAGTATGGGGGCGACGAATGGGACCGCTGGAATCTCTCAATGCGAGACACCTTGGTGTCCACTCAAAAACTCAAAGGGGATAACGCAGGAAGTTGGGATCCGGTCGGTCCGTGGGGACCGTATGGAGGGCGAGTTTATTCGACCGCACTGGCCACTTTATGCCTGGAAGTCTATTATCGCTTCTTGCCATTGTACGAACACGGCGGTCGCTTCGACGAGTGACAGTTTTATTCTTGGTCGTTCTGTTTTCTCTCACGCTCGCGAACTTCTCGTTCGCGCGTCGCTGCATCACGTCTTTCTTCGGGAGGACGATGCGGTCCTCGTTCTTCACGCAGTTCATTCACTTCGCGGCGTAACGTCCGAACTTCATTCCGCAAATCACCAACAAGCTCGAAGAGTTCACCCAATTCACCGCGAGGCTCGTCACCTTCTTTTTCGCCATGTTCGTGGTGTTCGAGAACTTCAGAGATTTCTTCCACTTCATGTTCAAGCCGTTCACGCACCTCACCGATTTCCTCCAACTCCCGCTCGGCTTCCTCCATTTCACGTCCGAGATTGTGAAGGTGTTTTTCCAGCTCCTCTTCCCGTTGACCGAGTTTCTCGTGTTCTCGTTCCAAGTTCTCACGATGTGCGTGCATTTCATCGGGGCTTGGTTCCCGCTCGGCAATGGCCGAGGTTCCCCACCACAACAGAGGGATCGACAGAAGAGATAGACAAATGGTGCATCGCATTAATGTTCTTCGCATGACATACCTTTTTTGGCAAGATCGTGTGGTGGAATCGACATCTGGGACTCGCGTCCGTCCTCCATTTAGCATACCCTGAAATGGATCGTACGTCGAACTTTTTCGAGTCTGCCATGCCACTCAATCGACTCTCCGAATGGGTCGCCATTCAACGAAACCCAAGCTCTGGTAGTGGGGCAGGGCGTGAAGAGTTAGTGCGGCTTGTTCTCAGATTGCAAAATTTTGGTTATCAGGTCCGATCATTCAAAGATCGCGACAAACTGTTGCAGGCATTGAACAATCCCGAGAAGCGATCTCGACTGAAATGTCTCGTCGCGGCTGGTGGAGACGGAACGGTTAACGATGTGCTCAATCGATACCCCAGTGTGCCGATCTCTTTGTTCCCGATGGGAACAGAAAATCTGCTCGCTAAATATCTGCAAATCACCGATTCGGGGGAACGGCTAGCCGAGATCATTCACGAGGGCAGGACGGAGAAATTTGACCTGTGTCAGGTGAATGGACGTAAGTTCCTGTTAATGGCCAGTTTTGGTATCGATGCCGAGGTTGTTCATCGCACTAGCCAAGCTCGGAAGGGAAACATCAGTAAACTCAATTACGTCCAACCTTTTTGGGATTCCGTTCGTAATTACGAGTACCCGGAAATACGCATTTTCGTTGATGATGCGGTGGAGCCGGTGGTCGGACGATTCGGCATCATTAGCAATATTCCGGCGTACGCCTTACAGTTGCCATTCGCAACAGCAGCGAGCCCGTTTGATGGCAGGCTCGATCTGCGATTATTCGAGAAAGGGTCACTCTGGTCGACGATGGAATATTTGTATTATGTCACGAATCGTTGGCACGAAGACCGGGACGATGTCACCTGTCTGAGTGGAAGTCGATTTCGTCTCGAAAGTGATGTGCCGGTTCCGATTCAGGTGGACGGGGATCCGGCAGGATTTACACCCGCATTGATCGAATTGAGTTCATCGGATGTCTCATTATTGGTACCCAAATATTTTTTATCTGATCAGTCGGAAAGGATTCCTCGATGACAGTTACTGATGTTCCCGTGGGGCAGTGGACTTGTGGAGTCCAGCAACCGTTATTGTTCATCTCCGGGCCGTGCGTTATGGAAGATGAAGAATTGGTCAAGCGAACCTCGGGGGAACTCGCCGAGATTGCCGAACGGTTGGGTGTCCAACTTGTCTACAAATCCAGTTTTGATAAAGCCAATCGAACCAGCATTCACTCGTATCGTGGCCCTGGTCTTGAACAAGGGTTAGATTGGCTGGCAGCCGTGAAAGAACGTACCGGCTTGCCCGTCACCACCGACGTTCACGAGCCGGAGCAAGCCCGCAGAGCGGCGGAAGTGTGCGATATCATTCAGATCCCCGCATTCCTGGCTCGCCAAACCGATCTGTTACAAGCCGCCGCGGAAGGAACCGCCAAGCATGGAGGTGTCGTGAACATCAAAAAACCGCAGTTTGTTGCTCCTGAGGATACCGAACATGCGGTGCAAAAATGTCGAGAGTCGGGGAACGACCGCGTCTTATTGACGGAACGGGGAACAACCTTTGGATACGGCAGGCTAGTCAACGATTTTCGCTGTGTCTCGATCATGCATGACATTGGAACGCCGGTCATTTACGATGCAACACACAGTGTTCAAACCCCCGGTGGAAAAACAACCGGCGGGCAACGTGAGATGGTGTGGCCCCTCTCACGAGCGGCAGTGGCGTGTGGCTGCGATGGTGTCTTTTTTGAAACACACCCCGATCCCGACAACGCCAAGAGTGATGGCCCCAACATGGTTCCTCTGTCACAAGCGGAACAATTGATGACACAATTGACTCAAGTGAGAGATCTCATTCTTTCTCTTCCGACCAACTCATAAATTATCTACGAATAATTCAGGTTCAACAGCATGACTTTTTCCGTTCGCCTTGGTTTGTTCTGGTCTCTTTCCGCCTGCTTGTTGGTCGGTTGTCCCTCACCTCCACCTTCGAGTGGAACGGGAGGAAGTTCAGAGACATCGAGTACTGCTGAGGAACAGCGCTGTGCTGACAGCCTGAAGAATGCTTTTAATTCACTCGATCCGCATCGTCTGGAAATTGACGCTGATCTCGAAGCGACAGCCAATGAGCTTAACAACTGGCTTTCATCATGCGGTCAATCGGAATGGGACGATGAGAAGGCCTTAAAGAGATTAAACAAAATACTTAGCGACGAGCAGATGGCCACGATTCAGGCCGAGCGATTTGGAAGTCGCGATGTCGCCCATGTGCGAACTTCGATTTTGTTGCGTCAAATCGCAGAACAAGCAGCAGAAGACGCAGATTCAGATCTCGAACGCGCTGTCAGCCTGTTTCGGTACGTGACTCGTACGATAATCCAGCAGCCCGACAACCAAAACATCCCGCTCACTTTGTATCAAGTCTTTCTCTTCGGTCGAGCCACAGCCGAGCACCAGGCGTGGGCCTTCACTGAACTACTGCATCAGTTACGGATTGATGCGGTCGTACTAACGCCGCAACAACAAGGGGACAAGAAATGGATCGTCGCGGTTTGCCTCGAAGAGGGGAATTATCTCTTCGATTTTTCTTTGTTGACGCCTGTGCCGTCCAAATCTTCGACATCTTGGCGGATTGACACTCCTGCCACTCTCCAGGAAGTCATCAAGAGTCCCAAACTTCTCACTGTTCTTCAGGAACTGGGAAGTCAAGTGCCTTCAGCGACCGAGTTAACAACTCCTCATGTACTGGTCCCCTATAGTGCAACATTCTGGTCGATGCGAATGCGTTCTCTCAACCAGACACAGTCTGGGTTGGCCGCGGTGTTGGCCGACCCTTTACTCGATGGTGAGTATGGAATGGGGGCTCTCGCTCGAATTGCCAAGAGCTCCGAAAATTGGGTGCTATCCAATTTGACACTCTGGGAGTTCTCTGAAGAACAGGAAACCAAATATTGGTCGATTCGCAAAAACTCCTCGCAAGAGCAGGCGTTAATTGCTCGCATGATGCCATTTCTCGCTCCGTTGGAAGTTCAGGTGAATAAGGAAAAGCAGGAGGTGAATATTACGAAAGAAGGAAAGAAACAGTGGGCAACACGACTCACCCAGCTTCAGGGAGAGTTTCCGAAAGCCATCAGAAACTACGGCGGTTTACGAGTGGGTAGCAAGAACACGCGAAACTTAATATTGGCTCAAGATATCGATCCGTCGATTCAAGCAATTTTACCAGTGATCATACAAAGAGAAGATGCTGCCGCCGAAGATGCCCATTTTTGGGTGGCGGCTTCGCAATACGACCTCGGAGAATGGACCGATGCTCGTAGTACTTATCAGGATTACCTGAATCGGTATGACGCAGCTCGATGGACCGATTCCGTTCATCTTATACTGGCCCAGATCGCAATGTCTGAAGAGGATTTTGAAACGGCACGAAACCACTTGAGCAGCATCTTGAAAACTTCCTCGCTCAAAAAGGCGGCAATGTTTCTGGAGTCGCAGATTTCGGAATCATCCACAAGCGAGCCAACTAAAAAAGAAGAGTCCAAAGCACCGAAGGAAGAGACTGAGATAAAATCGGAATCGAAAGAAGAATCAAAAACAGCGAAGCCCGGCGATTCTTAATTAAGCGACAGAAATTCTAAACACGATCACTTGCAACAGTCTTTGAAGACCGACACACTTCGTGGATCGATTCTTCATTTTTCGAGAGACTGATATGTCTGTGATTCTTCGTCGATATTGGTTTTTGCTCGGCCTCTTGGTCATGATCCCAATGGGGCTGGGGGTTGGTTACACCATCACCGGGGGCTTTGTCCCGTTTTGGTTGAGAACTGTTAATCCACGCTGGATCACAGCAGTCGTCCTGTTCTTGATGACATTTACGCTCGACTCTCGTCAGTTTTTGGTATCACTCAAAAAGCCCAGTCCTGTCTTGTTTGCAGGACTTGTCAACCTGGGCATGCTTCCGGTCATTGCCTGTGGATTGGCACCGTTACAACTGACGCTCGACTTTCAAGTCGGGTTGATGATCGCGGCCACAGTTCCTTGTACGTTAGCAGCCGCCTCGGTCTGGACGCGTAAGGCGGGTGGCAACGACGCTGTTTCTCTTCTGGTCACACTTACGACCAATTCTCTCTGCGTGATCGTCACACCCTTCTGGTTGGCACAATCCACGGCGCAGGCTGTCGAATTTAATCTTTGGTACATGACTCTTCGATTGGTGCAAGCGGTTTTGATTCCCACAATTCTCGGCCAACTGTTGCGACTCATCCCCGCAAATGCTCGATTTGCAACCGAACGAAAAATCCCTATCGGAGTTCTTGCACAAGGGATGATTCTGATATTAGTGTTCACGGCATCGATGAATGCGGGTTTACAACTCGCCAGTGGAGAAGCAGAAATCGGAGCGGCTGCATTATTGTTGGTCTGGAGTTGTTGTTTGGGTCTCCACCTGACCGGAGCAGCCGTCGGATGGTGGGGAAGTGGCCTTTTAAAGCTTCCACTTGCCGACCGAAAAGCGGTTTTGTTTGCTGCGAGTCAGAAAACATTACCAATAGGCGTGTTATTGGCAACCGACCCAAGCATGTTTGGTAATGCAGGAGTTCCTTTTGCGATATTCCCGATGCTGATGTATCACACCACACAACTTGTAGTCGACACCTTGATTGCACATCGCCTATCGTTGGTGACCGAAGAGAGCACCAATTGAGACGAGCCTATCGCTCGAACATTCCATAAAAAACGCCACAAGAATATTTCATCTTGTGGCGTCCGCTTATTGAAGAGTGTTCGTTATCAGAACTTGGGAACGACGATTGTCTTATTGTCGTATTGAGGATTTCGGTAGACATCGACGAATGTCATCCCGAATCCTAAGCGAAGTTCGTACTGAGCCCGTCCAGCCCAAGGCGTATTCGTATGAGTTGTCACCACTTCCCGTAGAAGATTTTGGGCTTCTTTTCCTTGAAGCTCCAATTCGGCAAGATACTCAGCACGTGTCATTTTCAGTCCAAACTCTTTATTTAAGCGAGCATACTGCTCCTCATCAGGAATAATCATTTTGGGAACACGTCGGGCATCCCAACGGTTGGAGGGAGCGTCCTTGTTCTTTCTTTTTGGCTCCGGGTTGGTGGCAACATGCTGATCAATGGCCAACAAAAATTGGAACAAACGAATTTTGAAGGTGACCAGTTGGGCATAAGCCAAGTCGTAATTGGCACGCCAACGCATCGAAGCTTCTGTGTCGCGAAGCGGTTTGATTTTCTCCAACATGGCCATCGCCTGGTTAACCAGCCCCATTGACTTAATGGCCTTGGGAACTTGTTTGGCGGCTTCCGACTGGAACGGGCCGACTTCCATCGGGTACCAATTTTCTTTGATGTTCAACTGACCGTCGAGGTAAGGGTTGAGCCGTTCGATGACGTCAAAAACGATTCGCCGGAACTCTTCGCGATCTCGATTTTGTATATAGGAGCGACGATCACCGAGAAATGGCTGATATTCTTTCATATCAAGAAACTCGTACTTCCGATCCTCGATCTGGCGAGGATTCACCAAGTTCTCTTCTTCACCGGGAAGAATAAAGAAGATGCCGCCTGATTCGCGTGCCATGCGCACTTGTGCGTAAGGTCCGAATCCGGCTGATTGAGTATCCCAGCGGCTGTGCAAGCCATCCCATTGCAAACATTCCACCATAGGAGTCTCTGGGCCACGTCGAACTTGTAACCAGTGTGTTGTCTTAAACTCTGGATGGACCCATCGGACTCGGGCATACGGATATCCAAACATCGATTCACGGCCCATGAAGTAAGCCGGGACGCGACCCTGTTTCAGTTTCGAGACGGTCGCTTCCAGAAGCTGAGCGTTATCCCCATCGTCCCCCGATTCATCGGAAACGACAATCAAAACCAGTCGGCGCCCTTGTCGCCGAGCTTGCCCAATAAATTCGTCGACCGTGGCATTAATCGACTGACACATATTTTCCTTACCTGATCGATCGATGGGAATTTTTCCGATGGAGGCTTTGACTTCTTCAATGTCGGAAGTTGGCTTGGTGTGTTGGTGGATCGTTTCACCGAAGGAAAGGATGGAGGTCAGAATGTGTTCATCTGAGGCCCGTTTCTTAAGTTCTTCATCCTTCTTAGTCAGAATTCCGAGTTCTTCGTACACTTTGTAGAAGTTTTCGGCGATTTCTTTTTGATCGTCTTTCATACTGCCCGATTCATCGAACAGCCAAACCGCCATGATCTTTTCTTTACGCATCATACGGATCAACTCAGCCGTGATTCGTCCCATGGCGGCACCATAGCCTTCAACGGCCGCACCAGTTTCTCCGGTTACTTCGCCTTCACCGAAGTCTTTACCGATCGTCTCATCGCTGGGGAGTGTCACTTCAGTCAGCGAGACCTCAATTTGTGGATCTTCGAGTGTCTCGGCTTGCTCGACTTTGCTGGTCGTCACAACCGGTCCTGCCGAAGAGCCAATTTCACCGGTCACGGCTCCACCGGGTTGCGTGTTGAATGTTTCGGAAACCTGCGTGTCCATTTCGAGTTCTTTCGTGAACTCTTCCTGGGTTCGCTCAGGCTCGAAGACCGTTTCCAAATCCAACTGAGTGGCGGGGTCAATCACGGTCAACTTGATGAGGAAGAGGCCCGCGAGAACAACTACGTGCGCACCTAAAGAAACACCCAATGCGGGCAAATCGCTGGTTTTCATCGAACATAATCTCCATGAGATTGCCGAACGGCTCATCTCGGGGGAAGGGAAATAATTTCACAAATTGCGGAAACAAAATTGGATAAATAAGTCAGGCCAGAGAGTAAATACGACCCGCAGTCCTCACCTGTTTCTTCGTTCGTCGTTCTTTACAGTTTTGGACGCTTCTTGGGTTGTTCAGGACGTTCACGATTGCGGCGTCGCTCAATTTCATCAGCGAGCAACAATCGGGCTTCGTCATTATCGCCATTCCGCGTCATCACATTCCCATTCTTGGAAATCGCCGCTTCTTCCCACCCCCAACCCATTGGCTGAGACAACTCTGCTTTCGCAAGATCGGCCCATGGGGTTCCGGGGTGTTCATCCATGACTCGTGTCAGATACGATTCGGCTTCTTTGGCCATCTTTCTGACAGAGGGAGTCGCATTTTTCAAATCGGTCGAAGGACGCAAGTACCAGAAGTTGGAACGTGGGTCTTCGAAAGGTCTTAAGTTTGTTCTCATTTCGGCCAGCATTTGGCCGTATCCGTACGCACGAACTTTTAGTGCCATTGCACGGCCCATTGCCAAGTCGAACGCAGCACGCCAACGTGGCTCGACAATTTTGTCGCGTTCTTTGCTGCCAGCATCCAGCAAGGCAACCAAACTACTGATTTTGTAGTCCAACACGGAGGTTGGTTTTTGAGCCTCAAAGATTTCATTTCGTAGCGTGTTGTCGTCTTTCGCGTCGAAGGAAAGCGTCGGCATACTAAGTCGTTCGATGCGCAAAGCGCGAGTCGCATCGATCAATGAAGCGATCGCTTTGTTATCGCGAATGGTTTGATCCAATTCTCGAATTGGGCTGTAGTCGGGCTGGTAGGCTCGCATGATTTCATAGTCATACTTCACTGCCCGACCATTCTCCTGAGCCACTAAAAACAGGCCACCCGTTTCCGCACACAAGCGATTGAGGGGATAAGGACCGAAGCTGGAAGACATATTGTTCAAGCCGCGTCGGTTGGTCAGTCCCCAGAAATCGATATCGAGCAGTTCGGGATAGAAAGATTCAGGGCCAGCATCAACTGGCAGATAGTCGGTGAATGACTTGCCATCTTCTTCCCAAGTATATTGGACGTACGCTTTTTCTTTACCGAAGATTGCTGCGTTGCCAACACAGTGAACCTTGATGCCCACTCGTGCCAATTGAGAGATGACGTTTTCCATTTTGTCGAAGTCGTCACCACGCTCATCAGTCACGATGATGTACATCACGTTTCGGCGTTCTTTGGTGCGAAAATTCCCCCATTTACGGGTGATGTCTTCTAGTGCTGTGAAGACCATTTCCTTGCCGCTTTCATCGGCTGGAATTTCGCGAATCTTATCAGTCAAAGGTGTGACATCACTGGTCGGTTCTTTCGCGAGAAAGACGGTCTTTTCACCGAAAGTTGCTGCCGCGGTGAGCAATCGGTCACTCTCGCCAATTCCTTTGAGTCCAACTTGTTCGTAGACATTGTGAAAGCGGTCGGCGATGGCATCGCGACGTTCTTTCACCGAGCCGGACGCATCGAATAACCAGACGACTAATGTTTCTTTGTCTTGGACGGCGTTCGTAATTTCAAACGCGAGACGATCCATGGCGCCTTCGGTTCCACCGGTATGCTCAGTGGTTCCCTGTGTTTCCATAACCGCGGTCATTTGATCCCGAGAAGGTTGTGTCATCAAATCCTGAATTTGAATGTCTGGATTGATCTGCGAATCTTCGATACGACGTTCGATTTCTTGGGGTTCCGATTCTCCGTTCTTCATGGCTGCCTGAAGAGAAGGACTGCGTTGATTCATGTCAGAGTTATTGCCCAAGTTGTCTTGAACAGTCGAGTCGAACTTGTAGGTTTCGATTTCCAATTCTTCGACGGGGGTGCTGACAATGTCTTCGGTCAGTACCATTTGGGTCACACGCGTGATGCTTCCCAAGGCCAGAAGGATCGCGAGATGCGCAACGAGGCTTACGGCCCAAGCGGGCGCTTCTTGCAAACTCGCCATGAGGCCATCTTTCGAGACCTCTTCAAGCATCTCTTGAGTTTCAGCGACCACGGAATCGGATTCCGAAACACTTTCGAATTCTACAAAGTGTTCGTTGGGAGCTTCATCAAAGACCGGTGTTCGATCGGGCAATATAGTCGAACTCACAGTGGGACTCCTTCTCGTCGGTTGAAAAGACCGCGCTTGATACCTGATTGCGTTGTGTACGCAGTGATCAGAAAATCTCTGAATATGTAGTTCTAAAGTATATCATCGGCGATTCGCAATCACAATGTTTTTCACTTCTGGAGCGACTATCGCCCAGGTTAGTCAAGAACTGCTACAAATCGTCAATTTTTGGATGCTGAGGGAACACTACTTCTCCCGTATTAAATTAACGCATAAAAATTCATAACGTGTATTAAGATATGAGGTTATGGATATTTTGAGTAAGTCTCTATGTTGTTAATCAGACTTCAATAGATTACCCAAAGTGGGGCTTAATTCATTCGTATTGATTTTTGAGAATTTTGGAAATGTCGAGATTCTCTGCGAGAACGTATAAAACGCTGTATCGTTAATGATAGTAAGTGGTTAAGTTAAATTGACTACTCATTCGCCGTTTTCATTCACTGTTGAGACCAGAGGATTCACCACATGGGACATCGATGTTGTTTTCTTTCAGTTGTACTCATTTTTGGAATCGTATTGCACGGTCCGTTGTTGCTGCCTGCTGAAGAAACCGAGTCCTTCTCAGAGTCAGCCCACCAAAATCATCATGACCATTTCACGCGCATGATGGAGTGGTTCAGCCAGCAGTCATCGCCCTACTCGAATGATGCTCTTGATGGCTTGGAATGGTTATTGGAAACCGGGATCGAACAGGGGTGGTATGCGGAATTGATGCCTTTAACCGATCATCCTGAACTGAAAAAAGGCCTTCAAACTGCGCTGCAAAAAAAAGTACAGTCGGCCCGTATCCTGGGTTTGGCAGCAGAGCAGAAGCCTGAAGAGTCGCTGGGGTTGTTTGTCGATCATTTGAAAACGGTTCGTATCCGGCAACCGAATGACACGTTGGCTCTGGCATATGCGCTCTCAGCACAATTTCAAATCAATGAAGATTACACGGCTGCTCGTGAAGTTTACCGTCGTACGATTGATGCTTTTTTTCTGAACGAGCAAGTACGCACGATTTGTGAACGCCGTCGGGCCAAATTGTTGTTGGCGGGTGGAGAGGCTCCCGCGTTGATGGCAGGCGATCAATCACTTTCCGACTTGCGGGGCAAGTACGTCCTGATTGACTTCTGGGCCACCAATTGTGCTCCGTGTTTGATTGACCTTCCTCATCTTCGTTCGGTCTCGCGACGATACTCGGGCGACAAATTTCAAATTCTGGGAATCAGTTTTGATACCGAACCATCGATTGTGAAAGAGTTCAAACAACGACATCGGATCGATTGGGCCACGCCGTTGTTAGAGAACTCCAGCCCCGAGGCTCGCGAGCAATATCGCGTGATTACAATTCCCTCCACCTTTGTCGTCGACCCGGCAGGGAGAATTGTCCTGGTGGACGGTCAGGCGCGTGATGTTCAACTTTTGCTCGAACAGAAACTGGACAAGAAATAGAAACTACTTCTGAGTCGGCAAATCAACGTGAGCCTCTTTGATAATTGTGTGCATTTTGGCGATGACTTTGGGATGTCCCGAGGCAATGTTGTTTTGTTCGTAGGGGTCTTTGCCTAAGTCGAACAATTGCATTGCCTTTCCTTTTTCGCGATAGGCTTTCCAATCCCCCACACGGACAGCCTGTGAAAAGATCTGTTGTTTGGCTCCCTTGCAGAACTCAAAATACAGATATTCGTGTTCTTCTTGGGTCGATGTTTCTCCTTTCAGAGTCGGCAAAAATGAAATTCCGTCGTTCTGTTTGGGGATCGGTTGACCGAGCAGACTGGCCATTGTTGGCAAGAGATCTTGAAAACCACTGACATGCTCGGATGTGCTTCCCGGTTTGATCACGCCCGGCCAACGAGCCAGCATGGGCGAACGAATGCCACCTTCGTGCATGTCCCGTTTATAACCTCTCAGGTTGCCGGTCGAGTTCCAGAAGGCGGGATCGTGCCCACCTTCTTTGTGTGCACCGTTGTCGCTGGCAAACATGATGAGCGTGTTATCGTCGATGCCCAATGTTTGGAGCAATTGAAGAGTCTTTCCCACTTCGTTATCAAGATGTTCCATCATGGCGGCGAAGCCGGCAATCGGATTGACGACATCGGGGCATGGTTCGCCAGCCGCCCCGTACTTCCCAATTTTGTTGTCAAACTGTGGGAGTCTCTTGCGCCATTTCTCATGCAGTTCTTGAGGTGCGTGCATGGCGGCATGTGGAATCGCCGTGGGGATGTAGCAAAAGAAAGGTTTGTTGGTTTTCGCATTTGAGGCAATGAATTCGCGTGCGTGTTTCAAGATGGGTTGGTGAATATAGGTCCCCGACTCTAAGGGAACTTCCTTGCCGTTATGCACGACGGTAGTCGGATAATAAGTGTGAGCAATCGATTGACTCTTCCAGCCGTAATATTCGTCAAAGCCGTGAGTGAGGGGATTCGCGTTTCCTTCCAGATGTGTTTGGCCGAGGCCCCATTTGCCGAAAGCGCCTGTCGCGTAACCTGCGGCTTTGAAGAGTTCTGGAAGAACTATCATTTTAGGATCGAGCGGAGCCCCAGTTTCACCCCCGAGGTTCCCTCGGACATGACAATGCCCCGAATGCTGGCCCGTCATCAAGACGGCACGTGACGGCGTACATACCGTGTTGCCCGAGTAATGGGCGGTGAATTTCATGCCTTCCGAAGCGAGCCGGTCGATGTTGGGTGTTTCGAATTTCTGTTGGCCGTAGCAGGAGAGATCACCGTAACCGAGATCGTCGGCCAGAATGTAGATGACGTTTGGTTTTTCGGCACTGGCAGATGCGATCATGCAGCAGACAAATATGACGCAAGCACCCAGAAGACGTTTCATGAAAGTCGCTTTCCAATGACAAATGGTGTGTACCAATAGATAACCCCATCGTACTCTCGCGAGCACGATGGGGTCAACTGATTCCTGAGAAGTCAAAGAGACTTGTATGACTTGGTGAACTTCAGCGGTTCTGACCCTTGGGTGTCTCCCAGCATGTAGAAATCGAGCTTGCTGCCATTCAGGACAACCTGTGCCAGCATGACATCGTCATCAATGGCCCAAACACCTTACACGGAACTGGAATCTCCGTTGGAAGGTTTGTAGGACCAGGTAAAATCTCCATTGGCTTGAAGATCCATGCCAAAAGTGTCTCCCCCCCGTTTGGCGGTCCAATTCTGATCGCTTTGGCGTCGCGAGTGGCGTAAGCATCAATGAATTTCTGAGCAGACTCCCAGAACGGTTTTTCTTCATTTTCTGGTCTGGGTTCTCGGTGACAGCCCTTAACAGTTTTAGACCGAGGAGAGAGTCCATCCACAAAAAAGTTCGATGATTGGATTTTTGAATTCATGGCAAGTCGTGGCGAGAGGCCGATTAGGGCTGACATTTTTTGCCGAAACGTGGTATCACATATGCAATAAATGTCGCATTGATCGGCCATTGGAAGGCAGAATTTTATGGGTGTCCCCGTCTCTCAAATGTGGACCGTTGCCAGCTATGTGCTCAAGCAACGAATTCGAGGTCGTAAGCATTATCCATTGGTGTTGATGCTGGAGCCTTTGTTTCGTTGCAACCTTGCCTGTGCGGGTTGTGGAAAGATTCAATTCCCGGCTGATATCCTCAAGAAGAATCTTTCACCCGAAGAATGCTTCACAGCCGTTGATGAATGTGGCGCACCGATTGTCTCCATCCCCGGCGGTGAGCCACTGCTGCATCCGCAGATTCACGAAATTGTGGATGGACTGATCGCCCGCAAGAAATACATTTATCTCTGCACAAACGCGATTCTCCTTGAACAGCATCTCGATAAATTCAAACCCTCAAAATATCTGACATTTTCCATCCACATGGATGGTCCCCGAGAAGAGCATGATGAAGCCGTCTGTCGGGAAGGAGTCTTTGATGTTGCCATCTCGGCGATCAAGGCTGCCGTCGAGCGGGGCTTCCGCGTCACCACCAACACCACATTGTTTAACACAGCCGACCCTTCCAAAGTTCGTGAGATGTTTGATATCCTCACCGAGTTGGGGGTTGAAGGGATGATGTTGTCTCCCGGTTACCAATATGAGAAGGCCCCCGATCAGGAACACTTTCTGTTACGTGATCAAACTATCGGCCTGTTTCGACGTACGTTTGCCAACGCCAAAAAGAGGTGGCATTTTAATCAATCGCCCCTGTTTCTGGAGTTCCTTAAAGGGCGTTGGGATCTCGAATGCACTCCGTGGGGAAACCCCACGTACAACGTCTTCGGTTGGCAGAAACCGTGCTACCTGGTGGATGAAGGACATGTCGAAACTTTTCAGGAACTGATCGAAACAACCGAATGGGAAAACTATGGTCGCGCCAGCGGCAATTCCAAATGTCAAAATTGTATGGTCCACAGCGGCTATGAGCCTTCTGCCGTCAATGACACATTTGGCAGCCTGCGTGGATTCTTGAAGACGGCACAATTGACGATGTTTGGGTCGAAGACGATGCCCGGAGATGAAACGGCTCCGTTGGCTCCACGCTCACGAACATCGCCGGCAGAATCAGAACTTGTTTCGTTGGAAACAAATTTCTCTCAACCTGAAGAATCACCGACCGAGTCCAACGTGGCGAGCTGATCGTTTCAGATTTTTCTCGATATCGAATCTGTTTCTGTGTCCGATTGCTGCTAGAATAATCACTGTGGCAATTCATGTTTCAGGTTATCGAGCAAGCAGCTAATCATGGCGCGTTGCGATCAAGGATATCTCTGCGAAGTTTGCGGAGAAGAAGTCGAAAACATTACAGACAGCGATCTCTATATGAGATTTGTGCTGGGTGAAATTGACGCCCGTCATCTGATGAATGCTCCAGAACGCCATTTGCGGTGCAACCCGACTCAGTCGCAGTTCATCGTCGATGAGAAGTTCCCACCAGTTGCCGTTGAAGGACCATTCAATAAAGTGGAGCTCGATGCCGAGTATGTCGAGCAGCAGGAAATATTGATGACTCGCGCATGGCGAAGATTACAGGAAGTCCGGTCACTGGGGATTCCGATCAGCGAATATCCGTTACCGGAAGTTCTGGAACAAAAAACAAGGAAAAACGAGGCCGAGGCATGAATTCAATCTGGCCTCAATCGCAAGAAACCATTCAGCTTCTGGCCGATGCCGAACAGGGGAACGACGAAGCTCGAAATCAGTTGATGGAACGTCATCGAGATTCTCTTCGTCAGATGGTCAATATGCGAATGGATCGCAAGTTAAAAACCCGCATTGATGCTTCCGACATCGTGCAGGATGTCTTGATTGAAGCCAATCGACGATTGGATGATTTTATTTCAGCCGACGGCATGCCGTTCCATTTGTGGTTAAGGCAGCTCGCCAAAGATCGCATCATCGACATGCATCGCCGGCATCGGCGTGCCAGCAAACGCTCTGTCGATAAAGAACAGCGATTGAACGTCGGTGGTTTTGGTGATCGATCATCACTCGAACTGGCCGCACAATTGCGAGACCCCGAACTCACGCCCGCAGCAGCCACTTTACGAAACGAATTGGAAGAACGATTTCGAGCCGCCGTTGAAGAACTCAATGAAGATGACCGTGACATTATCTTGATGAGGAATTTTGAGCATTTAAGTAACACCGAGGTTGCCGAAGCCCTGAATCTTTCTCAGCCGGCTGCCGGAATGCGATACTTGCGTGCTCTAAAACGGCTACGCAAGGTCTTGGGCGACGCGGAAATCGGCGACGATGAGATTGTCGATTCTGAAGGATGATGTTCTTTCCCGAAGTCGGCTGAGGACTTCGATCTTTGCCAATAAATACTGAGTATCGTTTTCAATATGACAAGCCTCGCTCGCTTGCACGAGCGGCTCAAAATTCATCTCCCTGGAAACCTTCCTGGCGAAACATGACAGAACCTCCTTCGATCTCCTCCCTTGACGACCGTGAGGAACAGCTTGCTGTTCTCGTCGATTTTGCATTGCAGCAATGGCAACTTGGGCACCGCCCTGATATTGATTCATTGACGAAAGCATGCCCGCACCTTGCTCAAGAATTACGAGAATTGCTTGCGACGGCAGAACTTGCCGAAGAGTTTGTCTCTGAAAAAACGATCCCGTCAGCGATTCAGACGAGTTACGAGTTCTCAAATCCGCCTTCTTCAGTGGGTGACTATGAACTACTGGAAGAAATTGGCCGGGGCGGAATGGGCATTGTCTACAAAGCTCGCCAGAAGACTCTCGACCGTTCGGTAGCCCTCAAGATGATTCTCGGCGGGATGGCCGCAACCGATCAGGATCAACAACGGTTTCGACAAGAGGCGGAAGCCGTTGCTAAACTTGATCACCCGCACATTGTCCCCGTTCATGATGTGGGAGAGACGGAGGGACAATTGTATTTCAGTATGAAATACATCGCTGGCCAGACACTTTCACAACTTTTGCAAGCAGGAGCTTTGCCCGTCAATGACGCCATTCGCATGATGATCTCGTTGTGCGATGCCATCGCAGAAGCTCACAAGCATGGCATCGTCCATCGTGATCTGAAACCCTCCAACATTTTGCTCGACGCGGAGAGAAAGCCATACATCACGGATTTCGGACTCGCCAAGCAATTGGAATCTCAACATCTGACGCTGACCGAAACGGGAGCCATTCTGGGAACACCCGGTTACCTGTCTCCCGAACAAGCGTCTGCCGGCAGACTAGAAGTTTCCAAGCCGAGCGACATCTATAGCCTTGGGGCGTTACTGTACGCCATGCTGACCGGTTCACCTCCGTTTGAAGGGGCCACTCCCGTTCAGACCATCATGAAAGTCTTGGAGCAGGATCCGATTCCTCCTCGCGTCATCAATCCTGAAGTCGATCCCGATTTGCAACTGATCGTTATGAAGTGTTTGCAGAAGCCTCAAGAACTTCGCTATCACACTGTCGAAGCGTTGCGCAAAGATCTTCTGGCCTGGCTCAATCATGATCCCATCTCTGCACGTTCCTCCCGCTTTCGGGACATCATGAATCGTGCGTTTCGTGAATCACCGAATGCCGTCATTTTGGAAAACTGGGGGTTGTTGTGGATGTGGCATTCGTTGGTGTTGATTGTGCTGTGCGTCATCACAAACGTCATGCAGTTTCAAGGGATCAAAAATCGTATTCCGTATGTGCTGTTGTGGACCGTGGGGGTCGGAGTTTGGGCCGCGTGTTTTTGGACTTTACGTCGGCGATCGGGTCCGATCACATTTGTCGAACGACAAATTGCCCATGTCTGGGCGGGAAGCATGGTCGCCAGCACGATGTTATTTGCGGTCGAGTTGATGATCGGGATGGATGTTCTTGCGCTCTCACCAGTCTTGGGGCTAATTAGCGGGATGGTCTTTCTGATCAAGGCGGGGATGTTGTCGGGACAGTTTTATCTGGAAGCGGCGGCTTTGTTTATCGTAGGGATCGTAATGGCGTGGTTAGAGACAACCCAACTTCCACAAGTCGGAATTCTACTGTTTGGTCTGGTTTCGGGAGGATGCTTTTTCTTTCCCGGTTGGCAGTATCACAAACAACGGGTGAGACGTATCCAATAATCTACGGTCAGATCCAGGGCTGCACAATTTCGAGAATTTCATCTGACTCCAATGTTTCGTGAGCAACCAGATGATCGGCTAACGTGGCAATGATTTGCCAATAATCGTCTCGGCTAAGTAAACGATAGAGTTCGACCGAAACTTGCTCCAGATACTGCAACCGTTTTTGCTCGTCAGCCAGAAATGTTCTGGCTGATTCCCAGGCGAGTTTCCAGTCGCTCGACCATTCTGCAACTGCCGCAGGATGGTAAGGTTCACCAGAATGGATCATTTCCGCCACTGGTCCTGCGAGTGAAATCAAAACATTCTTTTCATGAAACTCCTTCTCGGTGAATTGGCCTGCTGGCCACTCGATCTGCACGTCGGCATATCGCTGAGGACCGTCATCCCAATCCGGGTCAACGGTCATCGAATGCACACGGGCTCCGACATGCAAGGCCATAAAAGCATGTCCGGATTCGTGATAAGCGGAGAGATCGGACACTGATTTGGTTATTTCTCGTTCAGGATTGCCTTTATTTTTGACCAGTTTAGAACTTCTCAGCGAACGACCCAACTTCCACTTCCCTTAAATCCAAAAATCCGCATAATTTACGGCTTCGCACGGAAGCGATTCTCTTTCATAGATATTCACGGACCGAATTTTGTCTTCATTCTCTTCATGTCAACCCGATCAAATCTCATTTCACCTCCGTCTTTGGAAACAGACCGGGCGCAGCGAGCATGTGCATCTGATCGGAATCGCCGGAACGGGAATGCGTGCGTTGGCGGAATACCTGCATGAAACAGGATGTTCGATCAGCGGCTCTGACAGTGGGACATGTCCTCAATCATTCGCCGACAAAGGTTGGTCGGTTCAACAAGGACATTCGGCAGAAGAAATTGACGACACGACGGATTTGGTCATTTTCAGTCCCGCCATCCCGGAAGATAATCCGGCACGAATCGCGACTGTTGAGCGTGGCTTGCCCATCCTCAGTTATATCGATGTTCTGGCAGCGATGTCGGAAGAAGCCGAAACATTTTGTGTCGCCGGGACGCATGGAAAAAGCACGACTGCAGCAATGTTGGCACATTTGATGGATGACGCGAATGATCGCTGCGGAGCGGTCATCGGTGCTGAATCGATATTGCGAGCAGCAAGTGGATGGTGTGGAGACAGTGATCGGCTCGTTCTAGAAAGTTGCGAATATCGAAAACACTTCCTACAACTCAATGCCAATCATGCCATCATTACTGGCATCGAACGCGATCATCTCGATTGTTACCCCGAATTGAGTGATTCGATTGAGGCATTTGCAGAATTCACAGCCAAGATCCCAAAAGATGGAAAGCTGATCATTCCGAGTGATTCGGAAGCGGTCTGGCAGACCATTCGGCAGACACCCGCCCACGTCATTACATTTGGAGTTGATTGCCCGGCAGACTGGCAAGCGAAAGAACTTCGTATCGATTCCAGCGGCACCAGTTTTCAACTTTTTCATCACGCAAAACACTGGGGGCAAGTGAAACTCAGTATTCCAGGACGGCACAACATCGCCAATGCTTTAGCGGCAATCGCTTTGGCGGCAGAGTTGGGGACGCCCGTGAGTCGCCTGATTGATCGAGCGAGTACGTTTGCCGGTATCGGGCGACGGTTGGAAGTGATTGCCCAGAATGAGAAATATGTCTTGTTAGACGATTACGCCCACCATCCTACGGCAGTCAGAACAGTTTTGGAGACAATTCGCCAGACGTATCCAAATCGCCGCATTCGTTGTCTGTTTCAGCCTCACCAGATTTCTCGCACAGAAAAGCTGTTTGACGATTTTGTGGAAAGTTTACAACTGGCGGATGATCTGATCATTCCCCCCGTCTTTGCAGCCCGAGAAGGGGACCAAATGCGGGCAGTCGAGTGTTCTTTGCATTTGGCGGCAGAATGTCATTCTCGGGGAGTTCCCGCTTTGGCGGTAGGGTCTCTTGACCAGATCGTCTCGACTATGGAGACTACAGCATCTATTGGTGATATTATTTTGACCGTTGGTGCTGGCGATATTCATCGGATACATCATGAGCTCATTGGACGACTTTTCCGACATTCTGAAAGTGGACGAACCGCTGGCTGACTATACTTGGCTGAAAGTCGGGGGACCTGCCCAGTATTTGGCGGATCCACAGTCTGTCGAACAACTTCAATCTTTGGTGACTCGCTGTCACGAGTTGGATGTCCCCGTACGTTTATTGGGCGGAGGCTCGAATCTTCTAGTCCGGGATGATGGTGTCTCGGGTGTTGTCATTCAATTGTCGGCTCCTTGTTTCTCTGAGATCTCCTTGGAAGGAACAGTTGTCACTGCCAGCGGGGGAGCGTTGCTGAGCAACCTCATTTCTGAAAGTGTCAAAGCCGGTTTGGGTGGTCTGGAAGTTCTCACGGGAATTCCGGGAACGGTGGGAGGGGCATTGCACGGAAATGCGGGAGGCCGTGGTGGCGATATCGGGCCACTCGTGAAATCCGTCATCGTCCTCACAGCCAAAGGAGAAATCTTCACTCGGAAAGAAGACGAACTCTCTTTTGAATATCGTAAGAGCAGTGTCAATGAGTTGGTTGTGTTGAAGGCAGAATTCGAGCTCCAAGAAGTCGATACCGATGAATTGACGCAACGGATTCGTAAACTGTGGATCACAAAACGTTCGACGCAGCCCTTGTCTCATCAATCGGCGGGTTGCATTTTCAAAAATCCACGCGGTTTAAGCGCCGGTGCGTTGATCGAACAGGCTGGCCTTAAAGGAACTCAGGTGGGAGGGGCAGAGATCAGTGATCGCCATGCGAACTTTATTGTCACGAATGAGAAGGCAACCGCCGACGATGTGCTCCGGCTCATCGAATTGATTCAGACAAAGGTTTCAGATCGATTTGGTGTCGATCTGGAGACAGAAATCAACATCTGGTAGACTTCGCAGAATTACGGAACTGACTCGACGCGCAAGGAGGCCCGTCCATGACCGAATCATCTTCTCTTTTCACGACTCCATTGCGAGTATTATTACTTGCCGGAGGCCCTTCGGCAGAACGCGAAATCAGTTTTGCTTCGGGAGCCGCGGTCGCCTCGGCGCTGAGAAGTCGCGGTCATGTTGTCACCGAGTATGATCCCAAAGACGGTTCGCTCGACGGTCTCGATCCTGATCAATTTGATGTCGCTTTTATCGCCCTGCATGGCACATTTGGTGAAGATGGCCAAGTTCAGCATTTGCTCGAAGAACTTGGTTTACCGTTTACGGGAAGCCATTCGAAAGCGAGTCGCGTGGCCATCCGCAAAATAGCCACCAAAGAATCATTAACCGCCCATTCTTTACCGACTCCTGATTTCACCCCCATCCATCCGAGCGAATCGGCAGAAGCCATCCGCAAGAAAGCCGCCACATTCGGCTACCCTTTGGTGATCAAACCGAATGCCGAAGGCAGCAGCTTGGGTGTCACAATTGTTCCCAGTTCACTCGAACTTCCCGCTGCTCTTGCACGGTGTTTTCATTATGGTCCCGAAGGGCTCATGGAAAACTGCATCAACGGCCAAGAATGGACGGTCGGGTTGATCGATGAAGTGGTTCTTCCACCCGTGCAAATTGTCTCGGCCCGAGAGTTTTACGATTTCGAAGCCAAATACGCCTCGGACGAAACACAGTATCTGTTCGAGACCGAGACACCAACGGTGGTGTTAGAGACCATGCAGCAAATTGCCATCGAGGCATGTTCGGCAATCGGAACGCAAGGAATTGTTCGTGTCGACTTTCGACTTGATCGATTCGGACAACCCTGGGTCTTGGAATTGAATACGATTCCCGGCATGACGTCACATAGCCTGATTCCAAAAGCAGCTGCTCGAATGGGGATCGACTTTGAAGAAGTGTGCGAACGAGCATTGCAATCGGCTCTAAACCATCATCATGCCGAAGTACGACCTGCTGCCTGATATTCTGGACCAACTCAGGCGGCGTGTTTGCTATCATCCAGGCCTTCGGATTTTTCAGGTCCGATTTTCTTCGTTCCCTTACCGGCCTTGGCTTTAAGATCGAACAAGCCGAAGATTTCCGATGCATTCATACTGAGTGACTCTGTCGAGGTGTCTCCGTCACCGAGAATCGCTTTGAAGAGTTCACGTTTTTGTTGCAGAACCAGATCAATCCGCTCTTCGACGGTGTCCTTACATATATACTTTGTCACGATCACAGGACTCTTCTGTCCGATGCGGTGAGCGCGGTTAATCGCCTGATCTTCAACAGCGGGGTTCCACCAGCGATCATACAAGAAGACGTATCCAGCAAATTGAAGATTCAATCCGACGGCTCCGGTTCCGTAACTCATCAGTAGCAAGTTGGAGCTGGGATCATTTTCGAACTGATCGAGAATCGGTTCTCGTTTCTTGGTGGGAACGCCGCCGTGATAAATCAGCGTCCCGGCTTCGGGCACGCGCTTCGTCATTTCGTCTTTGATCCAGTCGAGAGTTTTTGTCCATTGACTGAACAGGATGGCTTTGCCTCCCGAGGCGGCGATTTCTTCCATCTCGGCTGCCAAACGATCCATTTTGGCCGATTCACCCGTCAGTGGGTCGTAGTTGGAGATTTGTTTGAGACGCAGAACCAATTCAAAGACGTGTTGAATGGAAATCGATTCTCCCATGTCGTTCAATTGGATGACGCCTTCTTTTTCAGCCGTCTTGTAAGCATGTTCCTGAGCAGGTAAGAGCTCCAGATGTTCGTCACGATCCAAGCGAGGGGGAAGGTCGGTCATGACCAAATCTTTGGTTCGTCGTAAAACATACACTTCCGAGAGTTTCTGCAACTGCCTTAAATCGGGAGTTCCTCTCGGTGGGACAATCTCCATAAATTCAAACAGCGACACCATCTCTTCCGGGCGGTTCTCTATTGGTGTCCCGGTCAGTGCCCAACTTCGTTTTCGACTGATGTCTTTGGTCACTTCGGAGGTTCGCGAATTGCGGTTTTTGATGCGTTGTGCTTCGTCGAGGATGAGGAGATCGAATTCGGGGCGATCATCTTCGTGCATGTTGTCGAAGTCGCGGACCATCGATTCGTAGTTGCAAATCAAAATCGGATTGCCGGGCATTTTCCACAACATATTGCGACGGTTCGTATCTCCCTCAACCGTCACGATGGGAAGTTCTTCCGCCCACAGTTTGAACTCGCGTTGCCAGTTCGGAATCAGAGGTTTCGGACAAGCCAACAACACACGACGCACGCGGCCGCTGCGCAACAGCAGTCGTAAAGCGGTGATGGTCTGCATCGTCTTGCCGAGTCCCATTTCATCGGCCAGCAAGGCAGACTTCTGAGCAAACAGCCAAGCGATCCCTTCATATTGATAAGGGAACGGCTCAAACGGCATGATCAGTTCTTGACCCGACAACCAAGTTTGCAGCGGTGGTTGCAGGACATAGAAAAGTCGGTCTTCCAGCGACAGAGCATCTTCGGGCGCCTTGAGTCGCGTCGGTTTTTTCTTGGACGCGTCACCCTTGGCTTTGGGGGGCTTCAGAGTTTTTAGTTTTGGCTTGTCGTCATCGTCCTCTTTTTTGGGAGGAAGAAACTCCATGCCGTCAGGGAAAGTCAGGCGAAACACTTTCACCTTCTGCCAATGTGGTTTCCACGCAGGTACAAACGGTGCCTTACCAAGCATGGGGACAGATTGTGTTTCGACGGATGGCCAGCGGTGCAACGCCGCATTCATACCAGCCATGTGGAGGTCAGTCGGAATACCGAGCGGAACCTGAGCACAGTCGGGGTTCGAGAGAATCTCGTCGGGACGCGAATCGGATTGTCCGAACTCGTCGGTCACCTGACTCCCCCCGGATTGAGAACTTCTTGGAGAGCTTCTCGGACGCGCTCAAATGGTTCTTCGAGATCGGCTTGTTCTGTCAACAAATGAGATCGCTTGAGAATTGATCCGCGATCAGTCTCGTGAGCATGATGCAATCGCAAATGTTGCCGACCGAGCGTGAGTGGTTCTTCCTCCGGTCCACCGACCAGAACGGGAACTTTGGATTCGACCGACAAACAGGCAACCGGTTTGTCGATCAACTCTCGCAGACCGAGCAAGTCATCATCTTCGACAAGCAAGACGTCGGGTTTGACATCGGCACGTTCGAAGAGTGTCTTGCCAATTAACTCGGTCATCACGAACGGCTTGAGTGTTGGACCGTAAAGAATTTTTTGTGTGGAATTCGGGCGAACCGGAGTCGTACATTGAAACTCCAGTGGACGACCGAGGTGGTTGGTGATCAATAACCCACCGACGAAACAGTCGTTCGATTGTTCGATGGTGGTTAAGAAACCGAGGCGAAGTGTTTCCCGCGAAGCTGTCACAGAGTGGGCTCTCCTTCGGCAGAAAATCAAGAAATGGCTGTCGATGGAAACATCTGTTCGACAGCTTGGGAATATGGGGTAACCCCCAAAAGTTAATCGTCCGCTCGTCCGCAGGACTTGAACGATGAGGCAAGATCCCCGGCTGTTCGGAAAGAATCGTCTCGCCGGGAACCTCCCAATCGGTAAATTGAATCGATTTGAGGAAAAATCGGCAGAATTCTGAAAATCCTGTTCCCATAGATAGATCCTAAAACTCCGGTTCGGTGAAATAGATTGAGAAATTCGTTACCCTGAAGAGTTCCCCAATTTCTCATTCGTTCAGAAACATCTGAGCACCATCGACGGAGAAACAACTTTGGATATCAGCGTGCCCACAATGACCTGGAATGGCGAAACCGCTCTTCTGCCGATTCGTTCTGACTCAACCCCTTGGAACGATATTGTTTCACTGCGCGAAAGTCGCGGCGAAGAAGTCTTTCTTCGCAAGATGACCAAAGCCTTAAAGAAAAACTTACTTCGGCTCCCCAAGAAGACTCGCCAGCAATGGGCTACTGAATCGCTCACTCTCGAACCTTGGGAAGAACTGTCGGCAGGCGACGAAGCACTCCGAGACTTTTGGTTGTCCTGTCAGAAACAACCCAACTCTGATGAAACGATTGCCGCGTTTCAGGCGTGGATAGAATCGCGAACTGACGGTCAAAAGTATTCACTCTGGGAGACCTGGCATCTCTTGTCAGCATTGATTTTGTCTGGTGCTCAGTTAGCCGATGCGATTTTCTGGCAGGTTTGGAATCTTGGGGCTGAAGCCTTTCTGCAAATTCGTTCGGAACTCGACGCCCCCGACGGTGCGGAAGGAGAACTGGATGAATTTCTGATCGCGGGTGTCGAAATACGTTGGTTGGCTCTAGCCGTCTATCCTGAAATCGAAGAAGCCTCTCAACTACCAAAACAAGCACGCAAAGCCTTGTCGGATTGGAGTGAAGGTTTTTTCCCGGTCATTGGTAATCCCGATGCCGAAGACCTGCATCGCTTACCGTGCATTTGGCGTTCGCTCGCACGAACCTCGTTGCTCTGTACCGAATTGAAAGAAAACTATTTTCGTAAGTCCGATCAGAAAGAGTTACGCAAATTACTCACCACGACATGCCGATTAGCGGGTGCGGAAGGTAGTTTGCTAATCAGCATCGACAGACTGCCTTGGAGCTTTCTGCATGAATTGAGTCAGCAAGTCGCCACGAAGAAACAGTCTGGTTTGGTCGATTTGCTCAAAACTTACGCCTCTCCCAGCAAAGCCGGTAAAGCGAAACACAGCAAAAAGCAAAACCTCCCGAATGGCAAACCTTGTCATCAACTTGATGATTGTGCCTGGTCGGTGTTACGAACCGATTGGACGGCCGAAGCCGATTGTTGCAGCGTCCTACACCAAGACAGTTCAGTCCATCTCAATGCCCGCACACCCAAGTTGGACTTACTGACGGGCGCGTGGGAACTTGAGATTGAAGTGAACGGCAAAGCCGTTCCGATCAACGGGGATTGGGAAGCGACCTGTTGGCATACTGATTCCGATGGAGATTATCTCGAACTTCAACAATCACTCGCTGACGACATCACGGTTGACCGTCAGATTTTTCTCTCTCGGAAGGATCACTTTCTGTATTTCGCGGAAGTGGTTCATGTTCCCGATGATGCTGCGTTGACGGTACGTTCGAATCTCCCTTTTACGGAAGGGCTTAATCTCGCTCAGGACAAGTACACGCGGGAGTGGCAAATTAAACAAAAGAAAAAACTGGCCGCACGCCTCTTCCCGGTCGCCTTCGATCAGGAAGTTGTCAATAAGACGGACGGCCGCATTTCTGCTTCTGATACAGGAGTCACTATCGAACGGTCCTCCACGGGTAGTCAGTATTTGCCAATGGTGATTGATTGGCATCCGCATCACATTGCAGCACCGGCAGAATGGCGCAAACTCAGCATCACGCAAGCTCGCAATGCGACTCCTTCGTTTCAGGCAGGCGGCTATCGTTTGCGGTTGGCCGAACAACATCTCTTCATGTATCGGTCAATGGTCAAGCCGTATTCTCCCCGCGCAATTTTAGGAGAACACACCTTGAACGAATCACTGATCGGTAAGTTTGATTCCGAAGGCGATGTCTTGCCTTTACTGGTTGTGGAAGAGTAAACAGGTTGGATAAACGGCTTGAGTGGCCATAGCAAGTTGGCCTGGGGTTTCCCGAACACTCAACCGCCGTTTCAAGATGTCAAGATTTGGAGATTCGGGGACACACCTTGACCGAATCTTGACCAAATGTTGAATCAAATCTTCCCGAATCTTGATTCCAAATCATGTGTACTCTTGAGCAAGTCGTTGGCAGCGTTCACCTTGTGTCGATCTTCATTTTGTGAAGGCGTGTCACTTTTTGACGGTGCGCATTTTCCACGTCACGCGAGATCGCTCTCTTTCTCACGTTGCAGCGGTCGTCATTGATGAACAATGAATGACACTCGAACCAGCCCCAACTGCTTGCGCAGTAGGGCTATGTTGACGTTGTCATGACATTCTAATTGCCAAAGATCAATTCGCCCTCAGGCGAACCACGAACGCTAACTCTGGTACATCGTGTTTGGCAAGATGAGT
>Ga0222718_10000103_pt1 | contig 80990 bp, 97 predicted proteins | sample C33_27DmetaG_FD_165045 | JGI IMG/M metagenome (GOLD analysis project Ga0222718, IMG submission 165045) | Estuarine water microbial communities from San Francisco Bay, California, United States - C33_27D | ecosystem: Environmental > Aquatic > Marine > Unclassified | place: USA: California... | reverse complement strand
CCGATCCTATGACGGTGGTTTTGAAAAAATTTCGCACAAAAAAAATTGCGTTGTAAAAGTTCACTGTTAGTGCGGGGTTAACAACCGTTGACTTTAAATCGTTGTCGTTGTATAATAGGTAGTATATTAAGTAAGGAGTTAATTATGAGTAATGAAGTAAACACAAGAATCATTGAAGGACTCGCTGATGAGTTCTGGGATGATCCTAAAGAAGCTATCAGATGGCTTGAGGACGTATGTCATTGTCACTTAGGTGGTCTTAGTGAAGAAGGGATTTTGGATCTGTTCGTTGAGAAGTCTATGGATATGATGCCGGACGGTCCACAGTAAGGAGTTATTATGAGAATAGAAGAAGAAAATATAGAATGTCCAGAATGTCTAGGTAATGGATATGACTTAGATGGACCACAAGAAGACGACCTAATGGAAGACTGTAGCGTATGTGGTGGTACTGGTACTACTACTGGTGAGGACTGGTATGCTAGAGAGAATGTAGGGGGAGTATACATATGAGTTCTAGAATAGATCAGTTACACGAAAAGGTTAATGCTTTGATTAAGGTTCAAGACCGATTAATCGTTGAACAAGAGAAACTTGAAAAAACGCTTGACTCTATATGCAACATGTTGGATAATATAGACATAAAGGTTCAAGGTAGTATGGTGATCCTTAGTGATCTTAACGATGACATGATTAATAGGAGTTAGTGATATGGCGGTTGCAGATTTGAATGAACAGATTAAGTTTTATGAGCGCAGCGTTGGCAGGGCTTTAACGAGCGATGAAGTAGCGAACGTTGAGCACTACGGTGTTCTCCATCCTAGTGAGCTTCGTCCTGATGATGATTGGTACGATCAGGACCTTTGTGGTTGTGGCAAGCATGGGTGCAAGGAAGAATACGTTCATATGACTAGTGGATATTAGGAGGTGCTTATGAATAAGCAAATTAGAAGCCGCATCCTTTTGCGCGCGGCAAAACTATCGGGGCTAAGTGATAGCGTCGTTTGGACTGAGTCAGGATTGTCTGAGCTTGGTAATTATAACTACGATCTTTATAGGGACGTAGATGGTGGACCTATCAACTTTATAGCGGGTGCGATGGCGACGCTTCATAAAGTCAATGGACCACATTTTGTTGAAGTGTAACGTTGACCTGCTATTAGATAAATAGTATAATGGAAAACATACATTGGCTTTTCATGATTGTTCCAGCGCTAGCGTATCTTCATGGATACTACGTTGGACACAATCGTGGCATTAGAGAGGGTGCTGGTAAAATGTTTGATCGTCTTTGGAAAGGCGGAACGTTGACCAAGCATAAAAATGAACGTATAGTAACATTGACTAATGATGAATAATTTAAATAATAATAAAGACCTGCTCCATGAGTTCTATGGTGAGGTCGATGGGAAGAAGCGCTGGGCGCAAGTGTTTAAAGTGCCACAAGGGTTTCGTGTTTCCTTTTTTATCAATCAGATCTTTCAAAAGAATCTGGTGATCGAAAACCACTCCGAGCAATACGCAGAAGACGCTGCAGAAAATTTCACGCTCGGTATCTTAAACCTAGACTAGAAGGAACCTAGTAATGAAGACACGATCGTGTCACGATATCTTGAAAGTTGTTCGAGGGGCAGGACGAGTGTTTGTTGAGGCAGACAACGGTCTTGCAAAATTCACGGTAGCAGTAGATAAGAACGATCTTGAAAAAGAACTTCTACATCTATGCCAAGGCAACCTAAAACTGCCAAGCGGGTTCAGTGCGCGAGTCTCTCGCACGGGCAAGCGTAACAAGTACGAAGTTGCTCTAACTGCTGACGTAGCACAATAGGTAGTGCAACTGATTTGTAATCAGTAGGTTGGGGGTTCGATTCCCTCCGTCAGCACCAGTTATGCGCCCGTAGCTCAATTGGATAGAGCAACGGCCTTCTAAGCCGTAGGTTATAGGTTCGAGTCCTATCGGGCGCGCCAATTGCTAAACTGTTGATTTTAAATCAAAACGGTAGTAAGGTATATGCAAGGTACGGTAGCGCTAGTAAGTATAGCGGTATTGGATTTAATCAGATAAAGGCAGTTAAGGCCTAAAGGAGAAAGCAATGAAGGATCGTTTTGATCTTGAGCACGAAATCAATCAATGCAGCTGCATTGTTGATGATCTAGAAATGATGATCGACGTTATCACCGAAAGTGATAAAAGTCCATGGAATGAAACCAGCCCGCAGTTATGCGATGCTCTTCATAACAAGCTGTTTGGTATTAAAGAATTGTATCAAATGCGATTCGAGCGTTTGGAAGATACGTTCTGTCAAGCGTTTGAGCTAAACCAATACGCACCACAGGAAGTTAAGGATCTGCGAGCCGGTAAGGAGCAACGCGTTTCTATTTACTCCAACAGCGGTGACTATCAAACGCAATTCACTCTATCATTAGAAGATGATGATGACAATGCGTGCACTATTAAGTTAGATAACGACTAACGTAGTTTTGCCCCTGTGGTGAAATTGGTAGACACAAGAGACTTAAAATCTCTCGATCGAAAGGTCGTGCCGGTTCAAGTCCGGCTGGGGGCACCAACAATAGGACTGTAGCTCAATGGTGAGAGCATCCGTCTTATAAGCGGAAGGTCGATGGTTCAAATCCATCCAGTCCCACCATCTAAAAAAAATGCTTGACAAAAGGCGAAACTATTAAAATTAAGAATACAATCTGGATGCACGAAGATGATGACGGTTCAACGACCGTGTTCGCCTTTGATACCTTTCAGATGGACCATCAAGAAATGTTTATGAAATGGGTTGAATTTATGAATGCCATCGGTTATACTTTAGACAAGGTTGAGATGGAAAAAATGTGGAATGGTGAGTGAGTGATGAAAAATCGTTATGGTGATGAGTATCATTGGGAAAAACTCAATGACAAAGAATACAAGTTTGTAATGGAAGGCGACTCAATGAAGTACTGCCGTTGGGGAGGTAAGGAAGGTCAAGAAAAACTTGATCCGAATGATCTTGGTATGTTTGATCCTAGTGGTGGTCCGTATGTTGAGATTGGTTCTTTGGTAGATGGTCGTGTTGTTGAACACATTCGTGAAGCCGAAAAAACGGTTATTGTAAAGGTGAAGTAAAGGAGAAGTGGCAGAGTGGTTGAATGCACTTGACTTGAAATCAAGCGAAGGTAAAACTTCCGTGAGTTCGAATCTCACCTTCTCCACCAATACGGAGATTAGCACAGCCTGGTAGTGCGTTCGCTTTGGGAGCGAAAGGTCGCAGGTTCGAATCCTGCATCTCCGACCAAATAATTAGAGATAAATAAGAGATGACAGATAAACAATTTGCTCCAGAAGAGTTAGAACAAAGTAAGCGTATTTTCAAATCCGCCACTCCTAAGTATACATTAGACTGGTATTTGAAATGGATCAGTAGCGTATTTGTTTTGGCTGCTATGTCCATTAGGGGATTAGAGGGCTTACATTTATGGGACCTATCATTAAGTACAATAGGTATCGTAGGATGGCTTGCAGTAAGCATTATGTGGAAAGACAGGGCATTAATTATTCTGAATAGTTTTGGATTATTATTCCTGTTGAGAAATCTTTCCGAGCAATTGGTATTATAAATAAAAGTACTCGAGGAAAAGTATGGCTACAGTTTACAAACAAAATTTATTAACCAAGGTTCGCGAATTTCAGGACCCTGATAACTTTCAAAAATTTGATCGCATCATAGCAGACATTCCATCTTTTGTTAATAGATGGCCTGCGTCAATGGGCGCTGGCATGATCCGTGATTGCACAAGCGCAGTTGCTGATCTAGCTAAAAACAATCTTACAGAAGACGGTACTGTTACTGTCAGTTGTACAGGTATTGCTCAAGAGCGATGGGACGAGTGGATGGAAGCTGAAGGTAACCAATACTTTGAATTAGTCCCAGACTCTACATGGGCTATGTTTAGACCTACCGCTTACAAAATGTCTACTAACAAACACTTCTGGCATAGACGTGATGATTACACATTTGTTAGAACGTATAGAAAGATTGGTAGCTCGTTTACAATCAAAAGAGATGCTTGGCCTGACATAGATGGGTACCCTAGAAGGTTTATAGACTTCCCTTTCCCTGACAATATGAACGATGTAGAGACGTCTGCTTTTAGAGCACCTGTTCATAAAGGTGTAAACGAAGCACAAGAATTACAAAAGTGGTTAATTAAAAACGGAATTGAATATTCAGTCACAACAAGAGACGATGGCATACAATTTGTAAGATCAATTAATTCTAATGATGCTAGCTTCCTTGGCGGATACGTAGTTCAATTTAGTTCTGATCCTTCTGACTGGATCCATTTACCAAAAGAAATTCTAAATCACCAAGGTCCTAATGGTCCTTATTTCAATAGCGCAGTGATGGATAGATTTGAGGGCGGCACTAACTTCCCTGGATTGAACGAATTATTTAAGCCTGCTAATCACAGACACGTAATGTTGTCTAGCTGGATTGTACAAACCCATACCAACGAAGGAGATCTTATTTTAGATCCTTTCTGTAGTTGGGGAAGCACAGTTGCAGCTGCTCTTGTTAACAAGAGAGACATTATTGGTGTTGAGGCTAATCCTGGAAGAGCAGACAACGCAGCTAGAGTTATTCAAGACTTATCTTAAACCAATCCTGTTGACTTTTAATACATTATAGTATAATATTACACCATGCCTAAAGTAACTGAAAAATTTAAAAACGAACCATTTGACAAAATGTTAAGGCGGTTCCGCAATCAAGTGGAACGCGCTGGTATTATTAAACGCTGCAGAGAGTTAGAATATTATGAGAAGCCTAACGTTGCTCGTAATATAGCTAACCAAGCATTAAAGCGTAAGAAAAAAGTAAATCTTCTAAAAGCTGAGAAGCTGGAGTCTCTAAGAAAACGAAATAAAAACGTGAGGTAGATATTAATTATGGTAAAGGACTTGAACATTGAAACGGTTGGTCCGTTTCGAGCTTTATATAATGCACTTACTCCTGATGAATGTGCCCATCTTTATACTTGCGTTCGTCATGAGAACATGGACGACAAAGGTAAAGAAATTGTTTCTCGTATAGCAAATCAAGCCAAAATGTATAACGAAGAAGTGCTTAACTTTAATGTTAATTTTGATAAGCCCGATGTTCATATGTGGGATGCGTATGAAGGCGAATCAAGAATAACTCTTTCCCCTGATCATGGCATACACGCTGGCAATATTCTTAATGACAATATCTTTAAAGTGTCTGTTATTGTAAACATATCAAGTCGTGATTATGTACAAGGTGGCGAGCTGACGTTTAAAAATTGGGCACCGCCTCCTCGTGTAGATAACTTTGGATCAGTTATTGCAGACAAAGCTGAGCATCAGCCAACATGGACTAATGAACAAGGCACGGTAATCCTTTATCCTTCAATGGAACAAAATGGTTATCAACTTGTAACCTCTGGACCTATTAAGAGGTTAAAAATTTATTTCCGTGGAGGGGCTTTTAAATGACAGAATATAAGAACGCAGTAGAGAAACAAAAACTAATGCTAGCAGCTGAAAAGTGGGCAAAGCAAGTTAAAGATATTCACGTACACTCACTGAGCTCTATGTGGTACGACGACAGACCACAAGACACTGCTAATGGTGAAAGCGTTACTGACACTGCTTATAATGATGGAACAGTAGTTCGTCAAAAAGATGGGAAGGTCATTGCTACATTCGGTAAGAAAAGAACCGGCGAGGACTTGTTATATCACTATACGCACTTTAGTGGTTTTTGATGAACCTAATTGATTTTGATACTGGTTATGATTTAATTCTCTCAAAGGCTGAGTGTCAAGAAATTATAGACTGGTTTAAACAAAATGAAAAAACTCTTGTTGCTACTACTAGAGTTGAAGGTGTTGATTATGACGCTAATAGAGAATATACAGAGAAAGGATATTCCGGTAACGTTTCTAAAAACAGAAAAGGATTTGTTTCATTTACACAAAAGCCATTTCCATACGAACAAGAAATAAGAGAATCAGTATACGACTATGCAGACAAAACTGGCATAAGATTATTTCAAGACGTTCCTAATGATCCGCAACTTAGAAATGCAGGATGGCAGTTTACTCAGTATATCGATAAAGGTGACAAGTTTGATGAGCACCAAGATCAAAGTGTTTCGCATTACTTTAACAAATGGTTTAGCGAGCAAGAAGTAGCTGGCGTACGTCATTCGTATAGAAAAATAAGTGCTACTATCCAGCTATCAGCCCCTGAAGATTATATTGGCGCTGCTTTAAAAATAAGAAACAAGAGGGACTCTGTTGTCCAGTATCCACGCGAACGTGGAAGTATAATTTGTTTTCCTAGCTATGCTTACCATGCAGTGGATCCATTAGAGAGCGGAGAACGGTATAGTTTAGTTGGTTGGTTCTATGGTCCATTCTGGAGATAATTAAACATGACTAGAATTAATTTAGTACCTACAGAAGAGTTAGCAGATCAACATTTGGTAGCAGAGTATAGAGAACTGTTTATGGTAGGGTCTGCTTTACAAAGATCATTAAGGTCACCTAATTGGGAAAAGAACAAAAAGACTTGGCCTAAAGCATTTACGCTTAACGGAGGTCATGTTAAGTTCTTTTACAACAAAGGTAAATATCTTCATAACCGTTATAATGAACTTGTAACAGAAATGAAGAACAGAGGGATGAGTCCTGATCCCAATCGAAGGTTTAAGCGAGAGCAATGGCCTGATGAATTGTATCTAAATTGGACTCCGAGTGATAAAGACTTGCTTCTTATTCGTCAACGTATACAAGAGCGAATAGATCAAAAGCCGGAGTGGTATAGATGGACAGACAAACACCAAAAGAATTAGTAGAGATTGGATTACCAGAAACCTTATGGTGGCCAGAAAAAGATTACGGCGCATATGGTAAACTTGAAGACGGCAAAGGTGATGGGCCTGCATTTGAGCTTTGGCAGCATTATGAAAAGTGGCTTGAGTTAACACCAAGACGTACTGTATGTATACAAGCTGGTGGATGCTGTGGCATGTATCCAATTTTTTATTCTTTGCATTTTGATAAAGTGTTGACGTGTGAAGCGTCAAAAGAAAATTTTAAGTATCTCAATACAAATGCTTCCAAGCATAAAAATATTATAACAGAGAACTTAGCATTAGCTAATCATGATCAGCCACTTAGAATGAGATCAACTGATACTAGAAACGTTGGTACTCATACGATGGATCCAGATGGCAACGAAGTTGTGCAATCGACTACCATTGATATGCTAGTTGAGAAACACGGCCTGCAAGACGTTGCATTAATACATTTGGACATAGAAGGATCTGAAGGTCCTGCTATACAAGGTGCGATAAAAACTATTGAAAGATTTTATCCAACTATCATAGCAGAAGATACTAGCAGTGCCCTTCGTCGTCACCTTCCACAAAGAGGGTACGAAATGCAACCTCACCACGACAAGGTGTGGGTAAAAAAAGTATGATACTTGTATGATACTTTTTTAAAAACTACATGGCTTAAACCTGTCTAGTATGATACTTTGTATGATACTTTCTCAAACATATGGTTAACATACATATTCGCGAAAGTTATAAATGATTATCATCTATTTTGATTAAGCCATAACTTTTAATTATTAAACCTTAGGAGAAACCATGACCACAACTGTGCTTCGGGCAGTGAAGTTCGTGGGCCAAGGAATTGAAGAAATCAAAGGAACAGAAGCATTTTTTGTTGCCAGAGAAATTATTGAATTTACAGCTTGCTTGATACTTCCACTAGCCATCCCATTTCTAATCATATATGGAGTTTAGAAATGATGCAGTATAAATAACTGCATGACACCAATAAATGCATCGCACTATGCGACAATTAACAGTACAGCTTATGTAGCCACGGTAGAGGTCTTAGAGATGTCTACCCCTGTGCTCACGATAGTAGACAAGGCTGCAGATGACCCTGTACCTACAAACTCCAAGACAATTGTAAACTCAATTAACCTTAATCGATTGTCTATGGAGTTTCCTATTGAGGGCGCAAAGTACATACGTGACAACACTACGGACAATTTAGATACATGGCAAATATAACTTCAACATATAAAAGCTATGGCTTTATTAATTACATTGATAGATGGGATCCGATAACAGACGGGGCACATTTAAGAAGAACAACGTCACTGCCTGCACCTACTGAGCAATCAAGAATAACACATAACAATTCTAACTACAGCAAGTCCATATTTCATTTAAATTGTCAAGGTAGCGGCAATCGTAGACACACAGTCTACTTCACAGCTCAGAAGGATACTGACTTTAGAGTATTAATGAACACCAAGTTTAAAGATGTCGTAACTGGGTCTAATAGATTCGTCAGCGACATTACTCTAGCCGCATTATTTAATCGTGTCGATCAAGACTACGGCGTTAGTGTTGCTGACCATGGCGAATATACTATGGGAGAATTATTTGAATTTAATGGTGACGAATACAAAGTTATCTATGATATGAATTATAACTTTGGCGGTCGAGAAGCTAGAATGAAACAGTTAGGGCTTGTCACTGCAGACAATGAATTTACAAAAGTGTTTGGTTCAATGGTGCCGTCTTATCCAGTGGATTCAAGAATAAGCCCCACAGAAGGCCGAGCTCTTTGCTGTAACTTTATACCCCCTTCAGTGGGTACTTACAGCGATTTAATGGCCTGGAATCATAAAGGGTATGTTATCTTCAATCAGACAGATACCCTAACGATTAACAAACTTGGCGATGAGGATTTCATTGTTCCTCTTAATGACTTTGTAATAGAAGGAATTAATGGTGACGCAGACGTCACATGCGAATTTGGTAGACCTATGCAATTAGTCTCTCAGTCCAGAACAATTAAAGCTGGAATGGGCGGTTATTTGCTTCACATATATAAGTAATTCTATAAATACAAACATGGAAATGTTTGATTTACTTCGCGATGTAGGAACCTCCATCGCAGCAACAGTTGTGCTTGGTTATTTTATCTTTCTGGTATTGAAACAAATACTAGACGGTATCGTCGACGATTTAAAAACATTAACTGGCTTTTGTAAGATGTTAGAAACAAGAGCTAGATCCATGAGCAATGAAATGGTTAAGATAGATACATTAGTATCTAGCGCTTTAGGTTTAACGCCGGACGTGGATAGACTTGCACGTGCCGAAAACTTTGTCGAAGATGGCAAGGTAGATGTTAGAAGGGATTAAAATTGGAAATAGTAGATGTCGCATCTCTTATTGATGAATTTGGTTTACCGGTCATCATGTCAATTGGCATGGGCTATTTCATATTTTATATTTGGCAGTTTGTAGGTAATCAATTAGAGCCAGCAATAGAAGAAATGCATATAGCATTGATTCGTGTGATTGATCAAACCCGTATGCTCGACCAAGACTTAATTAGACTTCAGCAGAAAGTCAATGTAGTATTACAGTACAGGGCTAAGGATGAGGTAATCCAAGACGCTAAAGAAAAAGAAGCACTAAGAAAGGTGGAAGATAAAAATGAATGATAAAGATTGGAAACTATTAAAGAGCCAGCAAGATCCTCATATATGGACAGGTAGAGATATGTTTAAAGCAATGGTGTTTGGAATGTTCCTTGCATTACTAATGATGAGTCCCTCATTGTTTGCCTCTCCAATTGTTCACCAATTTAAAAATCCTTCATTCAGTGGTGTTGGAACTGGAGCTCATTATTTAACAATTGAGAACCAAGAGCATAGTAGAAAGAAGCAAATTCAAGATTCATTAGAAGCTGCACGTAAAGCTGCAGAAAGAGAAGCTGACAATACAGTGTTAGCAAAGTTTATTAGAAATTTAGAATCACGCATATACGCTCAACTAGCAAAACAATTAGTTGACAATATGTTTAGCAATGATAACCCAGTGAGGTTTGGATCTTTTGTATTAGAAGGATCGACGGTGACTTATGAAGTACTAACAAACGAAGACGGTACAGAGTATATCAAAATGACTATTATTGGAGAAGATGGATCCACAACAGTCATTGAGATTCCTATCGGTACAGGAAACTTCGGTGGGAATACAGATGACCCGGACGGCTAGCCTATTAACATTTTTATTACTTACAGGATGTGCATCTATACCGCAATGGTCAGAGACGCCTGCCGACTGCTCATATCAAACAGGAAAGTTTGATGAGGGATGGAATAAGGATGTCTATACAGGGATCCGTAAATTCTATAGCAGCAATTTAATATGTGCTGAAAACCCAGAAGTAGTTAGACTGCCATCATATATTGAACTACTTAATCTACCTCCAGCACAAAGTAAGCCTGTTGTTGCGGTATATCAATTCCTAGATAAAACAGGACAGAGAAAAGACTCGGTCACAGGACAAAGTTTCTCCACCGCAGTAACACAAGGTGGAACAGAATTATTAATTGACGCTCTGAAGACAGCTGGAAACGGTACGTGGTTCAGAGTAGTAGAAAGACAAGGACTAGATGCCCTTGTCAGAGAAAGACAAATTATTAGATCAGGTCGTGAAGAAGTAGCAAAAGCGACTGGCGAAGATATACAGAATTTAGGTCCTCTCTTATTCGCAGGAATGATTATTGAGGGTGGCATTATTGGGTATGACACTAACATTAAAACAGGTGGTCGGGGCGCACGAACACTTGGTATTGGTTTTAGCAGACAGTATAGACAAGACGTGGTTACTGTATCTGTTAGAGCTGTGAGTGTTCTTACTGGTGAGATATTATTGAACGTACAAACTAAGAAAACTGTTCTTAGTTATGGTAGCGGCGGAGACGTGTTCAGATTTTACGAACAAGGAACCCAGTTAGTTGAGTACGAAGATGGAGTGGGTAATAATGAAAGCGTGACGTACGCAGTACGAACAGCTATTGAGGCTGCTGTACTGGAAATGGTACACCAGGGCCATATAAGAGGGTTCTGGACTATTAATAACTTTGGGGAAGAAAAAGATGAATAAAATATTTTTAGGCCTAACATTATTTTTGTTCTCGTCTTTCACTTTTGCTCAAGCAACAGATGATAATGAAATCAACATTGATCAACAAGGTGATACATTATCACTTTACATTGACCAAGTTGGTTACGGTAACAAAATTGGATTGACAGACTTCTCGTCTGGCTCTAGTCCAATGACAATTACTGGTTCGTCACTATCTTTTGATATCGATATGATTGGTAACGAGAACTTAATTTTTGGTCCTCTCGTGGGCGATAGTTCTACATTCACGCTCTTGTTTACAGGAGACAGCAACTCGCTGGAATGGGATATCGGTTACATAGGATCTTCTGATAGCTCGGATGTCAACATTGATATTACAGGCGATAGTAACGACTTGAGTATCTTTCAAGGATACAATGCTTCAGCAGAAAGACTTGATCTTGACTTAACAGTCATAGGTGGAACAAATATCTTTGACATTGATATAGATGTAGATGATGCTATTTGGAACTTCGATATTACTGGGGATTCTAATAACATCAACACTCTGCAAAAGGACGGAGCCGAACATGAAATCAATATGACTCATGTAGGTGACTCAGCTGATATTGATATCAATCAATTAAGTGGAACATGCCCAACAGGCGTTACTACTTGCAATGGTATCATTACATTAGATATTGATTCTGAGAATGCAGTCATTCAAATCAATCAAAAAGATACTAGCAACGACAGCTAGTTACTTTTTCATCATAGGGTTAGTAAATGCTAACCCTATTGGTGATATTATAGAGCACAAGGGAAGTGCTTCAATAACTCGCGAACAAGGCGAACAATTATCCGTGGACGATCAGTCCATACCTTCAATACAAATTAACGATACAGCGGAGACTGCTAATGGGAGACTTCTCATAGAGTTTCTTGACAAAGCAGAACTCTCTCTGACTGAGCACACAAGAGTCTATATTGACAAAGTGTACTATGACCCTGATCCATCTAAATCAAAAATGTCGATGAAGATGGTTTTAGGGACTGCTAGATTTGCATCTGGTAGACTAGGAATGGTAAACAAAAACAATATAGATATCCAGACCCCCACGGCTCAAATACAAGTTAGAGGAACCGATTTTACAACAACGATCGATGAGTTAGGTCGATCATTAGTAGTTCTCCTTCCTGATCAATATGGTAATCCATCTGGAGTGATAGAAGTATTCAATGAAGGAGGATCAGTAACATTAGAAGAGGCATATGCTGCAACCGTTGTATCAAGTCTTGACAAAGCACCAACACAAACAGTAACAATCAATAATATTACACCATCAATGATAGATAATATGTTTATCGTATCTCCTCCGCCAGAAGTAAAAGACGAGATAATAGATGGGACAAATTCAGATCTGAATATGGATCAAGGATTACTTGATATAGATTTTTTAGAGTTCACAGAATTAGAAACAGATTACTTAGCTAAAGATGATTTAGAGTTTACAGAGTTAGATATAGATGCACTTAATGTTGACTTCTTATCTGATATATTAGATATTATAGATGAGCTAGTTCGAACTACAGCAACGTTGGACGGATCAGCTTTAGAGTCAAAAGATGGAACGTTTAAACTAAGAAACGCACAAGTAGGTTTTAACAGTGACTCACAATACAACATATTTGAACAAGATGGCGATGTAGTTTTTTTCAGAGATGTAAATGGTAAAATAAGATTAGAATTTGCCATGTCGTCGTCTGTACGAGTAGATACGTCTGTTGAAGGTTACAGTGGTTCTATATACCTAAATGGAGGAGACGACTCTATAGTTGTTATTACACAAGCACAATGAATTGGAAGAACATTAAACGTTTATTTTTTAAATATTGGATAAGACCATGGGCACCATTTGTGTTTTTGATCGCCCCATTAGCATTTGCTGATAATGAAATTACTATTGACCAAACTGGTGGAGATAACTTTAATCTCACAATCAATCAATTTGGTTCAAACAATGTCATCAAAATGTATGACGCATATTCTTATGTCAATGGTGCAAATATAACTCTTACACTCATTCAACAAAATGAGACGACTACAAATAATGTTATAGAATTGTGGCACTTAGATGGTGGCGGAAACACTATTCGTTGGGGTCAAGGTGTTGCATGGGACAATGCAACAAGCAGTACCTACTCCTATGACGGTGAAGAAGGTGGCGATCACTATGCAAGATTAGACATCCACGGTAATAACAATCATTTACAAGGACATCAAACAAACCAAGGAAGCACTAGCGGTCATACATTTAATAGTCTTATTTTTAGTGACAGCAATGATATTTGGATACGACAACAACAAGACGGCGCAAAGACAATCGACCTAACAACATATAGTGATGGCAATGACATCACTCTAACACAAAAGGGCAATGGTGCTAATCATACTGCAAACATCACATTGTCAGGTTCAGAATCTACTATACTCAATCTATTACAACAAGGAACAACTACACAAACATATTCATTATCAGTCGACTGTTATACAGTTGGTGGATGTAGCACAACGGTGATGCAGGGTCAATAATGAAATGGTTAACAAAGTGGTGGATAGTATTAATTACAATCACCTTGTTTGCTTCACTGCAAATAACTAAACCAGATTTCTTTCAAAGCATTACCTATTCTTACTACGACTTCTTACAAGGAGAAAAAGAAAAGGAGCTTGTAGATAATATTGTATTAGTCAACATAGATGAAAAGGCAATACAAAAGGAGGGCCAATATCCTTGGCCTAGAGATATAATTGCAAAATACATTAACAATGGACCGGCCGATAGTTTATATGTAATGAACATTGTTTATTCTGAACCAGATAGGTTTGGAAAAGATAAGGAATTATCACAAGCATTTTTAAACAAAGCTGTTGTGTTATCTTCTGCTCCAACAACACAATTAAGTGATGGCGTTGGAAACTTTGTTGGTGTATCAACATTTGGAGAACAAAATGAACAATGGACCTTTAAATTTCCAGGTCTACTTTATCCCATTGATCTGCTTAGCTATGCTGCTTTCGGCGTTGGTGCTACCGTTGCTATTCCTGATCAACCTACCGGAGTCGTGCGAAGAGCGCCTCTTGTTATTAATGCAAATGGAGTACAGTACCCTTCACTTGCCCTTGATACCGCTAGAGTGTACACAGGAGAACCAAGTTACCAAATGAAAGTCGGTACCAATGGTATCGAATGGGTAAGAATAGGTAGACAGGATCCAATAACGACAGACAGTTTTAGTCAATTGCCAATTGCATTTTGGAATGAGTTTGAAACGGTTAGTATTTTAGATCCATTGCCAGCTGGCAAGGTTTTAATTTTTGGTGTAACGGCAGAAGGATATTCTAATCCAGTACCAACCCCCACGGGCGCACAGTATCCCCATCAAGTTCAAGGCCATCTAATTCATACCTTGCTTTCAGGAGTTCAAATACAGCGACCCGACTGGATTGCAGTAGCCGAGCTCTCGTCTTTGGTGTTAGTTGGTTTAATAATTTTGGGGGTGGTTTATGTCGCTCCCACAGCTCTAGCGGGGTTAGCTTCTCTGGCCCTAATAGCATCCTCGATTGGCATATCGTATTACTGGTGGATGTCAGACATCTTATTCTTCGATGTAACGTTATTGTCTCTATGTGCATTTTTAGTATTTGCTCAATCTTCTTTTAACAAGTACTATATCACCTTTAAAGAAAAACAATTAATTAAAAAACAATTCAGTACTTATTTGGATCCTCGTCAGGTATATTTATTACAGAAGGATCCTTCGCTACTTAAACTAGGTGGCGAGCGAAAGAATATGTCATTCTTGTTTATGGACATATGTGGCTTTACTCCAGTATCAGAACATTATAAAAACAATGATGATCCAGAAGGGCTAGTAGAATTAATTAATATGTATCTTGGCCGTATGACCGAGATTATCCTAAATAATGGAGGGACAATTGACAAGTATATGGGAGATTGTATAATGGCGTTCTGGAACGCTCCTTTACCTTGTGAAGATCACGCAGACAAAGCTGTAGATGCAGCAATAGAAATTAGTGAAGCAGCAGATGAACTTATTAAAGAGCTTGAAGAACAAGGTTTACCTCGCATTGACGTTGGTATTGGTATCAATACCGGCGACTGCATCGTCGGAAACATGGGATCATCCACTCGATTTGACTATTCCGTCATTGGAGATGCCGTCAACCTCGGTGCTAGACTCGAAGGCCAAACCCGCAATTATGATGGGGTACGAGTGTTGCTATCACAGTTCACTGCTGGAAGCAGTTCAAAGAGAAGCTACAGACACATTGATCGCATCAAAGTTAAAGGAAAAGAGGAACTTATCGACATTTACACTGTATGATGTCAATGACCCGGCGTACGATTCAGTAAAAATATTGTTTTATGCACTGCATGCAGCAGATGTGTGGAGTACAGTAGAAGGTATGAAGTATGATTGTGTTATTGAGCGAAACCCTTTATTGCCAAGAGTACCACGCAGAGATAGATTATTATTACATAAGGCAATATTTTTATCTCCATTTGGAATGTTATTTGAAGAAGATGCTATTACAAATAGAGAAATGATCTTTCCAATGGCAGTAGTATCATGGGCAATATATAGTAATTTAAAAGTAATAGATAGAGCAAAGGATAGATGCAACTTAAGATAACAAATAACCAACACGATCCGGACCCATATTGGGAAACTCCTATTCCTTCTTGGCTTCTTGATAAGTTTACTAGAGATGATATTGCATTATTTGATCAAAATGGGTATGATATGACTGTTGTTGAACAGTGTTATGCAATGTGGAGCGGTTATCAACCACAACCTCACCGTATAAAGTATACAAATAAGCTGCCATGGATGGAGGAAACAGAGATTAGCAACGAAGGACCACACCTAAACCACTGTGATTTGTATATGAGACGCGGATTTGCCGGCGAAGCACTAGATCAAATACAATTTTTAGCGCAAAAGCAGCCAATTTTCAACAAGTTAGCCGCTATGAGACCAAAGTGGGGCGTAGATATTAGTATAGATTACGCGGATTTACAAGAAAATGTGTTCGAATTGCTTCATTTTGAGTGGGATAGCTTTGAAATACATGAAGTTTACTTAATGAAAGAGTATGTTGAGGCGAGAATTAAGGATGTTGACTGGGATTTTCACGCAAATCAGATGTTATCACGTAAAGAAGAGTGGAAAAATCTTGATTTTTTCGCGCAATCAGACTGGAAACAGGCGTATTGGGGGCTTCCACGGGAGCAATTTAAGGAAGTTATTTGGTATTAATTTCGTTTTTCTGTTGACTTCAAATCGACTATTTGGTATAATAGTTGTATGTTAAGTAAGGAGAACAAAATGACAAAATTCAATAAAGAAGAATTCACGTGGGATGGAATGTATTTAATGTACAGAGGCCGTCACACTCAATCAGTAAACATGGAGGTTGCAAGACCTGGATGTCACCCATCATGGATCGGCTTACCACAGCCTGAGTTCATTGCTAGGTTCAAGTATGGATACAAGCCTTGGAAAGCATGGGTTAACTTTTTAGTTAAGAATGTTACTGTCGAACAGTATCTTGAGCTTCAAAAAGCTGAACACCCTAAAGGGGCAATGAGAAAACTAGGCTACAAAGGAAAGTAGCCTGTTGACTTCAAATCGAATTTGTAAGATAATAGTTGTATAAATTAAATCAAGTAAGGAATATATTATGAAAACAGTAGCAGAAATGTCTAAAGCAATCAACCTCGCTAACTTCTCTAACACAGAGCTGTCAGCGTTAATCTCAAACATCCAATCAATCAAGTCTAGCAACGCTAAACTGTCTCTGACAGAAGGTGCGGATTGTTTTGTTATTCAGAAGACCAAGCGTACTCCTGGAGTGATCGTCAAAGTAAACAAGACTCGTTGTGTTGTTGAAATGAAAGGTGGCAAGTACAATGTACCAATGTCAATGCTGGAGGCAGCTTAATGTCTATAGCTAAGAAGAAGATAATTGTAACCGACGTAGATGGAGTCCTCCTTAACTGGGAGGACGCCTTCCAAATCTGGATGGAACATCAAGGGTTTAGTAAAGTAAAAGGACACCAGTTCATTTACAACGCAGCTGAGCAATTTGGTCTCAGCAAGACAGAAGGTAGGAAATGGGTAAGGCTGTTCAATCAGTCTGCCGCTATTGGTTTCTTACCACCATTGAGGGACGCGCAAGAAATCGTTCGACTCCTTTACAATAACTACGGTTATAGATTTGTTGTGTGTACCTCACTGTCTAATGATAAGGCAGCTCAAGAACTAAGAACTAGGAATCTTAAAAAGATATTTGGTGATGTGTTTGAAGAGTTTGTCTATCTTGATACAGGAGCTGATAAAGATGAAGCTCTATACAAACTAGCCAAGAAGTATCGAGGCTGTCTATGGGTAGAAGACAAACTAGAGAACTGCGATGCAGGAGATGCTGTTGACTTTGAACCCATTTTGATGGAACATGGCTACAATATGAATCTTGAACACGACTACTTTGTAGCTCGTGATTGGGAAGACATATACCTACAAATCATTAACAAGAGGAAGTAATATGGTTGCAACTATCGTCACCGGTGTTCGCGGTGGGAAACTATCTAAGTCACGTGAACAGCTGATTGATAAGATTAGTGCGTTTGTTATTGATGAATATAAGCTCAGTCGATTTAAAGCCGTTGTAAGTATTAAACAACATCTGTCTCGAAAGTTGATGGATAATTTTGCTGTTGGATATGCCTCAATAGACATCATCCCAACTGACAATGGCAATATTAAATGGGCTACTATTGATCTTGTTAATCAAAATAAACGTGATTTTATAAAAACGTTGCTACATGAGTGGTGTCATGTAAAACAATATCTTCGAGGCGAGATGTCTTTAGATGGACGTAAGTGGAAATCTAAAGATGTGTCTAAACTCTCATACAGCAAACAGCCGTGTGAAAAAGAAGCGTACCGTGAGCAAGAGCGTCTATACAAGAAGCTCGTTGACCTTAAAATTATTTAATCGTATAATACACGAAACTTTATTAGGAGAATATTATGGCTGATAGTCAGTTTAAAAATGTCGACAAAGTTGTCTTCCAACTAGCAGGAGCTATTGATGGACTCATTAGAGTTCTATCAACCAACAATCAGTTTGAAGAGCTTGAGTTAGACTACCTTAAAAATTGGTTGAACAAAGAACAGGATCCTCTTCTAGGAACCATTATTGCTCAACTAGTTGGACTAAGGGAAGTAGAAACACCTGATCGACCTGAGGAGGGCACAGAGTAATGGCTTTTATTTCTGTGGGTGAATCCCTCCCTCTTTTTCGTTACAAGGATAGAGTTGCTGGTGAATTTGTAAATATTGATTTACAAAAAGAGATCAAAGGTAAGAAAGTTGTTATCTTTGGACTTCCAGGAGCTTTTACCCCTACATGCAGTTCACAGCAGCTGCCAGGTTATGAAATGCTGTTCAGCAAATTTGTAGATGCAGGTATTACTAATATCTATTGCACCTCTGTGAACGATCCGTTTGTTATGAACTCATGGTTCGACGCTCAAGGTGTCACTAATGTTAGATCATTGCCTGATGGTAATGCAGACTTTGCAACACAAATTGGTGCTAATGTACAAAAGCGCAATCTAAACTTTGGTATTAGAAGTTGGAGATACGCTCTTGTCGTTGACGGTGATACTAATACAGTACTTGCAAGTTTTCCGGAAGAAGGATTTGGTAATGATGTCGAAGGTGATCCTTATGAAGCATCAAAGCCTGAAGCGGTACTAAAATGGATCAAAGAGAACCTGTAAGAAGAGTAGTCACTTGGGACGAGTGTACTGAACTTGTACAGCATATAGCTGCCCAGGTAGGACATGACGAACCAGATGCAATTGTTGGACTAACCCGTGGAGGGTTAGTTCCAGCAGTTATGCTATCACATATGTTTAACGTCCCATTGTACTGTCTTAACATCTCATTACGAGATGGCATGGCGTCCACATCTAAATTTAACTGGAAGGAGCTTTCAGATTTCTCTAATATTATTATCGTAGACGACATCAACGATAGTGGGTCTACTTTTGAAGCAGTGTTAGATCAATGTTATAGAAAACTGATTCCACATCCTAGATTTGCATCATTATTCACTAAAGATAGCTCAAAATTTACATCACTGTATTCTGGAGAGGTAATAAATAAAGAAAAGGAAAACGACTGGATAGTCTTTCCTTGGGAATAATAAAAGGAGACTTTATGGATATTATTAATATCGCAAAAGATTGGATCTTAGCTCGATGGGCTGAGCGTACTTCATGGGATGGAGGCATTATTATAGCTCTATCTTTATGCTGGATAATTCTTGGAGGTATTGTAGACTGGTTAGCATGGCTAGCATTAGCTTACGGTATTTTCACTTTCGTTAAATCAGAAGGCTGGAAGGACTTATAATCAGTTATGTGGAATTTATCAAAGATATTTAAAACCACCAAGTACCTAATGTCAACTGACACAAAGGGATTTGGTAATTATGACAACCCGGACATGAACGGACAGCATCGTCTTGATCATATTGTTAATATGTACCGTGAGATGAATATTCCATTCGGGCCAATGATGGCAGCAGCTAACAGAAAGACCAAAAAGGGTAGAGATATTCTTTGGGCTAGAGGTCAATTTGCTGAAGAGTATGTTGATGAAGTTACTGTACCAACTTTGATGAATTTTGACTATTTGAATAAACTGGCACCTAACACGGTAGGTGCCCATTACTTTAACCTCATAAAGAATTGGGGTATTGAAGATTTATATAATCAAAGATTCAAACACGAAGAAGCTAATCCAGAAAGATTTGACCAAGAAGTAAGAGTTAATCTTTCAAGGCATCTTCTATTAGTACACGACTTCTGGCACGTATTGTTTAGATACGATACTGCAACAATGGGCGAAGCAATGATCCAAGAAGTCACAAGTCATCTTTCTGCATTTAAGCCACCAAAAGTAGTATCGTTCTTTGGTACATGGAAAGTTGCAAGAAAGACAAAGTCAAAATTACCTTGGGAAGTTAGAAAAGAATGTATAGAGCTTTCTAAGAAAGTAGATAAGAGTTTATTTCATTTAGGTCCTATGGAGCTATTAGAAATGGACATCCAAGAAGTGAGACAAAAGTATAACATTGGCGTTCCAGTCAAGTATAAGCAATTTGTTGAACAGTTTGGAAAAGAAGGTGAGAGCAGAATGGATACATTCCATCCTCAGTACTCTGATGTTGAGTGGGACGAAACAGAAGTAGTTATTTAATGTTTATTAAGAACGGCAAATGGGACTGGCCGATAATAAAGTTCTACAAAAAGAATGGTCTATTAAAAACAATACCATATGTAATATTCATTCTACTAGGAATTAAAATAGTAATCATCAATGGTGCTATCTTTATCCTAAACCTTTTTGGAGCTGGTATAGAGTATGCACCTATATTGAAAAATTTAGGGATAATCTAATGGCATATAGCGAAAAGGTAGTAAAAAGATTCGAAGAGGTTTTAAACAACCCTGCAGCTCATGGTGTAGGTAGATTTGATCCTAAAGATCCAAACGTAGCAACCGGAATGGCAGGAGCTCCTGCTTGCGGTGATGTTATGAAGCTGGATCTTAAAGTTAACCCAGACACTGATGTTATAGAAGACGTCAAGTTCAAGACATATGGATGTGGAAGCGCTATTGCTTCATCTACTATGTTCGTTGAGATGTTGAAAGGTCTTACAATGACCGAAGCACTGGAGATTAAGGACAAGGACATTGCTGAAGCATTAGATCTACCTCCTATCAAACTACACTGTTCTGTTCTTGCAGAAGACTCTATTAAAAAAGCATTAAAACACTGGGAAGAGAAAACAGCTCACAGAAAACATAACCAATGATAGAGTTAACAGATGAGGCTATTCAACAGCTACTTGAGAATCAGAAAAGAGACGGATGGAAAAATATACGACTGGGAATCACCGGTGGTGGGTGTGCTGGTTTTGAGTACGTCTTTGATTCTAGCAATGATGATGGCAATGCTGATGATATTGTCCTTGATTATGGAAAATTTAACATTCTCATCAACAAAATGAGCGTTCCATACTTATCTGGGATGACGTTAGATTTTATTACCGAGGGTTTAAATAAACTATTTAAGTTTGTAAATCCTAAAGAACAGGCAGCATGTGGTTGTGGTGTAAGTATTAATTTTGATTTAGAAAAGGTACAAGTAGACGCAAATAAGATATTTGCTGTTGAATTATAATATGGATGGTGTTATACTAATCGCAAAAATCGTTATAATAAATAACGTATATAATACAAGGAGAAAAATATGGAAAGCACTTTAGGAATTTTAATCATTGTGGCATTTGTTGGTTTCATTGGATATCACATTTGGCAAGACAAGAAAAAAGAGGATGTACCAGCACCTAAACCTAAGCCTGCACCTAAGAAAAAAGCAGGTGGCGGAAGACCTAAGTCTGGTGGCGGGAAGACTAACTTAAAATAGTATGGCTAATTGGTTAATTTATTCAAAGGACCATTGTCCTTATTGTGACAAAGCAAAGTTTGCTTTAAAAGACGAAGATAATGTAGAGGTGAAAAACATTTCTGAGAACATTGATTGGTTCAGTGAGCTCAGAGAGAAGAACCCTGCAGCAAGAACTATGCCGCAGATTTATAGAGACGATCAATTGATCGGCGGATATGACCAACTAAAAACTTTTTTGGAATTGAATGAATCATTATGAAATTAAATGTGATAGGCGATCCTGAGGAGTCAAATCCTCAAGTCGAGTCTAATGAGTTAGACAGAAATGCAATGGGCGGCACTGAACTTATGAAGTACGCCCTTAATAAAAAAATTGATCCTGCGGTACTGGACAAGTTTCAGATTATTCCTAGTAGATTTAGAGGAACCGTTAAAGGCAAGATTCCGATCTATTGGGTTCACGATCTAGCACAGGATCCAGAAATGAGCCATCTAAAAGATGGCGGATGGGAAAAGTTTGAAAAGATTGTTTGTGTGTCGCATTGGCAGAAACAACAAATAGTAGACTTTCTAGGAGTTCCTCCAAGTAAGATTGTCGTGCTTCAAAATGCAATTGAACCTATTGCTGAGCACACTAAACCAGATCCTAAAGAATGTGTTAACTTGATTTATCATACTACCCCTCATAGAGGATTAGAGCTTTTGTATCCTATTATGGAATGGGTGGAACAACACTTCTCGCACATCAACTGGCACTTAGATGTTTATAGTTCGTTTGGAATCTATGGATGGAAAGAACGAGACAAGCCTTTTAAAGATCTATTCAAAAAAATAAAGAAACATCCTAATATGACATATCACGGTCATGTTGAAAATAAAGAAATTCATAAAGCGTTACAGAAGGCACACATCTTCTGTCTACCTAGCGTATGGCCAGAGACAAGCTGTATTGCTATGTTAGAAGCTATGAGCGCAGGTTGTATTTGTGTTCATAGTAGTTTAGCTGCATTACCAGAAACGACAGCTAATTGGACCCTCCAGTACGACTACACTGAAGATATGAACGAGCATGCCACTAGATGTGCTCTAACTCTAGGAGACGCTTTACAACTAGTCACTGATCCAGTAATGGATGAAAGACTCAATATGCAGAAAGCATATACCAATGGTTTTTACAATTGGGAAGTGAGAGCAAAGCAGTGGGCTGTTTTGTTAAACAATATCATCAACAGTAAGGAAACAACTAATGTCTCAGAGGGAACAGATAGCTAAATCTATCTCTATAGAAAATCATTTAAAACTTCAGATAGCAGAATTAGAGAAAGCTAAGTATGGTGCTCTAATTAAAAATGTAGAATTAAGAAAAGAGATTTTAGCTCTAAAATCTGAAAATAAAAATCTTAGTCAGCTTCTCCAAAACTCTCGCGTAGAGTAAGAAACTGAAGTAAGTATTGGTTACGCTCCTTAGTGTTCTTAATGAACACTTGGGGCTCTACCTCTCCATCGACCCCAATGATTGTAACTAACTGAGGAACCTGAAGCCCGGTTCTCTCCTCAAACATAAAACTATAAGCTGACTCCTGAACAAAATAATTCTGGATCCACTCTTCTTTCTTTTTCTTCTTAGCTGTTTTGAAATCTATAATAGAAAGCACGCCATCGTATTCAGCGACTAAGTCTACTTGGCCAGCTGCTCTTAGAAAATCACTATAAAGAAATCCTTCTACTGATCTAACAACTGTTACGTGTTTGTCCAAATGTTTCTTTATAGTGAGGAACATTTCTTTGTTAGAAGGCATTACCTTTTCTTCAGTTAACTCTCCAAGAATATAATCTTCACATAATTTATGTACGCTAGTTCCTCTGGCTGATGCCTGTGCTGTTATTTTATTTGCTGCAGTACTACCAACTCTAGCTCTCCACTCGCTTATTGCTTTAGCGTTCATCTGAGACGTTATAGTCGTGATAGAAGGGTAGTGAGAGCCGTCTGGTGTCTCATATACTCTTTTGCCGTTAACGTTCCGTCTAGGCAGTTTCTGAAGGTCTGAGAGCTGTAAATCAAACATCTATACGATTCCCATGGTAGCTTTTGTAATAATGTACTCTTTAACTAAAGGACTTCTTACAATGTCACCTGTTTTAAATTCCATCTTAACAAAACTCGTCATGTTATTGATGACGCTCATAAATTGAGAGATACCAGAAAGTTCTCTTGTGTTAGCTAGATCGCTTTGTCTATAATCACCACACAAGATACATCTAGTATTATCTCCTAATCTTGTAATGACACTGTCAATCTCATGAAAGGTCATATTGTTTATCTCGTCGACAAGTACAATACAATTATCAAGAGTGGTTCCGCGAACAAATGATGTCGGGACAAACTCAAGCATAAATTTGTTACTAAGGATCTCATAAGCGTCTCCCCTATGAAATAATGAAGATGCAATTTGTTTGTAAGGCTGTTCATAAACTTCCATTTTCTGTTTGGCTGTGCCAGGCAAGAAACCAATGTCCCTTGTAGGCACTGCACTTCTTACTATTACTAATTTTTTGCTGTGGTTTTTGAGCACCTCTTCTAAAGCTAGTGCCATTCCAACATACGTTTTACCAGTACCAGCATAACCATGCATTAGCAGATGATGACCATCGTCCCATGCCCGGCAAGCTGCTGCCTGAGTATCTGTTTTTGGTTTGAAGTCAACTTTAAAGTTGGAGGTGTTTATAGAATTGTCTTTTTCTAAGACGTCTTGTTGGCGTAACATTCTACGTTGCTTTTTAGTTAGTCTATGTTCCACTGTTCATATCTTTCTGAAATTTCTTTTGCCACTTCTCTACAACTTGATTAACCTTTCCTTGCTTAGCTGTGGTAGCTTTAGCTCCTACTTCCCTTCCAAAAGGAGTATTAGGATTTTGTTCACCAATCTTTTGCAGTACTTCGCTAAACCCTTCGTCGACTTTTCTCTGACCCATAACACCAGATACAATCATAGGAGCACCTATTACAGATTGAAGCTGAGGATTGTTTTCCAAGAAAACATCTTTCTCGGCCATCTTCATCATCATATCAAAAGTCTCACCCGTCTCGGTGTCCTTGAACGTATATAATGGCATTAATTTTGATTCGCTGGGTCGTCTAAAAATTCTGGGTATGCTTGTTTGATGATCTTCTTAGACACGCCTTTAATCTTTCTACTCTTTGCTTCAAGTAGTAAGGCAGCATCATCTGGATCAACTTCTTCTAGCATACTAATAAACAAATGCTCTCTTTTTGTTTGAGCAACGTTTGCTGATTTTGCATGCTTCAAGAAAATGTACATACGTCTCATATCTTGATATAGATTACCCTGCGCGTCCATAGACTTGTCCAATGGTTTGTATGGAGGGTTACCTTCAGGAAGTGCCCAAGTCAATCTGTTGTCGTAGGTCAACTCAAAGAGGCCTCTCAGCTCTTTGTTGTCTTCTCTTTGCAAGATTCGAATCTTTTCGCCAACAGACTTGGCTTCTTTGACTTCATTAACTATTTCGCCTAATCCTTTTAACATATTAAAACTCACTTATATTTTCTACTAAATTATTTAGCTTTTTTTGAACAAAGTAGTTAAACAAATGTTTTCTATCTTTGTCAGGTTTATTCCATTGCACATGCACTTCATTTTTAATATGATCGGGCGTGTGCTTTAAGTCGATCAGTTTCCAATTTCTATGAAACCCTTCTCTCCACTCATACGAACCGTCTATCGTACCAAACGTAGAGACCGATGAAACTACATCGACAATCTTATTTAGGGTCGTTTGTCTAACAGGCTTTTGTCTTTTGCCTGTTACAAAAACGTCGTCGTCAGATAAGGCATTAGGAATTCCATCGCCTCTATCTCCCTTAACAATATGTTCAATCATATAAAGAGAGGGATCCTTATGAGTGACCTTTCTCTTTCTGATTGGATCATATTGATCGACATTAACAAATTGTTGAAGTTGAATAAAGTCTTTGTCGCCAGACAAGATCAGAATCTTTTCTGCTCCAGAACCTAACTGAACTCCAAACTCATGACAAAGCACGCCAATGATATCATCAGCTTCAGCAGTGTCTACTTGTAATACTTTGTACGGGAAAAATTCTTTGAGCTCATCCCTTATGTTATTAAGGCAATTGAATATATGAGGCCAATCATAATCAGACTCATCTCTATTCTTTTTACGGTGAGCTTTGTAGTATGGGAAGATTTTCTTTCGCCAGTTATTAGTATCATCACAACAGATAACTAACTCGCCATACTCTTCTTTAAACTTTACACGGGAAGCTCGTAGCGCATTAAGCACCATATGTCGAAGTAAGTTTTCTTCTACTTCTACGTCACCTCGGCCGTGTATTTGTGCCATCAGATTACTAATCATAACCTGGTTAAGGTCAACTAATATCATAATAATATCCTAAATCAAAACTACATTATACTTTATTTGACGTCTTCAGTCAACGTCATTCAGAATCATTTCCAAAAACTTCTTCACGCCACCTTTGACCAAACATTTGTCCTTCTTCTTTATTGACTATCTGTTCAGTAATTTTTTGTAGCGGGTGTCTAATATCACATGCCTTTAACATTAGAGACTTTACAGACTCAGATACCATGAGCAAGTGTTGGTCCAATGATCCATCATTTTCGTTGAGTTCAATACCACGTGCAAGAACTTCTTCAAGAATCATATAAGTCATTTGAATGCTAGTATTAAGAGCTAGCTCCATTTGATATTTTTTGATGTTCTCGATTCTTTCTTGTTCGTTTTTAACAAACTCAGGATGAGTATTACTTTTAGGGAATGGAATAATTATTGCCATATTGGTATTTATGACTTTTTCTTGGCAGCTTTTGCTTCTCTAGCTTTTCTTAATCTTTCCACTAGTGCTTGTTTTTGTTCTGGAGTCATTTCTCGCTTCTTACGCTTTTTAGGAGTCCCTTTATTAGATACAGCTGGACGATCGACGACAACATACCCCTTCTCATTAAACTCTAATGGCTCCAGACCATATGATTGTCTTTCTTGATTCTCAAGCTCTGGAGTCCACACTTGCATATAGTCTTTGTAAAAAACGCCAACCTCTCTTTTAGGTCGGCCATCTGGATAATATGCCATAGACACACAATACAGTTTAACCTTTTTACTCATATCTCCGCCAGCAAATGCACTGACGTATGCCCCAGACCTTAAATATGATTCTAATTGATTAATGTAACCTGCCCACATTTCTTTTCTTGCAAGCGCACCAGAGTTACCAGCAAGGTGGTTTCTATGTTCAGCTGCTTTATGAGTCTTAGCTTCTTTGATCCATTCACGAACATTCTTTAAACTAAACTCATGGTCGTCAGGCAATGCAACTACTTCTTTTGCAAACTGACTATACGCTGGTGGATTCTTTTTAGCTTTTGCTTCTCTTGCTTTTGCAAGATTATCCAACTTTTTTTGCTTCTGCTTTGAGGTCATCAATTATCTCCATCTGTCTGTATGTGTCGCCGCCATATCCAATGCCCCCTAGCTTTGAATGGTGAACGAGCGTGTTCTTGCCTGGACAATATACCTGTGTTACAGGCGCAGTACGCATATCCACTTTACCTTTTAACACATCCATTATTATATTGCCAATGCCTATCGTGTTGTTACTATAGATAGTAGGCCACATAATCTTGTTTCTTGCAGGCACTCCTAAATCAGCACAGATCTGATTCTCCAACTTATTTCCGTACATGGCAACGACTTTTACCCATTCTTCCATAGCAGTCCACAGTTCTGCCATAGGACCAGCGTCAACTTGTTCTTCTATTTTTAACCACTTCTTCATACAGTATTTTGCAAAGTAAGGAGATAGCGAAGCACACTCCATTGCAATTCCTGGATTCCAGAGATCAAACTCTGGCATAATTTTTACCAGGTTGCTCAGTTCTTTTGGATCACGTACATAAGCATCGTGTTCTAATATGATAACTCTCTCGCCTGTATCGGCAGTATGCTTCCACCAATGAAACATAGATGTAAGACATGCCTTCTCCGTTGGCGTTATCTCATGTTTGTTTCTAATATACTTTCCCGCACTACTATACCTGCCCCAGTTTATTTTAAACGGAGCGGTATCAATAGTCGCTGGTGTATAACATTGCCATCTTTCAACTTCAACGTTCTTAACGTCCTTCCAGGTGGCCATTGCAATTTTAGAATATGCAACGGACACAGGATTGTTGTAATCGCAAATCATAATTGCTCGAATCATTTTAGCATTATCCTTCATTTTATATTTTTAGTCAACGTTGTCTTTAAACACGTTTTACTATATTATATAGCATTAACTGATAAACCAAGGAAAATTTTTATGTTAAGCGTTGACATCAAATCGATCGATCATTATACTCTTCTCTGCCAGAAGGGAAAGTTATAGTATGGAGAAACTAGACGAAAGACTTATAACCAGTGATGTTTGTGTCCGTTGCGGGTCTTGCTGTAAGTGGACATCTGAAATGCAAAGCGTTCATCCCGTTAACGGTCCCGAGTGGCTAGATGTTATGGCGGGGCAGTCTGATAAGACAGAATTAATATGGTATGAAAACGAGGTCGTTGACCACTGGTCTATTAGAGACAATAAAAAAGTTCATGAAGAGCGAGCAAGATTCAGAATTAAATTTACCTGCCCTAAGCTAGAAGTAGATGAAAAGGCTGGTACCAAGAAGTGTGGAATTTACAATGAGCGTCCTAAGGTTTGTATAGATTACAATTGCTTCAAAACAGCCAATCAAACCAAGACTAGGCCTCAGAATTGGGATCTGATATCTGGGATTATTAAAGACGTGCATGGCGTCGATGTTCGCTGGGATGGCGAGCTCAAGACAGGAAAAATTCTGATAAAAAATATCACAAAATACGAAAAAAATTCGTAACTTATTGATTTGTAACGATTAATTATTTTTGTCAAACTGTTGACTTCAAATAGACTTTTAGCTATAATGGGGGCATAAGTTAGTGAGGAAGTCAATATGAAAATCGTTATTCAAACACAACACAAAGAGAATTATGCCTGGAACGAGGACGGCTCGTTGGGTACCGGTGAGAACGCTTACTGGAAGTTCAAGGGTGGCGACACTTATATCGTTAAGTGTACGTTCTCTGAGGCCTGCGATGCAGAGTTCCGTAACTCAGCTCTTGATGCTGTTACCTCTGAGAGCGATGCTTTCATTGAGTATGTTCTCGATTGGGATATCATCGATGATGCTGACTTTGTTGAGTCAGACCATGTTGAGGAATGGGAAGCACCAACCTATATGTGGTTCGATGGCGACGCTTGGGTTTGCCACAAAGTTACTAAGAACGATGAGTTCGGTCACATGAGATTTGAGATCTCCAAGCAATACGAAACTTGGGTTCAGTCTCAGGACGGCGAGCGTTCTGAGTACGCATCATCTTTCGAGATGATCAATGGCGACCACATCCTTTATAAGGATCTTGAGGAGTGGTTCAAAGTTTATGCTCCAAAGGAGGCAGCGTAATGATTGAGATACTAAAAGAAACTACTGACTGGGGAGACGCTCCAGTTGCTAATGGAATATATCACGTCAATGCACAGGGACACCTTGTGCAGCACAACGATAAAGTTTTTAAGAATCCGATGAAGCAGTTTAGTAAAGCTAGACGTACCTTCGAGAAGATTGGCGAGTACGCTGATGTACTAACACGACCTGATGTAAAAGTCGTTATCGGATCCAAGGGTCAAAAATATTTCATTGAAGATGGCAGATGTTCTTGTCCTGGTTTTACATACCGTGGACAATGTAAGCACATTTAATTTGAAACAACCGTTGACTTCAAATCAACTTTTTAGTATAATAGACGTATAATTTAAACAACTGGAGAAATAAATTATGGCACATATGGTAGAAACAATGGCTTACGCAGGACAACTTCCTTGGCATGGGCTCGGTACGAAAGTCTCAGAAGACATTTCGGTAGATGATATGATGGTTGAAGCAGGACTAGACTGGAGAGTCGCTAAGGTTCCTTCTTTCGCATCATTTAATGGTGAAGATATTTATTCAGGACACGATATGTTAATTCGTGAGTCTGATGGAATGCCTTTAGATATGGTTAAGCAGAATTGGAATCCTGTACAGAACGCTGATGCATTCGACTTCTTTAGGGAGTTTGTTGAAGCTGGTGATATGGAAATGCATACTGCTGGATCATTACAAGACGGTAAGAAAGTTTGGTGTCTTGCAAAGGTGAAAGATGACTTCACTATCAATGGTAAAGACTTAGTTGAGTCATACTTACTATTGACTAACCCACATATGTACGGACGAGCAGTCGATATTCGATTTACTCCAATCCGTGTAGTATGTAATAACACATTGACTTTGTCTCTTGCTCAGAAAGGTGAGTATCAAATCTCAATGAGTCACAAGAAAGCGTTTGATGCTGAAGAAGCTAAATCTCTTCTAGGTATTGCTAAAGGTAAAATGGAAACATACAAAGATATGGCTACATTCTTATCCGGTAAGCGTTACACTGAAGATTCTTTGAGAACTTACTTCTCAACTGTGTTCCCTAACCAGAACCCTAAGGTGAAAGGTGTAGGATTCAACCCAGCATCGATAGCTGACTTTGATAAGTACGCTTCTAAGAATGCTAAACTTGCAATGAATGTTGTGAAGACTCAGCCTGGTGCTAACTTCGCAGAGGGTTCATACTGGCAAGCATTCAATGCTGTAACCTACATGACTGATCATGTTATGGGTCGTGAAAATGACACTCGATTGAACAGTGCTTGGTATGGCGTTAACAAGACTAAGAAAGTTAACGCTCTTGAGTCTGCTCTAAAGTTTGCGCAAGCAGCATAAGGACTAATTTACTTACAGGTGCCCCTCTTCGGAGGGGTTTCCTGTTGACATTTAATAGTTAGGAATATATAATAGCAATATGAGTTATACAATAGAAAATATTCTCTCGGACAGACAGGTATCAGACCTCATTAAGTTGTTTTTATCTATGCCTTCAAATCCAGCTCATCAAGACTACAATCTGTTTGATGTTGATAAGAGACATCCTACAGGCGAACAACGAGAAGGGATTGATGCGTTTGGACAACTAGAAAAGTTTGCTGAGAGAGAACTGTATAGTCATTATTTTTTAGAGTATGGCCCAGAAGCCTTTACAAGAATGCATACTGATAATGTTGATGATGTTGGTCTTACCATGGTTACGGTACTAAAGAGCGACTGCATAGGAGGTGACACTTTGGTCCATCTTCCGTACGAGAAAAGAGAACGTCCATCAAACAAGTATGCTAAAAGGGAGAAAGGGCAAGAAGCCCCAATAGACCAAAAAATAATCCCTAGAGTCGTCCAAGTTAAAGATGGACAAACTATGATATACAAAAGAGATCTTTTGCATGGGGTTGGCCAAGTTGAAAAAGGCACGCGTTTAGTTTTAGTAAGTTGGTATAAGACAAATGAGACAGATTGATCCAGGAAAAAAAGGATCCCGCTTTAGCGAGATCGAACAACATTATGATTGGGGATTTGGAGTTCTTAGAAACTTTCATCCAGTATCACATACTGCTCTCGATGTAGCAGACCAATACAAGTTCGCTGAAAAGAACAAATGGTTATCTAAAAACGACGCGGCCAACTACAACAATAGATGGCTTCAATTTACCGGAACGTTTCAAGGTAAAACAAAACAGGTAGTAGATAAGTTAACAAAGGAGTACCAGTTTACAAACGCACATATATATGCTAACTGGATCGAAAATGGTCATAACTATGGCCGACATACAGATGAGATGGATGTAATTATATTGAACCTATGGGGTCAAACAGGCTACTGCTGTGAAAGTGTCTACGGAGATAAGGCTCACAGCTCAGCTGTGATTAATCCAGGTGATGCTATTTTTATTAGAGCAGGAACCCATCATACACCAATAATTCTAGGACAAAGAATGTCCGTTAGTTTCTCATGGGTGTAGAGTGTTGACATTATACATAGAATAAAGTATACTTACATCTTGATTTGCCGGTTGAGCTTCTGGTGTGCTCCCGGTAGCGGTAAGACTAGCAAAGAGCGGGAGGTTAGTCGGATGAATGGGCGAGGGTACCAACGAGGGGCCACATCATCACCTTTGAGGGAAGTATGTACGTATGTATCTGTAACGCTATTACTAGCAAAATGATAAAAGACGATCCGTCTATAATACTTAAAGTAGGAACTAACTGTGGCAAGTGTATCGAAGAAGCCGGCCAGAAGGTCGCCAGTAAAAAAATACATGGACAGGCTAACACGACCTGCCACTCATATCGACCAGACTAAATATAATAGAAAACGGTCAAAGAAATTAGATTATGAATCAGAATGAAATAATAGAAGAATACAAAGAGCTCCATAAAGGATCAAGGTTTTCAAGAGGAACAGCCCTTCTTAAACACGTTCCGGAACTAACTAGACTAGCACAACTGCTTAATGTAAGCTCTGTGCTAGACTATGGTTGTGGCAAAGCTATATTTTGGAAGACTCCAGATTGGCGAGGTATTTTTAACAACGTCATTGGTGATATAACTCTATACGATCCCGCTGTACCAGAATTTTCCACCCCGCCCCCAGACACTAGATTTGATATGGTAGTATGTACCGATGTTCTTGAGCATGTTCATCCTGATCACACCGTAGAGTTTCTTGATAGGCTTTTATTATACACAAGACGTGTATTGTTTTTAAATATATCTACGACTACTGCTAAGAAGACTTTCAAAGATGGTACCAACTTGCATATTAATATTAGAACAAGAGACGAATGGGAAAAATTAATTAGAGAAAGACAATCAGAGCTTGGAGTTAAGAAAGCTACATTCCCTGCTGTAGTTGTTAGATACGATGAAGAGGTAAACTTTTAGTGCCAAACAATCCCCATACACCATTTAGAGTTGATGATCCACTAGTGCCAGATTATAACGAGCACTCAATACAAGACAACTTGCATCCGTTAGTTATAAATTGGAAAGGCAAGATTGGTTACGGGGACATAATTAGTCCTATATCGTATGCAATGAACTGTGCTGAAAAAAATAGCACTGATGTAATACTTAGATTCCATTGGAAGCAAGCTGAGCCAACTAAGTATAAAGAAGATGACTCAGAAACAATTCAACAATGGATTGATATAACGTTCAACTTTTTAAAGAAGCCTTCTTTTTATGGCGTAAGAATTGAGCACGTATACAATTCAGAGCTTGGTTACAATCACGACAACTACGATGCAAAAGAAATGGAGATGCACAATCTACGCTTTGGCGAGTCTGGTCTCAATGATTATAATAACGGACATGCTGAGTGGAGAGACATCACTCTAGTAACAAGTATGAAACATAAACAGCTTTTGCACGAGTATGATAAAAATAAAGCGTGGAAAGATCCTCTAGCACGTACTCCTTCTGGTTATGCTTGGCCAAAGGTAGGAGAGTTAATTAAGAAAAGAGGATGGAACATTAAACACGTCCATTATGAAACACCTATGCATGAAGTTATGAAAACTATGTTGTCTTCAAGATGCGTTATAGGGTATCATGGGGCTCATATGTGGATTGCCAGAATGCTTGGTTTACCGATGATCATTTTTAGCAAAGGGCAAATTACACAAAAGGCTTTTCCTTGGGCCATAGTTTGGGAATATTGGAGCGACTTCCATCCAGAACTAATAGAGGAGTATATTCATAAATCGGTAGAAAAGAGGGATGAGATAATTCATGAGTACAAGTACTGGCTATCAACACCAAATATTCATAGGCTACGACAAGAGAGAAGCTAGAGCCTTTGACGTCTGTAAATACTCAATAGATCAAAGATCTGAGATAAAGACCAATAAACTTTTTAGCGAAGACATAGAAACCTACAGCAGGGATTGGGGAGAGCCTCAATCTACCGATTTTACATTTACAAGATTTTGGGTTCCTTTTTTGAGCGACTTCAAAGGATGGAGCTTTTTTGTAGATTGTGACTTTTTGTTCTTAGAAGACCCTCTTAAGATACTTGATAGCATTGATGCAGACAAAGCAGTTTATGTTGTACAACATCCTGGATACATTCCTAACAGTCAAATTAAAATGGACGGAATAGCTCAACATAGAGCATACAGAAAAAACTGGGCTAGCTTCATATTGTTTAATAATGAACATCCTAAGAACCAGAGACTCGTTCCTGAGTTCTTAAACAACCATAGGCCTGGACTAGACTTCCATCAATTAAGATGGTTAGATGACGAAGATATTGGTGCATTGCCATTAGAGTGGAATTGTTTAGATGATTATTATCTATTAGAAAATCCTAAAGCTATTCATTACACAGACGGCGGGCCTTGGTTTGATAATTACAAAAACACAACATACAGTCAATTGTGGCTAGACGAAGAAGCAATGATGTTAAACGCTAAGGCAGCAGGTAATTAATGAAGAAGGTTAGATGGAACGACATCACTTGCGTGATGACATGGTATGGTCAAGAAGATCATTTGTATAACCAATGTCAGTTCTATAGTTGGATGAAAGAAAAGCATGGCTATGAACCTCGAGTTATATTTGTAAACGACGGGCATGCTGAAGGCCGTGAGTTCTTTAGAAAGACAATCGAGCTTCACAAGAGCAGATTTAACGTAATGGGTATCGATGTTATGAGAGATGTGGGGTTCAACTCTCACGTATGTAGAAACATTGGTGTTAAGCATGTAAAGACAGACTGGTTGATGTTAATTGATGTCGACTGTTTTGAGTCCGCGGGCATGTATGAGTTTCTTCGATTTGAAAAGAAGCTAAACCCTAAAATGTATTATGTACCTAAAGTAGACATGGAAGCACCAGAGATAATGTCTGGTTATGAGCTCCTTTGTAAGAAAGGTATTATTAAGTATAAGACCCATCCTAACACATGGATCATGACACGCGAGGCCTTTTGGTCAACTGGTGGTTATGATATTGAATTCCAGGGTGTGAGGCACGGTGATGCAGAATTCTTTTTAGGAATTGGCCGCCCTGGTTGGAAGGAATGGGATTATGATTTGTTAAGCGATGACGACGACAAAAGAATGGTCGTGAAGATTCCTAGAAGGGATCCTTTCTATGTCAGACAGGAAACTAAAAAGCAAAAACAAGCATCACCAATTGTTAATTATATAAGAGTACGTAATCGAGATCCTTATCACAAATATAGAAAAAGGCTCTGGAACGTAGATTGGGAATATGTCTAAAAAAATTGAATTAGAAGTTTTGAGTAGCGCTGCTTTTGCTCAAGTAATAAACGATATGGTTAAAGAGTCTAAAGGACATCTCAACCACTTGGAGGCAGTGCAAGATTTTCTTCTTTCAAATGAAGAGATAGAACCTGAAACTATTGCATCGCTTATACAGAGGAATCAAAAATTAAAAGCACTACTATATGAGAACGCAGAAGAGTTGAACTTAGTTGAAAAAGTAAGTAAGCTACCTTTTTAAAAAGGATTATATTATGGAAGCCGTGTCATTAAGAGGCAGGATAACAACCGTGGAACCGTACGACGCATATATCAAATACCTAGCATTGAAGAGTCACTTTCAAGACAAGAACTATGACTATTTCAAGTATAACGGTAAGGTGAAAGCATGGCGTACTACATTCGACACTAGAAGAGACAAATACTTTTTCTATAAACTAACAAAGCAGAAGGATCCAATTGAGTTTCTTATTGCTAATTTCATTGACAGCGATGACTTTTATATTGGTGACATTAGAGAAGACAAAGCGAATGAGATTTACACTGAATATAGAAAGAGACAGCAGTCATTAAGCTATGTGTTTAAGAACGACCTTAGCAAGATGAAAGAGGACTTCAATGACAACATCATTGTGCCTCAAAACTCACATCCATATCTACTAAGATTGTACATGCGCAAAGATATTTGCCTTGAGACGTTGATCTTAATTGATAGATGTGTTAAAATGTTCAAATATTGGGATAAGGAATTAAAGGATGATATTATGTGGCCTGACATAAAAATGAAAGCAACAAAATATAGTCCCTTTCTCAATGTTGACATAAATAAGTATAGAGATATTATTATCTCTAAATTTAAATAAAACGCATATAACGTCATATAACGCATATAGGAGGATACATGACAGATTCATTTGCAGCGCTTAAGCGCAATCGTACTGAGGGCTTTGATAAGCTAACTCACTCTCTAAATAAACTCAACCAAAAGACTAGCGGCCCTGGTCCAGACGATCGTTTCTGGAAGCCAGAAGTCGACAAGGCTGGTAATGGCTATGCTGTTATTAGATTCTTGCCAGAGTCTAATGGTGAGGACGTACCATTCGTAAGAATTTGGGATCACGGATTCCAAGGACCTGGTGGCTGGTATATTGAAAACTCATTGACCACTCTAGGTCAAAAAGATCCAGTATCAGAATACAACTCTATGTTGTGGAACTCTGGTATTGAGTCAAACAAAGATAAAGCTAGAAAGCAAAAGCGTAGACTTTCTTTCATCAGTAATATCTATGTTGTTAAGGATCCATCTAATCCAGAAAATGAAGGCAAAGTGTTCCTTTACAAGTATGGTAAGAAAATCTTTGACAAGCTAAACGAGGCTATGAATCCTCAGTTTGAAGATGAGAAGCCAGTGAACCCATTTGATTTATGGGAAGGCGCTGACTTCAAATTGAAAATTCGTAATGTAGAAGGATACAGAAACTACGACAAGTCTGAACTTGATGTTCCTGCTCCTTTATTTGATGAAGATGGCGAACTAGAGGCAGTTTGGCAATCACAATACGCTCTTAACGACTTTGTTGAACCATCAAACTTTAAAACCTTTGAAGAGCTTCAAGCTAAACTCAATAGAGTATTAGGTCTAGATGGAAGTAATGTCTCTACAACTGCAGAAGATAATTCTTTTGAACAAGTAGCGGCTCCTTCTATTCCAGAGAAGCAAATGGAGTCTGCACCTATCATCCAAGATGATGATGATGACGGTTCTCTTGATTTCTTTAAGAAATTAGCTGAAGAATAATTAACCAGGAATGCCTGGGCCGGATCTTCCGCCTAGGCTACTTTGGCCACCGGTGTATATTATGCCGGTGGTCGAGTTTTGGTTAACAACTCTTTGACTTTGGTCTACACTTGTCATGGCCATATTAGTGCTCATACCACCACCACCGGACGTTGCTAATGATTGAGCTTCTTCTGTCTCTGCTGTTGCTGTATCTATTACTGCGCTTCCTGTGGGGAGCTGCTCTGTATCTACCGGTAATGCTGATGCATCTATTGAAGATTCTGCTGCTACTTGTTGGTTTATGGATTCTTCTGCCGACAATTTGGATATTACTTTTCCTAAGTCCGATGCCGCTTCTACTTTTCCTATAGGTTTACCATCAGGGGTATATGCATAGATGTTTCCCTCACTATCTGGTGATTTAGTAACCATAATTTGTTGGCCACTAACAGGTCCTAATCCTTCAGGCATTGTTACGTTGATCATCTTATCAGCATCAATTGTACCTATGTCTGGTACATCAGCTGTCTGAACTCCAGTTGCATCGTTTGTGCTTGTAGGAGTACTTGGTGTAGGCGCTGTACCTTGATCGCCGCTTTGCTCTTCGTATCGTTGTTGAAGTATACCAGCAACTTCAGGGGTCATATCACCATCAGCAACCTTTTGTTCTATTGCTGCTTTGAATTCATCTGGCGGTGCACTCATATCTATTTCATCAATAACTCTATCTGCTGCTCGCTCTGCTCTTTCTGTAGCTCGCTGTGCCATTCTTTCTTCTGCAGCATCACCAAATGAAACTTTAAGACTTCTAAGTCCTGCGGCTGCGTCATCTCCTACAAACGGAATCTTCTCTACCAATCCAGCAATAAACTCAATAAGACCGTTAATAAATCCTCCAAGTCCACTAAGTATCATATCGCCGCCATCAGCAAGATATGATAGACCATCTTGAATGTATCCTAATGGATCCGAGAAGAATTTAAGTACGCCGCCTATAACAGCTCCTATCAATTCAAATACAACTACTACTGCATCAGCAATAAATCCATACAAAGGTTCTAATACAGGCATCAATGCGTCTACTAATGTCATTAATACAGAAGCTAATAATTCTACTAACTGAGTTACGACAGGCAATGCTGCATCAACTATCTCCATGATAGGAGGTAACAGCACTTCTACCAACTTCATAAACACATCGACAATTGTCATGAATAGATCAATTAATGGAGGCAATAAAGTCTCTATAATTTGAATAACTACAGGCATTAACGCTTCAACGATCTGCATGAACGCATCCATAACAACCATTAACACGTCTAGTAAAGGAGGTACAACCTTAGTCATTAAAGTTTCTAATACAGGAGCAAGCACTTCAACCATTCTATTGAACAGTTCTTTTATTTTTACAAATACTCCATCGCCAGCTCCAAATACAGCAGCTGCTAGTAGACCTATCATTAGGCCAATCTTTCCAATGACTTTTAAAAATCCCTTAATATCTTTGAAGATGTCACCAAGAATTCCATCTCCTTTAGGCGCCTTTTGCTTGGCTCCCTTCTCTGACTTATCTCCCGCACCTGCAGGTGTAGGCATGTCGGGCATACCTTCTGATGCTTCTCCGGCTCCGTCTGCAATTTCTCTTGTGTTGTCTGCTGTTTCTCTGTCGAGCTCTCTAGCTTCTTCGTCGGCGTCACTTTGCTCTTCTGCATCCTCTTCTCTGCTTCCATCATTCTGCTCAAGTTTAGCTCCGAGTGCATCCATCTCGTCTCTAACCGCATCTCTTATTTCCTCTAGTGTCTCTTGGTTCTTTCTATTAGTCAAAGCATCGTACATGATGCTATGTAATTTTGTATCAGCGCCTTTTGTAAAATTAAAAATGCCATCGAGCTTTTCATATTGCATTTGCATTACTTCAAGCTGTTGGTTTAGGACACCTGCAACTCCTAACTTTTCTCCATCCCCTTCATCTGGAGTAACTAATTCTTCAGCTACCTGTTCAAACTTATCGGTCATGCTTTGCATGCTACCAATAAGCGGCTGCATTGCCGTTTGTATAGATGCTGCTATTGCATCAGCTATAGGTGCTGGATCTAATGTTACGTCTACTTGAGGGGTTGGAAGTGCCATTTATTATTTTCCGCCGAATGCTCTGCCTGCTTCTGATATACCAAACGCACCAAGCGTAACAACTACAAACGATGTGTAGATGGTATCAGATATAACTAGGTCTTGCCCCATAAATGCTGTGATCAAATCACATATCCCAAATATGGTCATTAAGAAGAATGATATAAATCCAATAATAGCTTTCTCGTTTACATCATTGTCGTCGAGAAAGATATCCATGAACTTACGCTTAGGTGGCGCAAGTCTCTTCTTAGCATCTTGCGCTTCTTTTTTCATTTCTGAAATAGTATCTTCAGCTGTATCTAGCTTATCTATCAAAGCCATGTACTTATCGAGATCTATCTCGACTTCGTTTCTACTATCAACATTTTCTGCCATGTTTATCTCCGTTTAGGTGTATAACGCTTCACCGATGCACTTTGCTGAGACTTTCGCGCCTCCCACTTCTCTTTCTCTTGTTTCAAGTGGTCGACTAACATAGCAACGTAAATATCACGCTCATAAGGAATCAAATGTTCCACGTCGTATATACTGTATTTATGATGCTGAACCAATGCAAAAATTGTTGAATAATAATTTGCGAGCGTATTATGGCTCAGCAACATTAAAAAAAATCGGCTAATCCTTGTAGCTTAATCTTTCTACTATTCCCCATTTTGTTAGTATACTCAAATGTATGAGTCAACTTAGGTAGCGTATCATAAAACTGTTTTAATTTTTCAAACATATTCATGTCAAGGTTTTGAATAAACTCTACCGCTTCTTTTTCAGTAAAGTCGTCGTACACTTCATTACTGTCATATACCTTAACAATACATCCAGCCAGAAGTTTATAGACGCTCTCTCTACTTGCTTCATCGCCTTCTTTTATGTCTAGCTTTTCAATTAATCCTAATGTTGGTTCTTTCAACTCAATGCCAATGTTACCATCCAGATCAATTACATTAACATGATCTTCATTTATTGTTGGTTCAATCTCATCAAGATTAACTTCAAAATCGTACACTTCGTTATCTTCTTTATCTCTGTACTTAAGTGTAACAATATTCTGTACAGATCTTGCGCGCAGCTTCATAAACAGATATTCCATATCTGCTAAGATCAAAGATGCGGGGTTAAATTTCTTAGGTTCTACGATGACCTCAGATAACAATTGCTTGATAGCAGTCATCTGTTGTTTAGGTCCTCCGTCTTTACCAATAAGCAGAATCTTTTCTTCTTTTACAAGGAAAGGTCTAAACTTTACTTTTTTTCCGCTTATAGGTAATGTCAAATCAAACAGCGGTTGCTGTAATTTTGGTAATGCCATTATTTTTCTCCATTATATTTAAGTTTTGCCACCAAGAGTCTTCAAGAATGTTTGACCATTGCTAACAACATTAATTACGTCACCAACATTTGTTGGCTTTTTCCAACTAGACTTAAGTGCTTTAGCAGCTTGGCCAATTCTTAATAATTGTTCCATAGCAGTAAGTTCTCTTTCACCAGGTGCTGCAGTAGGACTGTCAGTCGTCTCTGATGTAAAGAATCTAAGTTGAAAGTTGACTTGCACTCTTGCATATTCATCGTTTTGCGCCCATCCTAAAGTGACAGGCGAGATTTGAGATGGCCATACTTCAAAACATTTTACTGTATGAATTTTATTTGCAGCCATGTCATACGTTTCTATTTCCATTGTAGTTACGTATCTATCTCTATAATGCAACTCGCCAAACTTTGCTCCATTTGCATCAGGCGAAGTAGCACCGCCAGCTGAATCATCTATTCCCATGATGTTAGCTAACCAATCATGAAAGAACTTTAAATTCTGTCCTGCACTATCAAGCATGAACGATGCTGTAACCTCATCAGGTATAACATTTGATGGTCTTCTATCAAAAGGACCAATTGAGTTTCTTTTAATATCTACAGGTACAACAGAAGCACCAGGCAAGTTTACGTTATCACAAAAGAATACTAAATCTTGAGCAGCAGCTGCCCCACCCCAAGGTGGAGTTGCAATCCTAACAACATACCTATTGGCACGTGCTAAGCTGTTTCTTTCTTGCATCTTTCCAATAAAGTTGTTAAGATTAAATTGAGAGTCAGCGCCTGTGGCGGTCTTCTCTAACCCTATTCCTTTAAAAAGGTTAAATGCGTCTTTTGCTACGTCTAAAATTTTAGCCATTTCTTTCTCTTCGTTTCTGTATGGAGTCTCTCCATACTTTATTTATACTAGATCCTCTGAACCTAGCTAGAGGCATCATCATAATTGCGTCCCAACCAACTGGTGGGATATACAGAAAGTTTCCGACAACATTATTCTTTCTATATCTTTTCCACATAGGCTTAAACGATCTAAGGTTAAATTTTTTTGACATAAACTCATAATTAACTCTATTGGTATTCAATCTAGCTCTAATTGATCTTCCTATATCCTTAGCTTGAACTTCAGGTGCTATGATAAATCTATAAAGCTCATCCATTAACTCAGCTCTATAGATAGGAGGCAAGTAATGAAAGTTTATTCCTTGAAAGTATGTTGGATAAACATTGACAACTAGAACAACAGGGAACATATCATAGTAAGGTAGAATTTCTCTATTTGACTTATTAACAGGACTGTATTTAAACATATAAAATCGTCCTGGCAAAAGTCTTTTAGTTCTTCCAACCCCTTGTAGAACAGTTGAAGGATTTCTTCTTGCATCTTCTTGAGCTACCTCTCTCAAGTATTCAATTGGATCTCCGTTATCACGTTGATACAACTGCTTCATGCTCTTGAATTCGAAATCGAATTGCTCTGACGTCAGCTTTAAAACTTTTTCAAATGTATAGGCTGGCATTATCCAATTACTCCTAACTCATCTTGAGTCATAATAATAAACTTCATGCCTCTATTATTACAAAACTCTGTAGCAGCTTCAAACTTTCTTTGATTGATTGCGAACGTATGCATTTCTTTTAAATATTTCCTTGTTTGCCTTTGAGGCTTTTTTGGCGGCTTAAGTTGCTGCTTTGGTTTTACTTCTATAACAAGCTGCTCCCCGTTTGACTTTTCAACCCAAAAATCAGGAAAGTATCTGTGCATGCGTCTATCTATTGGACTTCTATATGGTATGCAAAACTCTTCAGATGCCCATTTAACTATCTCTGAGTGGACATCTAAATACTTCATTAGCTTGAACTCCCACAAACTTCTATAAATAATGTTAGTGGGATTGCCAGTATATTTATCTGGGTTCTTAGGAACAAATTTGCCGCTATAAGCCATAGAACTATTTAGGAAACAATAATGGAAGTTGGAAGAAAACGAAAAGGGCCGATGACGGCCAAACAAAGAATAGAAAGAGAAACAACTAAGAACTCTGGTGCTAAAGGGTTCTCGTTTCCTAGTGACTTGTCAGATCATCAGTTTGTAATGCATTTTGTTGAGTATAGTTTTAATGATGGCCAAGGATCCGACAGCACAGTAGCATCATTTGCACTACCTTTGCCTGGACAAGGAATAAATGATAAAGCAGCATTGAACTATAATGCTCAAGACCTTGGTGTTGTAGGGGCAGCGTTATCGTCTATTGTTGGTGAAGCGGTTAGCAAATTTGACAACGCAGGAAGCCCAGAAGCATCCTCTGAAGCAGCTGCTGCAATTGATTATAAAAAAGAAACAGAGAACTTAATGTCGCTTGGTGGAGCAGCAGTAAGAGCACTAAACCCTTCGCAAGATTTAAAAAATGCTTCTGACCTAGCTCTTGGCAACGTAGTAAACCCTCACATTGCTTTATTGTTCCAATCGGTTGGATTAAAAACATTTTCACTTAACTGGAAACTCGCCCCTGCATCTGAAGCAGAATCGATAGCTCTTAAAAGCATGATATATGGAATACAAGCAAACATTCATCCAAAATATGAGGAAGGAGAGAACAACTTCTTCTTAAAATATCCAAACCAAGTTGATTTATTTTATGTTGGATCAGGCGACTTTTTACATTATTTTAAAAGAGCAGCGGTTACAGGGTTTGATGTAAACTATCAGCCTGAAGGTGGTAACTCTTTATTCAAAGGAACTGGAGCTCCAGCATTTGTAGATTTAACCATGCAATTCCAAGAAGTAGAAATTTGGACTGCAGAAGATTACGAGGAGTTAGCAGGTGGCCAGTAAGTCTTATTTTAAAAATTTTCCTATTATAGAATACAATGCTAAAATTGCAAGAAATATTATTGCAAGACCTAGACTAAAAGAATCAATACTGTCTAATCCATTAGCATTCTACGATTATGTAATTGAGCACGATATGCGTCCAGACCAAGTCGCTGCTGGTTATTATAAAGACCCTTCACTACTATGGTTAATCTTCTTAGCAAACGATATTGTGGATCCATATTACGAGTGGCCATTAACACAAGAACAATTTAGAAGACATTTGATTGCTAAGTATGGATCCGTTGAAGAAGCTCAAAGTAAAATTCTTCACTATAAGCACAAAACAAACGGAACAATAATTTCAACAGATACGTATACGCTAAATGGAACGTTTGGTAAAATACAAGCATCACAATACACGCCAGTCTATGCATATACGTTTGAAGATGAAGCTAATGATGCAAAGAGACAAATTAAACTTGTTGATTACAGGCTTGCGTCACAAGCAGCTAAACAATTGAAGAGCGCAATGAACACATAATGACTTACATACCAAAAAGTTACAAAATTGAAGAAGTAATATTCAAGCATGCAAAAGGGGAGCTTGACGTTACTGCTGGATTTACAAAAATAGAAATTGAAGAAGACATATATTCTGATTCATTGAAATCTAAAATAATTGTTCCAGACGTTGGGGATGCTTTTAATAAAGTAGACTTTGATGGCACAGAAACATACGAACTGACTTTTGAAAGTCCTGGAGACAAACAAGTAAGCATAGTATTCCAAGTATATAAAATTGAAGTAACACCAGATCCAAATTATGGGTATGGCAAAATATATGAAATGTTTGGCGTAACACCAGAACATTATACACAATCAACGATGGACGTTAGCAAGGGATACATATCACAAATAGGCTCAGCAGTTAAAGATGTGTTTGGAATGCTTGGTAGTAGTAGACCATTAAGTGTTCATCCTACTAACGGCGTAGATAGATTTGTAATACCTGGAATGACGCCTTACGAAGCAATGGTGTTCTTAGCTAGAAGAGCAATGAACGCAACTTTTACCTCAAGCCTGTTTACTTTTTATGAAAGTTTAGATGGATTTAATTTTCACAATATAGAACAACTTATTAAAGAAAACAAAGACTCACCTATTGAATACATTTTTTCACCAGATACAAAAGTAGAAAAGGGCGATCCTAAAGCACAGTTTTACATAGAGCAGTTGACAATAGACGCAAACAAGGATATAATGTCAAGGATTAAATTAGGTTCTTATGCAAATCAATGTAAAGAAATAGACCTTATTAATCAAACTGTTCACACGTTTGGTGTATTAGTAAAAGATAACTTTGGTGATTTTGTGCATCTTGATAAGACCGGTGATGCAATGACGTTTGATAGTAAAGCAATGATTGATAGGCATCTGAATATTAATAACAGTACTAAATGGGTCAATAAAACTATTGGCGATCCTATGTTTGATAATAACTTTGGTAAAATGATTCCTAGACGTAGATTCTATATGGACTCTTTGAACGGTGTGCAAATGAGATTACTTGTGCCAGGTAATTCAAACATGACGGTTGGGAAAGTAATTGATCTCAATATGTTAGAAACAACTGCCAATACAGAAACAAAAGAACAAGAACAAAAAGTATCTGGAAACTATCTAGTTACAAGAGTTTTTCATATGATCGATAGAAAAGAATATAACATGGTCATGGTATTAAATAAAGAAAGCTATAGGGCAAATATTGATGACCCTAGTAAGAACGTGGTGGCATAATGGATAGTGGATCAAAAAGTTTTACAAATATGCGACATTTTGTCGGCGTCGTTGAGGACAGGAATGATCCTATGTTCCTTGGAAGACTTAAAGTTAGGATTTATAGTGTCCATACAGATGACAAAGGATTATTGCCAACAGAAAAATTACCTTGGGCGTTAGTATTACAGCCTATTACATCGCCAGCAATTAGTGGAATAGGTAGATCGCCAACAGGTGTTGTAGAAGGCACATGGGTGTTTGGAGTCTTTTTAGATGAGGGCGAATACCAACAGCCTTTAGTTATGGGATCGCTAGCAGGTAATCCTAGCGAGGAGCCAAATCCTGGAAAAGGATTTTATGATCCAAATGGAGTATATCCAAAAGATGATCCAGGCTTATCATCATTATACGAGAGTTCTGTTGATAGACATGCAAGAGGCGAAGATGCTGAATCACATGATTTGCTAATAGAAAAAAGAAAGAATAAAGATGAGTTTGGCGTAGTAGAAAGTGCAAAGGGATCCAAAATAGAGTCTGTTCTTGCAAACAAAGATGACAAGTATTACGAACCGACTGCTTGGAAAGAGCCACATCCAAGATTTGGTGGACAGGACGATGATTATCCTGAGGACCATATCCAATCAGCATATCCATTAAATCACACTTGGTACACTGAAGGCGGACATTTATTTGAAGTAGATGATACACCAGATGGCGAAAGAATACATATGCTGCATTCGACTGGAACCTTCCAAGAAATACAGCCAGACGGCAATAGAGTAACTAAAATTAATGGAACCGACTATGAGATAACTCTTAAGGACAAAGATGTTTATATTAGAGGTAATGTAAACGTTACGATTGATGGTGACGCAAGATTACTAATCAAAGGCGACAAGGTGGAAGAAATAGGAGGCAATTATTTCTTAACTGTTGTTGGAGATTATGTTAAGAAAGTTCAAGGTAATGAAGCCAAAGAAATTATATCAGACAAGTCGACACAAATAAATGGAAACAAGAGAGAAAGAGTTTCAAAAAATAAAGATGAGATTACTGTCGGCAACTTTACAGAATCTATTGGCGGCAAGCACGACGAGACTATTAATAAAGAAGAGACAGTAACTAACTTAGACTCATCAAAAAGAACTTGTGCAAATAATGTAACGTGGTTAGTTGCAGAGAACATTGATATTGGTGCTGGTAATAACATTGCTATTGCAGCGGCTGAGAAAATGACGATCAAGAGTATTAATGATATGAAGATCGAAACAGAAAACAACCAATTAATCAATGTAGTTAAAACTCAAACAATTACAGCAAATACTCAGGACATCGATGCTTCTACTGGTACTATTGATTATGCAGATGGTTCAATAGACGTAGTATCTGGTAACATTACTGACACTAATGTTACATTGCATACTCATACACATCAAACAACATCGATGGATACTGGAGATGGATCTAATGCGGATGAGAAAAATACTTCTGACTCGCCTAATTCAGATACACAGGAGTAATATATGGCATGTGGACTACCAGAAGCAGCAACAGCTCTAAATGATCAGATAGATTCCGTTAAAGGAGAAATTAATGGATTAATAGCAGATGCCAATGAGGGTATTGCTAGTGCCGTGCTGGGTCTTAAAGATAAAATCAAAGGAACTATAACTGATGCAATGCAAAGCAAGTTAGATGAGATTGCACCTGAGCTGCCTGTTCCTCAAGCTAACCTACAAGATACAATGAATGAAATGATGGCGGCAGCAAATGATCCAAAAAAGTTTTTAGAATCTTTTAATAGCATTCAAGACAATTTTCCAGGATTAGATGTAAATGGAATTCTAGCATCAGCAGGAATTGATGCAGATAAAATGAATAACCTTGCTGGCAAAGTTACTGATTTACTTAATACAGATTTGTCATCTCCAGAAAGTATACTAGGAGCAGTCGGCGGTTTTGAATTACCATTTAGTGGTGGTCAGTCTATTGAGGGTGCATTGAATGATATATGTCAAAAGGTGCCTAATATTGAAAAGGATGCTCTAGGCAACATAGTTAAAAAAGGCGTTCCTTCTATATTGCCAACCATAGACGCAGCAGTAGCAGCTGCATTGCCTGAAAAGAAAACAGGAGCAGAACCAGCTCCACCAAAACACAATGCTCCATTAAACTCATCTGCTACTGTAAAGACAAGAGAAAAGGGACAAACCAAAGAACAAAAACTAACGTTTAACCAGATTGTAAAAGATAAAAATTTACGTCAACGAAATGAGCTCACTCCTTTAAGAAAAAAATTGTTTGCTCTCAAAGAACAAATTCAAGCAGCTAAGGATGCGCAACAACCAGTAGACGCTCAATTAGTTGCTGAAAAGAACGCTGTGTTGTATACTAGGATTACTGTAGACCTTGATATAACAGCTGAATCAAGGAAGAAGTATTGGGATAATAAAGTGCTTTCAAGTATGGATACAGCTCCAACGCCTCCCAAAATTCCTGATGCAGAGGTTAAAAAGTTTACTAAAGGATTTTCTTCTTACGAATCACAAATTAGAGCTTTACAATTCATAGAGATAGTTTAAAAGGATTAATAAATAAACTCATGAGTACTTTTTCTGACTTCAACACCAGCCTTGCTGTTCACCCAGTGAAGAGAGACTTGTCGCTAAAAACTGACGTAGCGGCTGTGAAGCAGTCAGTAAGAAATTTAATATTAACTAACCGAGGCGAAAGATTAATGCAGCCTAGTGTTGGTTCTAAAATAAGATCGCTGTTGTTTGAAAACTTTACACCAACCACTGTTAGGTTAATCAAGCAATACATAACGGAGACAATAGACAATCATGAGCCAAGGGCGTCTATAATTGACATTGATGTCAGTGCAGACGATGATAACAACCTACTGCTAGTGTCGTTGAAATTTATGGTAATAAATAATGATGAGCCCGCGTTGCTAGATTTACAAATAGAGAGAATAGGATAATGGCAAATACATCACTTTCAGTAGCTAATATTAATTTTGAAGATATTAAATCAGATCTTCAAACTTTCTTGCAGACGCAATCTGCACTAAAGGATTATGATTTTACAGGATCCAATTTAAACGTATTGCTGGACGTTCTTTCCTATAACACGTTCATGCAGAACTTCTACCTTAACATGGTAGCAAACGAATCGTTTCTTAATAGTGCTGTATTAAGGGATAGCATTGTCTCTCACGCAAAAACATTAAACTACTTGCCTTCGTCATACTCAAGTGCAAAAGCTGTTGTAGATATTTCAATTTATCCAAATGACACGCCAGCACAAATTGCCATACCTAAACACACAGAATTCACTACATCTGTAGAATCAAACTCTTATATTTTTACAACAGACGAGTCTATAACAGTATCAGCTGATGCAAATGGAAACTATATTGCGAGCGATGTAGAAATATTTGAAGGAAATATTATTACTGAATTGTTTACAGTATCCACTTCTAACACCGAACAAAGATTTGTGTTAAGTAATCCAGATGTAGATGTCAATAGTTTAACTGTCAAAGTCGTTGCGTCAGCATCTGACACATCTAATTCACAGTGGACGAGAAACCTTAATACTATTGGTATTGATGGAACTACTAACACATACTTTGTAGTGCCGGCTGAAACTGGCAAGTATGAAGTACAGTTTGGTGACGGTATTCTAGGAAGACCATTAGAAAACGGAAATATTATTGAAGCAATTTATAGAAGATCTGATGCTGATGGACCAAACAGCGCAAACAATTTTGCATTATCTGGTAACATACAAGGGTACAGCAATGTAGTAATATTTACTAGATCCTCTGCTCAAGGCGGCAGTGTTGGAGAGACTCTCGACTCAATTAAAAAGAATGCTTCTAGGTCCTTATCATTACAAGACAGAACTGTAACAGTCAATGATTACAAAACACTTTTGTTGCAGAATTTTAATGATATAGAGGCTTTGAATGTATACGGCGGGGAAGAAGCTATTCCGCCACAGTTTGGTAAAGTGTTGGTATCAGTTGATCTCAAGAACGCAGAGGGTATCCCTTTATCAAGAAAGAGAGATATAGAGAACTTCTTAAAATTAAGAGCGCCTTTATCTATTGAACCTAGAGTTATTGATCCAGAGTTTTTATTCGTTGACATTATTACCTCAGTAAGGTATAATCCTAATGTCACCGTTAAAAGTGATAATGAGATTAAGTCGGTAGTGCAAAATGCAATTCAGGCACACGCAGATGCAGAGATAAATGATTTTGCAGCTACATTAAGAGTATCCAAAGTGTCAGCAGCAATAGATGCAGCCGATCCTTCTATTCTTAATAATGACACAGACGTAATATTAGAAAAGAAAATTATTCCAATACTTGGTGTTGCGGTGACGTTTGTATTACAATTTAATAATGAGATTCTTAGAGAGATTCCTCTCAATAACCGATTTGTTGACGGAAGCTCTCCTATAACATCTACCACGTTTACGTTTGGTGGATTGAATGGATGCATACTTAGAGATGATGGTTTAGGAAAAATACAAATTATTCAACAACAAAATGCTACTCTTCAAATTGTTTCACCAGATGCAGGTTCTGTAAATTATGAGACAGGGACAGTTACGTTGAACTCATTTTTAGTAAGTGCTTTTTCTGGCGACTCAATTAAGATTAGTGCTACACCTAAACGCAGAACAATTAAGTCTGATAAGAATATCATTTTAAGTTATAACAAGACTCCAGGTATTACGATCGTTCAAGAGAGGTTGTAATGAGAGAAATCGATGATCAGATTTCTTTATTTGTAAAAGATCAGTTTCCTGCCTTCTATGCTGAAGAAGGGGAATCGTTTCGTGTATTTCTTGAGGCATATTATGAATGGATGGAGCAATCTGGTAATACAGTAGACGTTGCTAGAAACCAAATTGAATATAGAGATATAGATAAAACAACGTCTCAGTTTCTTGAAGAGTTTAAAAGAACATACTTAAAAGACCTGCCAGGTCTTATCAAATCTGATGATAGATTAACCATAAAAAATATATTTGACTTTTATAAATCAAAAGGATCACAACGAGCAATTCAATTACTTTTTAGAATAGTTTTTAATGATAATGCTACAGTGTTCTATCCTTCCGAGGACGTGATTAAGCCATCTGATGCAAGTTATAGAAGACCAAGATACATTGAGTGTTACGCACCAGACGTAGCAATATTAAAGTCACTAGAAGGAATTGAAATAACAGGTGCTACTAGTGGCGCTAAAGCATTTGTTGAAAGTATATCAACAAAGTTATTAAATAACGTACGAACAAACGTATTAAGATTATCTAACCTAAGAGGCAACTTTTTAAGAGGAGAATTACTCTCAAAATCATCTGATGGCATTCAAGACAACATGCCAATTGTTACAGGATCCCTCTCAGATATTAATATTACATTGGGTGGTAGTAATAATGCAATTGGAGACATCTTTAATGTCACAGGGCCTCAAGGAAAACAAGGTCTTGCTAGGGTAACGTCTATTGCTGATGCAACAGGCCTCGTTAGCTTTGATTTGGCTAACGGTGGGTTTGGTTTTAGTACTAATACAGAATTTACTGCTATCAATGTTAATGATCAGAATGTTGTTGTAGCTAACGTTGTCAATGAAGCTCAGACATACAGCAATACAGTAGAATCAGCATATGATTATGTTGGTAAAAGAATAGACAATGCCCAATTTATAAGATTTGAAACAGTAGATCAAACACTCGAAGAAATTTCTATTTTAAGTGGCGTGGCTTTCAACTCAAACATTCAGAACTTTATTGCTAATACAGAAAATGAAACAACCTCTCCATGGATTACAGGGAGAGACTCTGGCAATACTGTTATTGCTAATGGATACGTGGTCAACTTAAACGTAACTAATACAGGAGAGAGTGCAGTATTAATTGCTCCTATAACTGGATCATTTGGTAATCAAAATGAACTAACAATAACCCTTGCCGATAGCACTCATACTTTTCAAGTAAGAGAAAGAATTGATGAAGAAGATCAAGTAGAATTAGAATATGCTTCTAACACAGATGCGTTTACTGCTGGAGACATTATTCAAGGCGACGAGTCTAATGCTAATGGTGTTGTTGAGTCTGTTAACGCTACTCACATTACAGTTAATGGTTCATTTGGTACTTGGGTAGCTAACGATAACGTTTACATAGTATCGGCTAACTCTACAACAGCTAATGTAACAGGCATCAATGTAACTACTCAAGGAGCTAATGCAGAAGTCTCTTCAGCAAATAGTACCGTATTAAATGTAGCTGATATTGTTGGCGAGTTTACACAAAACAAAAAAGTTAAAGGTCAGCGAACAAATGCCATTGCAACTATTGATGCTGGAGGCGTTGCAGTTACTGGCGTATCGGACGTATTCTTTAATGATACTAATGGAACACAGGCTGTAGTAGATACGTATGCAAATGCTACTGTAACAGCTGAAGTAATTGGATCCAATGCTACTAACGTTGGTTTTAGAAACACGAGATACCCTGCTAATAATTCAGTTGCTACTTTTGTAGCAAATACGTCTGCATATATTGTTGGCAGAGATTCAAATACTTTTGCAAATATTGTAACTGTAGGTACAGGTTCTGGAGCAACATTTAAAATAGGGTCTTTAGAAAACGAAGATGCTATTACAATCTACACAGATTTCATTGGAGATAACAACTCAGCAAACGTTGCCTATCTGGATTGTGTTATTGATGGAGGAAACTCAGGAATTGGGTTCCTTGATAGCATTGACATTACTGATGGCGGAAACAATTATGAGCCAGGTCAAACAATTGTGTTTGACAGGGGAGGTCCTGGCGGTGGTCCACCTAACATAAATGCGGTAGCAACTATTACTACAGTCACAACAAACGCAACGCATACAAATACCGTGACTTCTATTACAGTAACTAATCCTGGAGATGGATTTTTTACATCAAGTCCTGCAAACTCAGACAACCTTTCTGTAGGAACAGGACTAACATTTGATACTAATTTTGACTTCGGTTATGGATTCCCTAAAGATAGCGATGGTGATTACACATCTATTCTTGATACAGTACTAACAAGATATAGTGGTAACATTGGAACAATATCTTCACTAACAGAAATCAACCCTGGAAACAATTACAACTTTGATCCATTCCTTTCTGTTTACTCTGGTGGTATTGCTAAATTTGATAAAAGAGATGTTATTTTATATTTAGAAGATAAGAATGGAACATTTATAGTTGGCGAAAACGTCAATCAAACGGTTACTAATCCAGGACAGACTTTAACTATTTCTACTATCACTGGATCATATTCAAACGGCGATCCGTATGCAGCAACTATAGAGGATTTTACAATAGGGTCATCTGTACAACAGGTAATTAACTCAACAGCTAATGCTATCGGTGATATATTCCAATCAGACACCAATACTATAAGTATTGTTAATCCTAGAATTAAAATATTCAATGCAGCAGCAAGCGTGTTTGAATATAATGCAGCAAACTTAATTCCATTTGTGTCATCAGCTAGCAATCTAGTATTCTCAGTATCACCTAACACAGAAATAAACGTTGCAAGTGTCAGCGCTGAAATTACAGCAGTGGGCCAAGTTGTACAAAGTGCCGTGTCTAAAGGACAAGTGTATGCTCAAGGCGACGATCCACAACAAGTTAGATTAAGGCGTCTTTCGTTTGCTGTTGGATTCAATGACTCAGGACCAGTTACTGGATCATTGTCTGGTGCTACCGGAACCGTTATTGGTATCCAAGCAGATGAAGATACAAGGCCTATTGGTGACAATGCTGATATCAATGCCACTGCTCAGGCAGCAAATGGTATTGTTACGTCCGTTGAAGTTATTGATAGCGGATATGGATATCAACATGACTCAACAGTAACTCTAGTATCAACAAACACTGCACAAAACATTGTAGTTAGCGGAACCGCTAATGTAACTACTACAGGCCTAGGACAAGGATTTTGGGCAGACAAGACATCATTCTTGAATAATAAATACATTCACGACAATAATTTCTATCAGTCTTATTCTTATTTGATTGAGTCTGGTTTATCGTTGGATAAATATAGAGATATAGTACTGAAGTCAGCTCACGTAGCAGGCACAAGATTATTTGGAAGAGTTATTAAGCAGAGCACTGTTAACAATGAGGTTACGATAGCAAACAGCTCTATAGAGGCAATTTAATAAATGAGTAAAATAGTAACATCAGATTTTAAAACGCATAACGCAAAGCAGTTTGTTGAGTCCCTCAGCGAGACAGCTAATTCTATCTATTATGTAACGATTGGTAAACACACAGCATTTCCTGATGATGCTACGCCCCCTGCTCCATCTCAATCACTAGAATCATCGTTCTATCAGTTGTATCGTGATATGATATATGGTAAGCAAGTTAAAACTTCTGATATAAGACACATGATTGACAACTATCCATGGACATCGGGAACAGTTTATACGCAATACGATCACACTGTAGATTTATCAGGCGAAAAGTTTTTTGTTGTAGTTCAAGAAGAAGGTGGCGACTACAGCGTATTCAAATGCTTATTTAATAATAAAGGAGCTCCTTCTACAGACAAACCTGTAAAAATAGAAACATCTGCTGATGATGACATATATGTTACGACTGGTGACAGCTATCAGTGGAAGTATATGTTCACCATACCAGAATCAATTTACAACAAATTCTCAACATCAGACAAAGTTCCTGTAGTGGCAGATGCTAATGTCGAAGCAAATGCAATTGCTGGATCTATTGATGTTGTAGACGTTAAAGCAGGTGGAAGCAGATACTTCTCTGTTGCTAACGGCGTAGTTAAAGTGGCAGCTGTTGCAGCTAACGATCAAATAATAGAGTTAGAATCTCTTGCTGGTGCCAACCTTAATATTACTACATCTAACGGAACGTTCCAAATTGAAAAAATTGATCTTGTTGGTAAACATGCTAATGGAGATCCAGACACAACGAACAACGTAGCTAACGCTGTTGCTATTGAAGCTAACAGTACTTTCCTTAGAGTCACTGATATCAAAGGCAATTTCTTTGGCGAAACAAGCAACGTATATGCTAAAGGCGCTACATCAAACGCATTTGCAACAATAAGCTCAATAACAAAAACAACGAGTACGCTTTCTGCTAATACAGATTTTTATAAAGGAAGTACGTTTTATATTACAGCTGGAGCAGGTGCTGGACAAGCAAAGACTATTAGTGAATATGTTGTAACTGGTTCAGCAAGAAGAATTGTAATTCCTAGTGCTTTTGCAACAACTATTGGCACGACTTCTTTATTTGAAATTACACCAAGAGTTGTTATTGCTGGAGACGGCCAAGGAGCATCTGGTAGAGCAATCGTTAATACTTCTACCTTTGCTATCGACACAATTGAAATGACCGATAGAGGTTATGGCTATTCATATGCAACTGCTCTAGTATTAGGTAACACAGGTATCAGTTCAAATGGCATTACATTGCAAGCAAACAATGCAAACGTTGTTCCAATTATATCTCCAAGAGGAGGACATGGATCTGATCCAGTTTCAGAATTAAAAGCAGACACAGTAGGCATTTCTGTAGACTTTGCTAATAGCCAAGGCGGACAGATTCCTGCTGTCAATGATTTTAGACAGGTCAGCATATTAAAAGATCCTTTATTTGCAAATGTAGTGTTAACAATTAGTGACACTCTAACATCTGCAAATGCCTCTGGTACAGGAACATCGTTTACAGACGGCGAAACAGTAGTACAAGGAAGTTCAGCTGAAACAATATCAAAAGCTAATGTTACTATAGCAAATACTAACGGAACATTCCAAATAGAAGAATTTACTCTCTATGGCGCAAATTCAACAGGATCGTTATTCCACGCAAACAGCGATCCAGCAGGAACATCTAACGTAATAACAACTGGTGTTATTGTTAACGTCGATGGAAGCGTGCTAACACTACACAACGCAAATGTTGCAGCAATTGACGCTTATGACAAATACTCAAATGGAGATTTTGCTTCTGTTTTAGTTGGAACAGAGTCTTCTGCAACTGGCCAAGTTGACATATTAGATAATAAAGCAGATCCCGGTGGCGCTTATGGAATAGTGTCTACAAGAGCAGCAGGATCTATTAACTTGTCTAACGTTTATGGACAGTTTGTATCGTCAGGCAGCAACACAGAATTAAGAATTACAGGACTAACATCGGGCACTACTGCTAACCTAGTATCTTTCAAAACAAATGAAAGAGCCGGATCTAATTTTGATCAGTTTGACCAACGAGTAAGGTTAACTGGTTTTGAAAATTCATCGTCATTAGAGTTTCAAATTGATGAACGAATTGTTCAGGACGAAACTGATGCGGAAGGGGTTATACATAGTATAAATACGTCTAGTGGTGCAACAATATTAGCTATTACTAATAAGAAAGGCAATTTAGCAGAATCTGAAGGAACAGATCCAAAATACGTAAGAGGTCAAGATTCTGAAGCTGTTGGTTACTTTACGGATGAGGCAGGACCAGACATCCAACATCACACAGGCGAAATTCTTTATGTAGAGAACATTACGCCAATTACAAGAAGTGATGACCAAACAGAACGTGTTAAATTAATGATTAAATTTTAGAGGAAGAAATGGCATTAGAAACAGATCTTAACGTCAACCCATATTTTGACGACTATGATGAAACAAAGAACTTTAACAGGGTATTATTTAAACCTGCCGTTCCTCTGCAAGCTAGGGAACTAACTCAGCTTCAAACAATACTTCAAGCTCAAATTGAAAGATTTGGACAGTATCAATTTAAAGAAGGTTCAATCATCAAAGGTTGTAACTTCTATTATGATGCAAAAGTTAAATACGTAAAAGTAAACGATAAAGACACTTCAGGTTTAGATGTAAACGTTGGGCTGTATGGTGAAGGTGATTACATCAGAAACAGTGCTAATCTAGTAGCAAGAATAGTATCGACAGCTTCTGGACTAGAGACACAGAATCCTGGATTAAACTCACTGTTCTTCCATTATCTTAATATTGGAACAGACGATTCAACAACATATTCAGCTGGTGAACAGATTGATGTTTTCCCAGCAAGCACCGGTATTGCCAACATTGTATTTTCATCAGCTAACGGCGATTTTAGTAACAGCGATACTATTACAGTAAGCACAGAAGACAACGGTTCTGGGTTTGATGGATCCGTGGTCACAACTGATGGCGGTACCACACTATTTGCAATTACTGTCACATCTAATGGATCAGGATATACAGTAGACGATTATCCTGTAGCAAGCATTACACATGCTAATGGATCCACAGCAAACGTTCAGTTAACTGTCAACTTAAACAAAACATCAACGCTGACTATTGCAAACTCTCAGTTTGAAAGTGATTCTGGAAACACACAGTTTAATACTGTTGGTAACTCATTCTTGATGACAGTAAATGATGGTATTATTTTCCAGAAAGGACATTTCCAAAGATTTGAAGAACAAAATATTATTGTAACAAAATATACAAGTTCTCCCGACGAAGTATCTGTAGGCATTGAAACTGCAGAGGCTATTATAAATAGCTCTGTTGACACCTCGTTATTAGACAATGCATCTGGCTTCAATAACGAAAATGCGCCGGGCGCTGACAGATTAAGACTTACGCCTACGTTAGTCGTAAACACGACATCTGATGCTCAGTCTTCAAATAATTTCTTATCTATTGTATCTTTCCAAGGTGGAAGACCAATTCAATTAAACCAAAAAGCAGTTCTTAATAGATTAGGCGATCAAATAGCAAGACGAACATATGAAGAATCTGGCGATTATGTAGTTGATCCATTTGCTATTGGTACAGAAGAAATTTCAGGAAACACTACACATATCAATGCGCAGATTGGCGCTGGTGTAGCATATGTTAAAGGTTATAGAGTAGAGACAAACAATACAACAAGACTACCAATTAAAAAAGCAACAGTGAGTGCAAACGTTACTTCACAAGAAGTAGCGCTTACGTACGGAAATTATGTTGAAGTAGACAATGTTATAGGACAGTTTGGCCATGAAACTAATGACATGGTCTTGCTGACTGATGCAACTTTTAATGCTCATAACTCAGCAAATGCTTCAGATCCAGCTGTATCAAACACTTCTGTAGCCTATGATGGAACAACAGGAAGTGTCGTTGGTACTGCAAGAGTCAGAAACATTGAGTGTCAAGATAATAACAATAACAATTTTGATAGCATATACAACCTATACCTTTATGATATAGAGATGAAAAAAGGTAAATCCTTTTCTAAGCACGTAAATTCTATTGTTCACTATTCTGGTTCAGATTATAGTGCAGCAGGTGCTGAGACTAATATTACTAAAATTGGTGTAGCTGACATTGAAGCAGCAACTGCAAAACTAAAAGATTCGTTTGCAGAAGGACAATTATTTAACTTAGGTCAATCAGGTATTAAGTCTGTTGGTAATAACGCATCTTATGTTTATAAGAGCAAAGTGTCTAATACAATTAGTACTGCTGGTGAGATAACATTAACCGTAACAGGTAATGAGCAATTTAACTATGGTGATGGCACATTAACGAACACACAAGAAAAAGAAATTATTATCTTACCACAGCAGAATGCAAATGCAACCACTAATGTAACATCTACTGCGGCTACAAGCAACGCTACGACTACAGTGGTTACTGGTATTGGAGACACATCTTCAGTATACGTAGGGGACTTATATTACCTAGCAAACACAACTGTAACAAACGGGCCGTTCCAAATTAGAAAAGTAGCTAATAGTGACGCTGTAGTTGTAGATTCTGCTCCAGGTAGTATGTCTGCAATGAATATGATGCAGACCTATCAAAAGAATTATCCATTATCTCTGAACGATAGATCTGATGCAAACGTAGTCGTGTCGAGCTCTAGCACTACAATGACTATCTCAACAAATATCGGTATTAATGGAACAACTCCTGTTGATGTTTTAGTCAATGTAAAAGATACTGCTGCAAATGCTGTGCTTAAGAGCTATGTTACAACTGAAGTGGGTATTGATACATCTAATAATACTGGTGGAACATCAGGACCTTGGAGTCTTGGTGTAGTAGACGGACATGCTTTAGTGTCTGTTTATCAAGGCACCGGCGGTGGTTACGATTCATTTACAACTGACGTAACTGATCAATTTGAAATTAACAATGGGCAGACTGATTCAATTTATGGTCTTTCTAAGCTAAGAACAAAGCCTGGTTCAACAATTTCATTGTCTAGCGGAGATCAATTAGCCGTAACTTTCAGACACTTCAAGAAAGGATCTGGAACAGGATTCTTTAATTTTAATTCATATCCTATCGATGATGAAAATACAGCAAATACTTCAGCGGTCACTACACAACAGATACCAATGTTTGTATCACCAAAAACAGGTAGAGAAGTTGATCTTAGAAATCATTTAGATTTTAGACCTCAGCTTTCTAACACTGCAGTAATAGAAGGTACGTTAGACGGATCGTTTACCATTAACCCTTCTGCCACATCTACATTAGATGACGTATCAAAAATTGGAGCTCCAGACACATCTTGGTCTGGTAGCTTTGAATACTATCTGCCAAGAAAAGATAGAATCATTGTCGAGTCAAGCGGTTTATTTGTTGTAGAGGGTGTTCCTAGCGTTAATCCTAAACTTCCTCCTCTACCAGAAAATGCAATGCAGCTAGCATCTTTAGATGTTCCTGTATATCCTTCATTAGCACAGCCTACTGCAAGAGCAGATAGAAGACCAGATTATGGCGTAATAATCAAAGCTACTCAGCTTAAGAGATACACCATGGAAGACATTAGGTCAATTGATGATAGGGTTACTAATCTAGAATATTACTCATCATTAAATTTCTTAGAGAAGTTTACTACTGATGCTGTAATTCCTGGAAGAACCGATCCTACAACTAACAGATTTAAGAATGGATTTATTGTAGACAACTTTGCATCGTTTACTACAGGTAATCCACTAGACACAGAATTTAAAGCGGGATTTGATGCTGCAAGAGACCTATTGGTTTCTAAGTTTGAAAACTACAGCATTAAAATGAGATTTAAGAGCGGCACTAATATTTCAAGAAGTAACGACTTAATTCTTCCTAGGTATTTCAATAGAAGCATCATTATACAGCAAAGAGCTACAAGACAAAGAAGAGTTACTTCTGCACTATGGGCTTATAATGGTACAGTACGATTGTTCCCAGATTACCTTGCAGGCGTGGACAATAAGAAATCACCTGAATCTGCTGTACAGATTAACATTGATAATGCTAGCTCTACTTTAGCGTTGATTGACGAATTGAACAAAATTGCTCCTCAACAATTTACAAGCAGTGAAGTAATACAGGACAATACAAATACAAGAGTTGTGTCATCGACTCCTACAGATACACAAGTTACAAACCAAGTAGAAATAGTACGAAGTCAAAGAATAAGACAAACGACCACGACATTAAGTGCTAGAGCAAGAACAACTACTAGAAAAGTCGGTGATTTTGTTACAGACATTTCATTCCAGCCTTATATTCCTGGAACAGAAATTAGATTCGTAGCTACTGGTTTGAGACCAGGAATGAGACACTACGTTTATTTTGACGGTAAAGATCAAACAAGTAACTGTAGACCCGCATCCGTGTCTAATCCTTTTGATGCTGTAGCTACAGAGAGAAGACTGTCTTCTTCAAGAGCAAGAAGAATGATTAGAAGTAGAGGGGCATTTGGCGATTCTCTTACAGCAAATAGCTCAGGTGGTATTTCAGGAATTTATAGAATTCCTTCTAATACTTTCTTTGCAGGAGAAAGAGAGTTTGTAGTCAGCGATGCGTCTGATATTGGGCTACTAGGTGATTCAGTTTCAGAAGCCACAGCAAAATTCAATTGCTATAACTTTACTGTAAACAAAGGCGATGTTATAACTTCTACTAGATCAGCATTACCAAGAGCATCACAAAGACAAACAACAATAACTCAACGAACAAGAAATGTTGAGCAAGTAATTACACCGTTACCTCCAGCTGAGGTGACTGTAATTGAAAATCATATTGAGGTTCCTAACCCAGTACCTGTTCCTGTTCCAGTACCTGGCCCTGAAAGACCTACGCCGGTGCCAAACCCTATACCGGTTCCTAACCCAGTACCTGTTCCTGTTCCAGTTCCTGGACCTACAATTCCAGGACCACCTGTAACAGTATTGGTTCCAGGTCCGCCTATAACAATACCGATTCCAACTGTTCCTCCAATAGCTCCACCGCCTCAGCCGCCTGACACATGGACAGACGGTCAAAGAGAGCGTAGATTTAGAGATGAAGACGATCCATTAGCACAATCGTTCTTAATTGATTCACAACAGTTCAATGGATATAAGGACGGTTATATTACTGCGGTTGATATTTATTTTGCTGGCAAAGATGCAAGAAGAGGATGTACAGTAGAAATTAGATCAACTGAAAACGGCGTCCCAGCATCTAAAGTTTTACCATTTAGTAGAACTCACTTAAATGCTAATGAGATCACTGCATCAACAAATGGTGCTACAAAAACAACGTTTACCTTTACTTCACCGGTTATGGTCGAAGCTGGAAGAGAGTATGTTGTAGTTATTTTACCAGATGGAAACAGCCCAGAGTATAAAGTTTGGACAGCTAAAGCTGGCCAGAAAGATGTTAGAACAAACATTGTTAACAACCAAGACTGGGGTCAAGGTACTATGTTCTTATCTACAAACAACAGAACATGGACAGAGTATGTAGATGAAGACCTTAAGTTTACTTTGTATGCAGCTGTGTTTGCTTCTCAGAGAGCTACAGTGTTAACAGAAAATGAAGACTATGAGTTCTTCCAATCAAACACAACAAACATTAACGGAAACTTTACTGTTGGTGAAGAAGTGTTTAAGTTAGCTGCAAATGTTGCAGGTAACATTGTTATCAACAAAGGAAACAGTACAATACGTTCTACAACAAGTGGCGGATCAGATTTCTCTGCTGTTACAGGATTGAGTGCTGGTAGTAAAATTGTGTTAACAGGCAACAGTTCTACATTTGACGTTGTAGAAGTTGCATCTGTTGCAAACTCTAGTACAATTACATTAAGAGGCGCACCGAGCTTTACAGACTCAACTGGTAACTTTATGTTTACGCCAGTTGCAGAATTTGTACAAATTGATGCTAATACAAAAACTATTCAATGTAATGATAGTAATGCAACCAATAGCACATTCTTGTTTGCAAACAGCGATACAATAATTGGCGTGGACAGCGTAGCAAATGCTGTAATCAATCAAGTAGTAGATACTAACATTAGCTATCTTGAGCCAAGATTGTATAGAAATGTACCAGAAGGCACAATGCACAATGCGCATATTAAAGGTCGTCTGAGTGATGATACTGGCGATTCTAGTTATGAACTTCTTATAACAAATGATAGATTCTATAGTGATTCTGCTATTAAGGTAATGAGTAAATCTAATGAGATTGTAAACAACAGTGGTAACAAGTCTTTAAATATTCTTCAAACGCTAACCAGTGAAGATAACTTTATCGGCGCAAGTATAGACCTCCAATCTCAAGAATGTTTAATATACGAAAACATTATTAATAACGTTTTGACTAATGAGTATATAACAGATCAAGGTTCTGCTTCAGCAAAATATGTTTCAAGAACAATTGAGCTAGCAGAAGGCTTAGATGCAGAAGATATCAAAGTTTATGTAAACGCTTATAAGCCAGCTGGTACAGATGTTAAAGTTTATGCTAAAGTACTGAACAGCGAAGATCCAACACCATTTAAAGATACAAGGTGGTCATTATTACAATCCACTGGAGCAAATGCTACTAAAATTAGCTCTGCTAAAGACAGGGGCGATGTAATAGAATATACATATGAATTTGGAAATGCACCTGAGGCTACAAGCATTAACGGCACGGTAACTGTTGTCAATGGTAATACTACATTGACTGGTACAGGCACTGCATTTACATCTGATCTTGAAGTAGGAGATTTAATTAAAATAAACTTGCTAAACAATGATACCAATTATTTCGCATCAATGGTAACAGCAGTCAATAGCGATACAGAAATTGTTGTTGGTGATGAACCAGACTTTGATGATCCTCAAGGCACAGCAATTCAAAAAGTAACTGAAGAATATAAGAATCAAGTGTTTAGGGATCCTAAAGCTCCTTCTGCATTTGAAGCAACTTACTATAACCAAAACGATATGAAATATATCGGTTATAAGTATTTGGCAATTAAAATTGTACTAACAGCTACAAGTACAGCGCTTAATCCTTATGTTCAAGATTATAGAGCAATAGCGGTATCATTATAATGGCTAAGAAAATTTTAATAGAAACAGAAGATCAAAGATTTCTTAGGGATCCATCCAACATGGCACTTATAAATAATGATGCGGCTGCGTATGCGCAATATAAAGCTAAAAGGAACGAGAAGAACAAAGTGGCAAATATTTGTAATGAAATAGATTCTCTAAAACAAGATATGGGCGAAATCAAACAAATGTTAAGAAGTTTATCGGGGGTAAAGTAAGATGGCTAGTAATGCTTATTCAAGTGCAAATATAACCCCATCGTCAGATACGTTTAGAGAATGGGTAGACCTAACAAACAGAATTACATACGATATGGAAAAGTATGTAGTTACGACTGCTCCGTTTGGAAATACACAAGGTGCAGAGACAATAGGCAATGGTTATGTAAATGGTTTCTTTGGCGCTAATACATTAAAAGTTTTCGATGAGCTCCAAGGTGCCACAGGTAACACGACAGACTATGGTACTGGTTCGCCTACTGCCAACTTAATAATTTCTACCAACACAGTTTTCTTTGCAAACAGTACATATGGTTCAGAAGTATATGCACAGGCTAATGTTTACTTTACAAACACTGGCGTCCAGATCTTAGCTAACACAACTAATACAGTATTCATTGCAAACGGCAATGTCTCTGATTTTATATCTGACGCAACAAGAAACAGATTTAACACACAAGTCGATATCAATGCTAACGTAGATATTGATAATGGACTGACAACAATAGATTCAACAAACACTTACATTGCAAGTGGCGAACTTAATATAGATTCAAATACAGTATTCAATGCTAATGTTCATGCACACGCTAACAGATTTGAAATAAGTTCAAACAATGTAATCGTTACTGCAAATGCTGACGTATTAAGATCAAACGCTACATTAAACGACTTTAACAGTAACGTAGATATTGACAATGCTCTAACAACAATAGATTCAACAAACACATATATTGCTAGTGGTGAGTTGAATGTAGATTCAAATACTGTATTTAATGCTAATGTCTATGCTCATGCAGACACTGTAGAGTTTAGTTCTAATAACGTCACACTAACAGCTAATGTAGATACTTTCCAGTCAAATGCTACGTTAAATGACTTTAACAGTGAAGTAGACATCGACAATGCTTTAACAACAATTGATTCTACTAATACCTCTATAGGTTCTGGAGAGCTAAACATTAGCTCGAACTTAGTAGTTAACAGTACAGCTACAAATGCAAATATTGCCGCTAACGTTGCGCTATCAGGCGCTAATGTATACGTAACTTCTACTAACGTAAATATTACAAGTACTGGCGTTACAATTGGTGATGCTAACTCAGATTTATTAACAGTCAACTCTAATACGGTATTGACTGACAAACTTAACGTACAAGAGAACGCAGACTTTGATTCTGATGTAAACGTAGATGGTAATGTTCAAGTTGATCAAACTGTTACGGTTGGTAACTCTACTGCAAATGCGCACATCTCTACAGAAGGTAATATTGATACTGATGGTACATTAACAGTTGCAGGAGCATCAGACCTTAACAACACGTTAAATGTATCTGGAATTACTACATTAGAAAACACGCAAAACTCTACATCAAATACTACTGGCGGTACTAGAATATCAGGTGGTGTTGGTGTTGTAAAATCTGCAACTATTGGAGAGAAGTTAACTGTCCATGGAGCCATAGATGGTAAATCAACATTAACTGTTGCTAATAATACTGATCTTAATGGCGAGCTGGATGTATTACGTGCAGCATCATTCTCTAACACTTTAACAGTAACAGGATTTGCAAATCTTGAAAGCACATTAGAAGTAAATTCAACATCTCAATTTGATGATACTATTACAGTCGGTAACTCAACAGCAAATCTTGTAGTATCGGCTAACGGTAATATGGATACTGATGGACAGCTGTTTGTTAAAGGAACAACACACCTTCAAGACCAAGCAAACGTTGATGGACTACTAAGAGCAAAAGGTGGCGCAAACGTAACAGGAACAGCTAACGTAAGTAGCACGATCCATGTTTCTACTGGCGATAACAGAGTAAAAATTGCTGATGACGATGTTACAGTTGGTAACAGCACTGCTAATACATCTTTATCAGTATCAGGAATTCATACAGACGGAACACTAGATGTAGACAGCACAAGTAATTTGTTAGGTGCTGTCGTAATGGCTAATACATTAAACACACAAGGCAATGCTGACTTTGATAAAGATGTACAAATAGATCAAACTCTAACAATTGGTAATTCAACAGCCAACGTAGTAATAGCAAACACAGGTAATATTGATACAGACGGTACATTAACGGTAGCCGGTGCAACATTACTAAACGGAACAGTAGGATTGGGGGATGCAGTTGGAGATGACATATCAATTAATGGTAGAGTCGCTACTAACATTGTTCCTAATTCTAATGCAGATCAATCAATAGGTACGACAGCTTTAAGATGGGATGTATATGGAAACCATGTTAGAACTGTAAATTTAACAGCTACAGGTAATGCTCAAATCGATGGGTTTGTAAACGCTGTAGGAAGTGCTAATGTTGGATACCCTTTTGAAGTATCTAATTCTTCAACAGTAGCATTCAAAGTACAGACAAGAAATTCAGGCGACGATAGAGAAATTATTGTTGGAAATACAGTACCAAATGCAACTCATGCAGAAGACAGATTAGTAATAAGATCAGCAATTGGTAACAGTTCAATAGGCGTTCTACCACTACATGGTAATAATGTGGTACTTGGTGATGCTACTCACAGATGGGTATTCAGTGCTAACACTGGTGACTTCAGTGGCGCTGTAAATATTTCTGATACAACAGAATCTTCAAGCGACACAACTGGAGCATTGAAAGTTGCAGGTGGACTTGGCGTAGATAAAAAAGCATTCTTAGGTAGCGATGTTGTTATTACTGGATCCGCAAACGTAGGCACTAATTTAGACGTTACAGGCACATCACAGTTTGACGGCAAAATTACAATTGGTAATTCTAGCGCTAATGCTGTTGTTACCTCTGCAGGTAATATTGATACTGATGGAACATTAACAGTTGCTGGAAAAACAACATTAAACGGTGGTGCAGATATTGGTGATGCTTCTTCCGATATAATTAAACTATTAGGATCCATTGGTGGTAACAGCACAGTAGGTATTATTCCAAGTGCTAACGGTAGAATTCTTGGTACAAGCGAAAAGAGATTTGCTGGCCAGCTAACAACATTAAACGCATCAGGCGACATTACAGCTGGGTCAGACGTAGACATTAGCGGAGAAGTAAATGCAGCTTCAGCAGCAATAGTTGGCAGCGCTTCTATTGGTAGCAACCTAGATGTCACTGGTACATCACAATTCGACGGTGCAATTACAGTTGGTAACTCTACTGCAAATGCAGTTATTGCTTCGTCAGGTAATATTGATACTGATGGATCATTGACAGTTGCAGGAGCATCAGACCTTAACAGTACATTAAATGTTGAGGACGATGCTACGTTCCAAGCTAACGTAAGTGTTGATGGAACATTACAAGTAGATACACAGCTTGACTTTGGTAACAGTTCTGTAAATGCTAACTTAACTGCCAATACCAGTAAAACTGCATTTGCTGTAGACGCAATCAATGCTACTAATTTAATAATAACAGGCTCTGCAGTGTTACCAGATGACACTACATTGACAGCTACAGAATTAGGAACAGCTAATTTAAATGTCACCGATACTACTCAGTTCTTAGCTGCAACAAGTAACTCTACATACAGTGCATCAGTACAATTTGGTAACGGCAACGATCGACTAGTAGTTAATTTTGCAAATGCTGTTGTCAATACGCATTTTATATCAGATACTTCTACTAGAGATTTAGGTACTTCATCTAACAAGTGGGGCGAAGTATATCTTGCTGATAAAGTTAATGTTGGTAACTCATCGATATATGCTAACGTATTTGTTAACTCAACTGCGTCATATGTCATAGCTGACAACATTATTGCAAGAGATGATTTAGTCGCTGCTTCTAGTTCAGACCAAAGACTTAAGTCTAATGTATTAACAATAGACACAGCAATAGATAAAGTTGAGTCAATTGGTGGTTATGAGTTTGAGTGGAATTCTGCTATTGGAGACTTTAGAGAGGGAACTAAGGATTATGGTGTGCTAGCACAAGAGGTAGAACAAATCTTACCTCATGCTGTAACCATAAATAGCCGAGGATACAAAACCGTTAACTACAATAGTTTGATACCGCTCCTCATTGAAGCAGTTAAAGAGTTATCTGGTAGAGTAAGAGAATTGGAAAGAGTAGAGGAAGAATAAATGGCCGATAAAATATTACATGGTACTACGGAGATTGTTAATACCTCTGCCCAGGTTACAGATACAGCCCTTCCTAATACAGGCGTCACTGCAGCTGCATATACATCTAATAACACACAATTGGTATCGTTTACAGTTGATGCCAAAGGCAGATTAACATCAGCTAGTAACGCGTCAGTTAATGTAACTGGTGTTACATTTGGTAACACAACTTCTCACACTCATACAGAAAACCAGAGAATTTATATATCTACTTCAGCGCCAGCTAATAATTCAGTTGGTAACAATGGAGACGTTTGGTATCAGACTCTAACGTAAGGGAGAGCCTGAGTGGCAAACATAAATTATTCAAAATCTTATTTAAGTGGTTCTAGAGATTATGATGCGTCTTTTATTGGCGTAGATAACCTAGCCCCTAAGATTCTTTACGTTGGTGCTTACATTAAAGCATATACAGGACAATATACAAAAACGTATGTTGGTCTGTTTACAAAAGTTTACGGCAAACAATACACAAAAACTTATCTAGGACAGTACACAGGAACGTTTGTAGGGCAGTATAGTAGACAGTTTGAAGGCGCATTTAATAAACAATATTCTGGCGTTTTTAATAAAACTTATGTCGGTGCCTATGTAAAATCATATAACAAAACGTATACCAAAACATACATTGGCCAATATTCTCACCAGTGGTCCCATCAATGGGAAGGTTCTTATACAGGAAACTTTTCTGGCGGTCCTTATGCAAGACAATATACAGGAGCATTTACAGGGCTTTTTGCAAGAGACGGGGTAGGCGTATATACAAAAATCTACAATAAACAATATACTGCAGTATATACACATCTTTTTTCAAAAGCGTATACCAAGACTTACGTTGGCCAATACGAGAAAGCCTATACAGGCATTTATACCCAACTGTTCACTAAAACATACAATAAAGCATACGATGCTGCGTATACAGGAGTGTTCCAAAGCTATAGAACAGCTACTGAATATTTTGAAACAAACTATGCTCGTCAATATACTAAAACCTGGCAGAGACAATATGGCGATAACTATGAGGGACAGTATACAGGATACTACGGAGCAAATTACTCTAGGGATTATACTAAACACTATGTAGGAGTGTATGAAGGCGTTTATACTGAAAACTACGACAGACAGTACACAGGTAATTATGTTAAACTATATCAGGGCCAATACCAGAATGAGTATGATACAAATTGGGTAGGACAATGGTCTAGAGATTGGGCTGGATCCTATCAAAGACAATGGATCAAGTTATATGGCGGCCAATGGTCTAGGCAGTATACTACTGCTGATTTTACTGCAACATACTCTACTCAATGGCTAGGTACGTATTCAAGAGCTTGGGCTGGTCCAGGTCCATCTTATATTCGTGGATGGGCAAGATTCTATACAGGCCTGTATCAAGGATGGGCATGGTTCCAACAAACCTTTGATGGGATACAATTACCAGCTAATGGAGAGAATTATTATCGAGGCCTACGCAACTATGCTGGTGGTGAGAACGTTTTTTTTGGAGGATTGGCTTATCATAGAGCATTTATAGGCACTTATTTAAAACAATTTGAAGGTGGGGCATCGTATGTAAAGACGTATTCAAGAACCGAAGTCGAGCCCGAGTTTAATCCACCAATTGTTTTCTATGAGAGTTTCAACGCCTCCTATCAAGGGACTGGAACTCAAAACTACGGTAGAAATTATGTTGGTTCGTTTGAGCCGCAATATGTTGGATCGGTTGATGAAGTGTTTACTGGGAGTTATCAAAGAGTTTGGACTAAGCAGTGGACAAAGCAATATTCAGCAAACTATCAAAACGAGTATGCAAATTCATATGCTGGCGATTACACTGGAACATACCAAAACTCTTGGACAAAAAGATATATAAAACTGTACACAGGAAACTACGAAAGACAGTATGATAGACAGTGGACAAAACTTTATCAAAAAGCATATACTGGCCAATGGCAAAGAAACTGGACAAAAAATTATATTAAGCAGTATGCAAAAATTTGGGATCAGATATGGGTTGGCATTTATTCTAAAACGTGGACAAAAAATTACAACAGACAATTTACGGAACAGTATACAAAAGCGTACGAAGGTACTAGAGACTACATTGGATATTGGACAGGCGTATATAACAAACAATGGATAAAGTCATATCATAAACAATATGAAGGTGCCTTTGAGGGTGTGTTTACTAAACAGTATGAAGGATCTTTTGATAAGAATTATATTAAGCAATATGAAGGTGCGTTTACTAAACAATGGACAAAAGCATATAGTAAAAATTGGAATTCACAGTGGTCAGGGACCTACTCTAGACAATTTACTGGCGTACAGTACTATGGCGGAAATGACATAGGAACGTTCTCAAGAGTGTTTGTTGGTCTGTATACTAAGCAGTATACAAAACTATACGAAGGCGCATTTAATAAAAATTATATAAAAACATATAATAAGACTTACTTAGGCGATTACGTCAAAACATATTCTGGCGTTTACAATAAAACATATCTTGGCCAATATACAGGAACTTTTGAAGGCGCATTCAATAAACAATTTGAAGGTGCATTCACTAAGCAGTATGGTAAAACGTATACAAAGGTATACGAAGGTGCATTCAACAAGCAATACGAAGGAACCTTTGTTAAGTCATATGGTGGCGTATTCGTAGGAAACTATGCTAGCGTATCTAAAGCACTTCATTATACAAACAATTATACAGGACCTATTTCGTATGTTACTAGTTATGCTAGCACAACGGCCGTTGCAAATACCAAGACAGGAGAATTAACTACTACTGGCGGTGGTGTCAGCAATATCAATGAAAGCGGCACAATGAAGCAAGTCGAAGAGCTTAATGTTAAAGTAGCTGATGAATGGAAAAATGTAATTGTTGGTAGGATTAAAGAAGGGGATGAGTGGAAAGTTTCTCATGTTAAGTATCAAAGGCATGATATAACAATCTCTTCTAATACAACCAATTATGTTTTGAGAACCGAATTAAGCAATCTTGGGGCAAGTCCTGGAACGCTTCCTCAGCATGTAAACATTACTATTGAACCTGGGGTATTTTTATTTGGAACATCCACAACTTCGCCAGCATTGGATTTGAGTACTTTGAATGTGCTTAGGTCAATATTCAGACATAAAGTTAGAATACTAATTAAAGATGGTGGTGGTATAATCGGATCTTCTGGTGCTAGAGGAACAGCAACACCGGCCACAAGAACAGGATCGAGCGGTGGTAATGGCGGTAATGCTGTTAAGACCGAAAATGGCGTAGATTTGTTTATAGAAAACTACGGTACAATATCTGGAGGCGGTGGCGGTGGTGGTGCCGGTGGCTTCCCAGTCAATGGTTCTACAGAATCATTAGCAGGTGGTAATGGTGGTCATGGTGCTGGTTACAATACTACATTAGGCTATATTACAGAAAACAATTCAAACAGAAATGGCACAGATAGTGCTGTCAATTATGGAATACATGGAGGAGACGGAGGATTACTAGGCCAATTAGGTATAGGAGCTGGCGGATTTAATGATTCACCAGCAGCTGGTACAAATGATATTAGTGAGCCTAATCCAGGTACAAACTATACTCAGTATGGTCAATCTGGTGACGGAGGAATTCCTGGATCTGCTATCATTGGTTACGATGCAGCTAGGATTACATTTATAAATACCGGTAGCGTCTATGGTGACAGCGCTTACAAATTTAAGGCATAGTATTAATGGGTAATCCTCTAAGATTAAAAGAAACTGTTGGCAGTACATTTCTTGGTTTACAAGAGATGCAAGATGCCGAGATGGACTATGCTGTTCATCAGGTTCTTACAGAATTTTCAGTCTCATTAACTGCATCAGGAACCATTAATATAAATGGTGACGGAACGGATGCGGGATCATTTTCTGATACTACCAGAACAGAGGTGGTAGGATTTCACCCTTCGCAAAATGCAATATCAACCAGTACGTATACGTTAAAACAAAACTTAACATCTACGTCGGAGTCGTCTATTGTGTATCCTTTATTTGTCGACGATAATGGATATGCAGCAGAGCATAGCAACAACCTATCTTCTACCATTATTTCAAGAGCTCTTTCTAACCTAGTTTCTAATGGTTTGGGATCATATTGGTTATCTGAAGTAAATCCAAATGCAAGTCTTTATAGTGATTCAGGATACAGCGTAACAGATACAAACAAACAAGGTACCACAGTATACAAGCTATGGAGAAAAGACCAAGGCGTTTCTAGTCCTTCTGTAACTAGACCTGTAAGACTAAACAGCAGCTCAATTCAAGAAATGTCAGATGCAGAGATTAAAACTCTTGCAGCTCGATTAAGAAATCAAATAGTAGATACGGGAATTGGAACATATAGATTAGCTTCTACTAATCCAGCTGCACCGGGTGAGACTTGGGTGTTAGTTAGTGATGATGTTACAGATACAAGAAACACTATTTCAAGTCAGCAGTATGCTGCTACGTATGTAGGTGCATTTGACAAAACATATTCTGGCGCTTACATTGGTATTTACGAAAAAGCATATAATAAGCAGTATGAAGGTGCATTTACAAAACAATACGAAAAAACTTATGTAGGTGCTTACACTGGCCAATATACAAAAACATATGTAGGCCAATACGAAGGAACGTTTACAGGAAACTATACCAAGCAATATGAGGGATCCTTCGTTGCACAATACACAGGAGCATTTGAAGGCGTCTATGTTGGCGTTTATACAAAACAATATCAAGGCCAGTATGTAGGAACATATTTAAAATCCTATGTTGGTCAATATAGTAGACAATTTGAAGGAGCGTTCAACAAACAATACGAAGGAACGTTTACTGGATATTTTTCTGATACTTACTCTAGAATTTTCTTAGGACTGTATACCAAAACTTTCTTGGGCCAATACACTGGAACTTTTATAGGCCAATATGTAAAACAATATACTGGAACATTCGAAGGCGCATTTAACAAAACATACACAGGCGTATACGTCGGCCAGTATGAAAAACTTTATATTGGAAACTACACTAAGACATATGTTGGCCAATATGAGAAAGCATACACCGGACAGTATGAGGGTACGTTCACAGGATACTATACAGGCGTAAGACAGTTTGAAGGCGTGTATGCTGGCAACTATGAAGGAACGTTTACTAAGCAATATGTAAAAACATACGAAGGCGCTTATGAAGGAGTATATGCAGGATCCAGAACATATGCTGGCCAGTATGCAGATCAATATCAAAAAGCATATGTCGGTAATTGGACCAAAACTTACATTGGCATATTTTCAAGACAGTTCTCAGGTACCAGAACCTATGAAGGACAATACACAGGATACTTTAATAAAACTTATCTAGGTGTAAACTATGTCAACCAATATGCAAAGCTGTATGCAGGATCTAGAACTTACAATGGACAATATAGCACAAACTATTTAAAATCATATACTGGCCAGTATACAGCTCAATATGAAGGCACTCGTACGTTCGAGGGCACATATGCTAGTACAACGGAATTCTACACGGGATTCTTCCTTGCTGGGTCTTTTGAGGGCGCATACACAAGTGCTTACGTAAAAACGTATACAACCGATTACAATAGGTTATACACCGGGAATTACACCAAGACATACGTAGGCGCGTATGTCAAGACTTATGCTAAAGATTACATAAAAAACTACGAAACTAATTACACCAAACAATACCAAAAGGCTTATACTGGTGCTTATGTAAAAGCATATACAAAAACGTATGTTGGCCAATTTGATAGATTGTGGACCAAAACATATGAGGGAGCATACACTGCTAACTATATTAGCAGCTGGAATAAGAACTATACAAAAGAATATGCAGGCATCTACACAAAACTGTATCAAAAGGCTTATGCGGGCATCTACAGTAGAAACTGGTTAAAGCAGTATACTGGCTTATATGCAAAAATTTGGATCAATCAATATACTGGTCTGTACACAAGTCTGTGGACTAAAGCGTATACTGGTAACTGGGTAAAATCATACACTGGCCAATGGAACAGACAATATCTTAAACAGTACACTGGATCCTATCAAAGATTATACACAAAAGCATACACAGGCAACTATGCCAAAATTTGGCAAAAAGCATATGTGGGACAATACGTAAGCCAGTGGACAAAAACATACGGCGGTAATTACGAAAGATTATACACTGCTAATTATAACAAAGATTATACAGCATCTTTCCAAAAAGCATATGCTGGTTTATACGAGAGAGCATTTACAGGCCAATATGCTACAAATTATCTACAGCAATATTCCAGACTATATGGCGGTGTTTATCAAACTACTTTCTCTGGACAGTATGCTACAAATTATCTACAGCAATATTCCAGACTATATGGCGGTGTTTATCAAACTACTTTCTCTGGACAGTATACAACTAACTATCAAGTAGCTTGGCAAAAACAATATTTAAAAAGTTATACAGGCGCTTACGATAGAACGTTTACTGGCCAATATACGACTAACTGGCAAGTAGCTTGGACAAGACAATATCTTAAACAATACACTGGTGCTTATAATACATTGTTTGCTGGAACGTATGGAACCAACTATCTTGTTCAATGGACAAAACAATATCTTAAACAATACACTGGAAATTATGATAGGTTATTTGCTGGAACGTATGGAACCAACTATCTCGTTCAATGGACTAGAAGATATACTAGACAATATACAGGAAACTATGATAGAGCATTTAGTGGGCAGTATGGAACTAACTATCTCGTTCAATGGACTAGAAGATATCAAAAAGCATATACAGGAAACTATGTAAGAGCATTTGCTGGTAACTATGTAAAACAATGGGCTAAGACTTGGACAAAAGCATGGCAAAAAGCATATACAGGAAACTATGCAAGACAGTTTGCTGGAACATATGGAACTAACTATCTAGTTCAATGGACAAAGGCATATGATAGACAGTATGCAGGAACTTATAATACTACCTTCTCCGGCCAATATGCGACTAACTTCTTAAAGCAATGGACTGCTAGATATGCTAGACAATACTCTGGAACATATAATACAAATTATCAGAGAGAGCAATTCTTCCTCGGTCCTGGAACAAACTATACGGGTAGCATTAACTATGCTCGTGATGTTGCTTTTGCAGCTGCAAAAGCAGGTCCATTCTATTTAAGCACCCAATACTATGCTGGGGGAGCAGTAAACTATAATAACGATATTTTTCCAAAGGGTTGGATTGCCGGTAGTAACATACTAAATGGTGAAATGGAATATAACGGTCCAGGGACAGTAAGTTACGCAAGACTTATTAACTATACTAAAGGGTTTACTGGACAGTATACAAGCAACTATGATAGACAATATAGTATAAACTATACTAGACAATATACAGGAAACTATACTAGAGCGTATACTGGTAACTATACAAAAAGATATAACAGACAATATGGTACTAACTATTTAAAGCAGTATACAGGAAACTATGATAGAGCATTTAGTGGAACATACGTAACAAACTATAATGTTAATTGGAACAGACATTTCTCAGTTACGTCCACTGGGTATTATGATAATACGTTTACTGGAACGTACACTAGTAACTATGACAGACAATATGGTACTAACTATTTAAAGCAGTATGCAGGAAGCTACGCAAGACAATTTGCTGGAACTTACGCATCAAATTATGACAGGCAATACGGTACCAATTACTTAAAGCAATATACTGGCCAATACACTGGCACGTTTGCTGGAACTTATGGTACAAACTACGGAAGACAATACGGTACCAATTACTTAAAGCAATATACTGGCCAATACACTGGCACGTTTGCTGGAACTTATGGTACAAACTACGCCAAAGCATACACAGCAAACTATGCCCAACAGTATACAGGCAACTATGCCAGACAGTTCAGTGGAACATACAACACTAACTACACAAAAGACTATACTGCAAACTATGCTAAACAATACACTGGAAATTATACTCGCGATTATTCTGGTAACTATACTAAGCAATATAGTACCAATTATACTAAACAATATACAGGTAATTACACTCGCGATTATTCTGGCAACTATACTAAGCAATATGGTACCAATTATACTAAACAATATACTGGTAACTATTCAAGACAATTTGGTGGCACTTACACAAGAAACTATGTAAAAAATTGGATCAGAACATATGCTAAGCAATATGCAAAATTGTATGCAGGACAATACAATAAACAATATGAAGGCGCGTTTACTGGTACGTATACATCAAACTATGGTGCAGATTATGCAGGTACCTATAATAAGAATTATGCAAACGAGTATGCAGGAACGTATGGTACCAATTATACTAAATTATATGAAGGCGTATACAACACTACGTTTGTAGGCATATACAATCAACAATATGAAGGCATATTCTCTGGCACTTTCTCAAAATCATATGGTGCTGACTATGCAGGTACATATGGAACAAACTATGCTGGTGAGTATGCTGGAACATACAATACTAACTATAACAAAGGATATGAGGGAGTATTTGCAAAGCAATATGTTGCAACTTACACTGGACTGTTCATTAAAACGTATGTTGGACAATACAACAAACAATATCTTGCTCTGTATGAAGGATCTTTCAACAAAAATTACTCTGCAACGTACGAGGGCGTGTATACAAAACAATATCTCAAGCAGTACACAGGGTTATGGTCTAAAAATTATATTAATATCTACAGTGCATTGTATGAAGGCGCATACAACAAAAACTATGTAGGAAATTATACAAGAGATTACATTAAGTCGTATAATAAAAATTATGAAAGAGCATACGTAGGAATATTTAACTTATTCTATTCTGGAACATTTGCTGCGCAATATGCTGGATCAAGAACATACACTGGTCAATATAATAAACAGTATGAAGGTACATTTAATAAGAATTACACTAAGCAATATGCTGGTACAAGAACGTATGCGGACCAATATGGAACAAATTATGCTAAAACATACGCACCTGGATACGTAAAAGCATATGCAGGTCAGTATGCTGGATCCAGAACATATGCTGGTCAATATACAGGCAACTTTGAAGGCGCTTTTAATAAGACATATGTTTCAGTAGCATATATTAAAGCATATGCTAAACTATGGGCCGGATCAAGAACATATAACGGTGATTACACTGGCTACTATAATGGGTTCTATAATAAGTCATATGAAAAAGCATATGCGGGTATCTATACAGGATACTATATAGGAATTTATGAGGGACCTCAAATATACGAAGGCGTGTATACAGGCGTGTACGAAGGAACGTATACCAAGCAATACGAAGGCGCATACAACACAACGTATCTTGGAAACTACACAAAACAATACGAAGGTGCATTTACAGGCAACTACATAAAAACATATATTGGTCAATACAGTCAACAGTTTAGTAAAACATATGAAGGTGCTTTTAACAAACAATTTGAAGGAGCATTTACAAAACAATATGAAGGAGCTTACGTTGGCGACTTTGTTAAAGTGTGGGCCGGTGACTATTCTGGTCAATACACTAAAACTTATCTTGGATTGTATGAAGGAACATTTGAAGGAGTGTTCCAAAGACAGTATAGCGGTACTTACTTAAAAGTTTATACAAAAGAGTATGAAGGATCGTTTACTGGATACTACAGCAGTCAGTTTGAAAAAGTATGGGTAGGTCTATACACTAAACTGTATCAAGGTCAGTACTCGCAATTGTTTACTGGGTATTTTGATAAAGTATATGAAGGCGTATTTACTGGTTACTACACAACCCAATATACAAAAACATATATTGGCCAGTATACTAAGACATATACAAAACAATACGAAGGAACTTTTATTGGAAATTATGTTGCCACGTACCTTGGAAACTATGATAATGCCTGGTCAGGATTAACAGTTGACTCTGGAACTGAAACAATTTCTACAGTTAAATTGTGGTTAAGAGTAGCTTAATGTTGACTTTATAAATAGATTCATATAGAATATCATTAACTCGTGAGGATATATTATGGCTGAAGAAGCAAAAGAAGCAAAGGTGCCTGAGGGCGCCAATATAAAACAACCTAAACCAGAGAGACCGCAGAGATCAGGATTAACTATTCCTGAATTTTCTGTCGACGCTAGTTTACCAAATATCTGCTATCCACATTATACTAATAATGCTAGAGATCAACTTTCTTGTGTTCTGATTAGACCAGATGGAATGGCAATGATAGAACAAAATATTCCTAGGGATGAAAAACATCCACTTTACAGGGATATTAAAAGACAGTTTACAGATCAAGAGATTGATCATAACACGGAGCGTGAGATTGCAATCCAACAAGCAAAAGCTAAGGATGCTGATCTTAAAACAAAGGATGAAAACAGAGAGAGACGTAGAGCAGAGTTATGGGCACGCAAAAGCACTTTCTTAGATTTAGATGTAGTTAAAAATACTCAGCATAAAAATCTTAAAAGAAAATTACGACAAGCTACTAATCCTGAAGAAGCTCTAGCATACGGCGTAGCGATCATCATTAAAGAGTCTGAAAAAGATGGAGAATAAAGGATACTTATTAGTGTCCACTATGTCAAAAGCATTTTACGAAGCCATGGTGATGGCAGTTGAATCCTTGAAAGATGAAGTTCCGGATGCTAAAGTTGCTGTGTACACTCATGAGGAATGGATACGAGATCAAGATAGACCCTTGTTTGATCATATCGTGACCCCTGTTCCTGTTCACGTAAGAACTAAACTATGGGCATTAGATCAATCGCCGTTTGATAAAACAATCTACCTAGATTGTGACGTATTTGTCTTAAACAATGAGATAGAAGAAGTTTGGGATCATTTAGGCGACCATGATGTTGTAATGTCAGAGAATAGGCCTTATAATGCTAAGGTAGTTTATTTTACTCACGACGACCAAGTTGGCCCAGGAATTAAAGGTGCCGAACTAGAACACTACAGATCAGAGCACATGGATCTTTATAGACAAGGTAAAGCTCATAAGTTTCAATGGCACTGTGGTATGTTTGCTTGGAATAAAAATGAACGTACTCAAAAGTTATGGCAAGAATGGCTGAAGTGGTATAGAAGGCATACGGAGCAAACTACATCACCTTTTCCAAGTGGGCTAGCTTATTGGGACACATTTGCTTTTTGGAGGGCTCTATATGAGAATCCAGAATTGAATGTAGACATTAAAAGAATGCCAAACGATGCTAAGTATAACTTTGTTACTGGTTATAAAGAAACTGAATTGAGACCTGGATCCGAAAAATCAGTTTTACATTACACAATTGATCCAGAATATACTAAGGAGGGATTTATTATCCATGAGACAAGTTTTGACACTAACTACGGATCTTTTGAAACTTTTAGATGAGTATCAACAATTCATAATTAATAACAGGCCCGATAAACTTTTACCTAATTGGAAAACAAAAGGTAAGTTTATGAAAGAAGGTCGTCCAGAATACTCTACATCTATAGAATGTTTGAAAAGTATGCCTGCTGACACTCATGACGGATATCCTCCTGACAGCTATGGCTATGATATGAATGCTCCTACTTTGCAAAGAGTGTTGGCTGAAGACGGTGATAGATTCACACAAGCAGAAAAAGACGCCATCCGAATGTACATAGAAAAATCTGAAGAACTTGATGACACATTGGGTGCTTACATTGGATATAAGTTCTGTGCGTTAAAGATGTTCTATCCTGAAGATGGTTATATTGCATGGCATACTAATTGGAATGTCCCTGGATATAATTGTCTATTCACTTGGAGCGATGGTAAAGGATATTGGAGACATTTAGATTCTACTGATGAGAAGCCAGGATCCATAATGCCAGATCCAGACACTAAATTAGTTCATCTACAAGACAAAGATGGATGGCATTGCAAATTAGGTTACTATGGTGAGAAGCAAGAACACAATAGAATTATGTGGCACTCTGCTTATGGAGGACCTAGAATTACATTAGGATTTGTTGTATACGACGTAAATATTTGGGACGATATTGTTGAAGAGATTACATCTGCAGAATGAAAGATTTAAGATACGATTTTAAGCATGCGCTTATAGAAGAGTATAAAACATACTGGAATGCCTTTCAAGATCCAGATGATGCTTACTGTGAATTACTAATAATGGATCCATTAATCAATGACCACTTTAGAAATAGAAAACAACAAGCAAAAGGTTTTCACGGTATAACAGAAACAAGATTGCTAGATCAAAATACTTTATGGTTCATTACTTACGCCAAATCACTCAAAGCACTGTCTTGCATAAATGATATAAAGCAAGATGAGATAGATATTATTTGTCGAAATAATCGTTGGGAGTCACATAGAAAAATTGTTTCTCTAAAAGACGATCATAAACCAGTGGATCCACTGACTGTTTAATAGTACATAGCTTCCGTCTCATATAAATACATACGTATTATAGGAGATTTGGATGGCAACTAAGGTCAATATAGTCCTAGATCAGGGCACTGATTTTGAAACAACAGTTAACTTAACAAACGACGAGGGAGCACAGCTTGACCTTACAGGCATGGCTGCCGCCTCGCAAATCAGAAAAACTTACTCATCCTCTAACTCCGTAGCATTTACAACTGCATTAGCAAATAATAATGGAACACTAACTCTTTCATTAAATAACGCTACAACTGCTAGTATGTCTCCAGGCAGATATAAATATGACGTGGAGATAACATCCTCTAGTGGAGTGATAACACGAATACTAGAAGGAACTGTTACCGTAACACCGGAGGTAACAAGATAATGGCAAACACGTTATTTAACACTAACAGCACCAGTATTAAAGTAAATCTTGGATCTAGTGGCGGTGTAGTCGGATCTACATTGGGTTCTAATAATGTAACTCTACAAACATCAGCTACCGCAAAAAAGAATATTAGAGATCTAGATGACGTAAATGATCTAACGGAAGTAGATGGAGGCACATTAGTATATGATGCCGCACTAGATGAGTATGTGCTAAAAGCATTACCGATTGATGGCGGGGAGTTTTAATGGCAAATACTGTCGTACAGATTAAACGAAGTAACACTACTTCACAACCAGCTAATCTGGCATATGGGGAATTAGCTTACTCGCTTGTAAGTAATAATTTATTCATTGGAACTGATTCTAACACTATCATAAAAATTGGTGGTGGGTCTGACGTCGCTTTACTAAACGTCACGCCTGGAGCAGTTACAGGCGACAAGGCATTAATTGCAAACTCTACCGGTGGCCTAGATAATATAACATTTACAAATGTTGTAACTACCGATCTAACTACTACAGCTAATATATCTGCTTTTAATTTTACAGCTGATACTATTACGGCCAACACAACATTAACAACATCAAACCTCGATGTCACTTCAACAGCAAATATAGTATCACTTACCGCTAATGACATTGTCGTTTCAAACACTTTAACTGTTGATGGTGATATTATATTACGAGGCGATAGCATTACACTTGGTGATGGTGGAGATATTATTAGCTTTGGCGCTACAGTAAATTCTCATATCATACCAGATGCTAATGTAACATACGATTTAGGATCCTCTATTGGCTACTGGAGAATGGCTTACGCAAATCAAGTAACGGTAGGAGCAGATCCAACTGCACCATTACAAGTAGCTACAAAACAATACGTAGACAATATTGAAGCACAGTTAGGAGGTAATAGTATTATAATTGGTCCTCCTGCTGACGGCGCATATGCAAATGGTTCTGGTTCCGGTAATGTAGAAGGTGCCGTGACATCATTAGAATCAAGCACAAAAATTTCAGATGCTATTGATGTACTCAATGAAGTGATTCTTAATGTTTACAACAATACTTACGTTCGAGATGTAGTAGCAACTTGTTCAGTTGGCAATACAGGAGGAGCTCCTTTAACCAGTACTTTAACAATCAATGTGGTTGGTAATGCTGACAGATATGATATAAACTGGGGCGATGGTACATGGACAAACAATACTACAGATTCTACTCCTTCACATACGTATACAGACAACACCAATTCACCATTTGATGTAGTTGTTTATGCTAGAAACACAAATGCACTAGGTGAAGGAAATTCAGCAAGTTTTACAGCAACAGATTTAATCACTTTATTTACTGGTGATCCAAGTGCAGCATTCCAAATCTATAATGCAGTATCAGGTGGCAGTGTAATAACTGAAGCAAACGTAGGCGAAACAATTTATGTTGAAAACGATACAACTAACTCGAATGGTGTTGTTGCTACTTTTAATATCGATTGGGGCGATGGCAGTTCTGAATCGATTGCAAACACATCAGTTGAAGGTGGTCCAGAAGGAGCTAGAGCAGACCACATTTATGCTACAGGAACTGGAACAGGAACAAATACTATCGCAGTGTCCGTTAATACCCATAGCACCGCTGACCCGTCATCAATACCAGACAGCGCAACTAGAACTATAAAAATATTTGATACAGCTATTGGAGCTCCAGAAGGGTTATCAGGCAAGTCATTTACTT